>Ga0209369_1000623_pt1 | contig 33608 bp, 35 predicted proteins | sample EBPBio142010_DNA_FD_185865 | JGI IMG/M metagenome (GOLD analysis project Ga0209369, IMG submission 185865) | Wastewater treatment Type I Accumulibacter community from EBPR Bioreactor in Madison, WI, USA - Reactor 1_10/4/2010_ DNA (SPAdes)... | ecosystem: Engineered > Bioreactor > EBPR >... | reverse complement strand
GGGGAGAGAGGCTTCCCGCACCGTCGGAGATATTTCCCATGTTCGACCTTTCCTTTCCGGCCCTATCGACCCCGTTTCCGGCTGACGCCATGCCGGTCGTCGCGCACAGCACTTTTGACCCCGCGCTGCCCTTTTCTCTGACGCTGCCTGATCGCAACCCTGCGGCTGCGATGTCGGGAGAGGCCCATCCCCTGATCATCGGCCATTTCGCGACGCTGGCCGAGGCCATGCGGGGCGCGATCAAAATGGCGGACGAAATGGAGCCTGATGCTGCACCGCGCATGCTGGCGATCCTTGACCGCGATGAGCGTCTTGTCCTTGCCGGTGCTGCAGCGAATGGCGCTGTCGCTTGGTGCGCTCCGGTCATGACCGCGACTGAGGCCCGGGTCGTGGTTATGGAAGCAAGCCAGCTTCGGGCGCAGGCAAGCCGTGCGGCGGACTGGCTGGAGAGCGATCTCGCAACCCGCCTGCGGCAGCGTGCCGATCTCTTGGAGGCTCGCCTCGTGGATCCACTCTGGCGCGCCTTTGCCACGCGCGCCCTGCAGATCGCGGCATGACCCCAGAGAGGCAGAGGAGGGCAGGGGGCTTTTGTGAGCTTCGCCGGGGCAAGAGAGTACCCGGTGGGCTCCGACCCTTTCACCTTCTTCGGAGACCCCCATGACCCAGGTTGAACCCACCCTCCCGGCGCCGATGCCGCCGTCCACCATCGACTTCGCCGCAGTGTTCGCGGCGCAGGCCAAACAAGCCGCCCGCGAGGCCGAACTGCGTCCGGCCAACAGAGATCGCCTATTCGATGCCCTGACCGCCGCCGGCATTTCTCATGTCACGGTCAGCTTCGATGGCGAGGGCGACAGCGGCCAGATCGAAAGCGTCGCCGCCTGGTCAGGGGAGACCGCCGTCAATTTCCCTGCCGTGGAAATCCCCTATGCCGCGATCACCTGGGACAGTCCCGAGGTCGAGATGCGGCAGCTTTCGCTCGAAGATGTCGTCGAACAGCTCGCCTATGATTTCCTCAGCGACACCCACGGCGGTTGGGAGAACAACGACGGCGCCTATGGCGAGTTCTGCTTCGACGCCAGCGCCCGCTGCATCCACCTCGAGTTCAACGAACGGTTCACGTCGTCCGAACTCTTCACCCATGAATTCTGAGGGGGCGGCGATGGCACATCCGTATCACCACGCGCTCTCCTCGGTGAAAAAATGGGGCGGCACGGCCGACGACTTCATGGCAGTGCTGTCCACATAATTGACGCCAGCAAAATGCTGCATGCGGACTTTCGGCATCGGGCGCTGCGCCACCATGCCGAGGGAATATTCATGGCTGAGACGATCTTCGGGCCGACGATCGCACTGTCGACGGGCCGCATCATCCCAACCCGATGGGTCGGCGAGCAGCACGTCCGCGAAGATTTGGGCTTCATCCCCAGCTTTTCGGACTGGATCAAGGCGATCCGACCGGAACCTTGGATGGGGCGAACTGAGAAGCTTGAGCCTTTGGTCGATCCGCACCTGGTATCGCCCGTGTTGTAGGTCAGGTGACGTGGACCCGTTCTATCCCCATCTGAATCTTCCCCTGACGGCAAAACCGCGTGATGTCATCAAGGCTGCGGCCAAAGCGCTGCATCCGTGGATCCGCCGTCAGCCCGGTCTGCGGCTGTCGCGGCGGCGGTTCTACCGCGACATGCTGAATGCGCATGAGGCCGCACAGGAGAGGGCAAGGTCTGCTTCGTCCTGACCGGCAGACACCAACCCCAAAGACTTACCCCTCTTCAATCATACCGCCCGGCCCTTCGGTCGGGTGGTTCTCATTCAGGAGTCACCTATGGCTGATTACTTCACGCATTTCTCGTGCCTGCTCGATGTTGGCACTTCGGAAAATGCGCTTGCCGCGCATCGTATGTTCGTCCAGTCGCGGCTTGAAGACGCTGACCGCGATGAACCGCTTTGCTGCGGCTTCGAGCTTTCGCTGCAAGAGGGCGACGCTGCGTATGTCCTTTGGATCCACGATGATCTCTCTGGCGACGTCGAACAGGTGATTGGCTTCGTGCTGCGCCTGGCTGAAGCGTTCGACCTCAAGGGGGTGTGGGGTTTCGCCTATGCTCTTACCTGTTCGCGTCCCCGCCTCGACGCTTTCGGTGGCGGCGCACATGTCATCGACTTGGGTGCGCGCAAATCCATCGGCTGGACCAGCACGCAAGAATGGCTGGCTGCGGCGCTGAACGGGGAAGACGCACATGCCTGAGCTCATCTGCACGACGGTCTATCAGTTCCCCGAGCTCTCCGATGCGGCCAAAGACAAGGCGCGCAGCTGGTATCGCGACCTCGGGCCCCACGACGACTGGTGGGATGCGGTCTACGAGGATTTCGAACGGGTCTGTGAAATCCTCGGCTTTCGTTTAAAGACCACGCCCGTCCGCCTGATGGGCGGCGGGACAAGACAGAAACCCTGCATCTGGTTTTCGGGTTTCTGGAGCCAGGGCGACGGTGCGGCCTTCGAGGGATACCTCAGCCACGCCAAGGGCGCGGCCGCACGCATTCGGGACTACGCCCCGACGGACGCGACGCTGCACGGCATCGCCGACCGCCTGCAAGCCATCCAGCGGCGGAACTTCTACCAGCTCGCCGCCGAGACCAGTCACCGTGGCCGCTACTATCACGAATACACCATGTCGGTGGACGTCACGCGCGACAGTTCAACCTGGCAGTCGCCCACCGAGGACGCGGAGGAGATCGTGACCGAAGCGCTGCGTGATCTCGCCCGTTGGCTTTATCGCCAACTTCAGGCCGAATACGACCACCTCACCTCGGACGAGGCCATCGAGGAGGGGATCATCGTCAACGAGTACACCTTCACCGAAGGAGGGCGGCGTTTCGGGTGAAACCGACATTGTGAATATCTTCCCTCATCAGGCACTTGAAATGTACGTCAATTGGGCGTACATGATGACGAGATATTCAGGAGGCGGCTATGCTTGGTTTCCATGACACCACGCGCGCGATCGATGAGCGCAACGAGGCCCGGATGAATTTCCGGACCAAGCCTCGCATCAAGACTGCGATCCAGCAGGCAGCGGCACTTTCAGGCGTCGACGATTCCGTCTTCACGATGAATGCTGCCTACCAGGCCGCGCTGACAACAATCGCGGCGCATGAACGGACGGTGCTGTTGCCGGTCGATCATGAAGCGTTTTTCGCGGCACTTGATGCCCCGGCGGCGCCGACTGATGCTCTACGCGCGGCTTTCCGTCGGCACAATGACACGGTTGTGTCGAAGTAAATGGCGGCATCACAACCGTCCGCCCATACCATTGAGCCGTTCGATCCGGAGAGACATGATCGAGCGGCTTTTTCTTGCGGCGTCGAACAGGTCGACAACTATTTTCAAAAGACTGCCAACAAGCTGGCAAAGGCGGACAACGTCCGACTTTATGTAATGGTCGATCCTGCCGGCACGGTGATCGGTTTCTATGCTCTCAATGCCCATTCCGTTCACTTCACGGATCTGCCCGCAAAGTTCGCGCGCACACGCCCTTCGCACGGCAACATCCCGGCTGCTTACATCTCGATGATCGGGCGGGACCTAAGGTTTCGCGGGGGTGGATATGGTGGCGATCTGCTTGTCGACGCTCTTCGCCGGATTGCCGTTGCGGCCGATGCCATCGGCGTCGCCGTCGTCATGCTTGATGTGCTTGACTGTGGCGATCCCGACCGCGTTGCGCGCCGCAAAACACTTTACGAAAGCTATGGGTTCCTGTCGCAGGCGTCGAACCCTTCGAGGATGTTCCTGCCCGTCAGTATTGTCCGCAAGCTCATCGTCGAAGATGACGACGGGCAACAGAAGGATGTGGTGCTCACGGAATTGGCGCTGCCAGTACAGAACTTGGACCGAGGGTGAGGCCTCGTAAGGCCGAAACTGCCAACCTATGGCATGGCAGATTGCCCGTGTTTGCAATGCCATGGGTGAGCATAGGCGTGGTAAATCAGGTCTTGCCTGAAGTAGAGTCGAATGGAAGCTGCGCGCCGCAGCTTCTTTGATGGACAACAGTTTTCAGCGTCATCGGCGCCTTAAATCGTGATCTTCCAAAGAAATCGACGAGCGGCCTCAAGCGAAACGGGGCCGATGGTGCGGGGTCTTGCGATGATCGCCATCGCCACTTCAAGAAGCTCGAGTCAGCGGCTTGGCTACGGGGCGTTCACTCAAATCGCTAAAGGAAGCTTGTATCCGGCAAGATCGGAGAATTTGCGCGCGACTTCCGCGAAAGCGTCCTTGCTGACCCCCATCTCGTCTATAAACGACTGCTGCAGCTTGGGGGACACTTCGGACAGGAAGGCGAACACGCTGCAATCGTAGGAGTCCGCACTATTAATGTCGGCAATTTTTTCGGCCAGCTGGGCAGCCGTCAGCAGCACGCCGTAAGGCGCGCTGACTGTCGACATTACCTTCGCTGTGACCGAGGCCATTGCATCATCTCTGTGCTGGAACTGCTTCTACAAGATAGGTGATTGAGCTTTCCAAAACAACAAAGCCCCGATCGCGCATCGTCACCTGTTCCCGTCGATCCATTTCGACATCAGGCCCTTGTCTCGGAAACACTCGTCCGGAACAGCGCGGCGCTTGATGCGAGCAAGACGCTCAGCAAAGGCGACCTGCTTCGACGACGGCAGCTGGTCGAGCGCTGAAACCGGCTTCAGCCTGGCCTGCGCATCGATCCAAGAACTCAAAGCCCGCCGATCCTGCTGCACCTCCCATGGCAACAGCGTCTGGTTCTTGAGCGCCAACGACCGCGCGTAGGCAATCTGCTTGGGCGTGACGGGAATTGCAAAACTGGTGTCTTCCATCGGGGAAACTCCTTTGCTGCTTGGCTCCCATTTATAGAACATAACAGGAACAAAATCAACCACCGCTCTGCCAAGGATCGACGTTCGAGAGGCAGAGGCAGGATGGGGCAGGGGGAGCTGGAAGGCCGCGTGAGAGCGCCTTCGGCTCACCGTTTTCCCCAACCTGAGGTGTTCTGATGACCTTCCAACCGTTGATCCCGACCGTGCTGACGCCGGTCGTTGTTCCTGTCCTGCCTGATCCTGCGACCGGGATCCTTGCCGTGGCCGAGGCCCTGCAGCCCGATCTGGCGCAGGGATTCCAGATCGACGCGCTGCGCCTGCGCCTCGAGATGCAGCGTGCCTTCGGCGACTCCGATGCGATGGGCGCTTGGGATTGGAAACTGGCCTATGAAGCGGGCGAGGTGGCACTTGTCCTCTTCCTGCGGAAATTCGGCCGTGCGCTGTTGGCTCGGGCTGGCTCGCCTGCAGCGCTGCTGCCCATCCTCGCCAAGGTGGCGGGCCTCTTGCCCACGCACACCCGGCGCTCGGAGGAGATGGAGCGATTCCAGCAATTCTCGACGCCGCTGCCCATGGGGCTCGTGGCCCTCGCGGCTGCGCAGATCACTCCCCGTGACCTGGTCCTCGAGCCTTCGGCTGGGACCGGCCTTCTGGCGATCCTGGTTGAGATCGCGGGCGGCAGCCTTGCACTGAACGAGTTGGCAGACACCCGCGTCGACCTTCTGCGACTGCTGTTCCCGGGCTGCCCGGTCACTTGCTTTGACGCTGCACAGATTGACGATCATCTCGACGCGGGCATGCGCCCAAGCGTCATCCTGATGAACCCGCCATTCTCGGCCATGGCCAACGTCGATCGTCGGACGACCGAGGCGACGGCCCGGCACATCCGCTCGGCGTTGGCGCGCCTTGCGCCCGGTGGCCGCCTTGTCGTCATCACCGGTGCCGGTTTCGCGCCCGATGCCCCGGCCTGGGCCGAGACTTTCGACCGCCTGACCGAAACCGCACATCTCGTCTTCACAGGCGCGATGTCGGGAGCCACCTTCGCCAAACATGGCACTAGCTTTGAGACGCGGCTCTCGGTCTTTGACAAATGCCGTGGCGGCGAGCAGGCCGGCGTCACAGCTGACCTGCGCCAGCCAATGTCTCCGGATGTAGCGTATCTCCTCGCCCGGATCACCGCCGAAGTTCCGCCGCGTCTCGAACTGGATCAGGCCGTAACGGCAAGTCGGAGCCGTTCTTCCCTCTTCCCGGGAAACTCTGCCCCCTCCACGCGCAAGGCCATCGGCATATCTCGCGTTCCTTCTGTCGCCCAACCCCCGGGGACCGTAGCACCGATCGAGGCCGAAGACCTCGCCTACACCCTGCGCGAGGTGCGCGAGAACGATGATACCGCGCGCCTGTCGGATGCGATTTACGAGACCTTCCGCCTGCAGGCGATCGACATCCCTGATGCGGCACCGCATCCGACCAAGCTGGTTCAGTCTGCGGCTATGGCGTCGGTCGCGCCCCCGAAACCTTCCTACCGCCCCAAGCTGCCCGCTGCGGTCCTGCGCGACGGCCTGCTCTCCGACGCGCAGCTTGAAACTGTAATCTACGCGGGCGAAGCGCATGGTGCGTATCTCGCGGGGTCTTGGACCGTCGATGAGACCGGCGACATGGTCTCGGCCGCGCCCGCTGATGCCGCGGACGCTGTCCGCTTCCGCCGCGGCTTCTTCCTTGGCGATGGCACCGGGGCGGGCAAGGGCCGCCAGTCCGCCGGGATCGTTCTCGACAACTGGTGCCAAGGCCGCCACAAGGCGCTCTGGATCTCGAAAAGCGACAAGCTGCTGGAGGATGCGCAGCGCGACTGGTCAGCCCTGGGGCAAGAGCGGCTTCTTGTGACACCCCTTTCTCGCTTCTCGCAGGGTCGAGACATCCCGCTGTCCGAAGGCATCCTCTTCACGACCTATGCGACGCTGCGCTCGGAGGAACGCGGGGCCAAGAAATCCCGCGTCGACCAGATCGTCGACTGGCTCGGAGCGGATTTCGACGGGGTGATCCTCTTCGACGAAAGCCACGCCATGGCGAATGCCGCAGGCAGCAAAGGTGAACGTGGCGACACCGAGGCCTCGCAGCAGGGCAGGGCGGGCCTGCGGCTGCAGCACAAGCTGCCCAATGCCCGCGTGGTCTATGTCTCGGCCACCGGGGCGACCTCAGTTCACAACCTCGCCTATGCGCAGCGGCTCGGCCTCTGGGGCGGCGAAGATTTCCCATTTGCGACCCGCGCCGAGTTCGTCGAGGCCATCGAGGCGGGCGGAGTCGCGGCCATGGAAGTGCTGGCCCGAGATCTCCGCGCCCTCGGCCTCTACACCGCGCGGTCGCTGTCTTACGACGGCGTCGAATATGAACTGGTCGAACATCCCCTCACTCCGGAGCAGAGTGCCATCTATGATGCCTATGCCGGGGCCTTCGCCATCATCCACAACAACCTCGCCGCTGCGATGGAGGCTGCCAATATCACAGGCGACAGCGGCGGCACCCTCAACCGGCAGGCCAAGTCCGCCGCGCGCTCGGCCTTCGAATCCGCCAAGCAGCGCTTCTTCGGCCATCTGCTCACTTCCATGAAAACCCCCACCCTGATCGCCGCCATCGACGCCGATCTCGCCGCAGGCCATGCAGCGGTGATCCAGATCGTCTCGACAGGTGAGGCGCTGATGGAGCGCCGTCTGTCGGACATCCCCACGGATGAGTGGAACGATGTGCGCGTTGACATTACGCCGCGCGAGGCATGCCTAGACTACCTCGCGCATTCCTTCCCAGTACAGCTCTACGAGCCCTTTACCGATAGCGAGGGCAACCTGTCCTCGCGCCCCGTGATGCGTGACGGCCAGCCGGTGGAATGCCGCGAGGCTGCGCGCCGCCGCGATGCGCTGATCGAGCATCTGGCCTCTCTGCCGCCCGTGCCCGGCGCGCTTGACCAGATTGTTCAGCGCTTCGGCACCGATCTTGTGGCCGAGGTCACGGGCCGCGCGCGCCGCATCGTGCGGAAGGGCGAGGGCGCTGCCGCGCGGCTTGTCGTGGAAAGCCGGGCGGGGTCTGCCAACCTCGCGGAAACCGCCGCCTTCATGGATGACCAGAAGCGGATCCTGATCTTCTCGGATGCCGGTGGCACGGGGCGCAGCTATCACGCCGATTTAGGTGCGAAAAACCAGCGCCTGCGGGTGCACTACCTGCTGGAACCCGGCTGGAAGGCCGATGCCGCGATCCAGGGCCTTGGCCGCAGCAACCGCACCAATCAGGCGCAGCCGCCGCTCTTCCGGCCGGTGGCCACGGATGTGAAGGCGGAAAAGCGGTTCCTCTCAACCATCGCCCGGCGGCTAGACACGCTCGGGGCCATCACGCGCGGCCAGCGCCAGACGGGTGGGCAGGGATTGTTCCGGCCCGAGGACAATCTCGAGTCTCCCTATGCCCGCGACGCGCTGCGTCAGCTTTACCGCCGCATCTATCGCGGCGATGTGGCGGGGTGCTCGCTTGGAGCCTTTGAGGATGCCACCGGCCTCAGCCTGACCGATGACAACGGGCTGAAGGACGACCTGCCGCCGATCACGACTTTCCTGAATCGTCTGTTGGCGCTCACGATCGACATGCAGGCTGTGCTGTTCTCGGCCTTCGAGGAGTTGCTGGACCAGCGCATCGAGGGGGCCATCGCCGCCGGGGTCTACGATCTCGGGCTCGAGACGCTGCGCGCCGAGAGTTTCCGCGTGACGGATGCAAGGGTGATCTACACCCATCCTGGCTCCGGCGCCGAAACCCAGCTTCTGACCATCGCGGAAAAGAGGCGCAACACGCCAACCTCGCTCACGGATGCACTCGACTGGCTCGATGACCCGAAAGCTCGGCTTCTGGTCAACATTCGCTCGGGCAGGGCCGCAGTGCAGGTTCCCGCCACCAGCCTGATGCTGGACGATGGCACGATCGAGCCCCGCTTGCGGCTGATCCGGCCGACGGAGGCCAGCACGGTTCCGGCCAAAATCTTGGAGGACACAAACTGGCTCGAGGCCGACCGCGCGGCCTTCGCTGCCGCCTGGACCGCGGAACTAGCCGCGGTGCCGGAGTTCTCTGAGGCTACGCTGCACATCGTGGCTGGCCTCCTGCTGCCGATCTGGAAGCAGCTTCCGCAGGACGAGACCCGCGTCTACCGCCTGCAGACCGATGACGGCCAACGCATCATCGGCCGCCGTGTCTCACCCGCCTGGGTCGCGACCACGCTGGCAGATGACGCGCCGAAGCTCAGTGCAGCGCAGGTCCATGCCCTCATTCTGGAGGGCAAGACCGTGGTGCGGCTCGCGGAAGGGATGGAGTTGCACCGGTCCCGCGTCATGGGGGTGAACCGGATCGAAATCTCCGGCTTTACCGAAGCGGCCAAAGACCGGCTTAAGGCCGATGGCTTTTTCTCGGAAATCATCGCCTGGAAGCTGCGCCTCTTCTGTCCGACGGATTCCGGCGGTGAGAAAGTGCTCGATCACCTGCTTGCACGTTTCCCCATCGAGGGTCTACATGCACGCAAAGGTTGTTAAGCGTGTGTGCCATGTCATTGGAAACAGAAGATCTGTTGCGAGATCTTTCGCAAAATGCCGAAAGCGTCTGCCGTCACTATCTTCCCGCCGGGAGGCGGGAAGGCTCTTACTGGATGGTCGGCGATCTGCAGAACAATCCGGGCCGCTCGCTGTTCGTCAGGTTGACCGGCCCCACCTCGGGGCCGGGTGCCCGGGGCAAATGGACCGATTCAGCCACGTCGGAATTCGGCGATCTCCTCGACATCATCCGCGAACGCACGGGGATCACCCGCTTTCCCGATCTTCTGGCCGAGGCACGGATGCATCTTGGCCGTCCGCAGTCGGTTCTCCCGGATGCCAACTCCCCGCGCAGCCGAAAATCCCCCTCGGGTACGCCAGCAGCAGCGGCGCGCTTGTTCGCGGCCTCGCTGCCTTTGGCGGGATCTTTGGCCGAGGTCTACCTGCGTTCCCGGGGCATCACCCAACCGGTACTCAGTTCAACCCTGCGCTTCCACCCGAAGTGCTGGCATCGGGATGAGGGCCAGACCAAGCCTGTGCCCAGGCCTGCGATGATCGCCGCGGTCACCGATGGGGCAGGGGCCTTGCAGGGCGTGCATCGCACTTGGTTGGCAATTGACGGACAGGACAAGGCGGCTGTCGACACACCGCGGCGGGCTATGGGTCACCTCCTCGGAAATGCCGTCAGGATCGCCACTGCAGATCAAAGCCTCGTGCTGGGCGAAGGCATCGAGACGATGCTCTCCGTTCGCGAGGCGGCCCCTTCTTTGCCCGTCTGGGCGGCGCTCTCGTCGGGTCACCTCGGAGCCGTGTTGTTGCCCGCAGGGTTGCAGCGCCTCTACATCGCCATCGACCGCGATCCGGCGGGGCATCGCGCGGCGGAAAGGTTGACCGCCAGAGCAATCGAGGCCGGGATTGCCGTACGGGTGCTCGAGCCGCGTCTCGGGGATTTCAACGACGATCTCCGCGCTCACGGCGTTGAGGCAATGCGCCAGCATCTGGCACAGCAGATCGACCTTAAGGATCAGCATCGGCTGACGATCTGAACTCTCAAAGCGCAAAGGCAGTCAGGGAGCGGGGCAGGGGGTCAAGCATCGCTTGAGGAACCGGGTCGCGTCTTTCTCCTCTTCTCGGCTGTCGAACCCGCGCAGGCACCCGCACGTCCTTCAAGAGATGGGCAGGCGGCCGTCAAAGCGGCCGCCCCTTCAAGGACGGGGGGCGACTGATTTCCGCCGGCGGGGCTCGCCCCGCCTTTGCATCGCGAAGCAAATCAGCCGCCCCCCGTCCTCCTCCACATGCGTTCCGGCCCCAAAGCGGGGGTGAAAGGGCGTCCCCTCCCACGGCTTTCGCAGCCCATGAAGGCCGCGCGGGTTGTCGCGCGGGCCCGAGCAGCCGGAGGCAAAAGACCATGACGACCCAATTCCAGAGCGAGGATTTCGACCGCAGCTCCGCCCTTTCCCAGACCGCCTGGGCGCTTCAGGAGCTTCAGCTCTACGGCACCCGTGCCTTCCAGGACGAGGTCGATCTGCGCCCGATGCCGGAACCCGAGCGCCTCATCGACGCGGTCAGCGATATCTTCGATGCCCTCGCAGCGACCCTCGCCGACACCCGCATGGAACCCGACCTCGAAGAATTGCTCTGGGGCCAGGTCAACCTCTTCCACCGCGCCGCCGCCCGCACGGAACGCCTACTTGACGACAATGAAGTGGCGCAGCACCGTCTGCAGCGGGAACAGGACGGCTCCGAGGTGAAATCGACCGAGCTTGAGCGCCTGACGGCTGAAGGCACCAGCCTTGTCGAACGGCGGCATTGTCTCGAAGCCTTCCGCGACCGCAGCGCCGAGGCGTTTGAACTGCACACCGGCTCCACGTGGCGGCCGCGCTCAGGCTCGATGGTGAACCACAAACACCTGACCGCAGCGCTGATCGACAGCCGCGATTTCCTTTCCGCCAAGCGCCGCTCGGAAACCGAAGTGATGCTGCCCCAAGGCACCAAGATCGCCCTCACCGGCGGGACCGACTTCAACGATCACCGCCTGATCTGGGGCAAGCTCGATCAGGTCCAGACCAAATATCCCGACATGATCCTTCTCCACGGTGGCAGCCCCAAGGGGGCCGAACTCATCGCCGCCAAATGGGCCGAAGCCCGCAAGGTCACGCAAGTAGCCTTCAAGCCCGATTGGACCAAACACGCCAAGGCCGCACCCTTCAAGCGCAACGACGCCATGCTGGACGTGCTGCCAGTGGGCGTTCTCGTCTTCCCGGGCAATGGCATCCAGGAAAACCTCGCCGACAAGGCCAAAAAGCTCGGCATCCCGGTCCTGAAGTTCGAGAAGGGGGCGTGAGCCCCCTATCACTCTTCTGCCGGATTGGTTCTGACCATTCTGCTTGCTCTTGACGCAACTGAACGCATCGGCCATTTTGATGGTGGCCTTCAGCACAGGCCTGTGTGTCCGCCATGCAAAGCCAAGCAGTGCTTTATCCATGTCACCCCGTTCCCTTTTCGAACGGGTCTGATTAGTAGCGGGCACCTAGTCGGATCCGGGAATTGGAATGGATCATGACTGCTCACGACTACCTTAAAGACCTAAAACGCATCGCGAAGGATTGTGCACGCGCAAGTGGTGCGGAACTTCATGAAGTGCAAAAGAGGGCCGCCCAAGCCATCGGTTTTGCCCATTGGCATGCGCTCGCCAGCAAAGCGAAGATTGGCTGGCAACCGACAGCTGACGACATCGCCAAGGTTCAAGAAATCTTGCGTGGTGAAGAAAGCTACCCTGACGAGGGGTTGATCGGCCAGCACCCCTATAAGCTTGACGATGTCCTGCGTGACACGAGGATGAAGGGGCGCGGCTGGTGCATCTACATCGGAGAGGCGCCATCAAGCAAACCGCAGTTGCTGATTACCGATCGGCGCTTCAAGAATAATCCGATCCAGGACCCAGACTTTGTCGCGAAGGCGCTTCCGATCGCGAAATGGAAAGCAAAGCAGGTTCGCGCCGAAATCGCGCGAGACTGGCCGAGAAATTCGACCAAACCGGACGCAGAGGGTCGAGCGATGCATCCGCTCAATCATGTTCGTTCTGACAAATGGTACTGCATGCATTGCGACGGCGAGTCGACTGGAATCCAGATGGCCCAAAATCTATGGCACTGCCCATACTGCGGAGCCACGCCACTCGATATGCTTAGTGAACCTTTCCTGTCGGCGGAACAGCCAGATACGGAAAACGCCCCAGCTTGATTATTCCATCGGTCTGAATGACTGGCACCCGCTTGAACGCGGGCGCCAGATTTTCTGGACGCGAGGATTCCAAGTTGAGGCGATGAGTGAACTTCAACGCATTTAGATAGATTGAAGACCATGCAAAGCACAGTTGAAAAAACCAGGGCTGCAGTCCACACGCTGATTCAATCCCTTGACCCAGCATTGATCGCGTTGGTCGGAACGTCCCGTGACCTCGAAGCCATCGTCGACAAGCAGTTCGACTGGCAGGTGCGAGCCCATCGTTGGTACGCGGTGATATCGCGTGGCGATCATATCCATGCTGTCGCAGATATCGACGGCCAACGGATTTCCCTTCAGCGGTACGTGATGAAGCTTCAGTATCCGGATCGCAGCTATGACGACCTGAAGCAGGTCTCTTTTGAGAACAAGATCACGTTCGACTGCCGAGTTTCCAACCTTGAACATCGTGTTGGTCGCCAAGCGGTCATGCGCAATCGGCGGTCAAAGCGGAACACCTCCTCGCAGTACAAAGGGGTGATCAAGGCGCTCGGTCAGGATGGTTCGCCACGATGGCGCACCCAAATCATGGCGGACCATGGTTCGATGGGCATCGGCGTATACGAGGACGAACATTGGGCAGCGACAGTTTACGATGCGGCCGCTTATCTTCTTTTCGAAGGGGAGGCGCTATACAACTTCCCCGGCCGGCCGCCCGATCAGGATGCGCTCTTGATCGCTGCCACGAAGATCGCTCGATATCGGGCCAAGGCAAAGCGTCAGAAAGGTACAGCGGCAATGCAGGAAATCCCGATGGAAGTGGGTAACTCTACCTGATATGGTGGGATTAGCCATCCGGATCACTATATGTTCGATCAGCCTGTCCAGCTTGAAGTCTTCCCAACCGACCTCCACTTGAGGCGGATTGACCCCGCCTGCAACATGCGTCGCTTCTACCGGCTTAGCGTTCAGCGCGACCTTTTTGGCGGCGCGTGTCTCATTCGGGAGTGGGGCCGGATTGGGTATCGGGGCCAGGTCATGATCGAAACCCATGATGACGAAGGCAAGGCGATCACTGCGCTCATGAAACTGGCCGCAGTCAAACGCAAACGGGGCTATGCCCTCCCTCCTGCGACTGCGCTGCCAGAGGTGCGAATACTGAAGCAACGATAGTGCCCGGGCCTTGGTCGGCGTCAGCAATGCCTTGTTTTGACAGCCATTCCAGCTAGGGTTGCAGAAAAGCATGCCGGGGCAGTTTATGTTTGACCAGATCATTTCCAAGTACGGTGCGACCGCCAAGGCCAAACTTTCAAGCCCTGCAATCACAGGCGCCCCGGAAGACAACATCCGCGCACCGCTGGAAGAGCTGATCACCGCACTGGCAATAGCGGCGGGCCAGCAACCCGGTTGGGTCACGCTTGTCGGCGAAAGCACCCTTTCGGCCTTGGGGACACGGCCGGACTATGCCGTCACCGTCCGCAGTGCGCTGACCGGCTTCATCGAACTAAAGGCTCCCGGCAAAGGGGCCGATCCACGCAAGTTCACCGACCCGCATGATAAGCGCCAGTGGCAGAAGCTGAAATCCCTGCCGAACCTGCTCTACAGCGATGGGCAGTCCTTCAGCCTCTGGCAGAACGGCGCGCTCGTTGGCCAGATCATTCATCTGTCCGGCGATCTGGATACGGCCGGTTCCAAGCTTACCGCCCCTCAAACGCTCGTGACCCTTCTGACGGATTTCCTGAGCTGGAGCCCAATCCCGCCCGACAGCCCGCGAAAACTGGCCGAGGTTTCGGCCCGCCTGTGCCGCCTGCTGCGTGACGAGGTTCTGGAAGAACTGGAAAACGGCACCCAAAGCCTGACCGATCTTGCCACCGAATGGCGCGGACTGCTTTTCCCGCAGGCCGATGACGCGCAATTCGCTGATGGATATGCGCAAGCTGTCACCTTCGGTCTTTTGATGGCCCGGGCGCAGGACATTCCCTTGGACAAAGGCATCGCCCATGCGGCTCTGGCCTTGCGCGATACGAACACGCTGATCGGCACGGCGCTGCGCTTGCTGACCGATGATCCGCAGACGCAAAAGGCGCTGTCCACCGCCACCTCCACCCTGACCCGCGTGCTGCATGAAGTGCATTGGCCGACCCTGTCCAAGGGCAAGCCCGATGCCTGGCTCTACTTCTACGAAGACTTCCTTGAGGTTTACGACAACGCCCTGCGCAAGAAGACCGGCAGCTACTACACCCCGCCGGAGGTGGTGCAGGCCATGGTCCGCCTGACGGACGAGGCTTTGCGCGACCCGGCCCTATTCGGCCGCTATGAAGGCTTAGCTGCCAAAGATGTCACCATCGCCGACCCAGCTACGGGCACCGGCACCTTCCTTCTCGGCGTGCTGCGCAAAATCGCCGAGACGGTCGCCGATGATCAGGGCGCGGGCGCAGTTGGCCCCGCCCTAGGGGCTGCGGCACATCGGCTGATCGGGTTCGAATTGCAGTTCGGCCCCTTTGCCGTGGCGCAGTTGCGGCTGATGGCGGAAATGCGGGCGCTGATGGGGGCTGCGGCCACGGGCACGGGGGCCGGGGGCAACCTGCCGCAACCGCGCCTTTATGTGACTGACACCTTGGGTGACCCCTTTGCAGCGCAGACCGGGTTTTCGACGATGCTGGCCCCCATAGGAAACTCACGGAAAGAGGCGAACGCGATCAAGCGGGATGAGCCGATCACCGTGGTCATCGGCAACCCTCCTTACAAGGAGAAGGCAAAGGGCCGTGGCGGTTGGGTTGAGGCGGGAAGTCCGAACCGCATGTCACCGATGCGCCACTGGGACTTGCCGCCCGAATGGGGGCAAGGGGCGCATGCCAAACATCTGAAGAACCTCTACGTGTTCTTCTGGAGGTGGGCGTCGTGGAAAGTATTTGCGCCTGACTTGTTTGAGACGACTGGCCAGGCGACGGATGACCGAGGTGGCATTGTCACTTACATCACTGTCGCAGGCTTCTTGAACGGTCCGGGGTTTGAGAAGATGCGGATGGAACTGCGCCGCGACTGCTCCGACATCTGGGTGATTGATTGCACGCCAGAAGGCCATCAGCCCGAAGTGCCGACGCGCATTTTTCAGGGCGTGCAGCATCCCGTTTGTATCGTGGTGGCCGCTCGCGAGAAGGGCAAGGATCGCTCAACGCCAGCGCGCTTGCATGTGAGACAACTAGCCACCGGGCCGCGCAAAAACAAGTTCGCAGAACTTGATGCAATCACACTTGCCGGGCCAGGATGGGCAGTAGGGCCAACAGAATGGCGATCACCATTCATGGCTGAGGCACGAGGTGATTGGGCGGCTTATCCTGCACTGGCAAAGCTCTTCGATTGGTCAGGTCCCGGTGTGATGACAGGTCGGACGTGGGCAGTCGCACCCGATAGCCTGTCTTTGCGCGACCGCTGGAAACAGCTGACCAAGGAGAGCGATGTCGAGAAGAAGGAGGCACTATTCCACCCCCAACTTCGGAGTGGGAAGGTGGCGAGTAGGCACATCCGAAAACTGGTCGCCCAAGACTTGGGCGTCTTCAAGACGCGTCAAGAGCCCATCATTTCCGACGTTGGGCCAGCTCCAACTACGGTCCGATTTGGTTTTAGGACACTAGATCGCCAGTGGATATATGCCGACGCCAGGATGATGAATGACCCTCGACCTGAACTATGGACCAATTACTCCGATCATCAGATATTCTTGACCTCGCCAGAGGACCAAACCCCTGAAAATGGTCCGGCTATCTCTTTCACCGGGCACATCCCGGATTTGCATCACTATCATGGCCGGGGAGGGCGCGCGTTTCCCGTTTGGCGCGACGCCGCTGCGACGATCTCGAACATCAAGTCTGCCCTGCTCGTCCAGCTTTCTAACGCCTATGGCAAACCCGTCACCGCGCCCGACGTGATGGCCTATGTCGCAGCCTTGCTGGCGCATCCGGCCTTCACGGCCCGCTTTAAGGAAGACCTGATCCGCCCCGGTCTGCGCGTGCCGGTCACGGCAGACCCGGCGCTGTTCGACCGCGCGGTCGCTTTGGGCCGCGAAGTCATCTGGCTGCATACCTATGGCGAACGCTTTGCAGACCCTGCTTCCGGCCGCCCCGCCGCGCCCCCTAGGATGCCCAAGGGGCAAGGGCCGACGATCCCGGTTGGCGGCACAATCCCCGGCGCGCCGAACCCGTTGCCCGACACAATGCACCACGACCCTTCCACGGGTCGGCTGCATGTGGGAGAGGGGTTCATTGAAAACGTCCCGACCGCCGTGGCCGAGTATCAGGTGTCTGGCCGCAGCGTGCTGCGCCAATGGTTCAGCTATCGCAAAGCCGACCGCACCCGCCCGGTCATCGGCGACCGCCGCCCGCCCTCAGCGCTGGACAAGATCCAGCCCGATCACTGGCTGCCTGAGTATACCGAAGACCTGCTGAACCTGTTGCACGTCCTTGGTCGATTGGTGGCATTGGAACCCGCACAGGCCACCCTTCTGGACGAAATCTGCGCTGCCTCCTTGCTGACCGAGGCATCACTGACCGGCGCGGGCGCTTTGGCGTCGGCACCAGTGATCAAGGGCAAGAAAGCCAAAGCCGCAGCCCAACCCGGCCTGTTCGACTGAGCGCGGCACAGCTTTGACTGTCGGCTTGTGCCCAAGTTCTGCCTTTCGGATCTTATCCCGTTGAACAGTCCTTGCGCAGTAACAGTTTCGTCTGTGCACATCACAGCCATTGAGGCCGCGTCCACAACCGACCTTGCCGCGATACACTTTGCATCCTCCCGGGTACCCCGCCGCGACATCGGACCGGCGCGTTCAGGGCGGTACGAACCATCACCGTCATGCCCAAAGATTGCAGATTGCGAGACTGGCCAGCGACCCGCGTTGGCCGGCGTTACATTCGGTTTGTCGCTTCAACTCGCCTCCTTTCTCGGGCTGGCCCCATCGACAGTCCGGGCGTTGCAAGTCGTGCGCTGTCGTTGACATGGCCCTCCCTCTTGCCGAGTTCCTTCTTCCTGGGCCTGACACTGCCATTTGCTTGTTTGAGCGGTTCTGCCCTGCCGCTTCCCGTGATCCCGGCTCAGGCACCTCCCTTCGACGGACAATCCCCTAAGCCTGTTCGGCCTCTGGCTCGCAACCCCGCTCAGGTCCGGGCCGTGTTGGTCGCGTGCCGCTCCCTGCCCGCACCACCCCGGCCCCTCGGGGGTTTCCGGTGGCTGACAGGCCACCGTGCAAGCCTCAGCCGACAGGCTTCTTTCGGGTCTTGTCGAAGGGATGGTCCCTTCAGCCAGATACAGGAGCTTCACATGCAGAACATCGTCATCCTCGCCGGCAACATCGGTCAGTCCCCGGAAGTCCGCACCACGCAAGGTGGGACCAAGATCACCAACTTCACCCTCGCCACTTCTCGCCCGCGCTTGTCCGAAGGTCGGGTCCAGCGCGACGAGAACGGCTACCGTGTGATGGACACCGAATGGCACCGCATCACCTGCTTCAACGGTCTCGGCAAGACGGTCACTGAGCACTGTGAAAAGGGCATGAAGGTGATGGTCCACGGCCGCATCCACTACACCAAATGGACCGACGCCGCCGGGGTCGACCGCTACGGCTGCGAGATCATCGCAGAAAAGGTCGACTTCCTGAGCCGCCCGAAGGCTGGTGAAGGCGAAGATCCCGAACTGGTCGACCGCGAGGATCAGTTCGCGGGCTGAGACCCCGCAGATCAGACCCGGTGGCGCTAGCCGCCGGGTCTCTTCGGTTCCCGACCTTGGCAGAAAGACGCTCAGCCGTTGGGAAACAGGATCGCCTCGACATCCATCGCGCCATTAAGCACGTGAAGGACCACAATCCTGCCCTCTGTAACGCGATAGAAAATCAGATACCGGCCATGCACCCGACGGCGAACACCGTTATGCTCATAACGTGGGATGATTGGCCAAGCTTCCGGCATGTCCGCGAGTTCCAAGCAGCTGCGGGAAAGCTCTCGCACGAAACTCAGGGCCCGGGCCGGATTGTCCTGAGCGATGTAGTCGCCGATTGCTTCCAGGTCAGCTTCTGCCGCAGCGGTAAGTTCGACGATCATTCCGCAGGGCGACCCATAGCTTGATACTTGGCTTCCAGCCGCGCGAATATCTCTTCTGCCGGTGTTGTCAGCCCGGCCTCGGATTCTGCGATGCCCTTGGCAAGGGCCTGATCCAGTACGGCGAGCCTTGCCTCGCGCTCCTGAATCAGGCGAATGCCTTCGCGCAGCACTTCGCTCTTGGAATTATAGCGTCCGGTCTCGACAAGCTTCGTGACGAAGCCTTCAAGCTGCGATCCAAGGTCTGCGCTGATCATCGTGGCCTCCGAAATGCTCAACCTTGAAGATGGCAGGCTTGATAATAGTTATCAAGCCTGCTTTGTGCCAATGGGCAGACTTCGCCTTCGAAGACTGGGCTAACATCACGCCACTTGCAGATCGGTGACGACAACGAACCGTTTCGCCCGCCGCTTGTTGGGCGTGTACCAGACGGTCTTGCGCTCGCCTGTTTGGCTGAACTCATAGGTCACCCCGAGGATCGTCTCACGCCGATCTGGATCGACCATCCATTCGACAGGCGTGCCGATGTCGAATTCAGACGGCGGGATGGTCCGCTTGAGGGCAGGGGCTTCTGTGCTGGTCATTGTTCGTCTCCCTCGTTTGTTGTCTGAATTTTCGCATTGGCTAGGGCGTCGTCGAAGGCTTCCTGGAACCGCGCGCGGTAGGCAGGACCCATGGCGCGCGCCAATCCAAGGATTCCAAGCGGGTCATGGACTTTCGCGAGGTCAGCTGCGAACTGCGGTCGCAAGGTCAAGGTCACGCTTGTCGGATGCTTGCCTCGTGCCCCACGGGACTCTTTGACATCCGGCATCCCATCCCGTTCCCAATCGTCGAAGACCTGATCGCGCAGACCTTGAGCAACGCGGCGGATCAGAAACTGAACTGTGCATCGTGCAGCCGTGGCCCAAGCTTCCGCCAATCGCGCTTGTCGGGTGGTCAGCGACAATGAGACATGGACCACATGCCCGCGCGCAGCTGACCCAGTTGCAAGACCAGCCGCCTTAGCATCCGAAGCCCTCTGGGCAATGAATACCTTCTTCTCGTCCCGGGACTCTTCTTTGGACCCAAAGGGTCTGATGCCGACCTCGCCTGCGTCGCCACCTGGCATCGCCGCCGCCGCAATCGTGGGTGACAAAGGTTCCGGCTCGGTCACTGCATCAACCGACGTCGACTGCACTGGGATTACCCTACCAGCCTGATCGCTCGCGCTAACGTTCCCACCAAAGCCCAACTTGGCCGAAAACCCTGCGTCCTGGCGGATGATCCGCATCATGTCCTTGCGCTGCGCCATCATGCGACCTCCGCCGGGTTGAGGATCAGCTGGTCGATCTCTTCCAGAAGGTCCCCTGCCTCCTTCACGGCACTTTGGACATGGGCAGCAAGCGCCCGGTTCGGTGTCTTGTCCGCGATCACCCCGAGAAGCCCTTCTCTGTCCATTCGAACATAAGCGGCGCGGCTACCAAGATAGGTCTCAAGGGCAGGTAAGGACTGGAACAGCTCTTCAGCCACCGCCCGCTCGGTCTCTGACACCCGCACAGGCACCCGGTTGAGCAACACAGAAAACCCTGCAAGCTCGCCCGGCTTTTCCACCCGGCCGCGCAGCTTGAGGTACCAGTTGGCCGTTTCCAGCGTCTCGCTCAGATCACCCCGCGACAGCATCATCGGGCAAATGATCCGATGCGCTGCGACCGCCAGAACATCCTGCGCTTCTGACCCGCCGCCGAAGGTGTCGATCAGGATTAAGTGCTCTTGATCGGGCTGCTCATAGATCTGCCCGATGGCTTCCGCCACCCGGTGCGCATCCAGCGTGTGGATCACTTCAACCAAAGGCGACCAGTTGCCTGCCTCCTTTCCCGCCTGCATCCACTTGAGGCAGGACTTTGAAGCATCGGTGTCGAAGATCGTCACCGTCTCGCCTTTTGCAGCCGCAGCAGACGCCAAGGCGCGACAGAGGGTGCTCTTGCCCGATCCCCCCTTGCGGTTCATCACCAGCACAACACGTATCCCGTAACCCATACCACCTTCCTCACTTCGCCGATTGCGTTTCTCACAATGCGGAACGCTTAAAACTTTTATCTGAAGTCACATCGCGTAAATCTAAAGCCACACTGCGGATATCAGAAACCGGCTCGCGCAAACCTTATTGCGCAAGGCGTATCTCTTTAATCGTTTGCCTGATTACTGGATGCGTATGTCTTTTATCTGATCGCGCAATGCGTGTATCACAAGGCGGAACCCCGAACACACATCCCTGATGCCACAAGACGCATCCCACACTTCCTTTCTCCGGACCCTGAACGCTGAACGACAGGGTCCGCACGGTAAACAAAACAAGGCTTTAGGCCATTCTCTCAAGGATAACCTACCTCTGGCCACATGGCTGGGGGTGCACCATCCCTGTCTCACCTTGTGTGTTGCGCGATCAGCGAAACGCATTCGGTGGCGGGGGAGTTACCCAAGGTCAGCACAATCTGCAAGAGCATAAATCGCGCTTAGATTGCGCTTGAAAGGGAGGTGAAGGAAGGGGTAGGAAGAGTGGCAGGAAATGCGATGTGTCTACAAATAATCGGTAGCAGAAGTTGGCGGTAAAATCAGATCCTCGCGAAACAAGACTTAAGTCGCGGTCCACGGTTTTGGCGAAGACTGACAATGAAGTTGCTGATTCTGCAGTGCAGCAAGGGGCCGGGCGCGGACGGCCTCGGTCGGATGACAAGGGCCAGGTCGTGAGCTGCCGCCTGCCTGCCGAAGAACTCCATGCTTTCGATGCGCTTTGCACCCAGCTTGGCGCGAAATCCCGCTCGGACGGGGTGCGGTCGGTGGTGCGAATGGCCTCAGGTTTCCTCGAGTTCAGCAGGGAGGACAGCGCGCGCTTGGAGGAAATCCGCTACGAGCTGGGCAAGATCGGCACCAACGTGAACCAGATTGCCCTGGCGGCGAACCGGGGCAGGGCGCCGATGGTCAAGGCGCAGTGGGCATCGGTGGACGAGTTGCGCCGTTCGCTGCCGATGGTAGCGAAGGCACTGAGTCAGATCATCGCGGAGCGCCGGCGGCAGGGTGTGGCGCTGTTCCGCAAGTTTGTCGAAGCTCAGGAGGGAGCTCGCCATGGTTAAGCTTGGGTCGCGTCCCATCGGGCTGGCAGAAGCTGTTCTTGGAGAAATCAATTTCCTGCGGCCGCAGCAGGGCAGGGTGAAAACGGGCGGCGCGTCTTCGCCCAAGCGCGGCTTCAGTTTCTCAACCCGGGCCAGCCAGCTGTGGCGGTTTTCGTTGGGATCAAGCGCGGCGGTTCTGAAGAAGATCGGCAAGGGTGGGACGGCCAATGCTAAGGAACTGGCCGCCCAGATGGACTACCTGTTCTCGAAGTCGGCCTCGATCTTCGGCAACGGGGTCGTGCTGGATGCCGACGCGAAGGGTCTGAACAAGGACGAGCGTAATGACATCGTCGGCGACTGGGTCGAGGATTGGCGTGGTTCACCCAAGAACGGCCACACCACGCATCTCCTGATGAGCTTCCCGTCCCATGTCCGGCCAGAAAAGGCCAAGCTGATCGCCGAAGCCTGGGCCCTCGAGATGTTCCAGTCCGGCGAGCATCAGGACGATGTCTGGTCCTATGTTGCGGCCCTGCATACGGACAAAGCTCACCCCCATGTCCACATGGTGGTCAACAACCGGGGCACGGTGAATGACAGCTGGTTCTTCATGGCCAAAGAGCATGCCTTCAATCTGGAAATCATGAAGGAGCGCATGGTGGCGATAGCGGCCGAGGAGGGCCTGTTTCTGGATGCCACCTCGCGGGCCGAGCGTGGCTTGCTGACCTATGGGCCGTCTCGGGCGGAAATCGAGCGGGCGCGGGTCGAGGGCCGGGCGCCCGAGGAACGGCCGCGCGAGGGCAAGGCGCTGGAGGATGCTCTGGCGACGATGGCGCGCACGGCGGATGCCATGCGCAGTCTGCAGCATGTGGCGGCGCTCACGGGCCTGCCGGAGATCGGCGAGAAGATTGCCAAGGCGGAAGAAGCTTTGCGGCGGGGTGGTATGCTGCAGCCTTTCCCGGGTGATGTGGCCACAGCGGAGCGGGCCGATCTTGACCGGCATTTCAGTGGCTGGATGGCAGAGGCCGAGGGCAAGATCCGCAAGGTGCCTTTTGCCGAGCGCAAGGAAATGCGGGACGAGCTGCATGGCTACGCGATCGACATCGCCAAGGGGTTGGGTGACGCCCGCGGCGCACAGCTCTTGCAGATGCTGCCGCAGACAAAGCTCTATGCTACGGGTTTTGAGGGTGATCGTCTGGCACAAGGCAGGGAGGCCATTGATCTGCAGCCAGGGGCCGCCGACCGGCTGAAAACGGACATCGTCAGCAAAGCTGTGGCCTTGGGCCTTAGCGGTGACCGCATGTCCGAGAGACTGGAGATGGGCGCTGCCAATGCCTGGGAAGAACGCGATTGGGTGCGGAGTGACTTGCTGGCCCTTTCTGGGCGGCGGCGTTCAGATCTTCGCAACCGGGATCAAAGCCGGAAGGTCGTCGATGATCTTGAAGGTTTCTACGAAGCGGCGGCAAAGTTAATCGAGCATGCGCGCGAACATGAAGTGGCACCGGACAATGACCGGCTGCTGCGGGCCCTCGGGTCGATGGGCCGCATCATGCAGGCTGACGGCAAGGTTGAGTTCCGGGGTGATGCCCATGCGGAACGGTTTGCCGATGAGTTGCGTCGGCGGTACAGCGAAGGGGTTGTCGCGGAACTCGCCAGCGGGCGGACGGATGCGCTAGCAAGGGATTTCGAGGATGCGGACCAGCGGAAGTGGATTGCGCGGGCGGTTGTTTCTGCAGCCAAGTCACATGTGGCGTTTGGGCTTACGCTGAAAGAGGTGCGCGTTGCGGAACGTAGGCTGGCTTCAGTGCTAGAGAGATCAGAGGCGCGAGACTGGGAGCGTTGATCCACGCAATGGGCGTAAAGCTGACGAATGGTGGTGCGGCGTGGCAACCGCCGCGACGCCGGGCGAGCAGTCACTCGAACAACCCGCAGCGTAATGGGCAGATAGTAGTTGTTCTTACAAAAATGCTGGGAAGGAAGCCGTACCTTCACTAGTTTGTCCACAAATCGTCGGGACCGAGATAGCTCAGGTCGAGATGGGCCACGTTCTGAGCCACGTTCGCCCGCAAAAGACCGCGGGCATTCGGGTTGAGCGGATGCTGTAGCTTGCCGATCGCGCGCCCGTCGGGCGCCAGCACCAGCGGCTGTCCGTTTCTATGAAAGAGGCTGACTGGTGTCCCGAGAGGCGCGGGTGCCGCGAACCACTGGACGTTTCCAAGGTAATCTCGCCGCGCCCAGGTCCGGTTGACCGACGGAGCAAACCCTCAGCGGACATTGCGTGTAGGCCAGTATCCTTCAACTTCTCCGCATCCCGCCTGAGCGTCGTTTCCACTCAACTTGTCCTCAGTCCGGCAGAAGCGCCTTCATGACACCCGCGAAACTAGACCTCAGCTCTTGTGACGGTTTCCAGCACGCGTGAAAGCCTATCGAAACCGCAGATCCGCTCGTGTCATTCAACCGGCGTGCGCGCGATAAATCGGTGACCTTCGATGCTGGCAACAGTGCGATCCCTATCCCAAGCAGCGCCCATTTTTCCAGCACGCCATAGCTGATCGCCTTGCCCTCATACTCGGCGAGAGGGATTTGATGATCGCGGACCAAGGTTCGCACTGCGACCGACAGCCCACAATTGTCACCTACCATCAAGACCTGCTTGCCCGCCAGAACATCAAGCGACACAGGTTCGCCAGACTTTCCGTTCGCAGTATCGCTGACATAAAGCAGCGGCTCGCGGTAGATCGGTACGGATTTCAGCAGCGCATTATCCCAAGGTTCCGGTCCAAGCCCGATACCGATCTCGCCCGCCTCAAGCGCCGGCTGGATATCACCTTTGTTCATCTCGGAAACGATGATCTTCAGGCCCGCATCAATCGTCACAATGCGCGCCAGCATCGCGGCGACATAATCGTCGCTGATCAACGGCGACATGCCGATCCTGACCACATGTTCGTCGCGTGCAAGAAACTCGGCTGAACTGACCAGCAGCTGAGATTTTGCCTCGGCGATCGCTTTTATCTCGCCAATCATGCTTGCGCCAAAGGCGGTTAGGATCACCGACCTTGTCGTGCGTTCAAAAAGCTTGCCACCCAATTCCTCCTCGAACTGCGCTATCGCATTTGAAAGTGCGGGCTGTGTGACGCAGCAAATGTCAGCGGCACTGGTGAAAGACCGCGTCTCTGCGACGGCGATGACGAATCTGAGTTGTTGAAAGTTCATTCCATCCGCTCTGGCCACACCACTCCAGCATAGGCGATTCTGACCGCCGACTTTAGTTCTTTCGGCGAATGAGACCATTCAAAGAAGCAATTTCTGCTGCCCGCTGCGCTCAGGCAGTGTGCGGGCACGATCAACCCATCAAGGAACAACTGTCATGACGTCTATGCTGAAGCCTATCGCCTTGGCCGCATCGCTTTTTGCAAACGCGGCGCTTGCCGACCCCGGCGCCTATCTGGAAATCACGCTGAAGATTGCGCCGGAAAACCGGGCGGCGGCAGCGGCGATCTACGCTGAATTCAAAGAGCCGTTCCTGACTACGGTCGCGGGCGCGGAATCCAAGGTGCTTCTGGTCCGCGACGATGACATTCAGGTGCTTCACGGGTTTGATACCGTCGCCTCGGCCAAGGCCTATCTGTCGAGTGATCTTTTCACGAAAGACGTCTTTGTCGGCCTGAAACCCTTCGTTGTGGCCGATCCGGACGTTCGCATCTATCAGGCGAACTGATCGTTGCAGCGCGAGGTCCCGGTTCTCGTCGTGACCTTCGCGCGGCATCCTATCCAGTCACAGCGATACAGTCTTTGGACGACGACTTCCCGAATGACCGCTAAGTCCCGCATGGCAGACACGACAAAGCCAATCACGCTGCGACCATCTCGAATGACCGTTCTGGGAAAGGTGTCGGGCAGCGACGGCCACCCCGCGAATGTCGGCACAGGGCCGGCAAGTCGATCGGGCGGCAATCCCCCATTTTGAATGGGTTGCGGTCTTAGAAGTTACGTGGCCATTTTCCGTTTCTGTGTGGGTGTGATGCCGCCGTTGGAAATCATTTGAACAAGCGCCATATGACGAGCGAAGGTGTCGTCAGCATTGTACGCACATCGAAAGGGCAAAAGATATGGAACTGAACGCTGATTTCAAAACCCGTGTTCTCGTTCGCTCTGATCATATTGATTGGCAAGCATCCCCCATGCAGGGTGTGGATCGGCGCATGCTGGATCGTATCGGCGGTGAAGTCGCGCGCGCAACGTCGATTGTGCGATATGCGCCGAACAGCAGCTTTTCAGCACATACACATGCGGGCGGTGAGGAGTTCATCGTTTTGAACGGTGTGTTCCATGACGAGCATGGTGATTACCCGGCGGGGACCTATGTTCGCAACCCGCCGACGTCATTCCATACGCCGAGGTCCGACGCCGGATGTGTGATTTTCGTGAAACTTTGGCAGTTCGACAAGAATGATCGTACCCAGTTCCGCAAGACGATGACGCAGGAACTGGCCGCGCCCGTGGCAGGAGTGGCAACCGCAACATTGCACCGCGACCCGTGGGAAACCGTGACCTACAGCCACATTGATGCTGGTGCTGCTCTGTCGAACGCCGATGCTGGCGGGATTGAGATGCTTGTTATCGAAGGCTCGGTTGCTGAGGGTGGTGACACGCTTGGCAAGGGTGATTGGTTGCGGCTGCCTGAGGGGCGCGCATTATCCGCCGTCGCTGGGGATGATGGCGCAAAAGTCTGGATCAAAACCGGCCATTTGCCACATGCACGGCCGCCATCCGTCTGATGGACCTGCACAAAAAAGGCAGGAGGCGCGCCACGCGCATTCAGCATAACCCCGACCCGGTCTCCAAAGGTCTGTAAAATGCAAACTTTGATCATCGGCAGAGGTCTGTCCGGCCTTGCCGTCGCAGAGGCGCTAGAAGCGAATGGTGATGACTATATGCTTTTAGAGGCACGCGATCGCACTGGCGGGCGGATTATCACTGAATATCACGGTTCGGGGTATTTCGATCTTGGGCCTGCATGGTTCTGGCCAGGTCAACCACGAATGGCAGAGCTGGTTGCTCGTCTGGGTTTAGAAAAATTCGACCAATACTCGCAGGGCGCTTCGACGTTTGAGGATGCGCAAGGGCAGGTTCAGCATGGACGCGGCTTTGCCTCGATGGAGGGTTCTTGGCGGCTTGTTGATGGCTTACAAGCGCTTACGAAAGGCCTCGCTGATCGGTTGCCGGAGTCAAGACTTCGCTTAAACGCCGAAGTGACCTCTTTGTCGCAAACCGAGAAGGCGATCACCGCAACGCTCAGCAATGGGGCCAAGGTGGGGGCAAGTCAGGTGGTTCTTGCCATGCCACCGCGCATCGCCGCAAAGATGAGCTTTTCGCCATCCTTACCCGCCAATGCTGTTCAATCCATGCGGGACGTTAGAACTTGGATGGCCGGGCAAGCCAAAGCGCTCGCTGTCTACGATAGACCTTTCTGGCGTGAAGCCGGATTGTCAGGGGATGCAACGAGCCGGCTTGGCCCCATGGTAGAAATTCATGATGCGTCCCCTGCGTCGGGCGGGCCCTATGGCCTCTTCGGATTTATTGGATTGCCACCTCACGGTCGGGTCGACGAGCAGGCCCTCCGCCATGACGTTATCGCGCAAATTGTCCGACTCTTTGGCCCCGATGGCGCGCAACCTGCAAAGCTATATCTCAAGGATTGGGCCTATGATCCAAACACATCAGCCCAAGTTGATCTGGAACCGCTTCACGCGCATCCGGATTATGAGATGCCACAATCCTTTGAGGGTTTGTGGGACAACAAACTCCTCTTTGCCGGAACGGAAGTTGCCGCGGAGTTTGGGGGCTATCTCGAGGGGGCGTTGGGCGCAGCAGCGAATGTCCTGACAACGTTGCGAAATCGGCGATCGGGGCGCGAGCATGCCCGGTGATAAGCATACGGCGTTCGCGCGATCAGCCTCGGCAGGGCGCGGATCCGGTGTCACGCAAGTCAAAATGAGCGATTGTTTCGCCCATGAATAGACCCAGGGTAGCGCACAGTGCATCAATGACCGGTTTCGAGATTAACGGCGTCGAAATGATGCCGCGATCTCGAACGGCGCAATGGGCCGACCTTGTCTCGCGCCCGCCCACCAGGGTCCAGTAAGTATCGCTGCACCGCCGCATGACCGTTCCGAGCTCTCTCTGCTGATTCTCTGTCTCGCAGCGAATGTCCGGTATCGGGAGTGATTCCAACCATTCGATGAAGCAAACACTGCAAACTGCTCCGTTACGATTTGGTATGGCACTCCTTTTACGGACTTGCCAAAATTTTACTCGGTTGTCAGAGTGAATTGCGCGTCCTAACGCTGCTAGAGAGGTGATTTAGGACGTCGTTTTTACCAACCACTCTCTGCCTTTCAGCATGGCGTTCCAATAAACCCAAGGCAGAATTGACTTTTTGAGAAACCAAGCTGAACGCCGCGGTCGTGTACTGTCCCAAGGGAATGTCGGCATGACTTTGCCGCCATAACCGAACTCTGCCAGGATGATTTTTCCGTGTTCGACCGTGAGTGGGCAAGAGCCATAACCGTCATAGGCGCGCGGCAGTGTTGCCCTTTTCATATGGGCAATCAGATTTTCGGCCACAATCGGCGCTTGCTTGCGCGCAGCCGCTACCGTTTTCGCGTTGGGAGTAGACGTAACATCGCCAAGGCCAAAGATGTTGGATGCAACCGTGCTTTGCAGCGTTTCCTGATTTACGGCCATCCAGCCAGCTTCATTCGCGAGGGGGCTGTTCTTGATAAAATCTGGTGCGCGCTGTGGTGGGCAGACGTGGAGCATATCGAACTTTCGTTCGATCATTTGCGACTCGGCGCCATCTTTCGTGACCTTGAAGGTTGCGGTTTGGTTTGGTCCATCCACCTTGACCAGATTATGCCCGAAATCGAGTTTGATCCCGTAGCTTTCCACATATTTCATCAAGGGCGGCACATAGGGTGCGCAGCCGAAAAGCACAGGTCCTGCATTGCAAAACGATACATTGATGTCTTTGATCTTGCCCGCCTTTACCCACGAACTGCACGACAGATACATCGCCTTTTGCGGTGCGCCCGCGCATTTGATCGGCATCGGCGGCTGCGTGAAGATCGCTTCGCGCCCGCGCATCTTTTGCACCAATTCCCACGTATAGGGGGCAAGATCGTAGCGGTAGTTTGAAGTTACGCCGTTCTTGCCAAGCGCCGCTTCCAACCCTTCGATTGCCGCCCAGTCCAGTTTCAGCCCGGCGGCAACCACGAGGTAATCATAGCTCACCACTTTGCCATCAGCCAAGGTTACGGTGTTGACGTTAGGTTGAAACGTGGCAACCGCACCTTTGATATGGGTGACATAGGGCGGCATCACTCTGGCGGTAGGCCGGGCGGTTTCTTCCTTTTTGAAGTGCCCCGCCCCGACCATAGTCCAGCCGGGCTGATAGTAATGGGTGTCAGATGGTTCAACGACTGCTATTTTCAGGGTGTGATCCCGCTTGTGCAGACTTGTTGCGGTTGCAATGCCTGCAGCCCCGCCACCTACGATAAGAATTTGATAATCTGCCATGTTGACGGGTCTCCCCTCCCGGTGTCGCGCGAACGCGACTTACAACTTATTGATCGGCACCTTCAGGTAGACATCGCCATGCGCATCAGGTGCGGGCATTTTGCCCGCGTTCATGTTGACCTGAATAGACGGGATGATCAGCTTCGGCATATCCAATTGCGCATCGCGTTTGGTTCGGAACTCAACAAATTCATCTTTGGTTTTTCCGCCCCCCACATGAACATTTGAGGCCTTTTGTTCGGCCACCGTGGTTTGCCAGCAGAATGTATCGCGCGTTTTGGTTTTGTAGTCGTGACACAGAAACAACCGGGTCTCATCGGGAAGGCCAAGGATACGCTGGATCGAGCGATAAAGATCCGACGCCGAGCCGCCCGGAAAATCTGCGCGCGCGGTTCCGAAATCGGGCATGAAAAGCGTGTCGCCGATGAAAGCCGCGTCACCCGCTACATAGGTCACACAGGCCGGGGTGTGCCCGGGGGTGTGCATCACGGCTACCTCCAGATTGCCTATGGCAAAAGTATCGCCATCGGCAAACAGCCGGTCAAACTGGCTGCCATCCATCTCAAACTCGGTGCCCGCGTTGAAAATCTTGCCAAAGGTCTTCTGCACAACGGAAATGTTTGAGCCTATGCCGACCTTGCCCCCCAGCTTTTCCGCCAGACAGGGGGCCGCCGACAGATGGTCGGCGTGCACATGGGTCTCTAGAATCCACGCAACCTGCCAGCCGTTGCGTTTGATAACATCAATCAGCATATCAGCGTGTCTGGTGTGGGTCCGCCCCGCTGCTGCGTCGAAATCCAGAATGGAATCGATGATCGCCACGGCGTTTGAGGCCGGGTCTTTGATGATATGACAGGCGGCGTTGGTCGCCTCATCGAAATAAGTATGGATTTCGGGCGTTTGGCGCATGGTCGGTCAGGGCCCCTTGTCGGGCCCCGGCAAACTGCCGGTGCCGGATTTTTGTTTAAGCCAAGGCGCTCAGGCCTTGAGAATGCCGGATTGTTTCGCCGCATGGGTGGCTAATGCGTCCATCAGCGCCGGCGAAAGGCAGTCATACGGCTCGAGCCCGATCTTCCTGATCTGCGCGCGTACGCCTGCCATATCGTCGGGCTTGGTGCCGCTTTCGATCACTGAAGACACAAAGGCCGCGAATTCCGGCGCGGCCCAGCCTGCGTCTTTGCTCAGCTCGGTATGGATGAAATCAAGGCCGTAAAACGCGTGGCCCGTGTTTTCGATCCGGCCAATCATATGGGTGCCGCAATCCTTGCAGGCATGGCGCTGGATTGTCGCTTTGGCGTCGACAATGGCCAGCTTGTCACCGTTTGCCGTGATTGAGACCTTGTCGCGCGGCACCACCGCCACGACCGAAAACATCGCCCCCGCCGGCTTCCAGCACTTGGTGCATCCGCAGGCGTGGTTGTGGAAGCATTGGCTGTCGACCTTAACCGTAACCGGGTTGGTCGCACATTTGCAGCTGAGTGTGCCGCCCGCGAAATCGGCGGTTCCGGCCTTGAGGCCGTTATCAATTGAGGGGTGAATTTTGACAGTGCCCGTCATCGTGTTTTCCTCCGCTGTTGTTAAGACTTGATATCAGAACACGACCACCGCCCGGATCGACTTGCCTTCGTGCATCAAGTCAAAGCCGTGGTTGATGTCTTCCAGTTTGAGAATGTGGGTAATCATGGGGTCGATCTCGATCTTGCCGTCCATATACCAATCAACGATTTTCGGTACATCTGTTCGACCTCGAGCGCCGCCAAAGGCCGTTCCCCGCCATGATCGCCCGGTCACAAGCTGGAAGGGCCGGGTTGAAATCTCTGCCCCGGCAGGTGCAACCCCAATGATGATCGACTCACCCCAGCCTTTGTGCGCGCATTCCAGAGCCGTGCGCATCACCTTGACGTTGCCGGTGGCGTCGAACGTATAGTCGGCGCCGCCTTTGGTCAGCGCCACCAGATGCGCCACCAGATCCCCCGACACGTCGGACGGATTGACGAAATCAGTCATCCCGAAACGGGTCGCCATCTCGATCCGGCCGGGGTTCAGGTCAACACCGACGATCTGGCTTGCACCGGCCATCCGCAGGCCCTGAATGACGTTCAGACCGATGCCGCCCAAACCAAAGACCACAGCGCGCGCGCCGATCTCGACTTTGGCCGTGTTGATCACCGCCCCGATACCCGTCGTGACACCGCAGTCGATATAGCAGATCTTATCGAAAGGCGCGTCTTTGCGGACCTTTGCCAGTGCGATTTCTGGCACCACGGTATGATTCGCAAAGGTTGAGCAGCCCATGTAATGGTGGATAGGCGTGCCATCGAGCATGGAAAACCGCGTAGAGCCGTCGGGCAGCAGCCCTTTGCCTTGGGTACTGCGGATCGACTGGCAAAGGTTTGTTTTCGGGTGAAGGCAGTACTCACATTCACGACATTCGGGGGTGTAGAGCGGAATAACGTGATCGCCGACCGCTAGGCTTGTCACGCCCTCGCCAATCTCTAGCACCACACCTGCGCCTTCATGCCCAAGGATGGCCGGAAAAATACCTTCGGGATCGTCGCCTGATCTGGTAAACTCATCTGTGTGGCACAGACCCGTGGCCTTTATCTCAACGAGGACCTCCCCCTTACGCGGCCCCTCAAGATTGACTTCCATGATTTCCAGCGGCTTGCCAGCGGCGACCGCGACAGCGGCTCTTGTTCGCATTTTCCTCCCAAGAAATTGCTTGATCTTTTGCGCTCGTATCTCATGATGTGAGAAGCTGTCTCAAAATACAACAGTAATCGTGTCAATGCATCTAGAACGCCTCATCAGTCTCATGGAAATCATCGCCGTGGTTGGACGCCCTGTAACTGTCAGTGAAGTACAAGTCGCCAGCGGCCTGCCTAAACCCACCTGCTATCGATTGGTTCAAAACCTGCTGGAGCAGGGGCTGATCAATGAGCCAAACAACGACGGTCGATATGTCATCGGCGAAAGGCTGATCCGCATCGCCTTGTTGGGCAAGTCGGACGTGGATGTGCGCCGGGTAGCGGCGCCTTTGCTGCGGTCGGCTGCCAGCGTCTTTAATGAGACAATGTTTCTGGCGCGGTTCCGTGACAGCAAAATAGAAATCATCCATGTGGAAACGCCCGAAGACCCGGCGCGTGCCTATGTCCACCCTGGTATTGGCGAGCGCCCGCTGCATGCGTGTTCTTGTTCCAAAGCGATCGCGGCTTTTGCCGAAGAGCGCTTTGTCGATGCTATCCTGGAGGGCCCGTTTCAGGCCTTTACCGATCATACGAAAACCACCCGCCAAGAGCTGCTTGAGGAATTCAAGCTGATCAGACGTCAGGGTTTTGCCGATTGCGATCAAGAGATTGACATGGGCATCTCCAGCGTCTCGGCCCCGATTACCATCGGAAACATCGGCGCCACGTTCAGTGTGGGCGCCGTGGGCCCGGTCCGGCGGTTTGGCCCGGAATACAGACGGAATATCGGCCCCGAACTGATCTTGCTTGCCAAAAAGATCAGCGGTGCCATCCAGCTATGCAACGTCGCCGAGGTTTGAGGAGACTGCGGCCATGATGTGTCAGGCCCCATTGGAGGTGGGGAAAACTTAAGGGAGGAGCTACGATGAACAAAACAATGAAGCCAGACCCGACTTTTCACGCATCGCCCAAACTGGCGATGGAAGCAGCGCCCGAGAACTTTGCCTTTACGATCATGCTGGGCAAAGACAAAGACCAACATGATGGGCTTGCGGTCATTGACCTGCGCAAAGGCTCGAAAACCTACGGCGAAATCGTTCACACCGTGATGACCGAGACCACTGGTGATGAATTTCATCACTTTGGCTGGAACGCCTGTTCTTCGTCGCTTTCGCCCATGTCAGGCCACGCGTTTCTAGAGCGCAGATATCTGATTGTGCCGGGCATCCGGTCGAGCCGGATTTTCATTTTCGACGTGAAAGACCCGCTCAACGCCAAGATCCACAAGATCATCGAGCCTGAAGAGGTGTTCAAAAAGACCGGCTATTCGCGCCCTCATACGATCCATTGCGGGCCCGAAGGCATTTATGTCTCGACGCTTGGCGGCGGCGGCGTTGATGGAACCGATGGGCCTCCGGGCATCTTCATTATGGATTGCGAGACCTTTGAGATCATCGGCCGCTATGAGATGGACCGGGGCAAACAGGACAAGCACTATGATTTCTGGTGGAACCTTCCGCAGGATTACATGGTCAGTTCCGAATGGGGTCTGCC
>Ga0209369_1000621_pt1 | contig 33677 bp, 37 predicted proteins | sample EBPBio142010_DNA_FD_185865 | JGI IMG/M metagenome (GOLD analysis project Ga0209369, IMG submission 185865) | Wastewater treatment Type I Accumulibacter community from EBPR Bioreactor in Madison, WI, USA - Reactor 1_10/4/2010_ DNA (SPAdes)... | ecosystem: Engineered > Bioreactor > EBPR >... | reverse complement strand
CCCTGACGAGCCTCAGATCATCGCCGCCGGATCGGGCAGTTCCACCTGCGGCGCCTGGCCGGCGGCAAAGCGGGTGACGCGGCGGGCGCGCAGGTGCACGCGGCTGCCGTTGCGCAGGTCCAGGCGCTGGCGCAGCGCGGCGAACTCGCTGCGCGGCATCTCCACGTCGACATAGCTGCCGTCGTCGTCGCGCTTGAACTCGATGCGCGTCTGCGCACCCACGGTCAGCACCTGGGACAGCGTCACCGGCAGCGCATCGCCTTCCGCGCTGGCCACGATGTCCAGCTCGTGCGGGCGCACGTAGACCGTGTCGGCCGCCGCCGCGACGCCCCCCGGCGCGTGGCCGAAGCGGCCATGGAACAGGTTCACGTCGCCCAGGAACTGCAGCACGAAAGGGCTGGCCGGATGGTCGTAGACCTCGTCCGGGCTGCCCTGCTGCTCGATGCGGCCCTGGTTCATCACGACGATGCGGTCGGCGACTTCCATCGCCTCGTCCTGGTCGTGGGTGACGAACACGCTGGTCACGTGCATCTCGTCGTGCAGCCGGCGCAGCCAGCGGCGCAGCTCCTTGCGCACCTTGGCATCCAGCGCGCCGAAGGGCTCGTCCAGCAGCAGCACCTTGGGTTCCACCGCCAGCGCGCGGGCCAGCGCGATGCGCTGCCGCTGGCCACCCGACAGCTGGTGCGGGTAGCGGTCGGCCACCCAGTCCAGCTGCACCAGTTTCAGCAGCTCCATCACCTTGGACTTGATCTCGCGCTCGGCCGGGCGGCGCTCCTTCGGCCGCACGCGCAGCCCGAAGGCCACGTTCTCGAAGATCGTCATGTGGTTGAACAGCGCGTAGTGCTGGAACACGAAGCCGACGTTGCGCTCGCGCACCGTGGTATGGGTGGCGTCCTCGCCGTGGAAGCGCACCTCGCCGCTGTCCGGCACCTCCAACCCGGCAATGATGCGCAGCAGCGTGGTCTTGCCCGAGCCCGAAGGCCCCAGCAGCGCCACCAGCTCGCCGGCCGGGATGTCCAGGTTCAGGTCGTCGCAGACGACCGTCGCGCCAAAGCGCTTGTTCAGGTTTCGGATCTCGATGCTCATGTGTTACTCCGAGCGGTCGCCGACCGCGCGCTTCTGGCCCTTGACGCGCTGCTCGACCACGTACTTCAGCCCCAGCGTCACCAGCGCCAGCAGCGCCAGCAGGCTGGCCACCGCAAAGGCGGCGGCGAACTGGTATTCGTTGTAGAGGATCTCGATGTGCAGCGGCATCGTGTTCGTCTGGCCGCGGATGTGGCCCGACACCACGCTGACCGCGCCGAACTCGCCCATCGCCCGTGCGTTGCACAGGATCACGCCGTACAGCAGCGCCCACTTCACGTTGGGCAGCGTCACGCGCCAGAACATCTGCCAGCCGCTGGCGCCCAGCACACGCGCGGCCTCTTCCTGCTCGACGCCTTGGGCCTGCATCAGCGGGATCAGCTCGCGGGCCACGAAGGGGAAGGTGACGAACACCGTGGCCAGCACGATGCCCGGCACCGCGAAGATGACCTTCAGGTCATGCTCCTGCAGCCAGCCGCCGAACCAGCCCTGCAGGCCGAACACCAGCACGTAGATCAGGCCGGCAATCACCGGGCTGACGCTGAAGGGCAGGTCGATCAGCGTCAGCAGCAGGTTCTTGCCGCGGAAATCGAACTTGGCGATCGCCCAGGCCGCGCTGATGCCGAACACCAGGTTCATCGGCACGCTGATGGCCGCGGCCAGCAGCGTCAGCGCGATGGCCGAGCGTGCGTCGGGCTCGACGATGGCCGCCAGGTAGACGTCCCAGCCTTTCTTGAAGGCCTCGAAGAACACTGCCACCAGCGGCACGAAGAGAAACAGCGTCAGGAAGGCCAGCGCCAGGCCGATCAGCAGGCGGCGCACCCAGGGCGCTTCCGTCGTGGCCGACTGGCGAACGGCCGCCCGGCCTGCGCCGGCAGCCTGGTCCGGGGTGGGCAGCACCAAGGTGTTCATACGCCCCCCTGGCGCTTGCGCGCCCAGGTCTGCAGCGAGTTGATGATCAACAGCAGGACGAAGGAAATGACCAGCATCACCACCGCGATGGCCGTGGCGCCGGCGTAGTCGTACTGCTCGAGCTTGGTGATGATCAGCAGCGGCGTGATCTCGCTGATCATCGGCATGTTGCCGGCGATGAAGATGACGCTGCCGTACTCGCCCAGCGCGCGCGCGAAGGCCAGCGCAAAGCCGGTCAGCAGCGCCGGCAGCACGATCGGCAGGATCACCTTGGCAAAGGTCTGCCAGCGGCTGGCGCCCAGCGTCGCGGCAGCTTCTTCCAGCTCGCGGTTCACGTCTTCCAGCACCGGTTGCACGGTGCGCACCACGAAGGGCACGCCGATGAAGACCAGCGCCACGAACACGCCCACTGGCGTGAAGCTCACCTTGAAGGGCAGCCACTGGCCGATCCAGCCGTTCTCGGCATAGATGGCGGTCAGCGCGATGCCGGCCACCGCGGTGGGCAGCGCGAAGGGCAGGTCCACCAGCGCGTCGATCAGCCGCTTGAAGGGGAACTCGTAGCGCACCAGCACCCAGGCGACGATCAGGCCGAACACCGCGTTCAGCGCCGCCGCCGCGAAGGACGCGCCGAAGGTCAGCCGGTACGAGGCCACCACGCGCGGCGAACTCACGGCGTCCCAGAAGGCGCTCCAGGTCATCGTGAAGGTCTTCAGGAACGCAGCCGACAGCGGGATCAGCACGATCAGGCTGATGTACAGCAGCGCGAAGCCCAGCGCCAGGTCGAAGCCGGGCAGCACGCTGTGGCGCTTGAGCAGGCCGCGGCTCAACAGCACGGCAGTCCCCTAGCGGCGGTTTGCGGCCAGGATCTGGTCGTACAGCGCGCCGTCGTCGAAGTGTTCCTTCTGCGCCTTCAGCCAGCCGCCGAACACCTCGTCCACGGTGAAGGCATTCACCTTCGGGAAGGTCTTGGCATGCTTGGCCAGCACCTGCGCGTTGCGCGGCCGCAGGCCGTGCTGCGCGGCGATCTCCTGCGCCTCGGGCGACCACAGCCACTTCAGGTAGGCCTCGGCCTGCTTGCGCGTGCCCTTCTTGTCCACCACCTTGTCCACCACCGCCACCGGGTTCTCGGCCAGCACGGTCCAGGTCGGGTAGACCACGTCGAAGACGTCGCCGAATTCTTCGCGGATCAGGTCGACCTCGCTCTCGAAGGTGGCCAGCGCATCGCCGATGTTGCGCTGGACGAAGGTGGTGGTGGCCGCACGGCCGCCGCCGTCGAACACCGGCACGTTGGCGAAGATCTGCTGCACGCGTTCGCGCGCCTGCGCGGGCGTGCCGCCGGCCTTCAGCACCGCGCCATAGGCCGCCACGTAGCTGTAGCGGCCGTTGCCGGTGAGCTTCGGGTTCGGAATGACGACCGACACGCCGGGCTTGGCCACGTCGGCCCAGTCGCGGATCGCCTTGGGGTTGCCCTTGCGCACCAGCAGCACCGTCACCGACGTGGTGGGCGCCGCGTTGTCCGGGAAGCGCTTGGCCCAGTCGGCCGGCAGCATGCCGCCGCGCAGCGCCAGCATGTCGATGTCCAGCGCCTGGTTCATCGTCACCACGTCGGCCGCCAGGCCGTCGATCACCGAGCGGATCTGCTTGCTGGAGCCGCCGTGGCTCTGGTTGATGGCCAGCTCGGCACCGCCGCCTTGCTTCCACTGCGCCAGGAAGGCCTTGTTGTAGTCCTTGTAGAACTCGCGCGACACGTCGTAGCTGACGTTCAGCAGGGTGACGGATTGCGCCAGCGCCAGCGTCGGCAGGCCGGCGCCCAGCAGCGCGGTCAGCAGCAGCGCGCGGCGGCTGCGGGAGGTGTTCGGGCGGTCCATGGCAAAAAGATCTGTATGCAGACGAAGGGGCGCATCCTAGAAACGGCGCCTGCTGCGGCCAACGAATCGATTCGCGCTTGCTTATGCGAAAACCGATGAAGCAACCCTATTTGCGGGTGTAGATCTGGTCGAACACCCCGCCGTCGGCAAAGTGCGTCTTCTGCGCCTTGGTCCAGCCGCCGAAGACCTCGTCGATGGTGAACAGGTTCACCTTCGGGAACTGCTTGTCGTACTTGGCCGCCACCTTCGGGTCGATCGGCCGGTAGTAGTTCTGCGCGGCAATGTCCTGGCCTTCGGGCGTATACAGGTACTGCAGGTAGGCGGTGGCCACCTCGCGGGTGCCCTTGCGGTCGACGTTCTTGTCCACCACCGTCACCGGCGGCTCGGCCAGGATGCTCAAGGACGGCACCACGACCTGGAACTTGTCCGGCCCCATCTCCTTGCTGGCGAGGAAGGCCTCGTTCTCCCAGCTGATGAACACGTCGCCGACACCGCGCTCGGTGAAGGTGATCAGCGAGCCGCGGGCACCCGAATCCAGCACCGGCACGTTGCCGAACAGCGCAGCCACGAACTGCTGCGCCTTCTTCTCGTCACCGCCGCTTTTCTTCAGGGCATAGCCCCACGCCGCCAGGTAGTTCCAGCGGGCGCCGCCGCTGGTCTTGGGGTTGGGCGTGATGACCGCGACGCCGGGCTTGACCAGGTCGTCCCAGTCCTTGATGTTCTTCGGGTTGCCCTTGCGCACCAGGAAGACGATGGTGCTGGTGTAGGGGCTGCTGTTGTGCGGCAGGCGCTTTTGCCAGTCGGCGGGGATCAGCTTGGCCTTGTCCGCCAGTTCGTCGATGTCGTAGGCCAGCGCCAGCGTCACCACGTCGGCGTCCAGCCCGTCGATCACCGAGCGGGCCTGCTTGCCCGAGCCGCCGTGGCTTTGGCGGACGACCACGTTGTCGCCGGTCTTTGCCTTCCAGTGCGCGGCGAAGGCCTTGTTGAAGTCGACGTAGAGCTCGCGGGTGGGGTCGTAGCTGACGTTCAGCAGCGTGACGTCCTTGGCCTGGGCCAGGCCGGCGGCCAGGGCGAGCGTGCCAAGCACGGCCAGGCGGCGCAGCGAAGAAAAACGGGGCATGTCCGGAACCTCCAGTTTGATGTCCGGCATGCTAGGAACGGCGCCGCGGCGCCGGAACGAATCGATCCGTGCTTGCTTATGCGCTTTCCGAGGACCGGCGCAGCACCAGCTCGGCAAAGCCGGTGGCCGGGTCGGGCGCGCGGCCGAACTGCCAGCCCGGCAGCAGCGCCAGCAGCAGCTCGGCCGTGGTGCGCACCGTGCAGCCGTAGGCCAGGTGCCCGCCGGTGACGCGGCCCATCGCATCGGCCACGCTCAGGTGCAGGTGCGCGCCGTCGGCCGACACGCTGCCGGCCAGCGTCAGCAGTTCCAGGTCGGCATCGATCACGGTGGCCTCGGCGGCACCGGCCAGGCGGATGCAGGCCGGCCGCAGGCTGCCGATGCCCGACAGCACGAAGGCCGCCGACACGCCGGCCTGCGCCACCGCGGCCTCGACCGACCGGCGCAGGTCCTCGCCCGGCCGCAGGCGCAGCGGCAGCGGCTGGCAGGCGGCCAGTGCCTCCGGTGTGGGCAGGTGCGGGTGCGGCATCGGGCCATTGTCGGGCGGCCGGCGGACAATCGCGGCATGCACCGCGACGGCCCCACGCTCACCACCGCCACCGCGTCGCTGCGCGACTACCGCGGCGAATACGCGGCGCATGGCCATGCGCATGCGCAGCTGCTGCTGGGCCTGCACGGGCGGCTGGAGCTGGAGCTGGAAGGCCGCAGCGCCTGCGTCGACGCCACCAGCGCGGTGCTGATCCCGGCCGGCCTGCAGCATGCCTATCTGGCGCCGCGTCCGGCCCAGGTGCTGGTGCTGGACGTGCCGGCCGATGCCGTGCACGGCGAGCTGCGCCGCCTGGTGCGGCCGCCGCTGCCGCCGTCGCTGGCCACGCTGGATGCCGAAGCGCTGCTGGCCACGCTGGCGCTGCAGGGCCGGCGGCTGCCGCGCCGGCCGCTGGACCTGGCGGCGCTGGACCAGGCGTTGGACGCCGCCCTGCACGAACGCTGGAGCACCGCGCGGATGGCCCGCCTGGCGTGCTTCAGCCCGCAGCGCTTCCATGCGCGCTTCGTCGAGCTCACCGGCCAGGCGCCGGCGGCCTATGTGCGCCAGCGCCGGCTCGACACCGCCAGCCGACTGCTGCAGCGCGGCGCCACGCTGCAGGCCGCCGCCGCGCGCACCGGCTATGCCAGCGCCAGCGCGCTGGCCTATGCGCTGAAGCGCGACCGTGGGCACGGCGCCCGGCTGCTGCGCCAGGCCTGAGTTCGAGCGTTTTTCGACAAAGGCAGCGCGGGCCGGCAGGCAGCATGCGCGCATGCAACGACACCCTGCCCTGGGCGTGGCGCTGGTGCTGGCCGCGGCCTCGCTGTGGGGCACCACCGGCACCGCGCGCAGCCTGTCCGGCGGCACGCTGGACGCCTATTGGTTCGGCGCGCTGCGCCTGCTGATCGCCGCTGGCTTCTATGCGCTGGCCGCCGGCGCACTGCAGCGCGGCGCCGGGCCGGCCGCGGGCCGCACGCCCTGGCTGGCGCTGGTGGGCGCCGGCCTGTGCATGGCCGTCTACAACCTGGCCTTTTTTGCCGGCATCACCACCGCCGGCGTCGGCCTGGGCACGGCCGTGGCGCTGGGCAGCGCCCCGGTCTGGGCCGGGCTGCTGGAAGCGCTGCTGCTGCGCCGTGCGCCGGCGCGCGCCTGGTGGCTGGGCAGCGCGCTGGCGGTGGCCGGCGGGGTGCTGATGTCGCTGGCTGGCGGTGGCGCCGGTGAGGCGGAGGCCGGCGCGCGCGCCACCGGCATCGGCCTGTGCCTGCTGGCCGGCGCCGCCTATGCCGGCTATGCGCTGATCAACAAGCAGCTGGCGGCGCGCGTGCCGGCGCAGCGCTTCACGCTGGTGGCCTTCGGTGCCGCGGCGGCGCTGGCGCTGCCGGGTGCGGCGCTGATCTCCGGCCCGCCGCAATGGAGCACGGCCGACCTGCCGGCGCTGCTGTGGGTGGGCGTGCTGACCTCCGGCGTGGCCTACCTGCTGCTGAGCCATGCGCTGCGCCATGTCAGCGCCGCCACCTGCGTGACGCTGTCGCTGATGGAGCCGGTGGTGGCTTTCACGCTGGCGGTGCTGCTGCTGGGCGAGCCTGCGGCCGCGCAATCCTTGTTGGGCCTGGCGCTGGTGGTGGCCGGTGTGCTGGCGGTGGCGCGGGCCGAGATGGCGGCGCCGAAGCCGCCGGCACAAGGCTGATCAGCGCTCGGGATCCTGCGCACGCAAGGCACCGGTGTGCAGGCGCCGCCACTGGCCGGGCGCCACGCCGTAGGCGCGCTTGTAGGCCCGGCTGAAGGCCGAGGCCGAGTCGTAGCCGCAGCGCTCGGCCACCTCCTCCAGCGGCAACGCGCTGTCGCGCAGGCAGGCGGCTGCCTGCTGCAGCCGCAGCTGCGCCACGTATTCCATCGGCGGGCAGCCCACCAGCGCGGCAAAGCGCTCGGCCAGCACGCTGCGCGACAGCTGCGCCTCGGTGGCCAGGCTGTGCAGGCTCCAGGGCCGTGCCGGATCGGCATGCACCGCGGCCAGCACGGCCTGCAGCCGCGGATCGTGCAGCGCGCTGAAGGGCCCGCGCGCGATCAGCCCCTGCTCGACGCCGTGGCGCAGCACCAGCAGCAGCAGCGCATCGCACAGCCGCTCCACCAGCGGCAGGCTGCCGAAGCGGTCGAGCCGCGCTTCGTCCAGGACCAGCGCCAGCAGGCGCGCCAGTGCGTCGCCGGCCTCGCGCCGGCGGATCACCAGCTCGGCCGGCAGCGAACGCCACAGCAGGGCCTGCGGCAGCACCAGTTCGATCAGCCCGCAGACGAAGCCGGTGCTGCCTTGTGCCAGCGGCACCTTGGCGGCATCGGGCGCGTCGAAGCGCAGTTCGTCGGCGCTGTACGACAGGTAGTGCTTCGGCGCATGCGGCAGGAACAGCACCAGGTCGCCTTCGTCCACGCGCAGCGGCTGCGGCCACGCGCTGCCGTGCAGCCAGCCGCTGCCGCGGCTGACCAGGTGGAACCAGATGTCGCGCTCGGAGTTGTGGTCGATGCCCCAATGGCCGCAGACCCCGCCGGTGTAGACCAGGCGGGCGCGCAGGTTCAGGCGGTCGAGCAGGCTGGTCAGCGCATCCATTGCGGGGCGCGTTGTCGCACCCCGCCGGCCGGCGCGCCATCCCCAGTCCGGCGGCGTGTGGCGCCGCCCAGCAATGCCAGACCCAGCGCCCACAGCGCCCAGGTGCGGGGTTCGGGCACCGGCAGCGTGCCGGCCAGCACGTTGTTCGTGGCCTGCAGGCCGTCGCCGCCCAGGGTGATGCCGCTGCCGTCGCCGCTGGACACGGGGTCCTTGATGTAGGCCAGCGTGCCGGTTTCGCCCTGGCGGCGATCGAGGGCAGAGGCAACGAGCTTGAACGCCACCGTGAACTCCTCGAACTGGCCCAGGTTCGACAGGTCCACGTAGCCAGTGAAGTCCTCCGTCAGCACCTCACCGCGGTTGCCGCGGCCGGGGCTGCTGTAAAAGCCGTGGCGCCCCAGGGTCCCCAGTCGGGGTTGCCTACCAGGCCAGGGGCTCCGCTGAACTCGTGCGACCGCCCAACGACGATCGAGTTGTCCGAACCGTCGTTCGAGTTGCCGTAGTCCAAGGACAAGGTTCGCAGCTGGGACTCGCGCCAGAACTCCTCGCCTGTGGCATGGCTTACCGCCCAGACCTCGTATGAGATGTTGGCGCCAATCAGCCAGCCATCACCCTTGTTGTCGCCGAGGCTGAGGAACTGCAGCCTGGCCGCACTGAAGGTAAAGCTCAGCGTAGAGGTCGTGTTCAGCTTCAGAAAGGACTGAGCCACGTAGATCTCCGCCGACGTGCCGACCACTTCACCGCTGCCCTGACGCGGCGCCACGGCCTCGGCCAGGAAGGTCTTGCCGCCGTTGTAGGCGGAAGCCGCGGCCACTGCCTCGGTGCCCAGCATCGAACCTCCGTACTCGCGCCGTCCGAACAGTTCGCCGCCCATGGCAGCGCCGCTTTCGGCCAGGCGCCAGGCGGCTCCCAACTGCGGGTCCCGAGGGTCGAACAGGTAGAGCTCCCGCAGGTAGTACGCCATCGACGGATCGCCGACATCCAGCGCCAGCGCCGGCTGCGGGCCGGCCAGGGACAGCATCAGCATCAGCCCCGCACAGGCAGGGCGCAGGCCTCGTGGCTCGTTCATCTTGGTGCTCCTCCAGGGTGCCGGCACTATCGCCAGCGTTCCGCGGCGCCACCATGTCCGCGCATCCGGCGGGCTTGACCGAACGTCCGGATTCCCTAATACAAAGGAGCCCTGCGCCGGCCCGATACTTGCTGCCGTCCACCCATCACCAGGAGGTCGTGCCCATGTACAAGACCATCGTGCTCGCCTACGACGGCTCGGAGGCCGGGCAGCGTGCGCTGCTCGACTGCCAGGAGATCGGCCAGTGGAGCCAGGCGCGGCTGCATTTGGTGGCGGTGATGGCGCCGCCCATCGCCATGGTGGCTGTCGATGCCTGGGTGATGAACCCGACCATCGACGATGCCGAGAAGCAGCGCTTTCAGGCCGTGCTGGACGGCGGCCTGCAGCGGCTGCGCAGCGCCGGCCTCCAGGCCGAGGGCCATGTGGTCATCGGCAACGCGGTGGACGAAATCGTCGGTGTGGCCAAGTCGGTGCAGGCGAACCTGATCGTGCTGGGCCACAAGCACCTGGAAGGCTGGGCCGAGCGCTGGTGGCGCGGCAGTTCGGTGTCGCAGAGCCTGATCGAATACGCGCCCTGCAGCGTGCTGATCGTCATCACGCACTGATGGGCGGTCGCGCCGCGGCTACATGCGCGCGTGGCGCAGCAGCGCCACGGTGCCGATGCCCAGCAGCGTGAAGCCCACGCTGCCGGCCACGTGCACCGCCACGGTGGCCAGCGCCCAGCCGGTGTGGCCTTCCATCAGCTGGTTTACCACCTCGGCCGAGAAGGCCGAGAAGGTGGTCAGCCCGCCCAGGAAGCCGGTGACGATGAACAGCCGCCATTCCGGCGGCAGCGCCGGGTGGCTGCTGAACAGCGCCATGGCCACGCCGATCAGGTAGCCGCCCACCAGGTTGACCAGCAGCGTGCCCGGCGGCAGCGAAGGGAACAGCCCGTTCAGCTGGTTGGACAGCACCCAGCGCAGCAGCGCGCCCAGCGCGGCGCCGACGGCGATGGCGATGACCGAAAGCATGGGCGTCCTTTCTGCCGGAGGGTGCCGCGCTACAACAGCGGGTAGGGCTGGTCGTCCGGCGTGTTCAGCGCCAGCTGGCGATACCACTCCCAGCCGCGCTCGGGCGGGTAGCTGCCCGCATCGCGTTGACTCAGGTAGAGCACGATCTCGAAATGGTTGATCTTGTGCCCGGCCTGGACAAGGTCCAGCTGCGCGGTGCCGCGGATGTGCGACACCACCGAGCGCGCAATCAGCATGTAGGCCCACGGCGCCGAGCCGATGCCGTCGAGCCCCACGCCGGGGAAATAGAGGTCCGGCGCGTCCAGGCTGCGGAAGATGCCGCCGCAGCGGCTGCACAGCGCGTTGACGCTGCGAATGCTGGCAATGCGCGGGTCTGCAAACCAGCGCAGGTCGGTGGCATAGCCGGTGCCCCACAGCAGCGCGTCCACCTCCAGCTGTGTGCCGTCGGCCAGCGTGACGCGCCGGCCGTCGATGGCCGCCACCTCGCCAGGGTGACGCTCGATCTGCGCATAGTGCTGGATCATGCGCGGCCGCCCGGGGAACAGCTGGTCGTGCAGCACGTCCACCGGGCGCGTGGGCTGAAGGGCCTGCAGGCCGAACTTGGCATAACGCGCCACCATGTCCCGCCCCAGCAGCGCGCTCTGCTCGGCCGCGCTCAGGCCCTGTGCCTGCATCTTGGCAAAGGGCCGCACGCTGCCGGCCACGGCCTTGGGGCGGGTGGTGGGCAGGAACCAGCGCGTGCCGCGGTACACCCAGACGATGCGCGCCGCGCCGTGCTCCAGGCATTGGTCCAGCAGGTCGAAGGCCGAGGCGCCGCCGCCCACCACCATCACCGTGCGGCCGGCCAGCGCCGCCGGTTCGTGCAGCGCGCTGGCATGCCATTCGTCGACGCGGCTGTCGCTGCGCTGCACCGGCGGGATGATCGGCAGGTTGTGGCCGCCGCTGGCCGCCACCAGGTGGCGCGCGCGCACCGTGCCCTGCGCGGTCTGCAGCACCCAGGCGCTGCCGTCGTGGTGGGCGCGCTGCACCGCGCAGCCCAGGCGAATGCCGTCGTGCAGCGCGAAGCGGTCGGCCCAGGCCTGGATGTTGGCCTGGATCTGCGGCGCCAGCGGCCCGGCCAGCGGCAGGTCGCCAATGGCCCAGTCGGCACAACTGAGCTGGATGTCCTGCCAGGCCGGCAGCACGCTCCACAGGCCGCCCAGGCCTTCGCGCGCTTCCAGCACCTGCGCCTGCAGCCCGGCCTGGCGGGCGTAGTGCAGGTGGATCAGGCCGGCGATGCCGGCGCCGACGATGGCCAGGTCGAGCGTTGGATTCACGGCCGCAGGCTAGCATCCCGCACAGGGCAAGGTCTGCAGGAGCGGCGGTGACGATCAGGCGCGTGGTGTGGATGTGGGGGCTGGTGTGCAGCGCATGGCTGCCGGTGCAGGCCGCGCCGGCTGCCGATGCCGAGTTCGCGGTGCGCTGGGATCCGCGCCAGGGCGGCCCGGCCACGCCCGAGGAAGCGATGCGCGAGCTGAAGCTGAAGGCCGGGAAGACCAGCCGCTTCGAGATCGAGTACTTCGATTTCACGCCACCGGCCGAGCTGCCGCCGGGCTTCGACCCGATCCTGCGCAAGCGCATCAGCGGCGGCCAGACCGAGCTGACCTTCAAGCTGCGCGGCGCGGTGCCGCTGCCGGCGCACCCGGCGCTGAAGCAGTGGGACTGCCCGCTGGGCAAGACCCGCGACCGCAAGGACGAGGTGGACCTGAGCTTCCTGGCCGAAGGCCAGGTGGCCACCGCCTACTCGCGCAGCTGCAGCGTCGAAGCCGAGGGCGCTGCGCTGCAGCCGCCGGCGGCGCTGCAGGCCCGGCCGCGCGGTTGCGCCAGCACGATGACCCGGCTGCGCGCCGGCAAGCTCAAGATCGAGGAATGGCGCCTGGCCGATGGCTCGGTGCTGCTGGAAGCCTCGCGCCCGGGCCGTCACGAGGTCCGCTCGGTGCAGGCCTTCGAGCGCCAGGTGCTGAAGCCGCTGCTGGCGCTGAAGGTGCAGCCGCTGCAACGCAGCAAGTCGGCCATCGGCGGCGAGTGCGCCAGGTAGGCGCGGCTGCTGCTGTCAGCGCCGCGCCACCCAGAAGGTGGCGCCTTCGGCGCCGTAGCGCTCTTCGTGCGGGATGTGGGCGTCCAGCGCGAAACGGCCGCCGGGCAACAGGTGTTGCGTCTGGCCGGCCACGGTGAGCCACATCTCGCCCTGCACCACCAGCGCATCGGCCGCGAAGGGGTGGGTGTGGGTGCCGACCACGGTGCCCGGCTCCCAGCGGCGCTCCACCACCTCGGTGAAGCCGCGGCCCAGCGCCTGGCTGCGGAAGGTCTCGAAATCGGTCGTGTCCATGGCCGGCAGTGTGCCGCGCGCAGCCGGCGCCGGCAATGCAAGGGCCTTGATCGCGGCGATAGCCGGGCCGGCGCTCAGCGTGCCTGCAGTTGCTGCAGCAGGCGCGGCAGCGACAGTGTCTGCGTCAGCAGCGCGGCCATGCGCCGCGAGCAGCGCCGCGGCACCCGCGCGAAGGCGGTCCACTCGAAGGCATCCATCTCCGGCCGCTGCCGGCCCCAGGCATCGGTGAAGTGGCTGCTGCAGTGGCAGTCGGCGGCATCGACGCCATCGACCAGCGTGGCGTACAGGTGCAGGTCCTTCTCGGGCCGGTAGGCGTGGCGGCCCAGTTCCAGCAGGGCGGCGGGCGCGAACTGCAGCCCGCATTCCTCGGCCGTCTCGCGCAGCGCGGTCTGCAGCGGCGTCTCGCCGGGGTGGGCGCCGCCCTTGGGGATGTCCCAGCGGAAGGTGCCGGTGGCCCGGCACAGCAGCAGTTCGCTGCGCGGGTTCAGGACCAGGATGCCGCAGCTGAGCGCCTTCACACGCCGATTCTGCCTGCAGGCCACAATGCCGCCATGCCCCCGGTCATCGACATCCAGGGCCTGCAGAAGACCTATGCCTCGGGGCTGGCCGCGCTGCGGGACGTGAACCTGCAGATCCATCGCGGCGAGATCTTTGCGCTGCTCGGCCCCAACGGCGCCGGCAAGACCACGCTGATCGGCGTGGTCTGCGGCATCGTCAACGCCACGGGCGGCACGGTGCGGGTGGACGGCCACGACATCCGCAGCGACTGGCGCGCCGCGCGCAGCGCCATCGGCCTGGTGCCGCAGGAGATTTCCACCGATGCCTTTGAATCGGTGTGGAACACGGTGGCCTTCAGCCGCGGGCTGTTCGGCAGGCCGCCCGATCCGGCGCTGCTGGAAGGGCTGCTGAAGCAGCTGTCGCTGTGGGACAAGAAGGACGCGCGCATCATGACGCTGTCCGGCGGCATGAAGCGGCGGGTGATGATCGCCAAGGCGCTGAGCCACGAGCCGCGCATCCTGTTCCTGGACGAGCCCACCGCCGGCGTCGACGTGGAACTGCGCCGCGACATGTGGCAGATGGTGCGCGGCCTGCAGCAGCGCGGCGTGACCATCATCCTGACCACGCACTACATCGAGGAAGCCGAGGAGATGGCCGACCGCATCGGCGTCATCCGCAAGGGCCAGCTGCTGCTGGTGGAGGACAAGGCGCGGCTGATGCAGCAGCTGGGGCGCAAGCGTCTGACGCTGCAGCTGCAGCGGCCTCTTCAGGCGCTGCCCGAGGCGCTGGCCGACTGGCCGCTGGCGCTGGCCGATGGCGGCCACGCGCTGGTGCACGAGTTCGACGCCGCGCAGGGTGCGGCCAACCTGCCCGAGCTGCTGCGCCGCCTGGCCGCGCTGGGCATCGACTTCAAGGACCTGCAGACCGAGCAGAGCTCGCTGGAGGACATCTTCGTGGACCTGGTGCACCGATGAACGTCCATGGCATCAAGGCCATCTTCGGCTTCGAGATGGCGCGCATGCGGCGCACGCTGATGCAGAGCGTGGCCTCGCCGGTGCTGAGCACCTCGCTGTACTTCATCGTCTTCGGCGCGGCCATCGGCTCGCGCGTCGAGCAGATCGACGGCATCGGCTATGGCGCCTTCATCGTGCCGGGGCTGATCATGATGGCCATCCTGACGCAGAGCGTGTCCAACGGCGCCTTCGGCATCTACATGCCCAAGTTCAGCGGCACGGTCTACGAGCTGCTGTCGGCGCCGGTGTCGGCGCTGGAGATCGTGCTGGGCTACGTGGGCGCGGCCACCTGCAAGTCGGTGATCCTGGGGCTGCTGATGCTGGGCACGGCGCGGCTCTTCGTCGACTTCCACATCGCCCACCCGCTGTGGATGCTGGCCTTCCTGGTGCTGACCTCGGTCACCTTCAGCCTGCTGGGCTTCATCCTCGGCGTCTGGGCCGACGGCTTCGAGAAGCTGCAGATCGTGCCGCTGATGCTGGTGCAGCCGCTGGCCTTTCTGGGCGGCACCTTCTATTCGATCCACATGCTGGCCGCGCCGTGGCAGCAGGTGGCGCTGTTCAACCCGGTGGTCTACCTGGTCAGCGGCTTCCGCTGGGCTTTCTTCGGCGTGGCCGACGTGGCGGTGGGCTGGAGCCTGGCGATCACGCTGCTGTTCCTGCTGGTGTGCCTGGGCGTGGTGGCCTGGATCTTCCGCACCGGTTACCGGCTGCGCGCCTGAGGGCCGGCTACTGCCAGCTCAGCGCGCCGATGTCGTTGGCGAACAGCGGCACTTCCTTCCACAGGCCCTTCAGCCGCGCGTTGGCCACCGTGATCCAGGTGGGCTGGTACAGGTAGGCGGCCACCGCCTCGTCGGCCACCAGGCGCTGCAGCTCGCCCATCAGCTTGTTGCGCTCTTCCTGCTTGGGCGTGGCCTGCACCTGGGCCCACAGCGTGTTGAACTTCGGCGATTCGTAGCCCCAGTAGTAGTTGGGCCGCGCGAAGTTGCCAAAGTCCAGCGGCTCCACGTGCGCGATCACCGTCAGGTCGTAGGCCTTGTCCTTGTAGACGCCCGACAGCCACTGCGCCCATTCGACGTTCTCGATCTTGGCCTTGATGCCCACCTTGTCCAGCATCGACGCGATGATCTCGCCGCCGGCGCGTGCATAGGGCGTGGGCGGCAGCTTCATCGTCAGCTCCAGCGGCAGCGGCACGCCGGCCTGGTGCAGCAGCGCGCGGGCCTTGGCCACGTCGTAGGCGTTGCTGCCGGTCAGGTCGATGTAGCCGGGCGCGCCGGGCGTGTAGTAGCTGCCGATCGGCGTGCCGAAGCCGTCGGCCGCGCCGTCGATCACTGCCTTGCGGTCAATGGCCGCGGCGATGGCCTGGCGCACGCGCACGTCGTCCAGCGGCTTGCGCTTGTTGTTGATGGCCAGGATGGTCTTGGCGCGCGAGCCGCCGATCAGGATCTGGAAGCGCTTGTCGCGCTTGAACTGCTCCAGGCTGCGCGCCGCGGCCACGCGCGGGAAGGCGTCCACATCGCCGGACAGCAGCGCCGCGATCTGCGCCGCCGGGTCGTTGATGAAGCGGATGGTGGCGCGGCGCATCTTCACGTTGGCCACGTTGCGGTAGCCGTCCCAGCGCAGCAGCGTGATCGAGGACCCGCGGTTCCAGCTGTCCAGCTTGTAGGGCCCGGTGCCCACCGGCTGGGTGTTGTTGGTGGCCACGCTCTTCGGCTCGACGATGATGGCGGTGGCCTGGCCCAGCTGGAACAGCAGGTCGGGGTTGGGGTTCTTCAGCGTCAGCGTCACCGTGTGCGGGTCGGGCGTGTCGATGCGCTCGATGTTGGCGAACACCGGCTTGTCCTTGTTGACGCTGTCCTTGGACGCGGCGCGCTCGAAGGCGAACTTCACCGCCGCGGCGTCGAAGGGCTCGCCGTTCTGGAACTTGACGCCCTTGCGCAGCTTGAAGCTGTAGCTGCGGTTGTCCTGCCCCACGGTCCAGCTCTCGGCCAACAGCGGGGTGATGCTGCCGTCGCTGTTGATCTTGGTCAGCGTCTCGAAGATGTTGTAGAGCACCACCTCGGCAATGGCCGAGGCCGCGCCGGCGGTCGGGTCCAGGCCCGGCGGCTCCAGCGTCATGGCCAGCACCACCTGGTCCTTCTTCGGCTGGGCCGCGGCCGGTGCGGTGATGAAGCTCAGGCACAGCGCCAGGGCGCCAAGCAGGGCAGGCAGGCGGGGGTTCATCGGCATCTCCTCGGTGTCGGCAGGCCGGCATGGTAGCCAAGCGGGCAGAATGCCGGCGCGGCAGCGGCAGGCGCATCGGCACACCAAGGAGGACCCCATGCTGGCAGTGATTGGCGGCACCGGCATCTACGAGCTGGCCGGCATGCAGGTGGACCGGCACCTGGACGAGGCCACGCCCTTCGGCCAGCCCTCGGGCCGCATCGTGCAGGGCCGGCTGGGCGGCCGCGAGCTGCTGTTCCTGGCGCGCCACGGCAGCGGCCACAAGCACCTGCCGCACGAGGTGAACTACCGCGCCAACATCTATGCACTCAAGCGCGCCGGCGCGACGCAGATCCTGGGCTTCTCGGCCGTGGGCAGCCTGGCGCAGGAAATCGCGCCCGGCGACCTGGCCATGCCCACGCAGTACTTCGACTGGACCAAGGGCGGCCGCGCGCGCAGCTTCTTCGGCGAAGGCGTGGCCGCGCATGTGTCCACCGCCGAGCCGGTGAGCAGGCAGCTGGTGGACTGGGTGGCGGCACAGGCCGCGCGCATGGGCATCCGCCTGCACCGCGACGTCACCTATGCCTGCGTCGAAGGCCCGCGGCTGGGCACGCGCGCCGAGAGCCTGTTCATGCGCCAGATCGGCTGCCAGCTGGTGGGCATGACCAACGTGCCCGAGGTCTTCCTGGCCCGCGAGGCGCAGATCTGCTACGCCACCGTGTGCATCGCCACCGACTACGACTGCTGGATGGACGACCCGGCGATGCACGTCAGCGTCAGCGCCATCCTGGCCAAGTACCGCGACAGCCTGGAGCGCGCCCGCGCGCTGCTGGACGCGCTGCTGGCCTGCCCGCTGCCGGCCGAGGAGCCCGAGATCCGCAGCGCGCTGCAGTATTCGATGCTGACACCGGATGAAGCGCTGAGCGATGCGCAGCGCGAATGGCTGTCGGTGCTGCGTCGCTGATGAAAGTGCCTTTCACCCGCGCCGACCTGGCCCGCGCCGAGCACCACCTGCTGCGCGACGGCCGCTTCGCCAATGCGCGGGTCGAGCGGGTGCGGCTGGACGGCGTGGACTGGATCTTCAAGGACTTTTCGTCGCGCGCCTGGTGGGTGCGGCATGGCTTCGGCCGCTTCCTGCTGAGCCGCGAGGTGCGGGCGCTGCAGCGGCTGGAAGGCCTGCCCGGCATCCCGTCGCAGGCCTTCCGCGTCGACGGCTGCGCGATGGCGGCGCGCTTCGTGCCCGGCCGCACGCTGGGCCGCGTGCAACTGGACGGCGAGCCGCTGAGCGCCGAGTTCCTGGCTGCGCTGGAAAACCTGCTGCAGCAGGTGCATGCGCGCGGGCTGGTGCACCTGGACACACGCGGCGGCAACAACCTGCTGATGCTGCCCGACGGCCGGCCCGGCATCATCGACTTCCAGGCCGCGGTGTCCACCCGCGCGATGCCCGGCTTCCTGCGCCGCTGGTTCGAAGGCCTGGACATGGGCGGCATCTACAAGAAGTGGCTGCAGTTCCAGCCGGCGGCGATGGGCGCGCAGCGGCGCGAGCACTTCGAGCGCATCAACCGCTGGCGGCGGCTGTGGGTGTTCCGCGGCTACTTCGGGCTGCGCAAGTAGGCGCCGCACGCGGCCGGGCGACAATGGCGGCATGAAACAAACCTCGGAAGGGCTGTTCCAGAACCCCGCGCTGCGCAGCTTCCTGGTGAAGACGCGCAAGCCGCTGTTCATCCTGGTGCTGGTGCTCGTGGCCCCCTTCGCGCGGCCCGAATGGCTGCTGGCCGGCTTCATCGTGTCGATGGTCGGCGAGTTCATCCAGCTGTGGTGCTTTGCCTCGCTGGACAAGAACAGCACGCTTACCATCCGCGGCCCCTACACGATGGTGCGCAACCCGATGTACCTGGGCCGCTTCTTCATCCCCTTCGGCTTCCTGATGCTGCTGGGCCAGTGGTGGCTGCTGCTGATCTATACCGTGGTGTACTGGAAGTACATGGACGCGCGGGTCGAACGGGAAGAAGCGCACCTGCAGCCGATCTTCGGCGCGCCCTACGACGAGTACCGCGCCCAGGTGCGCCGTTTCCTGCCGGGCTGGCCGCAGGCCGGCAAGCCGGTGGCCTACTGGAACTGGGCGTTGTTCTCGCAGAACAACGCCGGCCGCAACCTGGTGGGCACGCTGATCGCCTGGGCCGCGGTGGCCGCCTGGACCATCTGGGGCACGAAGCTGCTGGGCAGCTGAGCCGGCATCAGATCTCGAAGCTGCTGCCGGGCGCCTGCGCCAGCGCCTGGTCGACCAGGGCGCGGGTCAGCGGCGGCGTGAAGGTGCGGATGAAGTCGTAGGCATAGCCGCGCAGGAAGGCGCCGCGCCGCACCGCCACGCGCGTCATGTTGCTGGCAAACAGGTGCCGGGCATCGATGGCGACCAGCCCGGTGTCGCGGGCCTCGTCGAAGGCCATCGACGCGATGATGCCCACGCCCATACCCAGCTCCACGTAGGTCTTGATGACGTCGGCATCCATCGCCGACAGCACCAGGTTCCAGGCCAGGCCGCGGCGGCGGAAGGCTTCGTCGATGTGCGTGCGGCCGGTGTAGCCCGGCTCGTAGGTGATGATCGGGTGGCGCGCCAGCACCTCCAGCGTCAGCGGCTCGCCGCGCTCAGCATGCTGCGCCAGCGCATGGCCCCTGGGCACCACCACCGCGTGCGTCCAGCGGTAGCTGGGCAGGGCCACCAGGTCTTCGTACTCGGACAGCGCCTCGGTGGCCACGCCGATGTCGGCCTCGCCGGACAGCAGCATCTGCGCCACCTGCTTCGGGCCGCCCTGGTGCAGCCGCAACAGCACCTCGGGGTGCGCGGCGCTGAAGTCGCGCACCGCCGGCGGCAGCGCATAGCGGGCCTGCGAATGGGTGGCGGCGATGGTCAGCGTGCCGCGGTGGGCGGACGCGAAGTCCTCCCCCGCGCGCCGCAGGTTGTCGGCTTCCAGCAGCAGCCGCTCGACGATCGGCAGCACCGCCTGCCCCGGCGCGGTCAGCCCGGTCAGGCGCTTGCCGGCGCGCTGGAACAGCGTGATGCCGAGCTCGTCCTCCAGCTCGCGGATCTGGCGGCTCACGCCCGGCTGCGAGGTGTGCAGCGCGGCCGCCACCTCGGTCAGGTTGAAGCCCTGGCGCACGGCTTCGCGCACGGAGCGCAGTTGCTGGAAGTTCACGGCGGGCCGCACCGGAGCGCGGCATTGCTTATTCGATTTCCGGATTATCGAAGCGCCACAACGCCGTCGATCGAATAAAAGCTTCTAAACAAAGAAGCTGCCGGCATAAGCCGGCCCGCCTGTCAGCCCGCCGCGTACTTGACGCTGCAGCCGTAGGGCGTGCTGGTCGGCGTACCCACCGGCTTGCCGGCGGCCAGGTCGGCCAGCGCGGCGCGCACGTAGTTGCGCGCGGTCTTCACGTCCTCGGGGTTGGCGCTGCGCTTGTCGTCGATGCCGCCGGCATAGACCAGCACGCCCTGGGCGTCGATCACGTACATGTGCGGCGTGGTGCGGGCGCCGTAGGCGCGGCCGACCTGGCCGCTGTCGTCCATCAGCACCGCGGTGGGCGCGGCGCCCCAGTGGCCCACCAGCTTGCTGCCCAGCGCCGCCGGTGCCAGGTAGTCGTAATGGCCCGGCGCGGTGGAGCTGATGCTGAGCCAGACCACGCCCTTCGCGGTGGCCTCCTTCTGCAGCGCCTGCATGTTCTGCGAGCCGTAGTGCTTGACGACGAAGGGGCAGCCCGGGTTGGTCCACTCCAGCACCACCTTCTTGCCCTTGAAATCGGCCAGCTTCACCGCCTTGCCGGTGGTGTCGCGCAGCTCGAAGGCGGGCGCCGGCTGGCCGACGGTGGCGGTCTGGGCGATGGCCGGCGTGATGCCGGCGAGCAGCGCCAGCGGCAGCAGGGCAAGGTGTCGGCGGGCAATGCATGCAGGCATCTTCAGCTCCTTGGGGGGTGGCGCGGCGCGCCGGCCTCAGGGCTGCAGGCCGGCCAACGCTTCGCGCAAGATACCCTGGCTCAGAATCTCCGGCAGCAGCAGGGGTTCCTTGCCGGGCCGGTGCAGCACGTACACCGGCACGCCGTTGCGGCCCAGCCGGGCCAGCGCCTGGGTAATGACCGGATCGCGCCGCGTCCAGTCGGCGCGCATCAGTGCCACGTTGGCGCGCTCGAAATCCTTCTTCGCGCCGGCCGTGTCCAGCACCAGCCGCTTGTTGACCTGGCAGCTCACGCACCAGGCCGCGGTGAAGTCCACGAACACCGGCCGGCCTTCGGCCTGCAGCCGCGCCAGCGTCGGCTCGTCGTAGGGCAGCCATTCGCCGGCCGCGGGTGCGGTGCCGCTGGCGGCGCTGCGCACGGGCTCGGCGGGCGGGGTCTCGGCCGGCCAGCTCCACACCAGCAGCGCGGCCAGCGCCAGCGCGCCCAGACCCTTGCCCAGCAGGCCGCGCCAGGCGCCCACGTGCGCCAGCCACAGCAGCATCGCCAGACCCACCAGCGCCAGCAGCAGGCGGGCCATCGCGCCCACGCCGGCCTGCTGGCCCAGCACCCACAACAGCCACACAGCGGTGGCGAACATCGGGAAGGCCAGCGCCTGCTTCAGCCGTTCCATCCACGGGCCGGGCTTGGGCAGGTGGCGGCGCCAGCCGGGTGCAACGCTCAGCGCCATATAGGGCAGGGCCATGCCCAGGCCCAGCGCGGCAAAGACCGACAGCGAGACGGCGGCCGGCTGCGTCAGCGCATAGCCCAGCGCGGCGCCCATGAAGGGCGCGGTGCAGGGGCTGGCCGCCACCACCGCCAGCACGCCGCCGGCAAAGGCATCGCCGGCCGGATGGCGGGCACGCCAGCCTGCCGCGGCCTGCGGCAGCAGGTTGGCGAACTCGTAGGCGCCCATCAGGTTCAGGCCGATGGCGAAGAACAGCAGCGCCAGCACCGCCACCAGGCCCGGCTCCTGCAGCTGGAAGCCCCAGCCCACGGCGTTGCCGGCAGCCTGCAGCGCAATCAGCCCGCCGGCCAGCGCCAGAAAGCTGAGCAGCACGCCGGCGCCATAGGCCAGCGCGTGGGTGCGCAGCGCGGCTGGCGTGGCCGCCTGCTTGGCCAGGCCGAGCAGCTTGATCGACAGCACCGGGAACACGCAGGGCATCAGGTTCAGCACCATGCCGCCGGCAAAGGCCAGCAGCAGCGCCGTCGCCCAGCCTAGGCCCGAGGCGGCGGCCGGCGCGGCCTGGGCCAGCGAGCCGGCCCCCAGCGGCCGTGCGCCTTCGGGCAGGGCGATGCGCGCCACCTCGCGCACCGGCGCGTCGAACTCGACCATCGGGCTGCCGCCGCCCCACAGCGCGCCGCCGCCTTCGCGGGCGACGATCACGCCCGCCAGCGTGGCCGGCGGCGTGGCATCGGGCAGCAGCCGCATCTTCAGCGCATAGCCGCGCGGCGTGGCGTGCAGCTCGTGCACCGCGGTCTCGATCAGCTGCTCGGCGAAAGGGAAGACTTCCAGCGGCGGCTGCGGCGCGCCGGCCGCGCGCGGGGCGTCGGATTCCAGCGTGAACAGCAGCTCGCGGCCGTTGCGCTGCACCGCGGCCGTCCAGCCGCGCAGCGGCTGCGGGCGGCCGGCGGCGGCCTGCTCGAAAAGCGCCGTCCAGGCGGTGTTGCCGGGCGTGGTGCCCGCATCGACCACCGGCAGGCGCAGCTCCAGCGTGGCGCTTTCGGGGATGCAGACATCGTGGCAGACCAGCCAGTCGGCCTGCGCGCGCAGCCGGAGCTCGCTGCCGGGGCGGGCGTCGGCCGGCGCAGTGAAGCGCATCGGCAGCAGCAGCTCGCCCTCGTAGCCGTAGTTGACCAGCGGGCCGATCGGCAGCCGCTGCGGCGCCGGCCATTCGATGTCGCCGACGCTGGCGCCGCGCGGCAGTTCCCAGCGGATGCTGGTGGGCAGGCCCGAATCGCCCGGGTTGCGCCAGTAGGTGTGCCACTTGGGGATGTGCAGCAGGCGCAGCCCGATCTGCAGGCTGCCGCCGGGCTGCACGGCGCTGCGCTCGGCCACCAGCTCGGCCGTGACATGGTCGGTCTTCACCGGCTGGGCCTGCAGCAGCGGGACGGCCAGCGCCAGCCAGAGGGTCAGCAACAGCGTGCTCAGCGCGCGCAACAGGGGCTCCAGGGGGCGGGAAATCCCCGAGCATAGCCTGGGCCTCTGGCACACTGCCGCGCATGCCGCCCATCACCTTGCTGCCCGGTTTGGCTTGCGATGCCGAGATCTGGCAGGACCAGATCCGCGCGCTGTCGCCGCGCTATGCGCTGCAGGTCAGCGATGCCCATACCCGCTTTGCCACGCTGCCCGAGATGGCGGCCGCGGTGCTGGCCGAACAGCCCGGCGAGTTGCGGCTTTGCGGCACCTCGATGGGCGGCATGCTGGCGCTGGAGGTGCTGCGCCAGGCGCCGCAGCGGGTGAGGGCGCTGGCGCTGCTGGCCAGCAGCGCGCGGCCCGACACGCCGGAGCTGATCGACCTGCGCAACGCCGCGATCCCGCTCTTCGAGCAGGGCCGCATGCACGAGGTGCTGGAGCCGAATGTGGGGCTGGCACTGGACCCGGCGCACGTGCCGGCGCTGGCCGGCCGCTACCTGGCGATGATGGAGCGCGCCGGCGCCGCCCAGCTGGTGGCGCAGAACCGCGCCATCATGGCCCGGCCCGACCAGCGGCCCTGGCTGCCGCGCATCGCCTGCCCGACGCTGGTGGTGGTGGGCAGCAGCGACCAGATCCTGCCGCCGGCCCAGGCGCTGGAGCTGGCGGCGCTGATTCCCGGCGCGCGGCTGGAGGTGCTTTCGAGATGTGGGCACCTGCTCACCTGGGAGCAGCCCGAGGCCGTGAACGCGCTACTGATGGACTGGCTGGCCGGCCTGTGAGGCCGCGCGGGCCGCGTCCCAGGGCTCGGCCGACTGGATGACGCCGCCACCCAGGCAGACCTCGCCGTCGTACAGCACCGCCGACTGGCCCGGCGTCACCGCCCATTGCGGCGCATCGAAATCCAGCCGGAACCCGCTGGCCGCGGGCGCCAGCCGGCAGGCGGCATCGGCCTGGCGGTAGCGCGACTTGGCGGCATAACGCCCCGGCGGCGGCGGGTGGCCGGCCACCCAGCTGCAGTCCTCGGCCATCAGCGCGCGCGACTGCAGGGCCGGGTGGTCGTGGCCCTGCACGACCTGAAGCACGTTGGCGGCCAAGTCCTTGCCGGCCACGTACCAGGGCGCATGCTCGGCGCCACCGCGCGCGGCGCCGCGTTCCTTGACACCGCCGATCCCCAAGCCCTGGCGCTGGCCCAGCGTGTAGAAGCTCAGGCCCACGTGGCGGCCGACAGTGCGGCCGCGCTCGTCGCGGATCGGCCCGGGCTCGTGGTTCAGCCAGCGGTTCAGGAACTCGCGGAAGGGCCGCTCGCCGATGAAGCAGATGCCGGTGGAATCCTTCTTCTGTGCATTGGGCAGGCCGATCTCAGCCGCCAGGCGGCGCACCTCGGTCTTGGGCAGCTCGCCCACCGGGAAGCGGGTGCGCGACAGCTGCGCCTGGTTCAGCCTGTGTAGGAAGTAGCTCTGGTCCTTCAGCGGGTCCAGGCCCTTCAGCAGCTCGAAGCGGCCTTCGCGCTGGCGCACGCGGGCGTAGTGCCCGGTGGCGATGGCCTCGGCTCCCAGCCGCAGTGCATGGTCGAGGAAGGCCTTGAACTTGATCTCGGCATTGCACAGCACGTCGGGGTTGGGCGTGCGGCCGGCGCGGTATTCGCGCAGGAACTCGGCGAAGACCCGGTCGCGGTACTCGGCCGCGAAGTTGACATGCTCGATCTCGATGCCGATGACATCGGCCACCGAGGCCGCATCGACGAAGTCGACATTGGCGCTGCAGTACGCATCGTCGTCGTCGCCTTCCCAGTTCTTCATGAACAGGCCCACGACCTCGTGGCCCTGCTGCTTGAGCAGCCAGGCGCTGACGGCCGAATCGACGCCGCCGGAAAGCCCCACCACGATGCGCTGCCTGCCCATGCTGCGATTATCCCGGGCGCCGCGTCGGAGTTGATCGGCGACAAGCCATGGGCCGGTGCGGCCGGCCACCGTTGGAGTAGGCTTCCAGGGCCACTGGAGGAACGCCCGATGACCCGCTTGGCCCCACCCGCAACGCCCGCGCCCGACGAGGAAGCCCTGGACACCAGCAACCCGGCCGAGCGCGTCGTGCTGCGGCCCGACGGCTACTACTGGCAGGCGCCCGACGGCCGCCAGGAGATCGGCCCCTTCGACACCCATGCCGAAGCCATGGCCGACATGGACTCCGGCGATGCCGGCGGCTGGGCGCCCGGCGAGACGCTGGCCGAAGCCGAAAGCGAGATCGGCGTGGCCGACTGGATCGACCCCGACAGCGGCGACCTGGCCGAGGGCCAGGCGCCCACGCACATCGAGCGCGAGTGAAGCGTTTCGACGTCTGCAACGGCGATGCCGACGGCCTGTGCGCGGTGCTGCAGTGGCGCCAGGTGCAGCCGGCGCCGGCCGCGCTGGTCACCGGCCTGAAACGCGAGCTGGACCTGCTGCAGCACGTGCCGGCCGCGGCCGGCGACGAAGTGCTGGTCTGCGACCTGTCGATGCAGCGCAACCTGCCGGCCCTGGACCGGCTGCTGGCGCAAGGCGTGGCGGTGCGCTACGTCGACCACCACAAGGTCGACCGCATTCCGCAGCACCAAGGCCTGCAGGCCACCATCGACACCGACGCGCGTGTCTGCACCAGCCTGCTGGTGGACCGGCTGCTCGACGGCCGCTGCCGCGCCTGGGCGCTGGTGGGCGCCTATGGCGACAACCTGGGCACGGTGGCCGATGCGCTGGCCGAGGCCATGGGCTTCGACGCGGCCGACCGCACCCGGCTGCAGCAGCTGGGCGAGGCGATCAACTACAACGCCTATGGCGACAGCGCGGCCGACCAGCACATCGCGCCGCAGGCGCTGTACGCGCGGCTGGCACGCTTTGCGCACCCGCTGAACGCGCTGCGTGACGACCCCATCGGCGACGAGCTGGACGCGCTGCGACGCGCCGACCTGGCGCTGGCGCTGCAGCAGCCGGTGCAGCCGGCCGGCGACCGCGCCCGGTGGGTGGCGCTGCCCGATGCGCCCTGGAGCCGGCGCGTCATCGGCATCCTGGCGAACGAGCTGGCGACGGCCGAGCCGCAGCGCGCCGTGGCGGTGCTGAAGGCCGACGGCCGCGGCGGCCATGTCGTCAGCCTGCGCGCGCCGAAGGCCGCGCCGGGCGGGGCCGATGCCTTCTGCCGTCCGTTTGGCGGCGGCGGGCGGGCCGGTGCCGCCGGCATCGACCACCTGCCGGCCCAGGACCAGGCGCGCTTCCTGGCTGCACTGGCGGCCACGGACTGGGGTGGCTGACGGCCCGCTGCAGGCCCAGCGCCAATGGGTGCAGGCCCTGCGCCGCCAGCTCGGCGCGCAGCTGCTCGAAACCCACATCTCCTACGTGCTGCTGGCCGGCGACGCGGCCTACAAGATCAAGAAGGCGGTGGACTTCGGCTTTGCCGATTTCCGCAGCCTGGCGCAGCGCCGGCAGGCCTGCGAGGACGAACTGCGCCTGAACCGGCGCACCGCGCCGGCGCTGTACCGCCAGGTGCGGCCCCTGACCGGCAGCGCCACGCAGCCGCGCATCGGCGGCCCGGGGCCGCCCATGGACTGGCTGCTGCAGATGCGCGCCTTCGACCAGGACGGCCTGTGGGACCGGCTGGCCGCGCGCGGCCAGTTGCGGCCCGCCCACATCGACGCCCTGGTCGAGGCGCTGGTCGGCCTGCATGCTGGCGCGGCGGTGGCCGGACCGGACACCGACTACGGCCGGCCGGCCCAGCTGCGCGCGCCGATGCGCGACAACCTGCAGGTGCTGGCGCCGATGTGCCGTGCACCTGCGCAGCGCGCCGCAGTGGCGCGGCTGGCGCAGTGGGAGGCCGAGGCCTTTGCCGCGCTGTGGGGCACGTTCCGCCAGCGCCGCGCGGCCGGCCGCGTGCGCGAGGCGCATGGCGATCTGCACCTGGGCAACGTCACCCAGCACGAGGGTCGCACGCTGCTCTTCGACGCGCTGGAGTTCAGCGCCGCACTGCGCTGGACCGATGTGATGAGCGATGTGGCCTTCATGGCCATGGACCTGCAGGCGCACGGCCTGGCGCCGCTGGCGCACCGCTTCGTCAACGCCTACATCGAGCGCAGCGGCGATGCGCAGGGCCTGCGCGTGCTGCGCTACTACGCCGTGCACCGGGCCTTGGTGCGCGCCAAGGTGGCGGCGCTGCGCGCCGCGCAGCTGGCGCCCGGCACGGCCGCCTCGCAGGCCGCCGCGGCGACGCTGCAGCGCTATCTGGCGCAGGCCCAGCAGCTCATCACGCCCGGCCGGCCGGCGCTGCTGCTGACGCACGGCTTCTCGGGCAGCGGCAAGACGCTGCTGACGCAGAGCCTGCTGGAAGCCACCGGCGCGCTGCGCTTTCGCGCTGACGTGGAGCGCAAGCGCCTGGCCGGCCTGCAGCCGTTGCAGCGTGTGCAGGGCGCTGCGCTGCAACGGCTGTACGGGCCTTCGATGGATGCCCGCACCCATGCGCGCTTGCGGGCGCTGGCCGCGCTGGCGCTGCGCAGCGGGCATAGCGTGATCCTCGACGCGACCTTCCTGCGTCGCCGGCCACGGCGCCTGGCCCGCCAACTGGCGGCGCGGCTGGGGGTGCGCTGCCTGCTGATCGACTTCCAGGCCCCGCTGGCCTGCCTGCAGCAGCGCGTGGCCGCGCGCGCAAGCCGCGGCGACGATGCCTCCGACGCCGGGCTGGCGGTGCTGCAGGCGCAGTTGGCACAGGCCGAAGCGCTGGATGCGGACGAGCGCGCGATCAGTGTCGTCGTCGACGCAGCACCGGCCTTCGATGCGGCGGCGATGGCCGAGCGCTGGACGCCGCTGCGGAGGCGCCTGCAGCGCAATCGTTCGCGCTAGCTGCGCACGACGCCGACGCTGCTGTGGCCGCGCGTGGCCATGCCGCTGCCCGCCGCCGGGCGCAGGCCCGCGCGCACATGGGGATCCTGCGGCCACAGCGTCTTCTGCAGCCAGTCCATCGTGGCATGGGCGATCGCCTGGTGGGCTCCGGGCGTGGCCACGGGACGGGTGGCCATCGGTAGCAGGTCCAGGCGCGACGGTGCGCTGATGTGACGCAGCGCAGCGCGGTGCAGGTTCACGGTACGGGCATCGCAGGCGCCGACCACCATCAACGTCGGCTGCGACAGCCGCGCCAGCAACTGCAGCGACTGGTACGGCCGGCCGTCGAGCAGCACCACCGTGCGCAGGCCCGGCAGCCGGAACCGCACTGCGGCAGCGATGCAGCCACGCACCGCTTCACCGACGCCGAGCAGCGCCACCGGCCGGCTGCCGAGGGCCGGCTGGCCAGCCAGCCAATCGAACACGGCGCGCAGCCGGTGCTTGGTCTGCACCATGCCCGGGCGGGCTTCTTCGAGCAGGGTGTCCTCGCCCGGGTGCAGCGTGACGGAGAGCGTGGCCAGGCCGTTGGCATGCAGCACGTCGAGCACGAAGCGATGGCCGTGATGCTGCCGGCTGCGCGCATCGAACTGCACCACGATGACCAGCGCCCGCGCATCGGCCGGCAGCTGCAGGCCGTGCAGGCGCACGGCAGGGTCCAGGACCTGCAGATCGTCCATGCGGGTGGCGGGCGACGAGCCGGAGGTCAGCGGCCGCGGCGAGGCTGGCGCCAAGCCCCGCCAGGGCCCATGTCGTGACGGACGTTTCGTCCGGATGTGCGCGGCGCAGGCATCTTCGGCATGGGTTTGGGGGCAAGGGCCAGGTGGTGATCAAAGCATTTTGTTACCTAAAGAGGGATCAGTCAATCCCGAAAAAGGGATGAACGCTGAGCGACGAGAGTCGTCGGCGTTCAGTTCAGTGTGCGGAGGGGCGTGCGGCCGGCAGGCACACGCGAGCGTTCAGACTGTGCGCTTTTCCTTGGCGCGGGCCAGCTCGGCGGTTGGCTCGGGCGAGGCGGTGGTCGCATTGCGTGCCGTCAACGCATCGATCACGGCCACGGCAGCGGCATACGCTGCCGTGTGGGCTTTCTCGTCAGCGGCCGCCCGGTCCAGGTGTGTGGCCAGCATCAATCCCAGTGGTGAGGGGCCCATGTGGCCGTGCGGGCGCAGCAACTCCCACGGCTCGATGCCGAAGGCGCGCCCCAGTTTCTCGAGCTCATCGACGCGCGTGGAGACCACTGCACGCCGGATACGGTCCAGCGTGCCGTTTGTCACACCGCTGCGGGCCGTGATCTTCGGCAGCGTGTCCAGATCAGGATGCATGGCCATCAGAGCCCGCAGATTCGCTGCCAGGATGTCGCGTGGTCGCATAAATTGAAGTTTGCTACAAACAGTGCACCCGAATTGGGAATCTTTGACTCCCAATAACGAAAAGTGTTCCGTTTTGGAGATTCTGCGTCAATCGGTGGTGCTCTGGATGCAGGGAATCCTCCCTAGATCCGCAATCCAGACCTCTGCCTCCGCGTCGCTCGGCGCGCGCCAATCGCCGCGCGGCGACAGGGAGCCGCCCGATCCCACCTTGGGTGCGTTGGGCACGCAGCTGCGCTTGAACTGGCTGGTCTTGAAGAAGCGCCATACGAAGCTGCGCAGGTGCCGTGCGATGGTGGCCAGGTCGTAGGCCTGGCGTTGCACATGCGGGCCCTCGGGCCATGCGCCGGCATCGGCGTCGTGCCAGGCCTCATGGGCCAGATAGGCCACCTTCGACGGCGCGAAGCCGTAGCGCAGCACGTAGTACAGAAAGAAGTCGTGCAGGTCGTAGGGCCCGATCTGGCTCTCGGTGCTCTGCCCTGGCTGGCCGGCGGCATCGCCCGGCACCAGCTCCGGACTGATCTCGGTGTCCAGGATGTCCAGCAGCACCTGCGGTTCGGGCAGCAGCGCCTGCGGGCTTTCGGCCACCCAGCGCACCAGGTGCTTGATCAGCGTCTTCGGCACGCTGGCGTTGACGTTGTAGTGCGACATGTGGTCGCCCACGCCATAGGTGCTCCAGCCCAGCGCCAGTTCGCTCAGGTCGCCGGTGCCCACCACCAGCGCGCCATGGAAGTTGGCCAGCCTGAACAGGTGGCTGGTGCGCTCGCCGGCCTGCACGTTCTCGAAGGTGATGTCGTACTGCGGCTTGCCCTGCACGAAGGGATGGCCGATGTCCTTCAGCATCTGCTCGCAGCTGGGGCGGATGTCGATCTGCCGCGCCTCGCAGCCGATGGCGCGCATCAGCCGCCAAGCCTGGTCCAGCGTGCGCGTGCCAGTGGCGAAGCCCGGCATCGTCACCGCCAGAATGTTCGTGCGCGGCAGGCCCAGCGCGTCCATCGCGCGCGCGCAGACCAGCAGCGCATGCGTCGAATCCAGCCCACCGGAGATGCCGATCACCAGCTTGTCGATGCCACTGGCGCGCAGCCGCTGCGTCAGCCCCTGCACCTGGATGCGGTAGACCTCTTCGCAGCGCTCGTCGCGCCGCGCCGCGTCGGCCGGCACGTAGGGGTAGCGCTCGATGGGCCGCCGCAGCGCCTGCGGCGCCAGCGTGCCCAACGCGAAATCGACGCTGCGGAAGCCCGCCAGCGCGGCCGCATGCCGGCCCGCCGATTGGCCGAAGCTGGTCTGGCGCATGCGCTCGCGCGCCAGCCGTTCCAGGTCGACGTCGGCGCAGATCAGCTGCGAGCCACTGGCGAAGCGCGCCGATTCGGCCAGCAGCTGGCCGTTCTCGCACACCAGCGACTGGCCGTCCCAGGCCAGGTCGGTGGTCGACTCGCCTTCGCCGGCCGATGAATAGGCATAGGCCGCGATGCAACGCGCCGACTGCGCCGCCGCCAGGGCATGCCGGTAGGCCGACTTGCCGACCGTGATGTTCGAGGCCGACAGGTTCAGCAGCAGAGTGGCACCGGCCAGCGCCGCATAGCTCGACGGCGGGATCGGTACCCACAGGTCTTCGCAGATCTCCACGTGGAAGCAGCAATCGCTGCGGTCCTGGGCGCGGAACAGCAACTGGCTGCCGAAGGGCACCGATTGGTCGCACAGCGTGATCGTCTCGGCCGGCGCATGGTCGGCCGGGTTGAACTGCCGCGCCTCGTAGAACTCGCCGTAGTTCGGCAGGTAGGTCTTGGGCACCACGCCCAGCAGCCGGCCACGCTGCAGCACCGCCGCGCAGTTGAACAGCGAATGGCCCACGCGCAGCGGCAGGCCCACCACCGCCAGGCAGGCGAGACCCGCGCCTTGGTGCAGCAGCCGCTGCAGCGCCGCCTGGCAGCCGTCGAGCAGCGCACGCTGGTGGAACAGGTCGTCGCAGGTATAGGCCGACAGGCCCAGTTCGGGAAACAGCACCAGCGCCGCGCCCTGTGCATCGGCCTGCCGCCACAGCGCCAGCGTCTGCTCGGCATTGAAGGCCGGGTCGGCCACGCGGCAGCTCGGCGTGGCCACCGCGATGCGCAGGAAGCCCTGCTGGTTCAGGTCGAAGAAGCCGGCGTGGTCGTTCAAGTCGCGCACTCCCGGGCGCCGCGGCACCCCAGGCGCGATTGTGGGCCCGCGCGGGGCCCGTCTTCAGCCGGCAGCCGGCAGTACGGCGGCATGGGCCGCGAGGGCGTCGTCCAGCGCCTTCAGCAGCTGGGTCACCTCGGCCTCGTCGAAGGGCAGCGACAGGGCGATGAAGCCGCGCCGCGCGATGAATACGCCGCGCTCCAGCAAGGCGAAGTACAGCAGGTCCTTGACGCGTGGATCGCTGCCGGCCAGGTCGGCCGCACTGCGCAGCGGGCGGTCCATGGCGTGCAGTGTCATCAGCGAGCCCAGCCCCGTGCACTGCAGTGCCAGGCCGTGCGCACGGAACAGCGCATTGCAGCGTTCCCGCAAGGCATCGCCGCGGGCGTTCAGGGCCTGCACCGCCGCCGGCGTCCACAGCTGGCGCAGGCCTGCCAGCCCGGCGGCCATGCTGAGCACGTTGTTGTTGAAGGTGCCGGCATGGCCCAGCGCATCGGGCCGGCGCGGGTCGAAGCGTTGCATCAGCTCGCGCCGGCCGCCGAAGGCGCCGAAGGACAGGCCGCCACCGAAGTACTTGCCCAGGGTCGTCAGGTCGGGCTGGATACCCAACATCGACTGCCGGCCGCCCAGCGACAGCCGCGAGGTCATCACCTCGTCGAAGATCAGCTGCGCGCCACACTGGTCGGCCAGCGCGCGCAGCCCGTGCAGAAACTCGTGCGTGCCCGGGATGCAGCCGCCGGAGCCGAGCATCGGCTCCACCAGGATGGCGGCCAGTGCATCACCGTGTTCGCGCACCAGCGTGGTGGCGGCGTCCAGGTCGTTGTAGGGCGCGCGCAGCCATTCGTGCGGCACGTTCACCGAAGGCCCGCTGCCGCCGAAGGACAGCACGCCGCCGTGGTAGCCGCCGTCGAAGACCAGCACCTTGCGCCGTCCGGTGTGTACCACCGCCAGGGCCAGCGCCAGCAGGTTGGCCTCGGTGCCGCTGTTGGTAAAGCGCAGCAGCGCCATCGACGGGAAGCGCGCCACGATCTCCTGCGCCAGCTCGGCCTCGCGCAGCGTGTGCGACGACAGGCTGATGCCGCCCTGCAGCGCCTCGATCACCGCCTGATGGATCGGCGCGGCCGAATGGCCATAGAGCCCGGCGGTGAACTCGCCCAGCGCGTCCAGGTATTCGTGGCCGTCGGCGTCCCAGAGCCGGCAGCCTGCGCCCCGCACCATCACCGGCGGGAACGGCGACTGGTACAGCACGCTGCGGGTGTTGCCGCCGGGCAGCACCTGGGCCGCCTTGTCGAACTGCGCGGCACTGGCCGGCCGGCGCGTGCAGTAGCGGTCGATGGCCTGGGCGAGCGCCTGGTCCAGGGCCGTGGAGGCGGAGGCCGTTTCGTTCATGGTCCCTCGCACAGTGGCGTTAGCGTCGTTGGCGGCGCTGGCGCGCGAAGCCCAGTACGCCCAGCAATCCGGCCCCGAGCATCAGCAGGGTGCCCGGTTCCGGCACGGGAGGGAGCTCCGGCGATGCCAGACCCCCGTCGCGCACCGGCAAGACGTACATCTCGTAGTCGGCCGCGCCCGCCCAACTCTGCGCGCCGACGTTGAAGTCGAATGTCCAGTAGCTGCCGGGGGAGGACGCGTTCTCCGTGCTCGACCAGTAGGAGAAGTTCTGGAGGTTGCTGAACTTGCCCGTTTCCGAGGCCTTGCCGCTGCTCAGGTTCTTATAGGCGAGCGCGCCAAACTCCGTGTAGAAAAGGTGCCCCAGTTCGCCGCCCGCGCAGCCAAATCCGTACGACAAGGTGCCGATCGGCGGTGCGTTGGGTGCCTGAGAGGTGCAGGTCGGGTCCGGCTGCTGGGTCGTCGGCAGACGCCAGTCGCTGAAGCCCAGATACTTCGCCGCGTTCAGTGCCGCGATCCAGCTTTGCGCGGTGGCGAAGTACATCATCCCCGCGTTGATGGGCGGCGGGATGATGCCGCTGATGCCGAAGGTGTTGGTGGCCGCCAGGTTGGCGTTCTGCAACCAGTAGATGTTGCGATCGCTGTCGTAGACCGTGCCGTTGCTTTGGACGACGAGCGCCGCAGAGGCCGGCATGGCCGCGCCCAGGCTCACCGCCAGCACCAGGGCCTGCAGGTTGCTGAACTGATTGATGTGCTTCTTCATCCCTGTGCCTTCCTCTTCCGGTGATGTGGCGTGTGTCGCCGCATCATGCCGCACGGACCGGGTTCCTGCCCGCGCCGCGGCCATGACCTGCCAGGTCATCGACAGGCCGAACCGCGCGCCGCAGACTGGCGCCATTCCCACTGCACCAACGAAAGGTCTGCGCATGAGCTCCAGCGACATCCTGCCCCTTGCCGTGGCCCTGCTGATCGCCATCCCCGCGCTCGGCTCCTGCATCGGCGTCGGCATGGCGGCGATGAAGATGCTGGAAGGCTGCGCGCGTCAGCCCGAGCTGATGACCGACCTGCAGACCAAGTTCTTCCTGGCGGTGGGCGTCACCGACGGTGCCTTCATCATCGCCACCGGCATCGGCCTGTGGTTCGCGACCGCCAACCCCTTCAAGTAGCGGCCAGGCGCTGCAGTTCGGCGGGGATGGCCTCGGCCAGGAAGTCAAACACGCGCTTGACGACGCGGCTGCCGCGGATCTCGCGGTGCACCGCCAGCCAGCAGGGCAGTGGCGGGATCTGCAGCATCGGCAGCAGCGGCACTACGCCGGGCCAGTGGGCCGTGTTGTACTGGGCGACGAAGCCGATGCCCGCGCCGCTGGCCACCAGCCGGCCATAGGCCACCTGGTCGTCGGTGCGCAGTGCAAAGGCCTCGCGCGGTAGCGCCACGCCCAGCCGCGCGAAGCCGCGCTCGATGGTGTCGTCGCGGTCGTAGCCGATCAGCCGGTGCTGCAGC
>Ga0209369_1000620_pt1 | contig 33691 bp, 31 predicted proteins | sample EBPBio142010_DNA_FD_185865 | JGI IMG/M metagenome (GOLD analysis project Ga0209369, IMG submission 185865) | Wastewater treatment Type I Accumulibacter community from EBPR Bioreactor in Madison, WI, USA - Reactor 1_10/4/2010_ DNA (SPAdes)... | ecosystem: Engineered > Bioreactor > EBPR >... | reverse complement strand
GATGCCGAAGTAGCGCGTCACGCCCAGGCTCTGGATCAGCGTGACGATGCCGCAGGCGAACAGGTCGGCGCTGATCAGCAGCGCCACCTGCTCGGGCGTGAGCTTCAGCGCCCGGCCGACGATCAGCGGCACGGCGATGGCGCCGGCGTACATCACCAGCACGTGCTGCAGCCCGAGTGCGGTGACGCGGCCGAGCGGCAGTTTTTCGTCGACGGGGTGCACGCCCGAAGGCGAGGGGGTGGCGGTGCTCATGGGCGGGTCTCCTCGTGGGGAGCGGCCTTCGGGATGGCCACGGGCAGCGGCCCTGCTTCAGGGGCCGCCGGTTGTCCGGTGGGCCGGCTTATTGAATGGGGGCGCCGGCTTCGTACCAGCGCTTGATCAGCTCGCGCTCGGCGTCGGTGATCTGCGTGGCGTTGTTCATCGGCATCAGCTTCAGCACGCTGGCCTGCTGGTACACCGCCTGCGCATGCTGCTTCAGCAGCTCGGGTGTGTGCAGCGCCACGTTCTTCTGCTGCACCTGGGCGTTGTGGCACAGCGCGCAGCGCTGCTCGACGACGGCGCGCACCTGCGCATAGCCGGCGGGCTGCGCGGCGGCGGCCTTGGCCGCGGCCAGCTGTTCGGCCGTGGGCGGCTTGGGCGCCAGCCAGAAGGTCATGCCCACCAGCACCAGCGTGCCGACCACCGCGTGTTCCCACGGTGCGCGCTTGCCCAGCACATGCGCCTTGTGGCGGGCCACGAAGCTGTGGCGGATCAGCGCACCGGCCAGCATCAGCAGCACCAGCACCAGCCAGTTGTTCGGGCCCTGGTACAGCCAACCGTAGTGGTTGGACAGCATGGCCACGATGACCGGCAGCGTGAAGTAGGTGTTGTGCACGCTGCGCTGCTTGCCGCGCTGGCCGTGCACCGGATCGGGGTTGCGGCCGGCGCGCAGGTCGGCGATCACCGTGCGCTGCCCCGGGATGATCCAGAAGAACACGTTGGCGCTCATCGACGTGGCCATCATCGCGCCCACCAACAGGAAGGCGGCACGCCCGGCGAAGAGCTGGCAGGCCAGCCACGACGCAAAGACCACGAAGCCGAAGACCAGCACGCCGACCAGCAGGTCGCCGTTCTTCTTCTGCCCCAGCGTGCGGCAGATGCCGTCGTAAATGACCCAGAAGGCCACCAGGAAGCCCAGCGCGCTGGCAATGGCCACCGGCGGCGTCCAGTCGTAGACGCTCTTGTCGATCAGGAAGCTGCCGGCATTGAACAGGTACAGCACCGTGAACAGCGCGAAGCCGGTGAGCCAGGTGCTGTAGCTTTCCCAGTAGCTCCAGTGCAGGTTTTCGGGCAGCGGCTTCCAGCGCGGCGCCACCATGTACTTGTTGGAGTGGTAGAAGCCGCCGCCGTGCACGGCCCACATCTCGCCGTCGACGCCCTTGTCCTTCAGCTCCTTCTCGGCCGGCGGGCTGAGGCTGTTGTCCAGCAGCACGAAGTAGAAGGACGAACCGATCCAGGCGATGGCGGTGATGACATGCGCCCAGCGCAGCAGCAGATTGGCCCAGTCGAGCAGGTAGGCTTCCATCGAATTACTCCTGGAGGCTCACCACCGCGGGCGCTCTGAGCCTCTGCCCCTGCGTCGCGCACAAGGCCGGCACCGGAAACACCGGGCTGGGCCTGCGCCGCTGCGACTTTGCACACCAAAGTGTATACAGTTTCATGGTCTCGATCGCCCGGGTAAACCCGCAACCCCGGTGCTGGGGCGGTGTTGCATCAACTGTGCCGCCACGGCCACGGCGATGACCTCGGGCTCCTTGCCCTGCACGCCGGGCACGCCGATCGGGCAGGTGACGGCCGCCAGCTCGCCGGCGCCGAAGCCGCGGGCTTCGAGCCGGTGGCGGAAGGTGCCCCACTTGCTCTTGCTGCCGATGAGCCCGATGAAGGGCAGGTCGGCACTTTCACGGCGGCGCTTCAGGCAGGCGGCCACGATGTCCAGGTCTTCGGCATGGCTGAAGCTCATCACCAGCACGTGGGTGCCGGGCGGCAGCGTGGCCACCGCGGCCTGCACCGGGTCGGAGTGTTCGGCCTGCACGTTCAGCGGCAGGTGTTCGGGGAAGACCTCGTCGCGGCTGTCGAACCACAGCGCGCGCACCGGCAGCGTGCCCAGCAGCCGCACGATGGCCGCGCCGACGTGGCCGCCGCCGAACAGCGCCACCGGCATCTGTGCGCCGGTGGCCTGCTGCAACTGGGCGCGCACGCCCTGCAGGTCGCTGGGCTGCAGCAGCTCGTAGCGCAGCCAGACCACGCCGCCGCAGCACTGGCCCAGGCTCGGTCCCAGCGCGTAGCGGCGCTCGGCCGGCATGTCCTGCCCGGCCAGCAGCGCGCGGGCATCGGCCACGGCATCGAATTCCAGCCGGCCGCCACCGATGGTGCCGACCAGCGCGTCGTCGAACACCGCCATCCAGGCGCCGGGCTCGCGCGGCCCGGAGCCCTGCACCTGCGCCACGACGATACGCACCGCCGGCCCCAGGGCCAGGCGCTGCAGCAAGGCGTCGCCGTGGCTGCCCAGGCTCACTTCAGGTCCATCGCCTTGATCAGCGGCTGCCAGTCGTTGACCTGGCGCACGACCATGTCGACAAACTCGCCCGGCGTGGCCTTCACCGGCGTGATGCCGAGCTCCTCGAAGCGCTTGACGATGGCCGGGTCGGCGATGATCTTCTCCAGCGCCGCATAGAGCTTGTCGGTCACCTCCTTCGGCAGGCCGGCTGGGCCGCTGACACCGAAGTAGTTCTCGGCCACCAGCATCGGCAGGCCGAGCTCCACCACCGTCGGCACGTCGGGCGCCAGCGGCGAGCGGGTCTTCGAGGTGACGGCCAGGCCCTTGATCTGGCCGCTCTTCATCATCGGCACGTAGGCGGTGATGACGTCGATGCCCACGGGAATCGTGCCGGCGATCAGGTCGGTGGTCATCGGCGCGCCGCCCTTGTAGGGGATGTGCGTCATCTGGATCTTCATCGCGCCCTTGGTCATCTCGCCGACGATATGGCCGATGGAGCCGGGGCCGCCGCTGCCGAAGCTGTAGGCCGGGTCGGCCGCGGCCTTGGGCAAGTCTTTCAACGTGGCCGGGCCCGACTTGGGGTTGGCCATGATCAGCACCGGCGCCACGCCCAGCAGCGCCACGTGGGTGAACTGCTTCAGCGGGTCATAGGGCTGCTTGGGCACGGTGAAGGGGCCGATGGAAAGCGGCGTGCTGTTCGACAGCATCAGCGTGTAGCCGTCGGCTGGTGCGCGCGCGACCTCCAGCCCGCCCAGCGTGCCGCCGGCACCGGGCTTGTTGTCCACCACCACCGGCTGGCCCAGCGCCTTGGCCAGCGGCTCGGAAATGGTGCGCGCGACGATGTCGCTGGCCCCGCCGGCGGCGAAGGTGACGATGATCTTGATCGGTTTGTCCGGGTAGGCGGCCTGGGCTTGGCCCAGCGCCAGCAGCGACAGCGCGGCGGCAAGCAGCGCCCGGGGGCGCGACGGCAGAAGGGTCATGGCAGGCTCCTCGTGTGGTTGTAGGAATCGTCCGCGGGCGACGCAATGCCCATGCCAGGGCCTGGGTCGGCCTCAGCTGCCGCGGTAGGTGGAATAGCTCCAGGGCGTGGTCAGCAGCGGCACGTGGTAGTGCAGCGAGGCATCGGCGATGCCGAAGTCCAGCGGTACCTCGTCCAGGAAAGCCGGCTCGGGCAGCGCCACGCCGCGGCCGCGGAAATACGGCGCCACGCTGAACACCAGCCGGTAGCGGCCGGGCAGCAGCGCGGCATCGGCCAGCAGCGGCTGGTCGGCGCGGCCATCGTCGTTGAGGCGGATGGTCTTCAGCGGCACCGCGGTGCCGCCGTCCATTCGGTACAGGGCCACGGCCATGCCGGCGGCCGGGCTGCCGTGCATCGTGTCGAGCACGTGCGTGGTGAGTTTTCCCATGCGCGGATCCTTGTTCGGCTGGCGCAGAATGCTTGCGCCGGTCGGCAAAGTGTATACACTTCAGGATACAGTGCAAGCCCCCACCATGGCCCGAACGTCGTCTGCCGCCACCGCCCCGCGCAGGAAGCCGCGGGTGGCCGCGCTGGCCGCGGCCGACGGCGCCGGGCCCACGCAGCGCATCGTCGATTCGATCACCACCGCCATCGTCGAGCGCCGGCTGATGCCGGGCACCAAGCTGGTGGAGCAGCAGATCGCCGACATCTTTGGCGTCTCCCGCACCCTGGTACGCCAGGCGCTGAACCAGCTCAGCCGCGACCGGCTGGTGACGCTGGAGCCTGCGCGCGGCGCCTTCGTCGCCAAGCCCAGCGTGCAAGAGGCGCGCCAGGTCTTCGAGGTGCGCACCATGCTCGAAGCCGCCCTGCTGCGCCAGCTTTGCGCGCAGATCACCGACGCGCAGATCGCCGAGCTGCGCCAACACCTGAAGGCCGAGGCCGCGGCGGTCGCGCGCACCGATGTCTCGGGCCGCACGCGGCTGCTGGCCGACTTCCACGTGGTGCTGGCGCGCATGCTGGGCAACCAGGTGCTGGCCGAGATGCTGGAAGACCTGCTGACGCGCAGCTCGCTGATCGCGCTGATGTACCAGTCGTCGCACTCGGCCGAGCATTCGCAGGAAGAGCACGTGGCCATCGTCGATGCGCTGGACAAGCGCGATGCCCGCGCCGCGGTGCGGCTGCTGGAGGCCCACCTGGGCAACGTCGAGCGCAACCTGCGCCTGAACCCGCGCGTGGCCGACCTGGCCACCGTGCTGCAACCCCTCTGACCGTCTGACCACCTTCTGAACCCGAGGACCCTTGCCATGGCCGAACAGGCTCCCCAAACCGCCCTGCCCTACGCGCGCGACCTGCGCGGCTACGGCCGCCAGGTGCCGCATGCCCGCTGGCCGGGCGAGGCCAAAGTCGCCGTGCAGTTCGTGCTGAACTACGAAGAAGGCGGCGAGAACAACGTGCTGCACGGCGACCCGACCAGCGAGACCTTCCTGTCCGAGATGGTCACCGCGCAGGCCTACGAGAACCGCCACATGACCATGGAGTCGATGTACGAGTACGGCTCGCGCGCCGGCGTGTGGCGCATCCTGCGCGAGTTCGAACGCCGCGGTCTGCCGCTGACGGTCTTCGGCGTGGTCTCGGCGCTGGAGCGCTACCCCGAGCTGCTGAAGACGTTCATGGACGGCGGCCACGAGATCGCCAACCACGGCCTGCGCTGGATCCACTACCAGAACCTGCCGGAAGGCACCGAGCGCCGCCATATCGGCGTGGCCACCCACCTGTTGAAAGAGCTGACCGGCGGCGCCTGGCCGGCCGGCTGGTACACCGGCCGCGACAGCCCCAACACACGCCGCCTGGTGGCCGACCAGGGCGGCTACGAATACGACAGCGACTACTACGGCGACGACCTGCCCTTCTGGCTGCAGGTGCAAAAGAGCGACGGCACGCTGGCGCCGCACCTGGTGGTGCCCTATTCGCTGGACACCAACGACATGCGCTTCGTGCAGGCGCAAGGCTTCAACACCGGCGAGCACTTCTTCAACTACCTGCGCGACAGCTTCGACGCGCTGTATGCCGAAGGCGACGAGGCACCGAAGATGATGTCCATCGGCATGCACTGCCGGCTGCTGGGCAAGCCCGGGCGCATCGGCTCGCTGCAGCGCTTCCTGGACCACGTCCAGAAGCACGAGCGGGTGTGGATCTGCCGCCGCATCGACATCGCCCGCCACTGGAAGGCCACGCATCCCTTCGATGCGCAGACCGCCTTCGTCTGGAGATGACATGCCGCTTTCGCTAGAGCAACTGAATGCCGCCACGCAGGCCGAGTTCACGGCGCTGCTGGACGGCACCTACGAACATTCGCCCTGGGTGGCCAGCGGCGCATGGGCCAAGCGGCCCTTCGCCACGCTGACGCAATTGAAGCGCGCGATGGCCGAATCGGTGCGCGAGGCGGGCGTCGACGTGCAGCTGAAGCTGATCCGCGCCCACCCCGAACTGGCCGGCAAGGCGATGGTCAGCAAGACCCTCACCGCCGAGAGCACCAACGAACAGGGCAAGGCCGGCCTGACCGACTGCACGCCCGAAGAGTTCGCCAAGATCCAGAAGCTGAACGCCGACTACAACGCCAAGTTCGGCTTCCCCTTCATCCTGGCGGTGCGCGGGCCGCGCGGCACGGGACTGAACAAGGCCGAGATCATCGCCACCTTCGAGCGCCGCCTGGGCCACCCGGTGGACTACGAGCGCGACGAGGCGCTGCGCAACATCCACCGCATTGCCGAGATCCGGCTGAACGACAAGTTCGGCGTGGAGCCCACCCTGGGCAACCAGGTGCTGGACTGCGCCGAGCTGCTGGCCCAGCACAGCGACCCCGGCTTCAAGGAGCAGGGCCAGCTCACCGTCACCTACCTGACCGACGCGCACCGCGCCTGCACGGTGCAGCTGCAGCGCTGGATGAAGGATTGCGGCTTCGACGAAATCAGCGTCGATGCGGTGGGCAACGTGGTCGGCGTCTACCACGGCAGCGACCCGAAGGCCAGGCGCCTGCTGACCGGCAGCCACTTCGACACCGTGCGCAACGGCGGCAAGTACGACGGCCGGCTGGGCATCTTCGTGCCGCTGGTGGCCGTGCGCGAGCTGCACCGTGCCGGCCGGCGGCTGCCCTTCGGCATCGAGGTGGTGGGTTTCTCGGAAGAGGAAGGCCAGCGCTACAAGGCCACCTTCCTGGCCTCCGGCGCGCTGACCGGCAGTTTCGATCCGGCCTGGCTGGAGCAGACCGATGCCGACGGCATCACGATGCGCGACGCCATGCGCCATGCCGGCCTGCCCGGCACCCTGGCCGCCATCCACGCCTGCCAGCGTGATGCGGCGCGCTACCTGGGCTTCGTCGAGGTGCACATCGAGCAGGGCCCGGTGCTCAACGAGCTGGACCTGCCGCTGGGCGTGGTGACCTCCATCAACGGCAATGCGCGCTTCCTGGGCCAGGTGGTGGGCATGGCCAGCCATGCCGGCACCACACCGATGGGCCGCCGCCGCGACGCCGCCTGCGCGGTGGCCGAGCTGGCGCTGTACCTGGAGCAGCGTGCGTCCTCGGTGCCCAACCTGGTGGGCACGATGGGCCAGCTGCAGGTGCCGGCCGGCTCCACCAACGTGGTGCCGGGCCGCTGCGCCTTCAGCCTGGACATCCGCGCCACCACCAACGAGGTGCGCGACGCCTGTATCGCCGACGTGCGCGCCGAGCTGCAGCGCATCTGCGAAAAGCGCGGCCTGCACTTCACGCTGGAAGAGACGATGCGCGGCGCCGCGGCGCCCAGCGCCCCCGAATGGCAGGCGCGCTGGGAGCGCGCGGTCGAATCGCTGGGCCTGCCGGTTTTCCGCATGCCCAGCGGCGCCGGCCATGACGCGCAGAAGCTGCACGAGCGCATGCCGCAGGCGATGCTGTTCGTGCGCGGCCTGAATGCCGGCATCAGCCACAACCCGCTGGAAGCCACCACCAACGACGACGCCGACCTGTGCGTGCGCGCCTTCCAGCACCTGTTGAACCAACTTGCGGAACCCAACCGATGAGCACCGCCTACGAACGCCTGGACGCCTGGGTCGACGCCCATTTCGACGACGAAGTGCAGTTCCTGCAGGCGCTGGTGCGCGTGCCCACCGACACGCCGCCCGGCAACAACGCGCCGCATGCCGAACGCACGGCCGAGCTGCTGCAGGGCTTCGGCTACCTGGCCGAAAAGCACCCGGTGCCGGCCGCGCAGGTGCAGGCCTACGGCCTGCAGTCGATCACCAACCTGATCGTGCGCCGCCGCTTCGGCGCCGGGCCGACCATCGCGCTGAACGCGCACGGCGACGTGGTGCCGCCCGGCGAAGGCTGGGCGCACGACCCCTATGGCGGCGAGGTGGTGGACGGCAGCGTGTACGGCCGCGCCGCGGCGGTGAGCAAGAGCGACTTCGCCACCTACACCTTCGCGCTGCGCGCGCTGGAAGCGCTGGGCCAGCCGCTGAAGGGCGGCGTTGAACTGCACTTCACCTACGACGAGGAATTCGGCGGCGAACTCGGCCCCGGCTGGCTGTTGAAGAACGGCCTGACCAAGCCCGACTACCTGCTGGCCGCCGGCTTCAGCTACCAGGTGGTCACGGCTCACAACGGCTGCCTGCAGATGGAGGTGACGGTGCACGGCAAGATGGCCCATGCCGCCATCCCCGACACCGGCGTGGACGCGCTGCAGGGTGCGGTGGCCATCCTGAATGCGCTGTACGCGCAGAACACGCTGTACAAGCAGGTGCGTTCCAAGGTGGAAGGCATCACCCACCCGTACCTGAACGTCGGCCGCATCGAGGGCGGCACCAACACCAACGTGGTGCCCGGCAAGGTGGTGCTGAAGCTCGACCGGCGCATGATTCCCGAGGAAAACCCGGCCGAAGTGGAAGCCACCATCCGCCGCGTGATCACCGAGGCAGCCGCCACCTACCCTGGCATCACGGTGGAGATCAAGCGGCTGCTGCTGGCGAACTCGATGCAGCCGCTGCCCGGCAACAAGCCGCTGGTCGATGCGCTGCAGAAGCACGGCGCGGCGGTGTTCGGCGAGCCGATCCCCACCAGCGGCACGCCGCTGTACACCGACGTGCGGCTGTACGTGGCGCAGGGCATCCCGGCGGCCATCTACGGCGCCGGCCCGCGCACCGTGCTGGAAAGCCATGCCAAGCGAGCCGACGAGCGGCTGGTGCTGGAAGACCTGCGCCGCGCCACCAAGGTGGTGGCGCGCACCTTGTTCGACCTGCTGCACTGAACAGGACGCGCGTTTGCACCACATGAGTGCTTGACCCGATTCCCGTGGTGCGCCGGCCGCGCACAGAATTTGCTGAAGTCCCGGGTTGCGCGGGCCCTCAGCGCCCGACCCTGAACCCCCCACCTCAGCCTGGAGCCAAGATGCACCTGCCCCGTTTCACCCGCCGCCAAGGCCTGGCCGCCCTGGCCGCCGCCACCCTGACCGCCGCCGCGCTGCCCGTGGCGCAGGCGCAGGAAACCACCATCAAGTTCCAGCTCGACTGGCGCTTCGAAGGGCCGGCCGCGCTGTTCCTGGTGCCGGTGGCCAAGGGCTACTTCAAGGCCGAGGGCCTGAACGTGGTGGTCGATGCCGGCAACGGCTCGGGCGGCACCGTCACGCGCGTGGCCTCGGGCACCTACGACATGGGCTTCGCCGACCTGGCGGCGCTGATGGAGTTCCACGCCAACAACCCCAACGTGCCCAACAAGCCGGTGGCGGTGATGATGGTCTACAACAACACGCCGGCCGCGGTGATGGCGCTGAAGAAGAGCGGCATCAAAACCCCCGCCGACCTGAACGGCAAGAAGCTGGGCGCGCCGGTGTTCGACGCCGGGCGCAAGGCCTTCCCGATCTTCGCCAAGGCCAACAACGTGGGCAACGTGGCCTGGACCTCGATGGACCCGCCGCTGCGCGAGACCATGCTGGTGCGCGGTGACATCGATGCCATCACCGGCTTCAGCTTCACCTCGATCCTGAACCTGGAAGCGCGCGGCGTGAAGGCCGAGGAAATCGTGGTGATGCCCTACCCGCAGTACGGCGTGAAGCTCTACGGCAACGTGATCATCGCCAGCGAAGAATTTCTGAAGAAGAACCCCGAGGCGGTGAAGCGCTTCCTGAAGGCCTTCACCAAGGGCGTGAAGGACGTGGTGGCCGACCCGAAGGCCGCGATCGCCACCGTCAAGGCGCGCGACGGCATCATCAACGAGGCGCTGGAACTGCGCCGCCTGCAGCTGTGCCTGGACGCCACCGTGCTGACGCCCGATGCCAAGGCCGAAGGCTTCGGCAACGCGCTGGGCCCGCGCTTGAGCCTGATGGCCAGCCAGGTGTCGGACGCGTTCGGCACCAAGGAACGCATCAACCCGACGGTGGTGTGGAACGGCAGCTTCCTGCCGCCGGAGGCCGAGCGCAACATCTTCGCCGTGGCGAAGAAGTAGGCCGCACGCCGTGGTGCGGGCCGGTGGGTCAGCGCAGGTCGATCGCGAACTGGAACATCAGCCCGGCGGTGCCCAGCGCCACGGCCTGCACCGAAAAATCGCGCGTGAACTGCCAGCCCAGCCCCAAGGTGACGCCGGGCGAGAAGCCCTTGTAGTTGAAGGGCACCTTGTCCTCGTACGGGTACTTGTAGCCGTACAGCACGCCGGCCGTCCACTGGAAGAACAGCTTGTCCCAGCGGCTGAAGTTGATGACCTTCTCGCCCAGGTACACATAGCCGCTGGGCTGGCCGAAGCTGTTGCTGAAGTACACGGCGCCCCACAGCCAGCCGTCGCTGCGCTGGCGTTCCAGCCCGAGCATGTAGACCGGCTCGTGCTCGTCGTTGTCGTCCTTGTGCCAGTGGATGGTGTACGGGCTGCCCATCAGGCGCCAGTGGTCGCCGCCGGGCGCCGCGGCCTCGGCCGCTGGCTTGTCGGCGGCGGCATCGGTTTGCGCATGCAGGGCCATTGGCACGCTGCCCAGGGCCGTGGCAAGGGCCAGGGCAGAGAGTTTGTCAGGACGCATGGGGGGTGGGGTTGGCAGGAAAGGCGGGCTTCGAAGCCCGCGCATTATCTATGCCCGCACCCGCCCCGCCCCCGCCAGCGGGCAAGCGCTGGCGCAGCAGTTGCTACCCGATCCCCCATCACGAGCCCTTGCGCACCATGACCCACTTCGTCGACTTCCAGAACGTCTGGCTGGCCTACAACAAGCAGCTGCTGGCCCAGGGCACCTTTGCGGTAGAGGACATCTCGTTGCAGATGGACGAAGGCGAGTTCATCGCCATCGTCGGCCCGTCGGGCTGCGGCAAGAGCACCTTCATGAAGCTGACCACCGGGCTGAATATGCCCAGCAAGGGCACCATCCGCATCGACGGCAAGCCGGTGACCGGGCCGCTCAAGATCAGCGGCATGGCTTTCCAGGCGCCCAGCCTGCTGCCCTGGCGCACCACGCTGGACAACGTGCTGCTGCCGCTGGAGATCGTGGAGCCCTACCGCTCCAGCTTCCGCGCCAAGCGCGACGAATACGTGCAGAAGGCGCGCAAGCTGCTGCAGAGCGTGGGCTTGGGCGGCTATGAAGACAAGTTCCCCTGGCAGCTGAGCGGCGGCATGCAGCAGCGCGCCAGCATCTGCCGTGCGCTGGTGCACGAACCCAAGATGCTGCTGCTGGACGAGCCCTTCGGTGCGCTGGACGCCTTCACCCGCGAAGAGCTGTGGTGCGCGATGCGCGACCTGCAGGCGGCGCAGAAGTTCAACGTCATCCTGGTCACACACGACCTGCGCGAGAGCGTTTTCCTGGCTGACACGGTGTACGTGATGAGCAAGAGCCCGGGGCGCATCGTCGTCAAGCGCGAGATCGACCTGCCGCGACCGCGCGACCTGGAGATCACCTACACGCCCCATTTCACCGACATCGTGCACGAGCTGCGCGGCCACATCGGCGCCATGCGCAAGCCGGTAGGCCAGATCGGCGGAGGGCTGCCGCAATGAACCCGACCCTGGAACGCTTTGCCCCGCTGATCCTGCTGGTGGCCACGCTGCTGCTGTGGCAGTTCGTCTGCGTGGCCTTCAACGTCAGCGAGTTCATCTTCCCCAGCCCCACGCGCATCCTGGAGCAGACCTGGGAGCACCGCGGCACGATCCTGGGCCATGCGTGGCGCACCTTCTGGGTGACGATGGTGGGCTTCGGCCTGGCCATCGTGGTGGGCGTGCTGCTGGGCTTCCTGATGGGCAGCAGCAAGCTGGCCTACAACGCCATGTACCCGCTGATGACCGGCTTCAACGCGCTGCCCAAGGCGGCCTTCGTGCCGATCCTGGTGGTGTGGTTCGGCATCGGCGCGGGCCCGGCCATCCTGACGGCCTTCCTGATCAGCTTCTTCCCGATCATGGTGAACATCGCCACCGGCCTGGCCACGCTGGAGCCTGAGCTGGAAGACGTGCTGCGCGTGCTGGGCGCCAAGCGCTGGGACGTGCTGATGAAGGTTGGCCTGCCGCGCTCGATGCCCTACTTCTACGGCAGCCTGAAGGTAGCGATCACGCTGGCCTTCGTCGGCACCACGGTGTCGGAGATGACGGCCAGCAACGAAGGCATCGGCTACCTGCTCATCAGCGCCGGCAGCAGCATGCAGATGGGCCTGGCCTTCAGCGGCCTGGTGGTGGTGGGCATCATGGCCATGGCGATGTACGAGCTGTTCTCGGTGATCGAGAAGCGCACCACCGCCTGGGCGCACCGCGGCAGCCAGGGGCACTGAGGCACAAAGTGTTTCCCAAAATATGCATAACCACCTGAATGCATACAATGGGAAGCACTATGGCCACGCAGCCGCCGCCGCAAGACCCACCGCCGACGGACACTCTGGCCGCCTTGGCCAGCCTGGGCGCCGGCATCCGCGCCCGCCGCAAGCACTTGCGCGTCAGCGCCACGGCTGCCGCCGAGGCCGCAGGACTCTCGCGGGTGACCTTGCACCGCATCGAGCGCGGCGAGCCCACGGTAGCTCTTGGCCTGGTCCAGCGTGCTGCCGCCGCGTTGGGCTTGCAGCTGCGACTGTCCGATATCCAGGCCGACACCCAGGCCGCAACCGCAGCCCGGGGCCCCGTTGCACCAGAGCGCCTGCGCCTGGCCGATCTTCCGGAACTGCGCCGCCTGGCCTGGCAGCTGGACCCGGAGGCCGAGCTGACGCCGCGACAGGCATTGGACCTGTACGAGCGCAACTGGCGCCACCTGGACCGTGGAGCCATGACGCCCCACGAACAGGCCGTGCTGGACGGCCTGGTGCACAGCGTGGGCGGGGGACGCCTGCTTGTTTGAGCGCCAGCACCACCAGCGCATCGCCCACGTGCTGCAGGCGCTGGACGGGCCCCTGTTGTCCGGCCACGGCTGCCTGTTCGCAGGCGGCACGGCCATCGCGCTGCGACATGGCGAGTACCGCGAATCCGTGGACATGGACTTCCTGGTGTCGCACCTGCCGGGCTACCGCGCACTGCGCCAGTCGCTGACAGCCGCGCGGAGCCTGGCCCCCATCACCCGGCCCGGCCACCTGCTGTCGTTGGCGCGCGAGCTGCGGGCCGACCAGTACGGCCTGCGCACGCTGGTGCTGATGGACGGCGTGGCCATCAAGCTGGAGATCGTGCACGAGGCACGCATCACGCTGGACGCGCCGGCCATCGACGACGCGCTGTGCGGCGTGCCCACGCTGACCCGGCTGGACATGGCGGCCAGCAAGCTGCTGGCCAACTCGGACCGCTGGGCAGACGATGCGGTGTACAGCCGCGACCTGATCGACTTGGCCATGATGCAACCGGGCCGCAGCTTGCTGCGGCGCGCGATAGACAAGGCGACCGCAGCCTATGGGCAAAGCGTTCAGGCCGACCTGGCCAAGGCCATCGCCCGGCTGCGCGAAAGGCCCGGCCGGCTGGAAGCCTGCAGGCAGGCACTGCGCATGCATGGGGTACCCGCGGCGCTGCTGTGGGCGCGCATCCGGCGGCTGCAAGCCTGGGCCGCCTGAAGCGCGGCCGCCCGCTTGTACCCCCAGCCAAGACAGGAGCTACCCATGCCAGAACACCCTGCCGAGTTACCCAACCTGGCGCAACAACTGCGACACCTGCGCCAGGCCAACGAGGTGGCCCGCCGTGCCATGGAAGCCGGCCACCACCCCTTTGGCGCGCTGCTGGTGGCGCCCGACGGCGAGACGGTGCTGATGGAGCAGGCCAACGTTGACAGCGTCAACCATGCCGAGGCCGTGCTGGCCCGCCGCGCCGCGGCGCAGTACACGCCGGCCTACCTGTGGGGCTGCACGCTGGTGACTACCGCCGAGCCCTGCGCCATGTGCGCGGGCACGCAATACTGGGCGCACATCGGCAAGCTGGTCTACGGCATGAGCGAGCAGCGCCTGCTGCAGCTGACCGGCAACCACGCCGAGAACCCGACGCTGGACCTGCCCTGCCACGAGGTGTTTGCGCGCGGGCAAAAGGCGATGCAGGTGTGGGGGCCGGTGGTGGAGGTGGAAGAGGAGATCGCGGCGTTGCACCGGGATTTCTGGCGCACCCGCTGAGCGGCACCTCAGGCTTGCAGCAGCTCGAAGCGCAGGCCTGCGAAGCGTTCGAAGTCCCGGTCGAATGAGACCAGCGTGGCGCCGTGTTCGATGGCCAGCGCCGCCAGGTGGGCGTCGTTGCTCAGGTTACCTGCGGTACCCGCGCCGACCAGCAGCCGCCGCAGCAAGGGCCAATGCCTGGGCGTGGCTTCCAGCAGCCGGGCTTGCGGTGCGCCCAGCCAATCGTCCACCACGGCCAAGGCATCGTCCAGGGCCAAATGGTGCGCCAGGATGCCGCGGCGCGTGGCCAGCCGCACGAACCCCACCAGTGCCAGCCAGGCAAAGCCAACGCCAGCGTCACCCGACAGACCGTCTTCAAGGCTGGACCGCGCCACGGCGTGCTCTGGGCTGTCGGCGTTAACGGCGTACAGCAGCACGTTCGTGTCGATGAGCTTCATGCGTCGGCAGCGCGCCTTTGCTGCATGCGTGCCACCAACTCCGCATCCTCAAGCTCGCCCACCAACGCGTTGGCCTTGGTCAGGTCCACCAGGGGCCGGCCGAGCCTGAAGCTGCGCTGGACGAATCGCGGTGACTTGGCCGCCGCCGCGGGCTTGCGCAGGCCGGCGCGCACGGCATCGTTCAACGCATCCTTGAACGAGCGATCCTGCTCGCGCATGGCGCGCTTGAGCAAGGCTTCGACGTCAGGGTCCAGAGTGACAGTGGTGCGCATGGCATCATGATAGCAACGTAGTGCTGTCATGATGCGCCGCAGTGGTCAATTTCGGCCACGCATGCATTCCACGAGGCACCACATGCAGACACCGTGCGCCCTAGACGGCACCCTGTCTGGCACGAGGTGTTTGCCAGGCACCTGCCCTGCGCGAATCAGCCGCCTTCGGCCATCGGAAGTTGGGTTCCTTCGGGCACAGCCGACGCCGGCAGCCCGGTCAACCCTGCCATGTCGACAAGTAGGCGGCCCAGCACCTGGGGCTTGCCCAGGTTGGCCTCGGCAAAGGCACGCGCCCGGGCACCCATGTCGCGGCGCATGTCGGGCTGGCGGGCCAGCGTGCGGATGGCATCGGCGAAGCCCTGCTCGTCACCCGGCGCCACCACCAGGCCACACAGGTGCAGAGTGCGCGAGATTTCGGTGTTATCTCGGCATGTGGCCACCGTGGGCTGGCCGCTGGCCATCATGCCCGTCAACTTGGACGGCATGACCAGGTCTTCGGCGCCATCGCTTTGCGGCAGCAGGTGAATGTCGGCAGACCCCAGAAAGTCAGCCAGCCGCTCGGCCGGCTGCAGCGGCAACACTGTCATGTTGGGCAGCTTGGCGGCCTCGGCCTCGAGTTCTTGCCGCATGACCCCTTCACCGCACACGATGAAGTGCACGTCGGGCACCAGCTGCGCCGCCCGGGGAATCAAGCCCAGGCCGTGCTTGGCGCCAAAGGAGCCCGAGTACAAAGCCACCACTTGATCTGACGGTAGCCCCCACTGGCGGCGAAACTCAGCGCGCGTGGATTCGGGCGAGGTGGTCTTGGGCACCGTGCCCGCCCAGTTGGGCAGCAGCACCAGCTTGCTGCGGTGCACGCCCTTGGCCTGCGCACGGTCCAACATGCGGTCAGACAGCGACGACACACGGTCGAAGCAGCGGAAGATGCCGCGTTCAAGCTTGCCGAACAGCCAGCGCTTGCCCTCACCGCGCAGCATGCCCAGGCGGAACGCCACGTCGACCTCGAAATCCTGCACGTGCAGCCATGACTTGGCACCGGACAACCAGGCCGTGGCCAAGGCGCCCGGCGCGCAGACAAAGGCAGGCGCCACCACCATGACCATATCCGGGCGCCAGAACACCTGCCTTGCCAGAATCGGGATGGAACTGACCGCAAAAGTCAGCAGGTGCAGCATGCGCTTGGCGCCTGAAAGCTGCTTGGGGATCCAGATTGGTGCACGCCAGACCTGCACGCTGCCCACCTGCTGATGCATGTAGCGGCCGGCCGAATAGCCTGGCGCCACCTTCCATTCAGGGTAGTAGGGGGGTGCGGCCACCACCCGAACCTGGTGCCCGTGGGCCGCCAACCACTCGGCCATCTCGCCAGAGTACTTGCCGATGCCAGTGGGCTCCGGCGCGTAATTCGCGGAATAAAGCAGCACTTTCATGAGCAAGACTTGTATCCCTATATCGGGACTCTTGCTACATGTTTGCGTCAGTCCAACGCCTCTTCCCCCCTGCATGGGGGGTGCTTTATCAAAAAATGCACCCGGTGCTCAGATGCTCAGGTGACCGCGCCAGAAGGCGCGACATCGCCAGATAAGTTCTTGACCGAGTCGCGGTCCAAGGCTACGTGCGGCCTGCAAGGAGGATACGCGTCATGAAACTGAATCCTCCCAAGAAAGACAGCGGTTCACGTTGGTGCGCTGCAGGCGGTCCTTTCGCCAATGGATAGTGCCTAAGCACAGTGCATTTCTTGAACCATAGACAAGAGCACTTGCAAGAACACCTCCAAATTCGGCAACCCAGGTGGCATGTAACGACGCAGCCAACCCGGCTTCTCCCTGATACGAAAAGATCATTCTTTTTCGGGATCATTGTGTGAGCCGAACCAGACGAAGAACAGCGGCGCGCGACGATCAAATGCGCCCGCGTTGCCAGCCGCCCAGCTAAGCGCCCCAGCGCACAGCCGTCGAGCGACGGCGGCAACTGCCTCGTATGCGCCATCAGGTTGGACATGCCTTTGGACCGGACACTGGCAAGCCGCGAAAACCGCGCCGAGGTAACGCCAACTCACGGCACATCGAATGACACCCGCATTCAGGGGGGTCGACCTCCGAATTCCGCTACAGGGATCATCATCCAGAACTAGTATCCCGTCATCGGTATTCTCTTGGCCAGCCTGCTGGCACCGCAATTGCTGACTGCGGCCATTGCGACCGCCCGGAAACGAGATGACGAAGACTGCATTGATCACTAGCGTCACTGGGCAGGACGGCGCCTACCTGGCCGAACTGCTGCTGGACAAGGGCTACGTGGCGCACGGCGCGAAGCACCGCGCCAGCCTGTTCAGGCACGACCGCATCACTCATCTGTACCAGGACTCGCATGTCGAACGCATGCACTACAAGCTGCTACACGGGGACCTGCCCGACAACTTGAACCCGGTCTACTTCAACCGTGTATCCGTGACGGGTGCACGGGCTACTACCGTTCTCGCGCCTCTGGCAGAGGGCCTCATGGAGGCCGACTTGGTTCGCAGGTGCGATTCGGAGCCGAGCCTGTGATTCTCGAAGGATGGGAAGCCACTAGCTTTCCGCGCGAAGCGATGTGGGACGTCGTCGTCGCTGGGGCCGGCGCAGTAGGGTTGACGATGGCTCTACAAATGACTCGAGCCGGCAAGCGAGTACTCGTACTTGAGTGCGGCCCAATTCAGATGCCCAGTAACTACAAGGATCTAAATGCGGGTGTTTGCACCGGTGTTTCACATAGGGGTCTTTCGGAGGGTCGAGTGAAGGCCTTTGGGGGTACGACGAAGCTCTGGGGAGGTCAGTTGGTCCCATTCGGCGCACTGGACATCGACGGCAGCATTGAAGCGCCATCGTTGTGGCCCGTTAGGCACGCCGACCTCCAACCGTACTACGCGGCCGCCTTGAAGCTGCTAGGTATCGACCTCCCGAGCGCAGACGAAGACACTGTGTGGGCGGGGGTAGGCGAGAGAAGGCCGCTCCTAGGGAAAAACCTGCGCCTAGGTATGAATATCTGGCTACCAGAGCCCGATTTCACGAAGCTATTCGGACGCGAGATCCGCGCATCAAAGTCACTAACTGTGTTGGTAAATGCGGAGCTGACGGCATTGATGTTTGATGATACCGGGCGCACGGTCAGCAGCGTAGAGATTTCAACGACGGCCGGAAAAATATCCATCTCTACGCCAGTGGTCGTACTTGCCTGCGGCACGCTCGAGAACGTGCGACTGCTGCTACGGACAGCGGCAACTCTCCCAACTATTCCGTTCTCTCAAAACAAAAATCTAGGCCAAGGATTCATAGATCATATTCACGGACTCGCTGGTCGCGTAGTAATCAAGGATAGGCGCACTGCAAGCCGCTACTTCGACCATATTTACCACTCCGGACGCAAATACGGCGTCAAGATTCGCATGGAGGACGCCTACCGTACAGACCATCGAATATCCAACTGCGCGGCAACACTCAATGCGCGCTTCGGGGCAGCCACTCTGGTGCGCGAGATGCTCAGCTTAACTCGTCGAACTTTCAACACGGGAGATGTACGAAGCCTTCAAGAATTATCGAAAGGCGCTTCTTCCATGGCAACGACAATTTTCCCACTTGCTTGGCGATATTTAATGGAGCGGCGATCATCCCATTTTCTGTCTGGCGATGTCTACTTGGGACTGGAGTTGGAGCAGTTGCGTACCAGCCGGAGCTACTTGTTCCTTGATCCCAACGCACCGCCAGAGTCCGCAGCTATTGGTGTGCATTGGGGCTTCGATGGCCGTGAAATTGAAGCAGCAGCCTGCATCTGTGCCGAGATCGATCGTGCATTCCGTGTTGCTCAAATTGGGCATGTAGAGGTTGATGAGCGCATCGTCGCGCGTGACCCAGCGTTTCTAGTCGATTGCCACGATTCCGACCACCACATGGGAGGCTCGGCAATGACAGACAGCCCGAAGACCGGAGTCGTTGACAAAGATTTGCGGGTCTTTGACACAAATAACCTCTATGTGCTTGGTGCTGCGACATTCCCTTCAGGAGGCTTCGCAAATCCGACGCTCACCGCAATTGCGCTGTCACTCCGTCTGGTCGCACATTTGGAGCATCGATGCTGATGAACAGCCTTGTATACGGCACAGCCCGCTTGACTGGCGGGGTGTCCGAAAGGGCAGCGAGAAGGCTCGTCGCAAAGTGTCTTGACTTTGGTGTTACCCGCTTTGACACGGCCCCGTCTTACGGGATAGGCACAGCGGAACGGGTTCTTGGCAACGCACTATTGGGCCTAACACAGGCCCGAGTTTCGACAAAGGTGGGCTTGCTCCCGCCCAAGTGGAGCTATCTGCAGACTTGCGCTCGGGCGATCAAGAGGTCTTGCATACGCGAGAAACGGCTTGGTTTGCCTGCCAATTCCACACTGATGTTTGGTCCATCCATTCGCCGCGAGGGCTCCTTTGATTTGCGCTCAGTAACTCAGTCGTTCAAGCGTTCACAGGTCAATCTAAAGCGAAACGTCGTGGATGAGTTATTTCTACATGAAGTCTATCAGGCGGACGTACCAGATGATGTGATTGACTGGCTAATACATCAATCGGTGTGTGGTGTCGCCCGGTCAGGGGTCGGTTACTCCCATAGTGGAGTATTCGATAATAAACTAGATTGCACCTTTCCTCAACCACTCATTGCCCAAACGGCTATACCGCCTCACTGGTTTGAAAGTGGATTTCCGCAGGGGACGCGACCACACAATTTCCATAGCGTTGTCAAGACGTTAAGGTATTTATGTGCGACAAGCCCCATCTTCACTCGACGGCTACACGGTGTCTGCACTGCGCTTGCCGGCTGCGGCGCGGATCACACAGCGATCCAGATTGCCTCACTTTTAGCCGTAGTTCATTCTGCCCAGCCTAGGTCAGGATTGATCGTCGCCTCCATCGATGAGACGCGCCTTGAGGCGCTACTGCGCGCAGTGCGTTTCATCGATGCCGAAGTGGGAGCATTGAATCTAGCGAATATTTACTGGGCCCATGGGCATTGAGTGATGGACCTGAAGAGAATCCGCCGCGGCATAGGTGCAAACTTCTATGACAAGCTTGTGGTCGCCGCGATTCAACTGGCCAGCCTCCCTATACTCACATCGTACTGGGGCTTGGATCTTTTTGGTGTCTGGGTACTACTTTCAACGATACCCAGTTTCCTGAGTCTAGGCGACTTTGGTTTGGCTACGGCGGCAGCAACCTCTATGACGATGATGGCTGCTCAGAATAAGCGAACGGCTGTAGTGCACATATTCCAGAGCGCTTGGGCCGGCATACTTGGGCTGACATTAATAATCGCTGTAGTAGTGCTACCGGTTGTATGGATCTTTCCAAACGCCGAAATGCCTACTTCGGCTTTGCTCAGCGCAGAGGAGGTTTCCCTAGCGTTGTCGCTACTGGTGTCCTACGGGATTGTCTGCCTGCAAGGTGGAATTCTAACAGCCGCCTTCCGCTGTTCTGGGTACTACGCGCTTGGTATGTATTGCGCTGCAAACACAATCCTCGCGGAGAACATGTGCGTTGTTCTCGCCGTGGCGAGCGGAGTGGGGCCCGTTGGGGCGGCGGGGGCACTGCTGGGCGCACGCGTCGCAGGCCTAATTGTTCAGCACCAAATACTTAAACGAAGAGTCCCATGGCTTCCTGTAGGTTTGGCGTTCGCCGACTGGCCCACTGCGCGATCACTCTTTAGCCCAGCAACAGCAGTAATGGCCATTCCATTCGCCCAAGTCTGTCTTATACAAGGGATTGCAGTAGCGCTTAGTGTCGCCGCATCGCCTTCTGCGTTACCCGCTTTCGCGGCCGCACGCACGATCACAAGGCTGGGCCTGCAGTTGCCGCTACTCATAAACCACTCATTGCTACCTGAGTTCTCCGCTGCGGCTGCCAAGAAAGACGCGAAGGCTATGTCTCACTTTCTTCTGTTCACGCTACTCTCGTCTGCAGCATTGACTGTTCCACTCTCCGCCTTGATAGGGTTCGGGGGACCGTGGCTGCTGCGTGTATGGAGTAACGGCGTGATCTCGCCTGCGCCAAGCCTTATGTACTTGATGGCTGTCGCCGCATTATTCAGCGGCTTTTGGGTACCGTTGTCAAATCTTTTCCTGGCAATGAATCGTCAGGCTCTATTTTCGTATACATACTTGACAGTATCACTGCTTGCAATCCCAGTAAGCTATTTCGCGTCTGCAAGCCTTGGGAACACGGGCGCCGCAATTGCAATCGCGACAGCTGAAGGCATCATGCTAATCGTCATCCTCCGACTATCTAAGAAGTTTCTTCCGTCGCCAACCAAACCGAGCGACGGTTGGTCAGTTATACGGCAGGCACCACCATGAGCGATAGAGCCACCCCCAAGATACTGCGCGTATGCATTAGCCCGCCGGCCCTACATCTCTGTGTACAGGACATTTTTTTCGCTCCTCACGCCAGATTTTGCAAACATGTTCTGTCAGCTCATGAAAATCTACAGCAATCATTCGAAGATCGAATCACGATTTCAGCAATACCACATCACCTGAATTTTGAATCAAAATTATAGTAGGTGAAGAAGTTTTCTGTCGAATTGAGAATGAAATCACGCACTACGAGCGTAGAGAACGATAAGCAGCATGAGGAATTTTATTGCAGCGCAACTAGGCAGTCGGATGCACTACGCAGTACCTCGAATGCTTGAGAAACGAGGCGCTTTAGCGGCGTTTTACACTGATTTTTCATCGAATATACTGCCCGGTCGCATCCTAAGAATATTGCCGGAAAGGGCTCTTCCAAACGTCTTGGTCCGTATGCGAGGTCGTTTTGTGAGTGGCGTACCAGAATCAAAGATACATGGCTCTGCATGGCTAGGGGTGTCTTACGCCAACGCCCGTCGTCGTGCAATCAACTCAGATGATTTGGCTCTGGTGAACATCGAATACGGTAGTCGACTATGCCGGCATGTAGCCAAGTCGGGGTTGATTCAATCGGACTCAGCAGTGTTCGGTTTCAACAGTGCGACCCTAGAGATGGCCCAACAGGCGCGCCTTGTTGGAGCCAAGGTAATTATGGAACAAACAATTGCGCCAAAAATCGTTGAAATGAGAATTCTCGCAACATATGCCAATCGCTATCCAGACTGGGTGAGCACTGATGCCATGGACCTTGATAATTCTGGTCCAGGAACATCGGGCTTTATTGAGCGGGAAGAGAAAGAGTGGGAGTTAGCCGACTTGATCTTGTGCGGATCTAGATTTGTACAGGAATCTTTGATTGAAGCTGGCTACACCAGGGGAAAATGTATTGTTGTGCCCTATGGTGTTAATGAAAGCTTGAACTGGAAGCTGCGTACGCCGAGGCCGATGCCAAACAAGCTGCGCGTTCTAACCGTTGGCACTGTGGGCTTACGAAAAGGCTCACCCATACTATTGGATGTTGCCCGTCAAACATCGTCATTCTGTGAGTTCAAGGTGGCCGGCCCAATTGATGCTCCGGAAGCGGCCATTAGCAAACTATCTCAGTATGCACAGGTGCTTGGTGTGATACCCAGGACTCAGATCTCATATCTCTACGACTGGGCAGACGTCTTCCTCTTGCCCTCACTTTGCGAAGGCTCGGCTACAGTAACCTACGAAGCGACCCGATCAGGAGTGCCCGTGATATGTTCACGCTCCACGGGAAGTCAAGTTCGTCATGAATATGATGGCATAGTTTGCCAGACAAATAGTAGTGCAGAGTATGCAAGTATACTGGAACGAATAGCAAAACATTCTGGATTGTTGGAGCAACTATCACAGAATACCAAACTCTCACGCGATGCGCTTAGTGAACAGCAGTATGAAGCGCGGTTGGCCGATGCTCTTTCGTTGCACACCTAGGGCTATACAACTAGATGATCAGGTTTTCTTTCAGCATGGACGCCGACATTTTCCACAATATTGCATGGAGCACTTATAAGGCAACGATTTTCTCTGAGTTGCATAAGAAGGCCAAGGCTTCGCATTTATCCATAGGCTTTTGCCATATAGCAGAGACCGAAAGATCTCGCCTTGCGATTTCTGCTGTAGACAGACTCCGTCATGACTATCCACACAGAGTGCTCTTTTCTGGAGCTTACGAGGATACCTCTTTTTGGCAGCGGGCATATTGTTTACTGCTTGAAATCTTGAAATCGGACTCAAAGGTGATAGTACTCCCCGGCTATCATTTAATCGAGTATTGGTTAATGCTGATTGTTGCTAAACTTAAAGGACGACGCGTTGCAGTATTCTGTGACTCGACCGGCCGGGATAGAAATACCAGCAGGTTGAAGAGCATTGCTAAGCGCATATTCTTCGTCTGCTGTGACGGTTACTTTGCTTACGGGAAGCGCTCAAAAGATTACCTAATCTCTCATGGAGCCACAGCTGCAACCATCTTTCAAGATTGCCAAGCGGCCGCCTTGCCAGCTACATACTCTGCAAAGGATATACATGCAAATCGATTGGCTGCGCTGCGAGATGCTAATGGAGGGCGATTTAGGCTTCTTTACGTAGGTAGACTTGCGCCAGAGAAGAGGGTTGATCTACTTCTGCTTTCTGTCGCCCGCCTGAGGTCTCACGGAATTGATGTTGACGTTCGCGTAGTTGGCGCGGGGCCTGAAGGGAAACTCCTTTTCAGACTAGCTGTTGAACTGGGAATTCAAGAGCATGTGTCTTTCGAAGGTAGTTGTACATCCGCGGGACTAGCAAGCTACTACGAAAGTAGTCATGCTTTGGTGCTACCAAGCGATAGTGAGCCTTGGGGCCTAGTAGTGAACGAGGCTCTAAGCTATGGCTGTCCAGCCATTGTTTCGGATGTATGTGGATGCATTCCGGAATTAATAGAAGAGGGCGAAGCAGGTTTCTCATTCACGGCAGGCTCTGTCGAAGATCTTGTTCGCAAGACTATTAAACTTCAGCACGACTATGACATCGATTTCTGGTTTGCTCGCTGTACGAAGACAATACTGAAATACTCTCCAGAGAGGGCAGCGTCTAATATTCTTGCCGGCTGCATGCGATTGAGGGCAATGTGATCAAACTTCTTGCCGTTGGTCCCCTTCCACCCCCCGTTGGTGGGTTTTCGGTCATGACCGAGGCTGTGCTTCGTCACTTTGAGAATACCTTCGTAGTCTTGCCCTTTAATCGTTCACAACCTCCAATATCTAATGCGCATTTGCGGAGACTCTGGAGTATTCCATACGCATCCCTAGCATGTGTGAAGTTTTCATTCTCCGCAAAGGAGAATAGAAAAGATGGAATTGTATATGTCGCGTTGTCAGGAGGTTGGGGTCAAGTTGTGGATGGGGTGTTTATTCTAATTGCACGATCAATGGGAATTCCAATTGTGCTACATCACCATAGCTTTTCCTACCTAAATGAACAACGCTGGATTACCAAAATATGCCTGCAATGTGCAGGACAAAAATCGCAGCACATTACTTTGTGTGTTCGCATGGCTAAGTTGCTTATCGAGCGTTACGATAGATATCCCATCAATGTGCATTCGATTAGCAATTCGGCCTTCCTTTGGCCCAAGAACATCAACAATTTCTTGATTGAACCGACATACCCGGATGCTCTTAACGAGCAACCACTTCGCATTGGCATAATCGGCAATTTGAACGTTGAAAAAGGAATTCTAAGATTTCTGGATGCAGTAGTGAAGCTTCACGATGCGGGTCTTGCTGTGCAATCTGAGATTGCTGGACCAATCGATTCAGTCGTTGAGGATTTGGTCAAAGATCGGACTAGGGCGATAGCTAAGTTGCGTTTGTGGGGGCCTGTTTATGGTGAGCAGAAAGAAGAGTTCTGGAGAAGTATAGATGTACTGCTATTTCCTAGCAGCTATGCAAATGAAGCGGAACCTGTCACGATTCTTGAGGCATTTATACATAATGTTGCGGTAATAGGCACCGCAAGAGGTTGCTGCATTGACATGCTTGATCCAGACGAATTTGACAGAAAGCTGATTGATGAACACGACTATGCGACTGAAACGGCAAGGCACATCGTAATACACAATATTGCGCTTAAATCCTTCACAAAACGAAGGACAAGGGATTGGCTCTCTAAGCATATTCCTCGAAATGTAGATGCACGCGAAGTACTAGTGGCAAGGCTACGGCAGATGGTTCGGGAAGCTTGAATCAGGGAGCGTGATGGAAGCACTTCCTTGGGTCGCGCTACTGAATACTACAGCGTTCTTGGTCGCTCTGAATATATGCGTACAACTCCGCCTTAGCGCGACACATCCTCTCTGTTTATTCGTGTGGTACTTTCTCGTTGGGTACGTTGCTAGACCGCTTGTACTGATTCAAACCGGATACTCTCAACTATGGTCATACATCGGATTCGATCCCACCAATCGAGAATTAGTAGTAGCCTCCGTTTATGCGAGTATCGCACTTCTTTGCGTACTTCTAACGCCAGCAGTAGTTTCGCCTGGACTATTCACGTATCGCGTAATCCCGCGAACCAAACTCATAGTAGGACATCCATCTAGATTCTGGCTTGCCGTCGCGTCGCTTGTCATGCTTGGACTCCTAGCAGTGTCCAGAGCGCATAGTGGGGCCGCTGATCTGGCCGTGGTCGGCTACGAGGTCGAAGTTGACTCAAGCGGAGGACAAAGACTTTCCGGAATATCTGGCTATGAAACCGCTGCTTCGGAATTTCTTCCGGCAACTATATTGATTATTGCTTTGTGCACCGGCGTGAATGCCAAGCTCATGGTTTTGCTAGTACCATTCATAGCACTAAGATTCTGGATGGGTGCGGGTCGCAACGCATTCTTTCTACTTGCTCTAGCGCTAATTTCCGTACACCTCATGCAGAGCGGCCGCAGATTTCCAACCATTAAATTTATCCTGGCCGGCGTGCTTGCCTTATTCTCATTCGACATTGTGGGCTCAAACCGCCTTGCCGCACGACAAATTATTACAGGCGACCTCACATTCTTAGAACTCCTGCGAGATTACCAGCACGCGCGTGGCGAAAACAAACTGACTTCGGATTTCGCCGAATTTGAAGTCTCTAGTGCAATAATCGCAATAGTGCCGGAAAAGACCGGGTATAACTGGTTTTCACAGTATCTTAGAATTATAGTTTGGCCGATACCCAGGCAGATTTGGGAGGATAAACCAGTCTACACATCATTCATCAATCTGAATGAAGTAGGAAACTACTTTGCATTGACATGGTCATTGATTGCCGACATGTATTCTAACTTTGGGGTCGCTAGTTTGCTTCTAGGTAGCGCCCTCCTAGGTATTCTGTTGGTGAAAGTTAATGACGTAGCCGCACGAACAAGCTCACCATATGCGTACTCAATGGCATGGATGTTCATGATGTACTTACCCTTGCTATTCAGAGACGGGCCGCCGATGTTTATATACATGACTGGCTTTGCATGTGTTGCCGCATGCATACTTTGCTGGTCAGGCCAATGTCGGCTGAGTCGAGAGAGTCCCAGCGATTCCTCGATCTAGGTTAAATCCATGATGGTCTTTGAGAGTCTACAAGTATGCCGGGCGATTGCTGCACTATTGGTGACCCTTGGCCATGCTGGCGGCACTTTCGCGCTTCCTAAGTATCAAGCAGAACCTGCTCTTGGAGTTCCATTCGCGTTTGGTCATTCAGGCGTAGAGTTTTTCTTTGTACTCAGCGGGTTTATAATTGTATGGAACCATTGGCTTGACATAGATTCAGCCCCACGGCTGCACAGATACTTTGTAAAGCGAGCAATTCGAATCTATCCAATGTACTGGATCGTATTTCTTCCTGTTTATTTGATAGCTTTAGTCTCTCCATCCTTGTCGTCTTCAGTACCGTCCGATATTTGGGTCGTTATCAGAGCCCTTGCACTCATTCCATTCCCTGCCAGCGAAGTTGGTGGGACTGGAGCACCAGTTCTAGTAGTGGCATGGACCTTACAGTACGAAGTATTTTTCTATTTCATCTTTTCAGCGTTTATATTTGGTATTAGGTTCGGCATTTTTACAGTATTTGCACTCGGCATATTGAACGCCGTACCTGATGCCAAGTCAGTCTTTCCATGGTCATTTGCTACGGCTGCCTGGATCTATCCGTTCGTACTTGGCGCCGCCATCGCCGCATACTTCAGGAGTTCCCTATCCTCGAATCGGAAACATACCGGCGGGAATCGAAGTCTTGTTTTCCTATCGGTCGTTGCCTTTTTTGGCGTAGGTCTAGCCGAGAACATTTCTCCTGAATTCTCCAGATTTGTGCCGCGCCAGTTTAGCTACGGCATCGTTGGTGCTGCCGTTGTATTTGGGCTAGTTGCCATGGAGTTACAGTCTCCGATAAGGCTTCATAAAGATTCACTCCTCTTGAGTTTGGGGAATGCATCTTATGCACTGTACCTTATTCACTTTCCTGTCGTCAGCGCCGTGGCCAAACTAGCAAAACACATTCCCCTGACAGGCGTCGTATGGGGTTTCATTTTGGTGTTTATGACGACTGCTCTGTGCTGTGCGCTAGCAATTCTTGTTCACCGGCACATTGAGGCGCCGCTTCTTTCCATGCTTCAACGCCGTCTGCTTCCCACAAATTCGGCGGGCCCGCTAAACGTTCAGCCGAGTCCTTAAGGCGTCTGCTTGGCTGCGTCATGTGTCCGTCTTCTACTTTTGTGCACTTATTACTTTGGGGTTGCTGACAGGGTCGACTGCTAGGATTTGGCTTCAATGGAAAATTCATACCTTCTTGTCTAGGCGGCCTGCAAGAAAATCGAGTTGCTAGTGATTTTATATTCAAAGTTGCGCTGAGATAATTTGCAAGGTCAGACGACAATTCTTCAAGCACGCCTACCAATGATATATTCTCTAGCGTTCCGGTGAATTCCGATGAGTCTAACCGCTGTTATTCTGACATATAACGAGGCTAAGCATCTACCCCGAGCTTTGGCTTGCATCGAAGGTCTTGCAGATGATGTAGTTGTTGTCGACAGCTTTTCGACGGATCAAACACCTGCTATCGCCCAAGCTGCTGGTGCACGCCTTTTCCAACGAAAATTTAGAAACTACGCAGATCAGTTCGATTGGGCCATGAATGAAACGTCAATTACAACGGACTGGATACTTCGCCTAGATGCCGACGAGATTATTCATGATGATCTAGCAAATAATATAGTGACGTTCCTGAAAAACCCACCCTCCGACGTTGCAGGCATAAACCTGCAGCGCCGTCATATATGGATGGGGCGCTGGGTGCGATTCGGCGGTCGTTACCCACTAAATCTCTTGCGGATATGGAGAAGAGGGCAAGGAATAATTGAAGATCGATGGATGGATGAGCACATCGTTGTTTCGGGCGGCCGCACTATTACTCTCAAGGGCGGCTTTTCTGATTGGAACTTAAACGATTTGACATTTTTCATCAACAAACATAACCAGTATGCGACACGAGAAGCTATAGATGTTTTGGGCGCACGTTACAGACTCTTTGCGGCAGAGCACCCCCTAACCTCCAGAGGCACAAGTTGGCAAGCATCTACAAAGCGGCTACTGAAAAATCGCGTTTATAATCAAATACCCTTCTGGTTGGCACCGGCACTCTACTTTCTCTGGCGATACATATTCCAGCTTGGCTTTCTCGATGGACGGACAGGACTTATCTATCACGTACTGCAGGGATTTTGGTATCGCTTTCTAGTTGGGGCCAAAATTATAGAATTCGATGCCCAGATTTCAATATTATCAACGAACCAAGAGCGCTTGCGAAAACTTGAGGAGATAACCGGGTATTCCCTAGAGTCTATAGACCTGACCTCACAGGTCGCAGGGTAATTTCCGCTACCATGGCGACTATCAACGTTACCACGCACATGATAATTGACGGCGCTGACGGTACTCGCTCTCCAAGCTTCACATTGCGCAACCGTGTCGCCCGCGCGGTGTGGGGCTTTGTATGGCTAGCATTATTTCGCCCTAGCCCTAGACCACTCCATGTTTGGCGCACTACATTGCTGCGTTTGTTTGGTGCACGTATTGGAGACAATGTTCATGTCTACCCTGGAGTACGCATATGGGCGCCATGGAATCTGAAGATTGGCAGTAACAGCGGCATTGGTTCGGGGGTAAACCTCTACAGCATGGCTCAGATTACTATCGGCGAGCATTGCGTTGTTTCACAAGGGGCACATTTGTGTTGCGGCAGCCACGATTACAACAGTCGGCACTTTCAGCTTATTGCCATACCTATACAAGTAGGCGATCGCACATGGATCTGTGCAGAGGCGTTCGTTGGTCCAGGCGTTGCCATCCACGTCGGCAGTGTCATTGGCGCCCGTGCAGTACTCATGCGTTCAACCACCGTACCTTGGCATATATGGTCAGGTCATCCGGCAGTAAAGGGTCGACGCCGCGTTTCGCTTGATGAGGACACCTTCTGAATAATTGAATCCAGTGACCAGAGGTTATCTATGTCGAGCGATCTTGTAAATAACTACGGCTGGGCAGAAGCGGAGTCGCCAGAGTCGTGTGAGTACATTGCACCGATTGTCCATTCAATACTACGAAGTATGGATGTTCAGCGCGTGGTAGATATAGGTGCTGGCAATGGCGCACTTTGTGGGTTGCTTTCGGCGGCAGGTATGAATCCAGTAGGTATTGAGTACGATGCACTTGGCGTTGAGGTAGCATGTAGAGCGTATCCGTCCATTAATTTTTATCAGGCTGGTGTTCAGGACGAGCCCGCGCCAATAGTCGCCATCGAGGGCCGTTTCGAGGCTGCAGTCTCAACCGAAGTTGTTGAACACCTATTCGCGCCACACCTTCTTCCAAGGTTCGCCTCCAAGCTCTTGGCACCATGCGGCAAGTTGATTGTCACTACGCCCTATCACGGCTACTTCAAGAACCTTGCGCTCAGCGTTGCTGGAAGGTGGGACAGGCACCACACAGCGCTGTGGCACGGAGGTCACATCAAGTTTTGGAGTCGCGCAACGCTGACCGAGCTCTTGGAGGCGAATGGCTTTCGTGTCGTTGGCTTCCATGGAGTGGGGCGAATGCCGTACCTGTGGAAGAGCATGGTTCTCGTCGCAGAGCTGAAAGGCTGACGAACAGACTTGCTGAATTTGTATTCACCCCCTCGGTTTGTGGGGCGCAGGACGTCCGCCTGCACTCGGGGAACCCGTATAGGTTGACCCAAGCCAGGCAGATGGTGTACCGTTACGGGAATCGACCGGAAATGGGAGTAGTGCCATGGAGTTTCGTGTCCTGGTGGGTCTTCTAGGCCTTGTTTCGACGTTGGCGGTTTGCCTGCCGGCGAATGCGTCCACTTCAGCAGGAGTTGCCCAAAGCCTGCAGCTGTCCGCAGTGCAGGTGGTCGAAACGCCAGCCCCTCGTACCAACACCCGTCCGCCGCAGCGTGTTCCGCAACGTGTGCCCAGCCGTAGCTGAACCGCGTTTCTGCACCTTCGTCTTCGCCCAATAGCCTCTTCCGTATCGCGCCGGCACTGTCTTGCAGTGGCCGGCGCGTTTGTGTCTGCAGTCGCCCACACACGGGATCCCTGAGTGCAGGTATTTCCACGGGCAAGCGAGGCAAGTAGCTCCACGAGGCATGAGTTTCACCCCGTCAACGAAGGCAACTTCAGCAGAGCTACTCTGGACCCCCGCGTGGTGGGCACTGATGCTGGCTTTGGTGTGGGCGCCTTTGCCCTTGGGCAGCAATCGGCCCTGGGCGTTGGGCCTGCTGGCCTTGCTGGTCGTTGCATTCTGGGCCACGTTGCACATTCAACATCTGCGTGCGGGCTTGGTATCTCACTTTACGGCGCGACTACGGGCAGCTTGGGTGCCGTTGGCCCTACTGGCGGGCCTGTGTGCGCTACCGCTGTGCCAACTGTGGGTTGAAGGTGCAAGCGCTGATGCCGCGCGCACACGGCAGTACCTGCTGCGCACCCTGCTCTATTCCGCGGCCTTTCTGCTGACGCTGAGCTTGGCCACCACCCGCGGCCGAGTGCTTGGCTTGCTTGGCGCCATGGTGGCCGCCGGCGTACTGCAGGCCAGCTTGGCGGTGCTGCTGTTTTCCACCGATGCGTCGTACGACTTCTTGTTCACACCGTTTGAACAAGGGCAACGTGCAATGGGCACCTTTCCCAACCCAGACCATCTGGCCGGCTATATGGAGTTGACGCTGGCCGCAGGCCTGGGCCTGATGCTTGCCCAGTTGGGTGGTGACTCTTCTCCGGGGCGGCCAAATTGGCAAGCCCGCTTACGCGCAGCGCTGGCGTTCTTAATGTCCGGCAAGATGCTGTTGCGCATGATGCTGGTGCTGTTGGTCATCGCCTTGGTGATGACGCATTCGCGTATGGGCAATGGCGCGTTCTTCATCTCGCTGTTGCTGGTGGGCGGAGTGGTAGCTTGCGTATCGCGGCGCCTGCGCCGGCCCGCCATTTGGTTGGTGATCAGCATGCTGGTCATCGACGTCGTCATCATCGGCCAATGGGTGGGGCTAGACAGGGTGGTGCAGCGCCTGCAAGGTACGGGCGTCGCCAGCTTCGACAGTGCAGCCGGGTTTGGCTTTGGTGCGCAAGGCGCGCGCCCACCGCGGGAAGAGTCCATTGCCGAGCGCCTGGCCGTCCCTGGCATGGCACAGGCTCTGGTGGCCCGGCGGCCCTGGTTCGGCCACGGCGGCGGCAGCTTCTACACGGTGTTTCCACCGCACAAGACAGAGCCCTGGCCTTGGCTTTGGGACCATGCACACAACGACTATGTGGAGGTGGCCGCAGACACTGGGTTGGTGGGCTTGGCACTGTGGGTGGGCTTGGGCGTGGCCACCGCAGTGCGGGCCGCGAAGCTGCTTTTTGATAGCCAGCCCCGCTTGAACCGGGGGGTAGGCGCCGCCGCGTTGCTGGCCCTATGCTCGATTGGCCTGCACAGCATGGTGGACTTCAACTTGCAGATCCCGGCCAACGCGCTAACGCTCACGGTGATTTTGGCCCTGGCATGGTCTGTGCCACTGCATGGCCCGACCCCTGTGCGCGCTGCCACTGCAACCGACTGAAAGCCGATGAACGTACCCGCCATTGCTTCGCAAAACGCACCCGGCATGCCGCAAGCCCCGCAGATGGCGCCGTTTGCGCCGCTGAGCCTCGGGGTGTCTGACGAACAGAAGCTGGTGCTTCTGGAGTATTGGCGCAGTGTTTCTAAGCGCAAGTGGGCCATCCTGGCGCTGGCGCTGGTGGTGGCGGTGCTGGCGGTTGCGGTGGCTTTGTCGCTTACGCCCATCTACCGCGCCACGGCCACCCTGTTGATAGAGGCCGGCAAAGCCAAGATCCTGTCGATTGAAGAGGTATACGCCGGCACGCAGCAGCGTGAGCACTACCAGACGCAGGTGGAGATCCTCAAATCGCGTGAAGTGGCAGAACGCACCGCGCGCGCCCTCAAGCTGTGGGACCAACCCGAGTTTGACCCGCGCAAAGACCAGGGCAGCTGGGTATCGCGCGCGTTAGTCACCATGGGCATACGCACAGCGGCCGACAAGACCGGCTGGACCGAAGACGAGCTTGCCAGCGCCGCCACCGAACGCTTGATGAACGCTCTTTCGGTGGAGCCGGTGCGCCTGAGCCAGTTGGTCAAGGTCAGTGTCGAATCAGTCGACAAGGCACTGGCGGCTGAGCTGGCCAATGCGGTCGCGCTGCAGTACATCGAAGCTGACCGCGATGCGCGCTTCAACCTGTCGCAGCAGGTCAGCTCGTTCTTGCAAGAGCGGCTTTCCTCGCTGCGCGAAAAACTGGCTCAGTCTGAGCAGGCGCTTCAAAGTTACCGAGAAAAGCGCGGCATTGTCAGCCTGGGCGGCTCGGCCCAGGCGCTGGCAGGCCAGCAGGTCAACGCCACCACTGAGAAGTTGCTTTCGGCCCGTGCCCGGCGAGCGGAGTTGGAAAGTTCTGCCGCGCAGCTGCGCGCCATCACCAACGGCGACTACAGCAGCTCGCCGGTGGTGATGCGCGACCCTGCGGTGATGGAATCGTCCAAGCAGCTCAACGACGCCAACCGCCGCCTGGCCGAGGTGTCGGACAACCTGGGCAGCAACCACTTCAAGGTAGTGCAGCTGCAGGCTGAGAAGGCGCAGATCGAGGCCGTGCTAGCCCGGCAGCGCATGGCGGTGGCTACCGCGGTGCTGCGCGAATACGAAGCTGCACGCGCCACTGAACAGTCGCTGGAACGGGCGCTGGGCGCCGTGCGCAGCAGCGTGCAGGACGTCAACCGCGAAGAGTTTCAGTTGACCGTGCTGGAACGCGAGGTTCAAACCAACCGCCAGCTCTACGACATGTTCATGAGCCGCGCCAAGGAAACCAACCTGGCCAGTGATGTGCAGGCTTCTGTGGCGCGGGTGGTAGACCAAGCCGTGCCGCCCAACCTGCCTTTCAAGCCCGCGCGCACACAGATCGTGGTGGTGGCGGCAGTGCTGGCACTGTTCGTCGGTGCAATGGCGTCGCTGTTGCTGGACAGGCTGGACAACACCGTCAAGGGCGGCGACGACGCTGAAACACGACTGAAGCAACCGCTGCTCAGCGCATTGCCTGCCATGCCCGCCATGGAACGTGAACGCATGGCTTGCCTGATGCTGGAAGACCCGCACTCGCACTTTGCCGAGGCCATACGCACAGCGCGCACGGGCGTGCTGTTGTCCAACATCGACCAGCCCAGCAAGGTGCTTCTGGTCACGTCCACCTTGCCCAATGAGGGCAAGACCACGGTGGCCATCAATCTGGCGCTGGCCCACGCGCAGACCAAGCGTACGCTGCTCATCGATGCCGACATGCGCCGTTCGCAGGTGGCGCGGTCTTTACGCATGCCGGCGGGCAGCCGCGGCCTGACCAACATGGTGGCGGGCACGGCAGAAATATCCAACTGCATCTACCGGCTGAAGACTTCGCCTTTGTTCGTGATGC
>Ga0209369_1000618_pt1 | contig 33728 bp, 20 predicted proteins | sample EBPBio142010_DNA_FD_185865 | JGI IMG/M metagenome (GOLD analysis project Ga0209369, IMG submission 185865) | Wastewater treatment Type I Accumulibacter community from EBPR Bioreactor in Madison, WI, USA - Reactor 1_10/4/2010_ DNA (SPAdes)... | ecosystem: Engineered > Bioreactor > EBPR >... | reverse complement strand
GTCGGTCTGGCGGATCGGCGCCAGGTGCACGAAGGAAACATAGGCCTCGCCGTTCTTGCGGTGGTTGTGGAACTCGCCGCTCCAGCTTTCACCGCGCTGCAGCGCGGCGCTGGCCTCGTGCACCCGTTCCAGCGGCCCCAGTGTGGGGTGCAGTTCCATGCGCCGGCGGCCGATGGACTCTTCGCGGCTGTAGCCGCTGATCACGCCATGCGCATGGTTGACGAACTCGATGCGGCCGCGCGTGTCGGTGATGGAGATCGAGATCGGCGACTGGTCCACCGCCATCGACAGCTTGTGCAGCTGCTGCTCGGCGGCATGGGTCTCGGTGATGTCGTCGAAGGACACCACCACACCGCTGAGCCGGCCGGTGCTTTCGTCGTGCACCGGCTGCGAGTTCACGCGCGTCAGCCGCAGCGGCCCGCCCTTGAAGCGCGCCCCCAGGATCACGTCGCGGCAGGGCTGGCCGGTCGTCAACGTGCGGTCGCGCGGTGTCTCCTCCTTCGGCAGCGGGCTGCCGTCGGCGCGCTCCAGCGTCCAGTGCCGCATCAGCGTACCCTGCTGCATCGCTTTCAGGTCGCCGCCGAAGAAGGTCTCGGCCCGGGCGTTGCAGGCCTGCAGCCGGCCCTGCGCGTCGTAGACCAGCAGGCCTTCTTCCAGCACCGTCACCATCGAACGGTAAGCCGCCTCGCTGGCGCGCAGCGCCAGCTCGGCCAGCATGCGCTGGGTGATGTCGGCGTGCAGCACCACCGCGCCGCCCTGCGCGGTGCGCAGCGGCGTCACCGTCATCTGGAACCAGCGCGGGTGGTCGGGCGCGTGGCAGGGGTACTCCATCGTGAACACCGGTAGCTCGCCCGACAGCACGGCCGCCAGGCCCGCCGCGGCGCGGCTGGCGCTCTCGTCGGGCTCGCTGCCCTGTTGGCAGCAGGCCTCCAGGTAGTTGGTGCCGATGCCCAGCGGCGAGCCCGCCACCATCGCCGAGCCGCCGCCGTTGGCCAGCGCAAAGTCTTCCCAGGCGCTGTTGACCAGCACGATCACGCCATCGCGGTCCAGCACCGCCATGTGGTGCAGCACCGAGTTGCCCACCGCGCGCAGGGTTTCCGACATGTCGTGCAGCGCCCGTTCGGCCTGCTTGCGCTCGCTGATGTCGCGCACCAGGCCCAGCACCGCCGGCCGGCCCAGGTATTCGAAGCGGCTGGCATGCAGTTCCACCCACAGCCCGTCCTGACCGCCGCGTTGCAGGAACTGCACCTCGTAGTGGCGGGGTGGCTCGTCGCGGCCCTCCACGCGCTTCTCGAAGCGCTCGGTCCACATCGGCAGGTATTCGGCCGCCACCACCGCCTGGAAAGGCAGGCCGACGAACTCGTCGTGCGCATAGCCCAGCATCTGCGGCAGCGCGGCATTGGCGAAGACGAAGCGCCGGTCCTGGGCGACGAACATGCCGTCCACCATCGAGGCCAGCAGCGTGCGCGTGGTGGCTTCGCTGCTGCGCAGCGCGGCTTCGGCCTGTTGGCGTGCCGTGATGTCGTGGGCTATGCCGTACAGGCCGGTGATGCGGCCCTCGGCATCGCGCAGCGGGCCCTTGGTGACGAGGTAGGTGCGCTGGCCCTGCACGGTCTGCATCGTCTCTTCGTAGTGCTGCACCTCGCCGTCGGTCAACACGGCCAGGTCACGCGCCATTAACCGCCGTGCGGTGCCGGGTTCGAACAGCGCCTCGTCCGGCTGGCCGACGATCTGCGCCATCGCCTTGCCGACCACCTCGCAGGTGGCGTGGTTGCACAGCAGGTAGCGGCCCTGCGTGTCCTTGGCGAAGATCACGTCGTTGGACGCCTCGCCGATGGCCTGCATCAGCGCGTTGGCCTGCACGCGCTCGGCCAGCACCGCCTGGGCCTGCCGGGCCCCCGCCAGGGCTGCGCGCTGGCGCTGCAGGTAGCCGGTGACCAGCACGCCCAGCAGCGCGATGGCGCCGGTCAGTGCGATCCAGGCGCTGTGCTGCAAGGTCGCGGCCACGAGTTCGGCGCGGTCGATCTTGGCCACGATGAACCAGTCGGTGCCCGGCACCGGCCGCACCGCACCCAGCACTGCCGTGCCGCGGAAATCCAGCCCCTCGCCAGCCTTGCCCATCGGCCAGTCGCCGCGGATGGCCCGCGCCGCCAACAGGTCGGGGCTGGAGATCGGCCGCGGGTTCTGGCCCAGCACGCCGACCAGCATGTCGCCGCTGCGCTGCACCAGCACCGTGGCGCCGGTCTTCGACGGCACCGGCCAGCTGCGCAGCGTGGGCAGCAGGTAGTCGCGGGCGTCGATGCGCACCACCGCCGCGGCCATGGCCTGCGAGCCGGCGATGCTGAAGGGGGCCACCACATCCAGCCAGACGACCTCGGCATCGCCCGGGTCGGTATAGAAGCCGGTGTGGCTCACCTTGTTGGTGGCCAGCGCGTGGCCCAGCGCCATGCGCAGCTGCGGTGTGACGCCGACGCCCTGGACGTGGGTGCTGAGGATCAATTCGGCATCGGCGTCCAGCACCGAGATGCTGTGCTGACCGAAGGCGGCACGCAGGTCCTCCATGCGGCCCACCAGCCGTTCGCGGTCCAGCGCATTGCCATGCACCTTCCAGCGTTGCAACTGGTCGGCCCACACGCGGCTGCTGCCGATGAAGCTGCCTTCTGCCTTGCGGTCATGCATCCAGGCACCCACCTGGTGGGCGCGCATGTCGGCCATCGATTCCAGCTGCACCGACTGGTGTTCGAAGTGGTCGACCCAGTCGATGTAGATCGCCAAGCCCGTGGCCGCCACGATGCTGAGGGCCAGCGCCACCAGCATGCGCTGGGACGACGTCATCACCGCCCGGACCGGGGAGCGGGATGCCTGTGGTGCCGCAGGGGGCAGTGCGTTCATCCGGCGTTTCTTCCGCGCGACCGCGGGCGCTGAGGCAAGACAGCCATCTTGATGCCTGCCACCCAAAGCGGCAAGCTCTCTTGCAGGGAGTTCTTGATTGGCGTTGAAGTTTGGAGACGCATCGGTATCGGGATCCAAAAACGGTCTTGCGGGGAATCCTTGATCTTTGGAACGGACCGGGCTTCCGGCGCCGATGTTGAGGGGCGGCGGATAAGGTTCCCATGATCTGCATCAATTGCGCCGCAGGGGTTGCGGACGGGTTCTCAAACTCTCGCAAAACGTGGCACATGTGGGGTTTGGATTGCGCAAGCGCAGCGTCCCGAGCCTGATCGGCTTCGATCGCTGGCTAAGCTGCCGATACCTTGTCGCCACGTTGTCCGTGGCCTGCCCGCACCCCTTCCATGAACGGCAATCCTTCCTCCTCCTTCGACCCCAAGGCCGCCAGGATCCTGGTGGTCGACGACGAAGCGGCCAACCTGAAGCTGTTGAGCCTGATGCTGCGCAGCGAGGGCTACCGCCAGATCGATCTGGTGCAGGACCCGCGGCAGGTGCTGGCCAGCTACCAGGCAGCACGGCCCGACCTGATCCTGCTGGACATCAACATGCCGCACCTGGATGGCTATGCGGTGATGGCGCAGATCCACGCGCTGAACGACCCGCTGCCGCCGCCGATCGTGGTGCTGACCGCGCAGTCGGGCGAGGACTTCATGCTGCGCGCGCTGAACGGCGGCGCCACCGACTTCCTGACCAAACCGGTCAACCGCCGCGAACTGCTGGCGCGGGTGCACAACATCCTGCTGGCGCATCTGGCGCGCAGCATGCTGCAGGGGCGTAACGGCATGCTCGAGCAACTGGTGCAGCAGCGCACGGTGGAGCTGCGGCAGTCGCGGCTGGACATCGTGCGCCGACTGGGCCGGGCCGCGGAGTTCCGCGACAACGAGACCGGCCAGCACGTGCTGCGCATGAGCCATGCCTCGGCGCTGCTGGCCCGCGCCGCCGGCTGGGACGAGGCCGCCTGCGAGCTGATACTGAACGCCAGCCCGATGCACGACGTCGGCAAGATCGGCATCCCCGACAGCATCCTGCTGAAGCCCGGCCCGCTGACGCCGGACGAGCGCACGATCATGAAGACGCACGCCACACTGGGGGGTGAGCTGCTCGAAGGCGCCGACGACGAACTGCTGCGCATGGCCCGCGACATCGCGCTGGGCCACCACGAGAAGTGGGACGGCACCGGCTACCCGCTCGGCCTGGCCGGCGAGGCCATCCCCGAGGCGGCGCGCATCGTCGCCATCGCCGACGTCTTCGACGCGCTGACCTCCGAGCGCCCCTACAAGAAGCCATGGACGGTGGCCGACGCCCTGCAGCACATGAGCGCGCAGGCCGGCCGGCATTTCGATCCGCGGCTGTTCGCGCTGTTCCTGTCGCTGGTGCCGCAGGTGCTGGAGATCCGCCAGCGCTTCTCCGAGCCGCAGGTGGCCAGCACCCCGGCCGAGGCGCTGGAGATGCGCTGAGGCGCCGGGTCGGCCCCATCCCCTGATTGGAGTTCTCATGAAACGATCGTCTGCCTGCCCGGGCCATGTGCTGGCCCAGGGCGCCTTGCTGGCCCTGCTTTCCGCCGCACCCGCCCAGGCCGGCCCCGTGCTCGACCGCGTCAAGGAGGCCGGCAACCTGCGGGTGTGCATCTGGCCCGACTACTACGGCATCACCTACCGCAGCCCGCGCACCCAGCAGCTGGGCGGCATTGACATCGACCTGTCGGCCGAGCTGGCACGCGACCTGGGCGTCAAGCTCAGCTACGTCGATTCGTCCTTCCCAAAGCTGATCGAGGACCTGGTCAGCGACCGTTGCGACATCGCGATGTTCGCCATCGGCGTATTGCCGGCGCGGCAGGCGGCGCTGAAGTTCTCGCAGCCCTACCTGCAGAGCGACATCTACGGTGTCACCACGCGCAGCAACCGCGCCATCAAGTCCTGGGCCGACATCGACAAGCCTGGCGTGCAGGTGGCCGTGCAGGCCGGCACCTTCATGGAGCCGGTGATGGCCGCCGGCCTCAAGCAGGCCAAGATGGTGGTGGTGCGGCCGCCGCAGACCCGCGAGCAGGAGCTCGAGGCCGGGCGGGTGGACGTGTTCATGACCGACTATCCGTACAGCCGGCGCCTGCTCGACAACGCCGACTGGGCCAAGCTGGTCGCCCCCAGCAGCCCGTACCACGTGCTGCCCTATGCCTATGCGGTGAAGCCCGGCGACGAGGACTGGTTGCGCCGCGTGAACGAGTTCGTGGCCCAGGTCAAGCGCGACGGTCGGCTGCAGGACGCGGCCAAGCGCCATGGCCTGACCGAGATCGTGGTGCAGAAGTAGGCCCGCGGTGCCGAACGCTGCCCTGTCCGCGCTGGCGGCGCGGGCCGAACGCTCGCCCTGGCTGAGCACCCGGGCCATCGCCTGGCTGGCCGGGCTGCTGTCGCTGGTGGCAGTGGCACTGGCCTTTGGCTTTGCCGCCTACGAGCGCAAGGAACTGCGCGAGCGCGAGCTGCACAACAGCGAACTGCTGGCGCGGGTGCTGGAAGACCATGCCAACCGCAGCTTCAACACGGTGGACATCGCGCTCGGCACGCTGGCCGAATCGTTGCGCTTCAAGGCCCGGCAGCAGGATCCTATCGGCTTCGGCCCGGCGCTGGTCCAGGCGCAGCAGGGCATGCCGCTGCTGCGCAGCCTGTCGGTGGTAGATGGGCAAGGCCGCGTGCTGGCCAGTTCGGCCGATCCCAACGTGGACCTGCTGGTCGACCTGGAGCGCATCGTGCCGCCCTCCGCCAGCGAGACCGACCGCCTGGGGCCGCTGGTCAAGGGCCGCGATCTGGCCGAGGCGCGGGCCGGTCAGCCACCGGTGGACAACGGCCGCAACTTCGTGCCGCTGGTGCGCTGGGCCTCGGCGCCGGGCGACCCGCCGCTGTACCTGGTGGCGGTGCTGAACGTCGACTACTTCGCCAACGAGCACCGCCTGATGCTGGCCGACCCGGGGCGGTCCGCCGCGCTGTTCCGCATCGACGGCACGCTGCTCAGCAGCACCGACGGCATCACCGCCGAACCCGGCAGCCAGGCGCAGGCGCACCCCTTCTTCCGCGACTACTTGCCGAAGCGCGAGAGCGGCAGCTACATCGGCGCCGGTATCGACGGCACCGAGGTGGTGACGGCACTGCGCACGCTGCGCAAGCGCCCGGTGGCGGTGGTGGTGGAGTACGACCATGCGCTGCTGGCCGCCGAATGGCACCGCATGACCTACGCCGTGGGCGCCGTGCTGGCGGTGGCGCTGCTGCTGATCGGCACCATGGCGGGCATGGCCTGGCGCAGCTTGCGCAGCCACGAGGCGGTGCAGGCCGCGCTGGACCGCTCGCGCGAGCGTGCGACGGCCAGCGCGCGCGACCTGCGCACGCTGGTGCAGAGCGTGCACGAGCTGATCTTCCGCACCGACGCGCAGGGCCGCATCCTGTTCGTCAATGGCCGTTGGTCGCAGATCAGCGGCCTGGGCGAGCAGGCTGCGCTGGGCCACCGGCTGTCCGAGCTGTGCCTGCCCGAGGAACACGCGGCGGTGGAAGACATGTTCACCGCCCGCCCCGACGGCGACCAGCCGCAGACGCTGATGCTGCATGTGCGCCACGCCCAGGGCGAGCTGCGCACGCTGGAAGTGTCGGTGGCGGCCATGCACGACGACGAGCAGCGGCTGGTGGGCTTTGCCGGCTTTGCCGCCGACGTGTCCGAGCGCCAGCAGGCCCGGGCCGGGCTGCAGGCCCAGCTGGAGCTGACCGCGCGGCTGCTGGAAGTGAGCCCGACGCCGCTGTTCGTCAAGGATTCGCAGGGCCGCTTCCTGATGGTCAACCATGCCTGGCTGGACCTGATGGCGATGACGCGCGAGCAGGTCATCGGGCGCACCTCGGTCGACCTGTATGGCGAGCAGGCGCCGCTGCATGCCGACATCGACCAGCGCCTGCTGCAGTCGGAAGAACGCATCAGCTACCCGAACCGCCTGCACCGGCCCGATGGCGAGGAGCGCGACACCGTGGTCACCAAGGTGCGCTTCGCCGAAGGTGACGGCCGCTCGCTGGGCATCATCGGCAGCATCATCGATGTGACCGAGTTCCGCGAGGCCGAGCGCGTCACCCGCGAGGCGCGCGACGCCGCCGAACGCGCCAACCAGGCCAAGTCGGATTTCATCGCCAACATCAGCCACGAGCTGCGCACGCCGCTGCAGTCGATCATCGGCTTCTCCGAGCTGGGTCGCAGCCTGGCCGACGGCCAGCCCGAGTTCGCCGAAATGTTCGACGACATCCACGGCGGTGGCCAGCGCATGCTGAAACTGGTGAACGGCCTGCTCGACATCTCCAAGATGGGCAGCAGCCTGGGCTCATTGGAACTGCGCCGCGCCGACCTGCTGCCGTTGGCGGCGGCGGTGGTCAAGGAGCTGAGCCCGCTGGCCGCGCAGCGCGGGCTGCAGGTCACGCTGCAGACGGCGCTGCCGCGGCTGGAGGCCGATGTCGATGCCTTCCGCTGGCAGCAGGTGCTGCGCAACGTGCTGGCCAATGCGGTGCGTTTCGCGCCGCAGGGCAGCGCCATCGACATCAGCGCGCTGGACCGCGGCGCCGAGGGCAGCGAAGTGTTGGTGCGCGATCACGGGCCCGGCATTCCGCCGGACGAGCTGGAGACCATCTTCGATGCCTTCGTGCAGTCCAGCCGCACGCAGGACGGCTCGGGCGGCACCGGCCTGGGGCTGACCATCTGCCGCAAGATCATGAGCGCGCATGGTGGCCGCATCGTGGCGCGCAACGCGCCGGATGGCGGTGCGGTGTTCGGCCTGCTGCTGCCGCCGCCAGCACCGCCGCCAGCGCTGGATATCGAACTGCCGCCGCTGGAAGAGGCGACCGCCTAGGCGGCCGCCCAGCCGGCGGCCACCGCCTCGACGCCGGCCTTCAGCTCGGCATAGCTGTGGGTGGCCGGAAACTGCGGGAACTGCGCGGCGATGGCCTGCGGTGCGTGGATGAAGAAGCCGGCGTCGGCGGCCTGCAGCATGCCGGTGTCGTTGTACGAATCACCGGCCGCGGCCACGCGGTAGTTCAGGCTCTTCAGCGCATTGACGGCGGCGCGCTTCTGGTCGGGCTGGCGCAGCCGGTAGTCGCAGACCTTGCCCGCGGCATCGACCACCAGGCGGTGGCAGAACAGCGTGGGCCGGCCCAGCTGACGCATCAGCGGGTCGGCAAATTCATAGAAGGTGTCCGACAGGATGATCACCTGGTAACGGCTGCGTATGTCGTCGAGGAACTCGCGCGCGCCGGGCAGGGGCCCCATGCCGTCGATCACCTGCTGGATGTCGGGCAGACGCAGCTTGTGCTGGTCCAGCAGGCCCAGCCGGTAGCGCATCAGCTTGTCGTAGTCGGGCTCGTCGCGGGTGGTGCGGGAGAACTCGGCGATGCCGGTGCGCTTGGAAAACTCGATCCAGATTTCCGGGACCAGCACGCCTTCCATGTCGAGGCACAGCACCTGCATTCAACGCTCCGTGGGACGCCGCGGCGCCAGCCGGCCGCACCGGGCCCGGATGCTACCCCAGGGTGTCTGCCAGCTCGCGCAGCGCCTGGCCGGTGGCCTCGTCGGCAGGGAAGAAGGTTTCCAGCGCCAGCTCCGACAGCGTGATGTCGTTCGGCGCGCCGAACACCGTGATGGTGCTGATGAAGCTCAGCACGCCCAGCGGCGAGCGCAGCTGCAGCGGCACGTAGACGGCACCCTCGTCATGCAGCTCGCTGCCCGGCTCGAGCGGCGGCGCCGGGTAGCCGCGCAGCTCTTCCACCAGTGCCTGCAGCGTGGCATCGGCCTGGCGCAGTGCCTGGGCCTGCAGCCGGTGCAGCAGGTGCTCGCGCCACGGCCCTAGGTTGACGATGCGCGGCGCCAGGCCCTGCGGATGCAGGCTCAGGCGCAGCACGTTCAGCGGCGGCTGCAGCAAGGCATCGGGCAGGCCCTGCAGCAGCAGCGGCACCATGCGGTTGTGGGCCACCATGTGCCAGTGCCGGTCGACCGCCAGCGCCGGAAAGGGCTCGTGGGCCTGCAGCACGCGCTGCAGCGCCTGGTGCGGCACCTGCAGGGCAGGGTCTTCCAGCCGGCGCTCGGCATACATCGGCGCGTAGCCGGCGGCGGTGAGCAGGCGGTTGCGCTCGCGCAGCGGCACCTCCAGCCGGTCGGCCAGGCGCAACAGCATCTCGCGGCTGGGCAGCGAGCGGCCGGTTTCCAGAAAGCTCAGGTGGCGGGTGGAGACTTCGGCATGGCCGGCCAGGTCCAGCTGGCTCATGCGGCGGCGTTGCCGCCATTCGCGCAATTGGGTGCCCACGGGCTGCATGTCGTGCATGCGGCAACGATAGCGCAGCCTTTCAGGACAACGCGGCGTCCAGGCGGGCTGCCAGCTCGTGCAGCCGGCGCTGCAGCTCCAGCGCCCGGCGGTGGCGTTCGTCGGCATCGCCGGGCTCGGCCAGCGAGCGCTCGAAGGCCAGCAGATCGGCCTCCAGCGCGGTGGCGCCGATGGTGGCGCAGGCGCCGCGCACCGAATGGCATTGCTCGCGCCACTGCGGCAGCGGGTCGGGGGCGGCCGGTTGCAGGATCTCGGGCGCGGCCTGGGCCGAATAGGTGCGCACGAAGCTGCGCAGCACGCGGGCCACCGTGCTCTCCTGGCCGCCCAGGTTGCGCAGTGCGCGCGGCAGGTCGAAGCCCTGCACCGCAGCCAGCCGCTGCGACACGCTGGGCGTCGCCACGGCGGCGGCCGGCGCCAAGGCCGGGGCACCGGCCGGGGTCGGCAGCCAGCGCAGCAGCACCCGGTACATCGTGCTCGGCTCCACCGGCTTGGCCAGGTGGTCGTTCATGCCGGCCTCCAGGCAGGCGGCGCGGTCTTCGGCGGAGACATTGGCCGTCATCGCCACGATCGGCAGTTCGCCCAGGCCGGCGGCGCGCAGCGCCCGGGTGGTGTCCAAGCCGTCCATCACAGGCATCTGGATGTCCATCAGCACCAGGTCGTAGGGCCGTGCCAGTGCCATGCGCAACGCCGCGCCGCCGTCGGGCGCCAGGTCCACCAGCAGGCCGGCGGCGCCCAGCAGTTCGCTGGCCACCTCCTGGTTGATGCGGTTGTCCTCGGCCAGCAGCACGCGCTGGCCGGCGTGGCGGCACAGCGCCCGGAACTCGGGCGAGGGCGGCACCGCCACGCCGGCACGGTCGCCGCTGCGCTGGGCACCCAGCACGCGGGCCAGTGCCTCCTGCAGGGCCGACACCGTCAACGGCTTGGACAGCGCACCGGCAAAGCCGCCATCGCGCGCCTGCGCGGCCAGCGTGTCGGCGGGTGCGGTGCCCACCAGCAGCGCCGGCGGCACGGCGCCCGGAAGCTGCGCGTGCATGGCCTGCAGCGTGGCCACGCCGTCGGGCGGGCCCATGTCCGCATCCAGCAGCAACAGGTCGTAGGGCTGGCCGGCCTGGTGTGCCTGCTGCAGATGCTGCAGCGCGGCGCGGCCATCGGGCTGGGCATCGACCTCGATTTGCAGCCCGGCCAGGCCGTCGTGCAGCGCCTCCAGCGCGGCCGGCAGGTCGTCGACCAGCAGCACGCGCAGGCCCGGCAGCGGCGCCGGCGCCTCGGCTGCGTCGCCCTGGGCACGGCCCAGCCAGGCGGTGAACCAGAAGCGGCTGCCTTCGCCGGCTACGCTGCTGAAGCCGACTTCGCCATCCATCAGCCGCGCCAGTTGCTGCGTCAGCGCCAGGCCAAGCCCGGTGCCGCCGTGGCGTCGGGTGGTGGAGGCATCGGCCTGCTCGAACGCGCCGAACAGGTGGCTCTGCTGATGCGCGGGAATGCCGATGCCGGTGTCCTGCACCTCGAAGCGCAGCTGCAGACGCTGGCCTTCTTCGGCCAGCCGCGTGCAGCGCAGCCGCACCCAGCCGCTCTCGGTGAACTTGACCGCGTTGGACAGCAGGTTCAGCAGCGCCTGCGCCAGGTGCTTGGGGTCGCCGCACAGGCGCGGCGGCATGTGGTCGGTGTGCAGCACCAGTTCCAGGCCCTTGCGCCGCGCCTCGGCCTCGACCATCGAGAGCACGCGGCTCATCAGTTCGTCGCGCGAGAACTCGATGCGCTCCAGCAGCAGCTTGCCGGCGCCGATCTTCGACAGGTCGAGCACATCGTTCAGGATCTGCAGCAGGTGCCGCGCCGCCACGTCGATCTTGCCCAGGCGCTCGCGTTGCGTGGGGTCGCGGCTGTCGATCAGGCACAGATGCGTCAGGCCGACGATGGCGTTCATCGGTGTGCGGATCTCGTGGCTCATGTTGGCCAGGAAGGCGCTCTTGGCGCGGGCCGCGCTCTCGGCGCCTTCCTTGGCCACCTGCAGCGCCTGCGTGCGCTGCGCCACCAGCGCTTCCAGGTGCTCGCGGTGGCGCTGCAGTTCCAGCTCCACCAGCTTGCGCCGGGTGATGTCCACGCACAGGCCGGTCAGCTGCGCCACGCGGCCGTCGGGCCCGCGGCGTGCGTTGCCGATGGCCTGCAGCCAGCGCGTGCCGCCACCGGGCAGCTGCACGCGGTATTCCTGCTCCAGCGGCAGGCCATCGAGCACGGCCCGTTCCACCTTCTGCCGCACGGCGGCCTGGTCTTCGGGATGCACCCGGGAGAACCAAACCTGCACGGTCTGCGCATCGCTCGCCGGGTCCAGGCCCAGCAGCGCATAGCCTTCGGGCGACCAGCTCAGCCGGTCGGCCGCCACGTCCCATTCCCAGTGCGTGGCACCGGCGGCGTTCAGTGCCACGCGCAGCCGTTCGTGGGCGGTGCGCAGCTCGGCCTCGCGGGCGCGCTGCTCGCTCAGGTCCAGCGCGGTGACCACCGCGCCTTCGATCGTGCCGTCGCGGCCCTGGATCGGCGCGAAGCTGTAGCTGGCGATCCAGGCTTCGCCGTTGTCCACGCGCTGCACTCGCAGCTCGACATGGCTGTCGCGCTCGCCGCGCAGCGCGCGGCGCAGCGGCCATGAGGTGCGCGGCAGCGGCGTGCCGTCGGGTTGCTGCAGCTGGAAGTGATCGCTGCAGTGCACGAAGCTGGCGGCGCAGTCGGCCTTGTCGCGGCTGCGGTGGAAGGCCACGCAGGCCTCGTTGAAGTGCAGCGGCCGGCCTTTCGCATCGGTGATCAGCAGCGGTGTCTGCAGGTTCTCCAGCGCGGCCTGCAGCGTCGCATGGCTGGCCTGGAAGGCCGTCTCCAGCTGCAGCCGGGCGCGCTCGGCGCGCGCATGGTCGATGCCCAGCGCCAGACTGGCCGCGCTTTCCTGCAGCGCAGCCTGCAACTGCGGGCACAAGGGCTGGCCTTCGGGTGGCTGCAGCCGCAGCCAGCCGGCGCGGTGGCCGCCAGGGGCCACCTCCAGGCAATGGGGGCCGGGCGTGGCCGCCAACGGCCCATCTGCCGGCACCCAGGCCACTTCGAAGCCGGCGGCCTCGGTCAGCGCGGCGGCCAGGCGGCCGGGCAGCAGCGTCTCGTCCAGTCCCAGCGCCAGCGCGCGCAGGGCGGCCGTCAGCACGGTCTGCGGGCGCTCCGGGACCGCAGCCTCGGCGTCGGGTGAAGGGGTCTGCGGGCTCGGGCGGCCGGCTTGCATCGGCAGGTCTTTGGAATGTGCGCAACGTGGCGCGGCCCTGGCAGTCTAAGCCGGCAGACGCCGTGCCCGTAGGCCTGCGGCGGTGGTTCGTGAAGGCTGCCGCTGCGGTTGTTGGGAAAGCACAGCATGGCTTGCGGGGAGTTCTGGACAGCCGCGCCCAAGGCCCTTTTGCTGCGGTGCGGCTGCCTATGATTCCCGGCCAGTGGACCTTGCCTTTCTCGCCCCGTGAACCCCGTGCATTCCGCCTACCCATCGACGCTGCCGCCCATGGCGCCGGTGGCGCCCACGCTGCCGTGGCATGCCCGGATGTGGGCGTCGCTGCGTCGCCGCTGGCATGGCCCCGTGCCCGACAGCCGCCAGGCCGATGCGCAGGCCCTGATGCGCGCGATGTGCGGCGCCCATCCGCAGCCGATGTGGATCTACGAGCACGCCACGCTGCGCTTCCTGGAAGTGAACGACGCGGCCGTCGCGCAGTACGGCTACAGCCGCGACGAGTTCCTGCAGATGTCGATCCTGCACGTGCGGCCCGATCCCGAGCCGCTGCGCCTGCCGCCGGCCACGCCCGTGGGCGAGCCCTGCACATGGGAGCATGTCTGCAAGGACGGCCGCCGCCTGCAGGTGGAGGTGCAGGGCTGCGATTTGATCTTTCGGGGCAAGCCGGCCCGACTGGTGATGCTGCGTGATGTCAGCGAATCGCGGCGCCTGAAGCGCGAGCTGGCCGAATCGATGGCCGCCGAGGCGCGTGCCCATGCCGAGCTGCAGCAGGTGATGGACCGCATCAGCGACGGCTTCATGGCGCTGGACGCGCAGGGGCGCTTCACCCATGCCAATGCCCGCGCCGCGCAGATGCTGGGCCTGCCCGGCGATGCCGTGCTGGTCGGCCGCACGCTGGAGGCGCTGCTGCCCGCCGCGGGCGCCGCCTGGCTGGCCGAGCGCGTGCACACCGCGCTGCGCCAGCAGCGTGCCTGCCATGGCGAGCACCGGCTGGCCGATGGCGGTCCGTGGTGCGAGTTCCGCGTGTTCCCGTCCGACCGCGGTGTGACCATCCACCTGTCCGATGTCAGCGCGCAGCGCAAGGCGCGCGAGGCGCTGCGCCACAGCGAGCGCCAGTTCCGCCTGCTGGCCGAGCAGCTGCCGGCAGTCATCTACCGCGCGCCGGCCGATCCCGACAGCCCCTGCCACTACATCAGCCCGGCGGTGCGCGTGCTGGGCTACACACCGGCGCAATGGATGTCCGGCGCCGGGCCCAACTGGAACCAGGTGCTGCATCCTGAAGACCGCGCCCGCGTTTACGACGAGCTGCGCGGCCTGTGCGCGGCCGGTGGCGAGCTGCAGCTGAGCTACCGGCTGCGCGACCACACCGGCCAATGGCGGCACTTCATCGACCATGCGCGCATGGTGCTGCGCGCCGACGGCGGCCACGAGGTGCAGGGCGTGATGGTCGAGGTGACCGAACTGCGCCGCACCGAGCAGGCGCTGCGCGAGGCCGAGGCCTGCCAGCGCGGGCTGTTCGAGGCCATGGCCGAAGGCGTGCTGCTGCTTGATGCCGGTCAAGCCATCGTCGAGTGCAATGCGGCGCTGAGCAGCTTGTCTGGCTATGCTGCCGGCGAGCTGATGCGCATGAAATTCGACGACCTGCTGACCCCTGCCGCCGGCCCGGCCAACGCCGCGCTGGCCGCGGCCGAACTGCGCCACAAGCAGGGCCACGCCGTGCCGGTGGAGTTGAGCCGCCGGCCGCTGCGCGATGGCTTCAGCGTGCTGGTGCTGCGCGACGTGACCGAGCGCCGGCGCGCCGAGCAGGCGCTGCAGGCGCACAAGGCCGAGCTCAGCGAACTGACCGGGCACTTGCTGGCGCAGGAGCGCGAGACCACCCGCTACATCGCCCAGACCCTGCACGAGCAGGTGGGCCAGCAGCTGACGGTGGCGCGGCTGCGCCTGGACGCTACCGCCACGCTGCATGCCGGCGAGATGTCTTCGTCGCTGCAAAATGAATGCCGCCAGCTGGCCGGCAGCCTGGAGCGCGCGATGACCGAAGTGCGCTCGGTGCTGCATGCGCTGCGGCCGGCTCTGCTGGAAGAGCAGGGCCTGGTCGCCGCGCTGGACAACGAGGTGCGGGCCCGCAGCATCGATGCCGGGCAGCCCGACGTGCTGCTGGAGCTGGACGACGACAGCTTGGCGCTGCGCTGGCCGGCCGAGGTGGAGTACGCCGCCTTCATGATCGCCCGCGAGGCGCTGGCCGACGCGCAGCAGCGCCCTGGCTGCACGCTGGTGCGGGTGGTGCTGGCCGGCGATGCGCAGGGCCTGCAGCTGGAGGTCGTCGATGACGGCCTGCCGGCCGCCGGGCCGCTGCCGCGGGCGCCGCTGGGCCACCTGGGGCTGGTGGGCATGCGCGAGCGCGCGCTGGCCATCGGGGCGCGCTTCGATGCGCAGTACGATCCCGAAAGTGGCTATCGGGTGCTGTTGCACTGGCGGGAGGATGGGCAATGACCGACGTGTACGTGGTCGACGATCACGCCATGCTGCGTGATGGCTTGTCCGTGGTCTTGCGGGCGGCCGGGCACAAGGTGGTCGGCGAAAGTGGCGATCCGACGGTGGCGCTGGCCGAGATCCAGCGCCTGGCGCCGCAGGTGCTGCTGCTGGACCTGCACCTGGGGCAGCGCTCGGGCTTCGAGCTGCTGACCGAACTGCAGCGCCGCAAGATCGAGGTGCGCACCATCGTGCTGACGATGTCCGAGTTGCCGCGCCACGTGGCCGAGGCGATGCGCCTGGGCGCCATGGGCTACATGCTGAAGGGCGCACCCTCGGCCGACCTGCTGCAGGCCATCGAGGCCGTGTCGCAGGGCCGTCGCTACCTGGGTGGCGTGGTGGCCGACCTGGCGGTGCAGGGCCTCACGGCCGGCGACGACGCTAGCGCTCTCAGCAAGCTGTCGGCGCGCGAGCGCCAGATGGCCGAGCTGGTGGTGCGCGGCAAGTCCAGCGCGCAGATCGGCACGCTGCTGCACCTGTCACCGAAGACGGTGGATTCCTACCGCAGCCGGCTGATGGCCAAGCTGGGCGTCGCCGACGTGCCGGCGCTGGTGCGCTTCTCTATCCGCACCGGCCTGATCGACGCCGAGGAACGCTGACGCGTTCCGGCGCGCGGCCACGCATTCCTTGCGTGGCCGATGCAGGATTCCTCGCAGACGCCGGACGCGGCGCTTCCTAGAGTGCCATCAGGCTGTGCGGTCCGCTTCGCTGGAAGCGGCCCGGGCGGCCGGGAAGCCCCCTAGTGAATCCGTCTGCCGCACCCCTCGAAAGGCCGTGTTGATCCGTATGCCGGTTCTGCACGCCCGCGGTCCCGCATCCGCGCGGCCGCGCCTGGGCGCGACACAGCTGATGCAGCGCGGCCGTGCCGCCGCGCCCGCGGCAGTGGGCCTGGCCGGCCTGCTGCTGCTGGCCCTGGCCGCCGCCGAGCGCGGCGCCGCGTGGCTGCCGACAGCGCCGTGGCTGGCGGCTGGCGGCGCGGCACTCGTGGTCGGTGGTTTGGCGTTGGCCCTGCTGCAGCGCCAGGCCGGTCGCCACCGCCAGGCGCTGGGGGCCGCGCAGCAGGCGCTGGCGCAGCACCAGCGCAGCGCGCAGCTGCTGGACGCGATCGCGCAGTGCTCGCCCGATGCGATCTATGCCAAGGATCTGCAGGGCCGCTACCTTTTCTTCAACCGCGCCGCGGCGGCGCTGTGTGGTCGCGAGGCGCAGGAGATCATCGGCCGCGACGATGCCTTCATCTTCGGCCCCGAAGAGGTGGCGCAGATCCAGGCGGTGGACCGCCATGTGGTCTTCGGCGGCGAGGCCGCCAGCTACGAGGTGGAGCGCCAGACCGCCCTGGGCCAGCGCAGCTTCCACGCCACCAAGGGCCCGCTGCGCGACGCCCAGGGGCAGGTGATCGGCAGCTTCGGCATCTCGCGCGACATCACCCAGCGCCGGCACAGCGAAGAGCAGCTGCGGCAGCTGTCGCAGGCGGTGGAGCAGAGCTCGGACAGCATCGTCATCGCCGACCTGCGCGCGCGCATGGTCTACGTCAACCAGGCCACGCTGGACAGCACCGGCTACACCCGCGACGAGCTGCTGGGCGCCAACATGCGCATCCTGCAGTCGGGCCGCACGCCGCCCGAGACCTATGCCGACATGTGGGCCGCGATGGCCTCGGGCCTGCCGTGGAAGGGCCTGCTGTTCAACCGGCGCAAGGACGGCAGCGAATACGTCGAGTTCTCGGTGATGACGCCGGTGCGCACGCCGCAGGGCCGTGTCACGCACTTCATCGCGGTGAAGGAAGACGTCACCGAGAAGCAGCGCATGGGCGCCGAGCTGGATTCGTACCGCACCCATCTCGAGGAGCTGGTGGGCCAGCGCACGGCCGAGCTGGCCCAGGCCAAGCGCGCGGCCGAGGCCGCCAATGCCGCCAAGAGCAGCTTCCTGGCGACGATGAGCCACGAGATACGCACGCCGATGAACGGCATCGTCGGCCTGGTCGAGGTGCTGTCGGCCGCGTCGCTGAGCACCGAGCAGGGCGAGCTGCTGCGCAACGTCCGCGAATCGGCCTTCTCGCTGCTGAAGATCATCGACGGGCTGCTGGACTTCTCCAAGATCGAGGCCGGCCACCTGGTGCTGGAGCACACCCGGGTGGACCTGCGCGCGCTGGTCGAAGGCACCTGCGACTCGCTGCAGGCTGCCGCCACCGACCGGCAGCTGCTGCGCGTCTTCGTCGACCCGGCGCTGCCCGCGCTGGTAACCACCGACGCGCTGCGCCTGCGGCAGATCATCAACAACCTGGTCGGCAACGCGCTGAAGTTCAGCGCCGGCCTGGCGCGGCCCGGCCGGGTGGCGCTGCGCGTCGACGGCTCGCAGCCCGGCCTGCTGCGCCTGACGGTCAGCGACAACGGCATCGGCATGGACGCCGCGGCGCTGGCCCGGGTGTTCGATCCCTTCGTGCAGGCCGAGCATTCCACCACCCGCCGCTATGGCGGCACGGGGCTGGGCCTGTCGATCGTGCAGAAGCTGGTGCAGGCCTTCGGCGGCCGCATCGAAGCCCACAGCCTGCCCGAGCAGGGCGCGCGCTTCGTCGTGCAGCTGCCGCTGCAGCCGGTGCCGCACGGCGACAGCGGGCTGCCCGGCCCGATCGAGCTGCCGCAGGTGGACTGCCACCTGCTGCTGGGCGATGCCGAGATGGAGCAGGACTGGACGGCTTACCTGCAGGCCGCCGGCGTGGCGGTGTTCGGCTGGCCGGACATGGCCACGCTGCGCGCCGGCCTGTACGTGGAGCCTTCGGCCGATGCGGTGCTGCTGCTGGCCGAATCGCTGCCGGCCGCCACCCTGGCCGAGGCCCGCGCGCTGGCCGAGCAGGTGGGCGTCGGCATGGTGGCCGTCGGCCGTGGCACCCGCCGCAAGCCTTACCACGGGCCCGATGGCGCCTTGCGCATCGATGCCGATGCGCTGCACCGCGACACCCTGCTGCTGGCCGTGGCCATGAGCGCCGGCCGCGGCGCGCCGCAGGCCCAGCCTGCCGTCGAGCGCGATGCCCCGCGCCTGGCCCGCGGCACGCGCGTGCTGGTGGCCGAGGACAACCCGGTCAACCAGACAGTGATCCGCCTGCAGCTGGAACTGCTGGGCCTGCAGCCGGACATCGCTGCCGACGGCCTGCAGGCGCTGCAGATGTGGCGCAACGGCGGCTACGCGATGCTGCTGACCGACCTGCACATGCCCGGCCTGGACGGCTGCACGCTGGCCCAGCGCATCCGTGCCGAGGCGGCCGGGCCGTCGGTGGCGCCGCTGATCGCGGTGACGGCTAGCGCGTCCGAAGAAGAGCGCGCGCGCTGCCGCGCCGCCGGCCTGGACGACTACCTCAGCAAGCCCATCACGCCGGAACGCCTGGCCGAGGTGCTGCGGCGCTGGCTGCCCGACCTGAGCCTGCCGCCGGCCGCGCCGGCGCGTGCCGAGCCAGGCGCGGAACCGGTGCTGGACGAGGCCGCGCTGCCGGCGCTGGTGGGCAGCGACCGCACGGTGTTGCGGCGCATCCGGCAGGAATACGTGCAGGCCTCGCAGGACAGCGCCGACGCGCTGCGCGAGGCCGTGGCCTATGGGCGCTGGGCCGATGCCAGCGCGGTGGCGCACAGGCTGAAGTCCTCGTCGCGTGCCGTCGGCGCGATGCAGCTGGCGCGGCTGTGCGCCGAGATCGAGACCGCCGTGCGGCACAGTGACCCGGCGGCGGTGAAGCAGCTGCAGTCGGGCTTCGACGCCGCCGCGGCCGAGGTGCAGCGCCGCATCCGCGCGCAGCTGCAGGACGGGCCGGAGCCGGCCGTCACCACCAGCCCGGCGCCGCTGCGCAGCAGCCTGCGGCGCTACGTGCCGCGCGAACTGAGCGATGCATTGCAGCACGGCCAGCTGCGCGTGCACTACCAGCCCCTGGTGTCGCTGGCCGATGGCCGGCTGCTGGCGCTGGAGGCGCTGGTGCGCTGGCAGCACCCCAGCGACGGCCTGCTGCTGCCCGAGCAGTTCCTGCCGCTGGCCGAAGAGCGCGGCCTGCTCGGCGCGCTGGATGCGCAGGTGCTGGACCAGGCCCTGGCCCAGGCCGCGCGCTGGCGCGACCAGGGGCTGCCGTCCACCTTGAGCCTGAACATGGCCTTCGACGCCCTGCAGCGCACTGGCCTGCCGGAAGAGCTGGCGGACCGCCTGGCCCGCCACGGGCTGGCCCCGCAGACGCTGCGGCTGGAGCTGGCCGAGGCGCGGCTGGCCTCGCTGGGCCCGTTGCAGCGCGATGTGCTCGGCCGGCTGCGGCAGCTGGGCATCGGCCTGGCGATCGACGACTTCGGGACCGGCCAGGCCACGCTGGCCGAGCTGCGCGACCTGCCCTTCGACCAGCTGAAGATCGACCCGGGCCTGGTGCACGGCTGCAGTCAGAGCACCACGCGCCGCGCCAGCCTGAAGGCCAGCCTGGCCATGGCCCGCCAGCTGGGCCTGCGCACCGTGGCCAAGGGCGTCGAAGACGCCGCCGACTGGGACACCGTGCGCGACGCCGGTTGCGACGCTGCCCAGGGCTACTTCGTCGCCCGACCGATGGCGGCCGACCAGCTGCAAGGCTGGCTGGCCGGCTTTGCGCGGCGCTATCCGCAGATTGCATGACACCGACCGAACGAATGCCCTACGTCCCGCCTGCACCGACCCCCTGGCAACTGCCCCTGCCCGATGCCCTGCGCCGCGCCCTGCAGCGGCTGCAAGGAAATGCGCCCGATGCGGCGGCGCCGCCCGATGCGCTGCCGGCGGCGCTGGTGCAGCGGCTGGACGAAGCGGTGCAGCTGTGGGGCGGGCACCTGGGCACGGCGCAGGCGCAGATGCGCGAGGCCACCGACCAGCTGCTGCAGGGCTTCATGCAGATCCTGGAGCAGCTCGATCTCATCCTCGACGTCGACCCGGCACAGGCCGCAGGCACCGGCGGCGCCGGCCCGCTGGACGAGCGCGCGCAGATGCTGCAGCGCTGCGAGGATCAGCTGCGCAGCCTGGTGCAGAACTTCCACGGCTTCGTGCAATCGCGCGAGGCCATGGCCGGCACGATGCGCTCGCTGGCCGGTGCGTCCACGGGCCTGCGCGGCATGGCCGAGGACGTGGCCAAGATCGCGCGTCAGACCAACCTGCTGTCCTTCAATGCCGCCATCGAGGCTGCGCGCGCCGGCGACACCGGCCGCGGCTTTGCGGTGGTGGCGGCCGAGGTGCGCCGCCTGTCCACCGAATCGGGCGAGACCGGTCGGCGCATCGGCAGCCAGGTCGGGGCCTTCGAGTCCAGCATGCAGGAGACGCTGGCCATGGCCGGCCGCCAGGCCACCCAGGACACCGGCGTGATCGAGGCGGCCGAGGCCACCGTCGGCCGGGTGATCGAGCAGGTGGACGACGCCGTCGGCCAGCTGCAGCAGCGTGCCGCCGAGCTGGCCGCGCGCGGCCAGGCGGTGCGCGAGCAGGTGCAGCAGCTGATGGTGGCCTTCCAGTTCCAGGACCGGGTGCAGCAGATCATCGACCAGGTGCACCAGTCGATGGCCGGCGCAGTGCAGCGCCTGCAGCTGGCGCTGGCCCAGGGCCGCGCACCCGACAGCGCCGAATGGCTGGCGCTGCTGGCGGCCGGCTACACCACCGACGAGCAACGCGCGCTGGCCGATGGCGGCACGAGCGCCCACACCCCCGCGCCGCAGAGCGACACCACCTTCTTCTGACCGCCCCGCTGAACATGGCCAAGACCATCCTGATCGTCGACGATTCCTCCTCCCTGCGCACCGTCGTGAAACTGGCGCTGACGCGCGCCGGCTACGACGTGCTGGAAGCCGGCGACGGCCAGCAGGGCCTGGGCCAGCTGGACAAGGCGGCCAAGGTGCACCTGATCGTCAGCGACGTGAACATGCCGGTGATGGACGGCATCAGCTTCGTCAAACAGGTGAAGCAGCACCCGCGCCATCGCTTCACCCCGGTGGTGATGCTGACCACCGAAGGCCAGGACGCCAAGAAGGAGCAGGGCCGCGCGGCCGGCGCCAAGGCCTGGATCGTCAAGCCCTTCAACCCGCCACAGCTGCTGGACGCGGTGTCCAAGCTGATCCTGCCCTGAGGAACCCGCTCATGCCCCACGAGCCGCTGGCGCTGCCAGCCGAACTGACCATCTACAACGTGGCCGATCTGCGCCGCCAGCTGCTGGCGCATGCCGAGGCCCATGCCGACGATGAGGCCTGCCAGCTGGACGGCGCCTCGGTCGACCAGGTCGACGCCGCCGGCCTGCAGCTGCTGCTGTCGCTGACGCGCACGCTTTCAGCCGCCGGTCGCACGCTGCAATTGGCCGCCCCCAGCCCGCTGCTGGTGGAGGCCTGCGAGGCGCTGGGCTTGCGTGGCCCCGTGCTGGGCGCAGCCGCCGAAGGAGCCACGGCATGACGACGCAGGACGATCAGAGCTTCATCCTGGAGGTGCTGCCCGCCTTCGTCTGCGAGGCGCAGGAACAGGTCGAGACGCTGGAGCAGCTGCTGCTGCAGCTGGAAGACCGGCCGGGCGACCGCGAGCTGCTGGACGCGCTGTTCCGCTGCGCGCACACCATCAAGGGCTCGGCCGGCATCTTCGGCCTAGACGCGGTGGTGGCCTTCACGCACCACGTGGAGAACCTGCTCGACCGCTTGCGCGAAGGCCGCCTGCAGTTCAGCGCGGCGCTGAGCACGCTGCTGCTGCAATGCAACGACCAGATCCGTGCGCTGGTGGCCGAAGCGCAGCACCCCGGGCAGGCCGATGCGCAGGACCTGCAGCGGCGCGCCGCGCTGGTGCAGCAGCTGCAGGCTGCCGGCGGCGAGGCCGTGGCGCCCGCCGCGCCCGTGGCCGCCGATGCCGCCGCCGCCGCCGAAGGCCTGCGGCCCTGGCGGCTGCAGGTGCGCTTTGGCATCGACACCTTCCGCAACGGCATGGACCCGCTGAGCATCCTGGGCTACCTGCGCGGGCTGGGGCGGCTGCACGGCACCGCCTGCGAGCTCGAGGCCGTGCCGGCGCTGGAACGGCTGGATGCCGAAAGCTGCCACCTGGCCATCGACACGCTGTTCGACAGTGCCGCCACGCGTGCGCAGATCGAGGACGCGTTCAGCTTCGTGCGCGACGATGTCGAGCTGAGCCTGACGCCGCTGGATGCACCGCAGGACGCGCCGCCACCCGCGGCGGCCGCTGCCGCGCCGGCCGTGGCCGCGCCCAAGCCCGTGGCGCCGCGCGAGCCGGCCGCCGCCGACGACCAGCGCGTGATCCGCGTGCAGGCCGAGCGGCTGGACGCGGTGATGAACCTGCTGGGCGAACTGGTCATCGCCAGCGCCGGTGCTACCGCGCTGGCGCGGGCCTCGCGCCAGTCCAGCCTGGTCGAGGCCAACCAGCAGATCGGCGCGCTGGTCGAGGAAATCCGCAACAGCACGCTGCAGCTGCGCATGGTGCCCATCGGTGAGACCTTCTCGCGCTTCCGCCGCGTGGTGCGTGACACCGCGGCCGAGCTGGGCAAGGACGTGGTGCTGGACATCGTGGGCGGTGACACCGAGCTGGACAAATCGGTGGTCGAGCGCATTGCCGATCCGCTGATGCACCTGGTGCGCAATGCGCTGGACCATGGCCTGGAGACGGCCGAGCAGCGCGTGGCCACCGGCAAGCCGCCACGCGGCCGGCTGACGCTGGGCGCCTGCCACGAGGCCGGCAGCATCCTGATCCGTATCGGCGACGACGGCCGCGGCCTGCAGCGCCAGAAGCTGCTGGAGCGCGCCTGGGAACGCGGCCTGCTGGAACGCGGCAGCGTGCCCGAGGACGCGGCGATCCTGAACCTGATCTTCGAACCGGGCTTTTCCACCGCCGACAAGGTGACCAACCTCAGCGGCCGCGGCGTGGGCATGGACGTGGTCCGGCGCAACATCGAGGCGCTGCGCGGCTCGGTCACGCTGTCCAGCGTGGAAGGGCAGGGCTCGACCATCGAGATCCGCCTGCCGCTGACGCTGGCCATCATCGACGGCTTCCTGGTCGGCGTGGGGCCGTCGAAGTTCATCTTCCCGCTGGATGCGGTGGACGAGGTCATCGAGAGCCGGCCCACCGCCACCGGGCTGGACACCGCCGGCCGCGGCCGCATGGAGCTGCGCGGCCAGGTGCTGCCGGTGGTCAGCCTGCGCACGCTGTATGCGCTGGAATCGCCCGCGCCCGAGCGCAGCAGCGTGGTCGTCATCCGCAGCGGCGGCCGCCGCTTCGGCGTGATGGTCGACCTGCTGCTGGGCCAGCACCAGACCGTCATCAAGCCGCTGGCCCGCATGTTCCGCAGCCTGCGCGGCATGTCCGGATCGTCGATCCTGGGCAACGGCGAGGTGGCGCTGATCTTCGATGTGCACGCCCTGTGCCAACTGGCCGAACGGCCGCCGGGCCCGGTGGCCCGTCTTTCCCCCCGCGGCAGCGCCAGTGTTGCCGACCTGTCCTGAAAGAGAAGTCCGACATGAACACGAACACCCCGTCCTGGATGGCTCGCCTGCTGGCGGGCAGCACCCTGCAACAGGCCAGCGAGCAGCTGCACGCCGCGCAGCAGGCCCGTGACACGGCCGAGGCCGCGCTGGCCGAGGCCCGTACCCGCCTGAAGGAGGTGGAGTCCGAGCTGCAGGTGCGCAAGGACATCATGAATGTCACCAGCATCGTCTCCGAGGCCGACAAGAAGGGCGACATCCTGTCGGTGAACGACAAGTTCCTCGAGGTCTCCAAGTACCCGAAGGACGAGCTGATCGGCCACGGCCACAACACCACGCGCCACCCCGACATGCCGAAGGAGGTGTTCAAGCAGATGTGGCAGACCATCGGCCGCGGCGACATCTTCCGCGGCGTGGTCAAGAACCGCGCGAAGGACGGCACGCCCTACTACGTGGATGCGGTGATCGCGCCGATCCTGGGCGAGAACGGCAAGCCGATGAAGTACCTGGGCGTGCGCTACGACATCACCACCGCCGAGATCGAGCGCCAAAACGCCAAGGGCATCCTGGATGCGATCGACTCCAACTACGCCTACATCGAGTTCGACCTGGGCGGCCACGTGCTGACGGCCAACCGCAACTTCCTCGACCTGATGGGCTACCAGAGCGCCGAGATCGTCGGCAAGCACCACCGGCTCTTCGTCGACGGCACCTATGCGGGCTCGGCCGCGTACCAGCATTTCTGGCGTGACCTGAACGAGGGCCGCGCGCAGAAGGAGGTGTTCGAGCGCATCACCAAGACCGGCCAGGTGGTGTCGATCCAGGCCATCTACGCGCCGGTGAAGGACGAGATGGGCCGCGTGGTGAAGATCGTCAAGATCGCCACCGACGTGACCGCCGAGGTGCAGGCCAACCAGATGCTGCGCCAGGCGGTGGAGGAAGCGCAGCGCGTCACCGCCGCGGCCCGCGACGGCGACCTGAGCCAGCGCATTCCGCTGCAGGGCAAGAGCGGCCCGATCGAGGCGCTGTGCGCCGGCGTCAACCAGATGATGGAGACCACCTCGGTGATCTTCGACGACGTGGGCCGCGTGCTGGGCGCGCTGGCCGCGGGCGACCTGTCGCAGCGCATCACCCGCGACTACAGCGGCGTCTTCGGCCAGCTGAAGGACGATGCCAACGCCAGCAGCGAGACGCTGGCCGGCATCATCGACGACGTGGGCCGCGTGTTCTCGGGCCTGTCGGCAGGTGACCTGACGCAGCGCATCACCCGCGAGGCGCGTGGCACCTTCGATCAGGTCAAGCAGGACGCCAACAGCAGCTGCGACAAGCTGGCCTCGATCATCGAGGAGGTGCGCGCCGCGGCCGACGCGCTGACCGGCGCCGCCAACCAGGTGAGCGCCACCGCGCAGTCGCTGTCGCAATCGGCCAGCGAGCAGGCCTCGTCGGTGGAAGAGACCACCGCTTCGATCGAGCTGATGTCGGCGTCGATCACGCAGAACAGCGACAACGCCAAGGTCACCGACGGCATGGCCACGCAGGCCAGCCGGCAGGCCGGCGAGGGCGGACAGGCCGTCAGCCAGACCGTGGCGGCCATGAAGCAGATCGCGCAGAAGATCTCCATCGTCGACGACATCGCCTACCAGACCAACCTGCTGGCGCTGAACGCGGCCATCGAGGCGGCCCGTGCCGGCGAGCACGGCAAGGGCTTCGCGGTGGTGGCTGCCGAGGTGCGCAAGCTGGCCGAACGCAGCCAGGAAGCAGCCAAGGAGATCGGCGACCTGGCGGGCAACAGCGTGTCCACGGCCGAACGCGCGGGCAAGCTGCTCGATGAGATCGTGCCCAGCATCCAGAAGACCAGCGAGCTGGTGCAGGAGATCGCCGCGGCCTCGCAGGAGCAGAGCCAGTCGGTCACCCAGATCGGCGGTGCGATGGGCCAGCTGAGCAAGGCCACGCAGCAGAACGCCTCGGCTTCCGAGGAGCTGGCTGCCACGTCGGAAGAGCTCAGCGGCCAGGCCGGCCAGTTGCAGCAGTCGGTGGCGATCTTCAGCGTGCATGCCGACGCTGCGGCCGCTCGGCCGGGTGCCGCGGTGGTCGAGCGGCGCGCGCCGAACTCGCCGATGCGCGGTGGACGCCCCGCAGCGGCGCCGGCCAAGACGCTGTCGGTCAGCGGCAGCGCCCGCGGCACCGGCACGCATGGCAACTTCCGCCCCTACTGACGCGGAGGCCACCATGACCCAGGCATCCGCATCCGCCGCCGATGACGCGGCCGCGCAGTACCTGACCTTCACGCTCGGCGAGGAGGTGTTCGCGATGGACATCCGCACCGTGCGCGAGATCATCCAGTACGGGCCGATGACGCCCGTGCCGCTGATGCCGGCCTTCGTGCGCGGCGTCATCAACCTGCGCGGCGCCGTAGTCCCGGTGATCGACCTGAAGGCACGCTTCGGCCAGCCGGCCGCGGTGGTGGGCAAGAAGTCGTGCATCGTCATCTTCGACGCGCTGCGCGAAGGCGAGCGTGTCGAACTCGGCCTGCTGGTCGATGCGGTCAGCGAGGTGATCGACATCCCACCCTCGCAGATCGAGCCGCCGCCCAGCTTCGGCACCGCCGTGCGCCGCGACTTCATCCGTGGCATGGGCAAGGTGGCGAACCGCTTCGTCATCCTGCTCGAGCCGGACAAGGCGCTGGACGTCGAGGAGATGGCCGCGCTGTGCGAAAGCGGCCAGGTCCCGCTGGCCGCCTGAGCGCCTTCCTACCCCCCAACCCCCCCGCCCACGCGAGGTCACCGCATCATGCGCAACGACGCGTTTTCCACGCCAAGCCGCTGGCAGGCCCTGCTGCACCGGCTCTCGCTGGCGCAGAAGTTCGCCATCCTCGGCGTGATGGCATTGCTGATGGCGGCCGTGCCCACGGCGCTGTACCTGCAGCGCTCGATGGCCGAGATCGACACCGCCAAGCTGGAGCTGCGCGGCACCGCACCGATGGCGGCGCTGCAGGAGGTGGTGGCACAGTTGCAACAGCACCGGGGCCTGGCCGGCGGCTGGCTGGCCGGTGATGCCAGCCTGGGGCCGCGCCGCGTGGCCGCGGCCGAGGACCTGGCCCGCGCCGAAGTGGCGCTGCAGGCCAGCCTGGAAGCCGCCGGCGCCTCGGCCGAGCAGTTGGCGCGCTGGCAGGCCAGCCGCCAGCAGGTGGCCGCGCTGCAGGCCCAGGTGGCTGGCCGCCAGCTCAGCGCCACCGACAGCTTTGCCCGGCACACCGAGCAGGTGGCCGCGACGCTGGAGTTCGGAGACCTGCTGCTCGACGAGTTCGGCCTGTCGCTGGACCCGCAGGCCGACGGCTACTTCCTGATCATGGCCGCGCTGGTCGACTCGCCGGCCCTGGCCGAACGGCTGGCGCAGCTGCGTGGCCTGGGCACCACCTACCTGGCGGCCGGCAAGCTGCCACTCGATGGCCGGGTGGCGCTGACCTCGCTGCAGGACCGCGCCACCGAGCGCTTTGCGTCGATGGTGCGCAATTTCGGCAAGGCCGCCGCGGCCGCGCCCGATCGCAAGCTGGCGCTGGGCGACCAGGCCGAGGGCGTGGAGTTGCAGGTGGCCGAGGCATTGGCCCTGCTGGACCGCAGCCTGCTGAAGACCGGCGCGCCGAAGATGGCGCCTGGTGAGTATTTCGAACAGTTCAGCCACGCCATCGAGGCGGTGCGCAAGCTGAACGCCAGCGCCCAGCAGCACCTGGCCGGCGTGCTGGCGGCGCGGGTGCAGAGCCTGCAGCATGCGCAGTGGATTGCGCTGGCCGTGCTGGCGGCGCTGATTGCCGGCTGCGTGCTGCTGGCGGTGCAGTTCGTGCGCAGCATCACCGAGCCGGTGAACGAGGCGGTGCAGGTGGCCCGCGCGGTGGCGCAGGGCGAGCTGGACCACCGCGTGACGGTACGCGGCGGCAACGAGATCGGCCAGCTGATGCAGGCGCTGGAGGCCATGCAGCAGCAGTTGCGCCAGCGCGCCGAGGCCGAGGCCGCGCACCAGCAACAGCTGCAGGAGCGGGCCGAAGCCGACGCGCGGCTGCTGGCGGTGAACACGCGCATCAAGCAGTCGCTGGACGTCGCCTCCACCAACGTGATGGTGCTGGACAGCGGCCGCCGCATCATCTACGCCAACCAGTCGCTGCAGGCGATGATGCGCGAGGTGGAAACCGACGTGCGCACGGTGCTGCCGGCCTTCCAGGCGCAGCGCGTGGTGGGCGCCGATTTCGACAGCCTGCTGCAGGAACCGGCCGCACTGCGCGAGGTGATCGCGCGGCTGAGCGGCACGCACGGCACCGCGCTGCAGCTGGGCGTGCGCCGCTTCCAGCTGGCGCTGAACCCGATCGTCGACGAGCGCGGCCAGCGCCTGGGCACGGTGTTGGAATGGCGCGACCGGACGGCCGAACTGGCCGAGCGCGAGGCCGAGCAGCGCGTGGCGGCCGAGAACCTGCGCATCCGCAATGCGCTGGACCATGTCAGCCTGCCGGTGCGCATTGCCGACCAGGACGGCACCATCGTCTACATCAACCATGCGCTGCAGCAGGTGCTGCAGCGCGATGCGGCCGCCTTCGCCCGCCAGATCCCGGGCTTCCAGCCAGAGCGCGTACTGGGCGGCAGCATCGGCATCTTCTATGCCGAGCCGGCGGCGGCGCTGGCCGGGCTGCGCGCGCTGAGCGAGACCGCGCGCTCGCGTCTGACGCTGGGCGGCCGGCTCTACGACCTGACCACCAACCCGGTGCTGTCGGCGCAGGGCGAGCGGCTGGGCACGGTGGGCCAGTGGGACGACATCACCGACCAGGTGGCGGCCGAGCGGCAGGTGGACGCGCTGGTCGAGGCCGCCGCGCAGGGCGACTTCAGCCACCGGCTGGACATGCACGGCCGCGACGATTTCTTCGGCCGTCTGGGCACCGGTATGAACCGGCTGATGGACACCACCGAGCGTGGCCTGAACGACGTGTCCGGCCTGCTGCAGGCGCTGGCCCGCGGCGACCTGTCGCAGCGCATCGAAAGCGACTACCAGGGCCTGTTCGCCGAAGTGAAAGATGCCGGCAACAGCACGGTGCGCCAGCTGTCGCAGGTGATCGGCGAGGTGCGCGCCGCGGCCGACGCGCTGACCGGCGCTGCCGACCAGGTGAGCGCCACCGCGCAGTCGCTGTCGCAGTCGGCCAGCGAGCAGGCGTCGTCGGTGGAACACACCACCGCGTCGGTGGAGCAGATCACCCGCTCGATCAGCCAGAACAGCGACAACGCACAGGGGACCGACGGCGTGGCCCTGCAGGCCAGCCGGCAGGCCGGCGAGGGCGGCCAGGCCGTCAGCCAGACCGTGGCGGCGATGAAGCAGATCGCGCAGAAGATCTCCATCGTCGACGACATCGCCTACCAGACCAACCTGCTGGCGCTGAATGCGGCCATCGAGGCGGCCCGCGCCGGCGAACACGGCAAGGGCTTCGCGGTGGTGGCGGCCGAGGTGCGCAAGCTGGCCGAACGCAGCCAGGAAGCGGCCAAGGAGATCGGCGACCTGGCCGGCCACAGCGTGTCCACCGCCGAGCGTGCGGGCAAGCTGCTGGACGAGATCGTGCCCAGCATCCAGAAGACCAGCGAGCTGGTGCAGGAGATCGCTGCGGCCTCGCAGGAGCAGAGCCAGTCGGTCACGCAGATCGGTGGCGCGATGGGCCAGCTGAGCAAGGCCACGCAGCAGAACGCCTCGGCTTCCGAGCAACTGGCGGCCACCTCCGAAGAGCTGAGTGGCCAGGCCAGCACGCTGCAGGAGGCGGTGGCCTTCTTCCGGCTGGAGCCGGCCGCAGCGCCCAAGCGCCATGCCTGGCTGGCCACCGGCACCCATGGCTGAGCGGCCCCCTTTCCCGAACCCTGGCAAACGATGAGCACCCTGCGCGACGACACCTTCCACCGCATCACCGAGCTGATGTATTCGACCATTGGCCTGTCCTTTGCCGAGAACAAGAAACCGCTGGTCTCGTCCCGGCTGGCGCCGCGCATCCAGCGCCTGGGGCTGGGCGGCTACGAGGACTACCTGGCGCTGATTGCCGGCGACGACGACGGTGGCGAGTTCCAGATGGCGGTGGACCTGCTGACCACCAACGAGACCTACTTCTTCCGCGAGCCGGCGCATTACGAGCTGCTGGAGCGTGAGCTGACGGCCAAGCGGCCACGCACGCTGGCGGTGTGGAGCGCGGCCTCGTCCTTCGGCGACGAGGCCTTCAGCACCGCGATGCTGCTGGCCGACCTGCAGCAGCAGGGCCGGCTGACGGCCGACTGGTCGATCCTGGGCACCGACATCAGCGACCGCGTGCTGCGCAGCGCCAGCCAGGCGGTGTACCCCGAAGACCGGCTGGCGCATGTGTCGCCCGAGCGGCTGCGCCGCTACTGCCTGCGCGGCGAGGGCGATTCGCAGGGCCTGGTGCAGATCCAGGACAAGCTGCGCGAACGGGTGCGCTTCGGCCAGCTGAACCTGTGCCAGCCCATCGACGGCATCGGCCCCTTCGACGTGATCTTCCTGCGCAACGTGCTGATCTACTTCGACACCGAGACCAAGGTGGAGGTGGTGGACCGGGTGCTGGGCCTGCTGAAGCCCGACGGCCTGTTCTTCATCGGCACCGCCGAGGGCCGGGTGCCTTGCCAGACGCCGCTGCAGGCGGTGGCGCCGGGCGCCTTCCGCAAGCGCGTGTCATGAGCGCCTGCGCCGGGGCCTGGCCGCAGGCCGAGCCGCGCAGCTACACGCTGCACCCGGGCGACGTGGCCTGCGGCGACCGCGACGACCGCATGGAGACGCTGCTGGGCTCCTGCGTGGCGATCGTGCTCACCGACCCGCGCCGCACCGTGGGCGCCATGTGCCACATCGTGCATTCGGGCGGGCATGGCGCCGACGAGAGTTCGGCCGCCCATGCGCAGGTGGCGCTGGACACCATGTACCGGCTGCTGCGCGCGCGCGGCATCGTGCCGACGCTGTGCCAGGCCTATGTGTACGGCGGCGGCAACATGTTCCCCGACCTGATGCCCGGCCCGCAGGTGGGCGAGGGCAATGCGTCATGGGCGCTGCAGGCGCTGCAGCAGGACGGCATTGCCGTGCTGCAGGCCGACGTGGGCGGCGCCTGCTACCGCCGGCTGGCCTGGACCGTGGGCCCGCAGCCGCCCGTGGCCACGGCCGTGCCGGTCTGAACCGCTGAAAGAGGAGCCCGTCGTGGCCATCAAGGTGTACGTGGTCGATGATTCGGCCGTGGTGCGGCAGACGCTGATGCATCTGCTGCAGGGCGATCCGGAGATCGAGCTGATGGGCAGCGCGCCCAACCCGCTGATTGCCGGCCCGGTGATCCGCAAGCAGCGGCCCGACGTGCTGCTGCTCGATATCGAGATGCCGGGCATGGACGGGCTGACCTTCCTGCGCCAGCTGATGAGCGAATCGCCGATCCCCACGGTGATCTGCTCGACGCTGACCTCGCAGGGCAGCCGCATGGCGCTGGACGCACTGAGCGCCGGCGCGGTGGCCGTGGTGGCCAAGCCGCGGCTGGGGCTGAAGCAGTTTCTGGAAGACTCGCGCCGCGAGCTGGTGCAGACGCTGAAGACTGCCGCCCGCAGCCGGCCGCGGGCCGCGCCGGTGGCGGCCGCCGTAGCGGCGCGCCCGGCGCCGCCGCCAATCGCCGGGCTGCATGCGCTGTCGGTCAACAAGCCGGTGGTGCTGGGCAGCTCCACCGGCGGCACGCAGGCCATCGAGGCGGTGCTGATGGAACTGCCCGGCGACTGCCCGGGCATCGCCATCGTGCAGCACATGCCGGAGAAGTTCACCGCCATGTACGCGCAGCGCCTGGACGGCAACTGCGCGATGCGCGTGCGCGAGGCCCGCGACGGCGACCGGCTGGAACGCGGCGTGGTGCTGATCGCGCCGGGCGGGCGGCACATGTCGCTGCGCAAGGCCGGCGGGCAGTACTTCGTGGTGGTGGCCGACGGCCCGCCGGTCAACCGCCACAAGCCGTCGGTGGACGTGCTGTTCAAGTCGGCGGCGGAATGCGCCGGCGCCGACGCGCTGGCGATCATCCTCACCGGCATGGGCGACGACGGCGCGCGCGGCATGAAGCTGCTGCACGACCGAGGCGCCCGCACCGTGGCGCAGGACGAGGCGACCTGCGTGGTCTACGGCATGCCGAAGGAGGCAGTGCGCCTGGGCGCGGTGGACCACGAGGTGCCGATCGGCCGCGTGGCGCGCACGATCATGGAGTTCGACGCGCGCGGTTAGCGCAGCACCAGCTTGCGGCCGAAGGGCTCGCGCGCGTCGGCATAGGCCTCGGGCACGGCCCAGATCACCGGGCAGCGCGGCTGCAGCCGCGCCGGGCCGTCCAGGTCGGTCAGCACGACGATGGTGTCCGGGTCGTGGCGCTGCGCCTCTTCCAGCAGCGGCGTGAAGTCGGTGCCGCCGCCGCCCTGGAAGGCGATGTCGCGCAGCCGCGTGCGGCCGGGCTCGAAGACCCGCAGCTCGCGCACCTGGTCGTCGCCGATCACCAGCATCAGCCGCGCTTCCAGCCGGCGCACGATGGCCTCGATCTCGCGGGCGAAACGTTCCATCAGTTCATCCGCGATCGACCCCGACACGTCGACCACCAGCACCAGCCGCGGCACCCGGCGCGACGGGCTGAAGCCGGGCTCGAAGGGCATGCGGTGGCCGCTGCCCTGGCGGCCCTGGTTGGCCAGGTACGAGCGCGAGGGCCGCGACCACGACAGGCTGCGCTGCGGCGCCAGCGCGCGCGCCAGCCGGGTGCGCAGCCATTGCTCCCACGGCGTGCGGCTGCGCGGCAGATCGGCCAGCAGCGTGCGCAGCAGCGAATGCGCGCCGTCGCCGGCATGGGCACGCACCAGGCGCTCGCTCCAGGTGCGGGCGGCCTCGGCATCGTGTTCGGGCTGGGCCGCTTCGTCGCTGCCGGGCTGCAGGTCTTGCGCGCTGCCGGCGCCCAGCGCACGCACCCGAGCCGACAGCTTGCCGTCGGGCCGTGAGCGGTCGGGCGTGCCGCCGCCCTGGGCCTGCTCGGCGCTGCGGCCGCCGCCACGTGCGTCCTGGCGCGTGGCGCTGCCGCGATCGTCGATGGCGCGGTACAGCCGCTCCACGTCCCAGGCCAGCAGCGCAGCCTCGACCGGCTGCTCGATCTGCAGCGCATCGGCCAGGATCTGTTCCAGCCGCACCGCGCGCGGCGGCAGCTCCAGCCACGCCAGGTGGCCGAGCGCGCTGTTGACGATTGCGTCGGCGCAGGTGGTGTAAAGCTGCAGGTCCACATCGCCCAGCAGCCGCTGCAACGCCTGGTAGCGCGCCACGTGGCGCAGCGCCACGTGCAGCACCTGGTGCGCCACCCAGCCGGTCTGCTGCGGCAGCGGCAGCGCGTCGAAGGCCGGGCCGTAGCGGATGCGCCGGCCGTCGGTGGCCACGGCCAGCGGCTCGTCGTCGGCATCGCGGTGCTCGATCCACAGCGCCAGCCCGCCGGTGGAGGGCGCGTACTCCACCAGCCGCTGGATGGCGCGCGTGCCGCGGTGCGCGTGCAGCGCCAGGCCGTGCTCAGGCATGGGCCGCGCGCTGCGCTGCATAGCGCTGGTAGGCGGGGCTGTCGAGCACGGCGGTTTCCAGGCCCTGTTCCAGCGCCCGCTGCAGCAGCAGCTCCATCGCCAGGGTCTGCGCTTCGCGGATGGGCAGCGGCACCGGGCCGCGGGTGTCGGGCAGCTGTTCGACGATCTGCAGCGCGCGGGCCATGCGCGGTGCGTCGGTGCAGGCCGCCAGCAGGCCGTAGACGAGGCCGTACAGCCCGTCCAGGCTGGCCGGCAGCAGGGCGGCCGTCTCGGGGCCGGGCTCGGCGGCCAGCAGGCGCAGCACGTCGGCGCCGGACTGCAGCTCGCGCAGCACGCCGAAGAATTCGGCCGCGTTGGCCGCGCCGATGCGGCCTTGCACGAAGACGCGGCGCGCGTCCTCCGCCAGGCCGGACTTCAGCACGTTGGAGATGTCTTCCCAGCCGCGCGGGCTGGCGCCCACCAGGTGGTCGGCCGCCAGCTGCGCCTGGGTGTCGTCGAGCTTGTCCGGCCGCACCTTCAGGTAGGCCATGACCTCGGGCGCGAAGCCCTGCGACAGCGCGTGCGACAGGAAGGCCTCGATGGTGGTCTGCACGTTGAAATGAAACATGCGGTCGGCCAGCGCGGTGCCCATGTCGTGGCTGACCGCGCCGTGGAAGCTGGCGTTGCCGGCG
>Ga0209369_1000615_pt1 | contig 33922 bp, 31 predicted proteins | sample EBPBio142010_DNA_FD_185865 | JGI IMG/M metagenome (GOLD analysis project Ga0209369, IMG submission 185865) | Wastewater treatment Type I Accumulibacter community from EBPR Bioreactor in Madison, WI, USA - Reactor 1_10/4/2010_ DNA (SPAdes)... | ecosystem: Engineered > Bioreactor > EBPR >... | reverse complement strand
ATCTGCCGGCGGATGGTGTGGGCGCGCCGCCATCGGCCTTTGCGGGCCTGCCGCAGCTCTACGGCGAGGTCTGCGCGCGCTGGCCGCGGGCGGCCGTCGACCCGGCGTTCCGCCAGGTGCCGGCGGCGCCGGCGGCGGCGCTGCTGTGGTCAGGCGGCATCGACCCGGCCACCCCGCCGCGCCACGGTGAACGGGTGGCGCAGGCCCTGGGCCCGCTGGCCCGCCACGAGGTGGTGCCGCAGGCCGGCCATGGGCTGCTGGCCTTGCCTTGCGTGCGCGACGCGGTGTTCCGCTTCGTCGACGCGGCGGACGATGCGGCGGCCTTGCAGGTCGACACCGGCTGCGCCCGCGCGCTGCCGCGGCCCCCGGCCTTCGAGCCGCCGGCCGTGCGGAGGCAGCCTTGATCGAGGTGCAGGCGGTGTCGCACAGCTTTCGCGGTGGCCGCGCTGCGCCGCCGGTGCGCGCCGTGGACGGCTTGAGCTGGGTGGCGCCGGACGGCCGCATCAGCGGCCTGCTCGGGCCCAACGGCGCGGGCAAGACCACGCTGCTGCGCATGGTGTGCGGGCTGCTGCCGCCGCAGGCCGGCAGCGTGCGCATCGACGGCCTGGACATGGCCACGCAGCCGCGCGCGGCGCTGGCGCGCATCGGCGTGCTGGGCGATGCGCGTGGCCTGTACCCGCGGCTGACCGCGCGCGAGAACATCGTCTACCACGGCCGGCTGCAGGGTCTGGACGAAGCCAGCGCGCAGGCCCGCGCCGAGAGCCTGGCGCACAGCCTGCAGATGCAGCCGCTGCTGGACCGCCGCACCGAAGGCTTCAGCCAGGGCGAGCGCATGAAGACCGCGCTGGCCCGCGCGCTGGTGCACGACCCGCCGAACATCATCCTCGACGAGCCGACCAACGGCCTGGACGTGCCGGCCACGCGCGCGCTGCGCGACGTGCTGCGCCGGCTGCGGGACGAGCAGGGCAAGTGCATCGTGTTCTCCACCCACCTGATGCAGGAAGTGCAGCGGCTGTGCGACGGCGTGCTGGTGATGGCCGGCGGCCGCGCGGTGGCCGATGGCACGGTGGACGAGCTGTGCGCGCGCACCGGCGATGCCGACTTCGAGCGCTGCTTCGTGCGGCTGGCCTTTGGCGATGCGGCGGCCGACCTGGGGGCCGGCGGGTGAGCCCGCAGCCGCCCGGCGCCGCGCGGGCCGCGGGCATCGTGCTGCGCAAGGAATTGCGCGACGCGCTGCGCGACCGCCGTACGCTGCTGACGCTGCTGATCAGCTCGGTGGCGGTGGGCCCGCTGGTGCTGTGGCTGCTGTCCACGCTGGTGGCCGGCCTGGAAGAGCGCGCCGAGGTGCGGGTGGTGGTCGTGGCCGGCATCCAGCATGCGCCCAGCCTGCAGAACTATCTGGAGCGTCAGACCTACACGGTGCAGCAGGCGCCCGCGGACTACGAGGCGCAGTTGCGCAGCCGCCGGCTGGGCGAGCCGGTGCTGGTGGTGCCCGCGGACTTCGAGGCCGCGCTGACCTCGGGTGAGCCGGCGCGGCTGCAGCTGGTGTTCAGCTCGGCCAACCCGCGCGCCGCTGCCGGTGCGAACCGGTTGCAGCGGCTGCTGCAGGGTTATGGCCAGGAGCAGGTGCTGCTGCGCCTGGCCTGGCGCGGCACCGCGCCGGCGGCTCTGCAGGCGCTGGAGCTGGACGAGCGTGACCTGGCCAGTCCGGCGGCGCGCGCCGCGCAATGGACGGTGCTGGTGCCCTTCTTCATGCTGATGGCGGTGCTGTACGGCGCGCTGCATGCGGCGCTGGACACGACGGCCGGCGAGCGCGAGCGCGGCTCGCTGGAGCCGCTGCTGATCCACCCGGTGCCGGCCTGGGCGATCGTGCTCGGCAAGTGGGCCGCGGTGGCGCTGGTGGCGATGGGCGTGGCGCTGCTCAGCTGCCTGAGCTTTCTGCCCGGGCAATGGCTGCTGCGCAGCGAGACGCTGGCGGCGATGTTCCGCTTTGGCGTTCGCGAGGGGGCGATGTTCCTGGCGCTGCTGCTGCCACTGGCGGGGGCGCTGTCGGCCGTGATGATGGCGTTGGCCATCCGCTGCCGCAGCGTCAAGGAAGCGCAGGCCGGTGCCACGGCGCTGGCGCTGGGCGTCTCGCTGCTGCCGATGCTGAGCCTGTACGACCAGACTGGCGAGGCGCCCTGGCAGCTGGCGGTGCCGGCGCTGGCGCAGATCACGCTGATGGGCCGGGTGCTGAAGGCCGAGGCCATCGCCCCGTGGGAGCTGTTGCTGCCGCTGGCCGTGTGCGGCCTGCTGGGCGCGGGCTGCCTGGTCTACGTGGCGCGCCGGCTGCGCAGCGCGGCCGTGGCCTGAAGGCGCGCGGCCCTCAGGCGTGGCCGCAGTGCAGCGCGCGCTGCACTTCGCTCTGCCAGGGCAGCGCGTGCACGATCTCGTTCAGGAAGCGGGCGGATTCGAGGGCGGTGAGCACCTCGCCTTCTTCGCCGATGAGGCGCAGGTTGGTCACGACGGACATCGGGTCGGCCATGGCCACCACGTCGCCGGAGATCTGCACCCAATCCCAGGCCACGCCGGCTTCGCCGTCTCCGGAGCGGCCGCCCCAGATGGTTTGCCCGGCGGTGCGGCAGCTGCCGTCGCCCGGCAACGTCACACGTGTGCTGAGGTGATGGAAGTGCAATTGCGCTTCACGTCCGGCCTGCCACAATATGGGGGGCCACGCCCGTATGGACCAAGGTGTGGTTGGAATCATGCGCAAGGTGTCGAGACGACTCGGGGTGCTGAACATGCCGGTATGTTTCCGGAACTGCAGTGGCCTTGAAAGCTGTAAACCCTGTCAGGGCCCCCGGCCCGGGCGGCCGCATGGCCATGGCGGGCTGCGCGAGGGCCGCTGATGCTGCCGGGTGGCTATTCGTCGGTGCTGAAGGCCAAGGACCGGGACGAGTTCCGCGACGAGGTCATTCGCTTCGCGCAGCGCCTGGGCTTCGACACCGTGGCCGCGCTGACGGTGGTCGAGCGCGGCGCGGCCGGCACCGAATTCATCAGCGTGGACAACACGCCCGAGGAGTTCGCCAACACCTTCCGCGACTCGGTGCTGATGCGCCGTGACCCGGTGATGCAGCACTGCCGGAAGCAGAGCGTGCCGATCATCTGGGACCAGCAGACCTACACCGGCCAGGGCGTCGGCGAGCTGTGGGAAGAGCAGGCGCAATACGGCTACAACACCGGCATCGCGATGGCGCTGCACCTTCCGGAAGGCCGGCATTTCGTGCTCGGTGTCGACCGCGACCAACCGCTGCCCGAGGACGCCGGCGAACTGCAGCGCCTGGTGGCCGACCTGCAGCTGTTCGCGGTGCACGCCCAGGAGGCCGCGCTGCGGCTGCTGCTGCCCGAGCCGCTGCAGCCCGAGAAGCCGGCGCTGACGCCGCGCGAACTGGAGGCGCTGTACTGGACGATGGAAGGCAAGACCGCCTGGGAGGTGGGGGCCATCCTCGGCATCAGCGAGCGCACTGCAGTGCTGCACGTCAACAACGCCATGCACAAGCTCGGCTGCGTCAGCAAGCACGCGGCCGTGCTGAAGGCCCTGCGCCTGGGCCTGATTCACTGAACGGCGGGCGGTGCCCGTCTACCCCTGGGCCCGCGCCGCGGGCTTCAACCTGTAAGAGCTGACAGTGTTCTTTCTGCACAGCCGCTGATGCAATGTAGGCGTGCGCGGACGATCGCACTGTCTGAACCAGAAGGAGTCCTCATGAAGAAAGCAGTTACTCCCAAGAAGAACAAGACTGCCGATGACGTCGTTACGCAAAAGAAGCAGGAACGCAAGACCGGGCCGGTGGAACTGGACCTCGAAGAGCTGAAGAAGGTTTCCGGTGGCCTGCCAAAGGGCGGCTGGAAGCCGGTGTGAGCGACGCGAAGCGCTCTTGATCATGACGCCTAGGGGTACTTGGTGATGTGCCTCTAGGTTGATTGGCATTATGGTCAGGCCGAAAGGCCTGCTGTAATGTCCGCGGGCCGGCTTGTCCGGCCCGTTTTTTCTTTTCCGGCGATCGATGAGCCAGCACGGTTTGATGCCGCATGCATGCACGGCTGCGCCGCTGCGCGGCTTGTCTGTGCCCGGGTCGCGGTCCGCGCCGTGAGCTCGCTGTTCCGCACCGAAGTCACCGAAGCGCAGCGTCAGCATTGGCTGGGGCAGGTGCAACTGGTGCGCCCGATGTCCTTGAGCCTGCTCACCGGCGCCGTGTTGGTGGTGCTGGTTCTGGTGCTGGCCTTTCTGTTCTTCGGCGAGTACACGCGCAAGGCGCGCATCGCCGGCGTACTGGTGCCCGACCTGGGCGTGATCCGCCTGGTGCCGCCGGTGCCGGGCCGCGTGCTGGAGCGGCATGTCCAGGAAGGCCAGGCGGTGCGTGCCGGCGAGGTGATGTTCGTGCTGACGCTGGAGGGCAGCACGCTCAGCGCCGAGGTGCAGGCCCGCGTGCAGCGCAGCCTCCAGGAGCGGCAGCGAAGCCTGGAAGAGGCGGCGCGCCAGCAGGCGCTGCTGGCCGAGAGCGAGCTGCTGTCACTGCAGCGCCGGCTCGACGAGATGAAGCGCGAGCAACAGCAGATCGATGCCGAGATCACCCTGCATCGGCAACGGCTGTCGCTGGCCCAGCAGTCGCTGGAGCGACTGGAATCGCTGAGCCGCGACCAGTTCATCTCGCCCGCGCAGGTGCAGAGCAAGCGCGAGGAAGTCATCGGCCTGCAGGCCCAGGCCCAGGCGCTGGAGCGCACAGGGGCCGCGCTGGCCCGCGACCGCGCGGCGCTGGAAGGCGAGCGTCGCGGCCTGCCGGTGCAGCTGAAGGCGCGGCAGGGCGCGATCGAGCGCGACCTGGCGGCGCTGTCCCGCGAATCCGCCGAGCAGGACGCCGTGCGACAGATCGTGGTGCGCGCGCCACAGGATGGCACCGTCAGTGCCGTGCTGGCCGAGCCCGGCCAGAGCGTGTCGCCCGCCTCGGCGCTGGCCAGCATCATCCCGGCCGGCGCCACGCTGCAGGCACACCTGTTCGCGCCTTCGGGCGCGGTGGGCTTCGTGCGGCCGCAGCAGGAGGTGCGCCTGCGCTTCGAGGCCTTCCCGTACCAGAAATTCGGCCACCAGCAGGGCCATGTGCTGCAGGTTTCGCGCACGCCGCTGGCAGCGCCCGAGCTGGCCGGCCTGCCGCTGTCGGTACCGAACGGACCGGACGGTGCGGCCGAGCCGATGTTCCGCATCACCGTGGCGATGGACCGGCCGGACCTGCAGGCCTTCGGCGTCAGCCAGCCGCTGGTGGCCGGCATGCGCATGGAGGCCGACGTGCTGCTGGAGCGGCGCCGGCTGATCGAATGGCTGTTCGCGCCGGTGCTAGGCTTGACCAACCGGATATGAAAGCATACGCTCACTTCCATGCTTGGCTTCTGGGATGGGTGATGCCGCGCGAGGATCTGGCCCGTCCATGAACAGCCGCCTGGGTGATTGGGGCGGGCTGCGGTTGGGCTTTGGCGCCAGCCGGGTGCCGGTCATCCTGCAGACCGAGGGCGCCGAATGCGGCCTGGCCTGCTTGGCGATGGTGGCGGCTGCGCATGGCCACCGTTCCGACCTGCCGACGCTGCGCCAGCGCTTCTCGCTGTCGCTGAAGGGCCTGAACCTGCTCGACCTGGTGCGCATGGCCGAAAGCCTGAAGCTGCACGCGCGAGCGCTGCGCGCCGAGATCGAGGACCTGGCCCAGCTGGAGCATCCCTGCATCCTGCACTGGGACATGAACCACTTCGTGGTGCTGGTGGGCGTGAGCCGCGGCGTCGCGACCATCCACGATCCGGCGCACGGCCTGCGCCGGCTGAAGCTGGAACAGGTGTCGCGCCACTTCACCGGCGTGGTGCTCGAGCTGACACCGGCCGCCGACTTCGTGCCCAAGGTCGAGAAGCAGCATGTCTCGCCGCGGCAGATGCTGGGGCGCATCAGCGGGCTGAAGCGTTCGCTGGCGCAGATCTTCGCGCTGGCGCTCGCGCTGGAAGCCTTCATGCTGCTCAGCCCCTTCCTGATGCAGTGGGTGGTGGACGACGTGCTGGTCAGCGCTGACCGCGATCTGCTGGCCACGCTGGGCATCGGCTTCGGCCTGCTGGTCCTGATTCAGGCCGGCACCGCGGCCATCCGCTCCTGGTCGGTGCTGGTGCTGTCGGCCACGCTGAACCTGCAGTGGCTGTCGAACGTGTTTGCGCACCTGATGCGCCTGCCGGTGGAGTGGTTCGAGAAGCGCCACATCGGCGACATCTGGTCGCGCTTCTCGGCCGTGCACGAGATCCAGAAGACGCTCACCACCAGCTTCATCGAAGCCGTGCTCGACGGCCTGCTGGTGGTGCTGACGCTGGCGATGATGTTCGTCTACAGCACGACGCTGACGGCGGTGGCGCTGGCGGCCGTGGGTGCCTATGCGCTGCTGCGCTGGGCCTTTTTCCGGCCGCTGCGCGACGCCACCGAAGAGGCGTTGGTGCACGAGTCCAAGAAGTCGAGCCACTTCCTCGAATCGCTGCGCGGCGTGCAGGCGATCAAGCTGTTCAATGCCCAGGCCGACCGGCAGTCGCGCTTCACCAGCCTGGTGGTGGACACGATGAATGCCGACCTGTCCACCCGCAAGCTGGAGCTGCTTTTCACCGTGCTGCACCGGCTGCTCTTCGGGCTGGAGCGGGTGGCGGTGGTCTGGATCGGCGCGCTGCTGGTGCTGGACCAGAAGTTCTCGGTCGGCATGCTCTTCGCCTTCATGGCCTACAAGGAGCAGTTCGCCACCCGCGTCAGCGGCCTGATCGATAAGGTGGTCGAGCTGAAGATGCTGCGCCTGCAGGGCGAGCGCCTGGCCGACATCGTGCTGACCGCGCCCGAGCAGGAAGACGCCGCGGGCCACCCGCGTCGTATGGCCGAGATCCCGGCCATCGAGTTGCGCAACGTCAGCTTCGCCTACTCGGATGCCGAGCCCGAGGTGCTGTCCGGCGTGAACCTGCGTATCGAGCCCGGTGAATCGCTGGCCATCGTCGGACCCTCGGGCTGCGGCAAGACGACGCTGCTGAAGGTGATCCTCGGCATCCACGCGCCGCAGTCCGGCGAGATGCTGATCGGCGGCGTGCCGCTGGCGCAATTGGGCCTGCGCGCCTGGCGCGACATGGTCGGCGTGGTGATGCAGGACGAGCCGCTGTTTTCCGGCTCGATCGCCGACAACATCAGCTTCTTCGACCTGCAGCCCGACATGGAATGGGTGACGCACTGCGCCCGCGTGGCCTCGGTGCACGACGACATCGAGGCCATGCCGATGGGCTACCACACGCTGATCGGCGACATGGGCTCCAGCCTGTCGGGCGGGCAGAAGCAGCGCATCCTGCTGGCGCGGGCGCTGTACAAGCGGCCGAAGATCCTGCTGCTGGACGAGGCCACCAGTGCGCTCGACGTCGACGGCGAGCGGCTGGTCAACCAGGCGGTGCGGCAGCTGGCGCTGACCCGGGTCATCGTGGCCCACCGGCCGGAGACCATCGCCAGCGCCGGCCGGGTGGTGGCCCTCAGCGGCGGGCGCATCGCGCAAGACCTGCGCAGCGTGGGTCACGACGCGAACGCCGAGCGCGAAGCCTAAAATTCGCGGCTTCGGGCCGCGCGGCGGCCCGCTCCATGAAGGCCGGCTGGTGGACTACCCAAGGGATTTCGACCTGATCGTCGTCGGTGGCGGCCATGCCGGCACCGAGGCCGCGCTGGCCGCCGCCCGCATGGGCTGCCGCACGCTGCTGCTGACGCACAGCCTGGAGACGCTGGGCCAGATGAGCTGCAACCCGTCGATCGGCGGCATCGGCAAGGGCCACCTGGTCAAGGAGATCGACGCGCTGGGCGGCGCCATGGCGCTGGCCACCGACGAGGCCGGCATTCAGTTTCGCATCCTCAATTCCAGCAAGGGCCAGGCGGTGCGGGCCACACGCGCCCAGGCCGACCGCGTGCTGTACCGGGCCGCCATCCGGCGCCGGCTGGAGAACCAGCCGGGCCTGTGGCTTTTCCAGCAGGCGGTGGACGATGTGCTGGTCGAAGGTGACCGCGTGGCCGGTGTCCTGACGCAGGTGGGCATTCGCTTCCGCGCGCGGGCCGTGGTGCTGACGGCCGGCACTTTTCTGGACGGCCGGGTGCACGTGGGCCTGCAGAACTACAGCGCCGGCCGCGCCGGTGACCCCTCGGCCGTGCGCCTGTCGGCCCGGCTGAAGGAGCTGAAGCTGCCGCAGGGACGGCTGAAGACCGGCACGCCGCCGCGGCTGGACGGCCGCTCGATCGACTTCAGCCGCCTGGCCGAGCAGCAGGGCGACCTGGACCCGGTGCCGGTGTTCAGCTTCCTCGGCGATGCCGCCATGCATCCGCGGCAGCTGCCCTGCTGGATCACGCATACCAACGAGCGCACGCACGAGATCATTCGAAGCGGCTTCGACCGCAGCCCGATGTTCACCGGTGTGATCGAAGGCACCGGCCCGCGTTATTGCCCGAGCATCGAAGACAAGGTCAACCGCTTCGCCGACAAGAGCTCGCACCAGATCTTCCTGGAGCCCGAAGGCCTGGACACCCACGAGATCTATCCGAACGGCGTGTCCACCTCGCTGCCCTTCGACGTACAGATTGCCGCGATCCGCTCGATGGTCGGGTTGGAGCAGGCCGACATCCTGCGGCCGGGTTACGCGATCGAGTACGACTACTTCGACCCGCGGGCGCTGACGCCTGCCTTCGAGACGCGAGCCATCGGCGGACTGTTCTTCGCCGGCCAGATCAACGGCACCACCGGCTACGAGGAAGCGGCGGCGCAGGGGCTGTATGCCGGCGTCAATGCTGCGCTGCAGGTCCAGGGCCGCGAGCCCTGGCTGCTGCGCCGCGACCAGGCCTACCTGGGCGTGCTGGTCGACGACCTGGTGGGCAAGGGCGTCACCGAGCCCTACCGCATGTTCACCAGCCGGGCCGAGTTCCGGCTGCAACTTCGCGAGGACAACGCCGATCTGCGGCTGACCGAACTGGGCCGGCAGCTGGGCCTGGTCGACGATGCCCGCTGGGCGGCCTTCGAGCGCAAGCGCGAGGCGATCGCGCGCGAGACCGAGCGGCTAAAGAGCACCTGGGTCCACCCGGGCCGTTTGCCGTCGGCCGAGGCCGAGCGGCTGCTGGGCAAGGCGCTGGAGCATGAGTACAACCTGCTCGATCTGCTGCGCCGGCCGGGCATCGGTTACGACACGCTGGCCCAGGTGTCGGCCGCCGCCGGTTTGGTGCCGGCTGTTTCACGTGAAACCATGGCGGCTGACTGGGGCCAGCCCCTGGCGGATGCGGCCATCGAGCAGATCGAAATCGCCACCAAGTACGCCGGCTACATCCACAAGCAGAGCGACGACGTCGCTCGCGCCCGGCAGTACGAAGACCTGCCGCTGCCCGCCGACCTGGACTATGGGCAGGTCACGGCGCTGTCCTTCGAGGTGCGGCAGAAGCTGCAGCGCCACCGCCCGGCCACGCTGGGCATGGCCTCGCGCATCTCGGGCATCACGCCGGCGGCGATCTCGCTGCTGCTGGTGCACCTGAAGAAGCGGCGCCTGCCGGCGCGCGCTGACGGCGACCGGCTGCCCGACGCGGCCTGATACCCCAGGCCTCCCGACCTTGAGCGCCGAGACCGACCCGCGCGCGGCGCTGCTCGACGCCGGTTGGCAGGCGCTGGGCCTGGCGCCGGACCCGGCTGCCCAGGCCCGCCTGCTGGCTTATCTGGACCTGCTGCAGAAGTGGAACCGCGCCTACAACCTGAGTGCGGTGCGCGACCCGATGGCCATGGTCAGCCAGCACCTGCTGGATTGCCTGGCGGTGCTGCCACCGCTGGACCGGCGCCTGCCGGCCGCTGCCCGCGTACTCGACGTCGGCAGCGGCGCCGGCCTGCCGGGGGTGGTGCTGGCGGCGCTGCGGCCCGGCTGGCAGATCACCTGCGTGGATGCGGTGGGCAAGAAGGCGGGCTTCGTCCGGCAGGTGGCCCTGGAACTGGCCTTGCCAAATCTGAGGGCCGAGCATGCGCGGGTGGAGCAACTGCCGCCTTGGGGCGCCGATGCCGTGGTGTCGCGCGCCTTTGCCTCGCTGGCGGACTTCTGCGCCGGTACGGCGGCGCACCTGGCGCCCGGCGGTTGCTGGGTGGCCATGAAGGGCAGGGTGCCCGAAGACGAGATCGCCGCGCTGCCGCCCAGCGTAGAAGTGTTTCACGTGGAACCGTTGCAGGTGCCGGGGCTAGCGGCCCAGCGTTGTCTGGTCTGGATGCGGCCGCGCTGAGGGCGGCGGCCCCCAAAACTGCGTTAACCTCCCAGCTGCATTCCACGGCGCCGCGGCTTCACTTCGGCGCGTGCGCCGTCGCTATCCACCCAAGCCACACTCGCTCTCCACATGTTCGGCATCGCCGACTTCGGCGCCTTCTGCGCCGCCGTGCTGTTGTTTCTGGCGCTGCCCGGCCCAGGTACCTTTGCGCTGATCACCTCCACCGGCCAGGGCGGGATGCGGGCCGGCGCCGCCGCCACGTTGGGCGTCATACTGGGTGACCAGGTGCTGATGTGGCTGGCGGTGGCCGGCGTGGCCGCGCTGCTGGCGGCGCACCCCACCTGGTTCCGCGGCCTGCAATGGCTGGGCGCGGCCTATCTGTGCTGGATCGGGTTGCGGCTGCTGCTGGCGCGAGGCGACGGCGCCGTCTCGCCGGTGCGCATCCGGCCCGGCCACTACCTGCGCCAAGGGCTGCTGATCACGCTGCTGAACCCGAAGGCCATCGTGTTCTACATGGCCTTCTTCCCGCTGTTCATCGACCCGGCCACCCACCGCGGCATGCCCACCTTTGCCGCGATGGCGCTGACCATCGCCGTGCTGACAGCCGCCTACGGGCTGACGCTGTGCGCCTTCGCGCAGGCGCTGTCGCAGCAGGTGCGGCGCCATCGCCGGCTGGTACGGGTGCTGCAGCGCCTGGCCGGCGTGTGCCTGGTGGCCTTCGGCCTGCGGCTGGTGCGTGACTGACTTCTTGCTTCCCGACGACAACATGGCTCGAGTGTTCTGTGTGGCCAACCAGAAGGGCGGGGTCGGCAAGACCACCACCACGGTCAACCTGGCGGCCGGCCTGGCGCTGACCGGGCAGCGCGTGCTGATGGTCGACCTGGACCCGCAGGGCAACGCCACGATGGGCTCGGGCATCGACAAGCGGGCGCTGCCGCTGTCGGTCTACGACGTGCTGCTGGAATCGGCCAGCGTGGCCGAGGCCCGCGTGCGCTCGGAGAAGGGCGGCTACGACCTGTTGGGCGCCAACCGCGAACTGGCCGGTGCCGAGGTGGAACTGGTCGGCCTGGAGCGCCGCGACCAGCGCCTGCGCGGCGCGCTGCAGGCGGTGGCCGGCGAGTACGACTTCGTGCTGATCGACTGCCCGCCGTCGCTGAGCCTGCTCACCCTCAACGGCCTGTGCAGCGCCCATGGCGTGATCGTGCCGATGCAGTGCGAGTACTTCGCGCTGGAAGGGCTGTCCGACCTGGTCAACACCATCAAGCAGGTGCACGCCAACCTGAACCGCGAGCTGCAGGTGATCGGCCTGCTGCGCGTGATGTTCGACCCGCGCATCACGCTGCAGAACCAGGTCAGCGAGCAGCTGAAGGCGCACTTCGGCGACAAGGTCTTCGACACCGTGATTCCGCGCAACGTGCGCCTGGCCGAGGCGCCCAGCTACGGCCAGCCCGGCGTGGTCTTCGATCCGTCGTCCAAGGGCGCGATGGCATTCGTCGCCTTTGCGCGGGAATTGGTGCGGCGCGTGGATTCGCTGTGACGCCGCCCGGCCTGCCGGCCGAGCTGCTGTCGCGCATCGAGGACGCCGGCCTCAACGCCAGTGCCCCGCCGCAACAGCGCTGGCTGGACGGCTGGCTGGTGCGCTTCTCGCCCGGCAAGGCGCAGCGCGCGCGCTGCATCAACGCAGTGGCGGCCGGCCGGCTGCCGCTGGACGACAAGCTGGCGGCCTGCGCCGCGCTGTACCGGCAGGCCGGCCTGCCGATGCTGTTCCGGCTGACGCCCTTCAGCCAGCCGCCGGCGCTGGACCAGCAACTGGACGAGCGAGGCTTCCAGCGCATCGAGGACACCCGGGTGATGGTGTGCTCGGTGCTGCCCGCCGCAGCCAACGACGCGCTACCCGCGGGCCTGCAGGCCGAGGCAGTAGATTCAGAAGCGTACGCTCACATCATAGGAGAGCATCGGGGCACCGACGCCAAAGGCCAGCAGGCCCATGTCGAACGCCTGCGCCACAGCCCTGTGCCCTATCGCGCGCTGGTGCTGCGCAGCGCCGACGGGGCGGTGGTCGCCGGCGGCCAGCTGGCGCTGGAGGGCGATCTGGCCGGCCTCTACGACGTGTTCACCGCGCCGGCCTGGCGCAATCGCGGCTTGTCGCGCTGGCTGTGCGCGCAACTGCTGGCGCAGGCCGCCCGCGAGGGCGCCCGGATGGGCTATCTGCAGGTGGACGTCGGCAACGCACCAGCGCAGGCGGCCTACAAGCGGCTGGGTTTCGTCGACGCCTACGGCTACCACTACCGCCGGGCGCCGACGCCCCCTGGCTGAGAGCGGCTACAGCCCCAGCGCCTCGTCCGTGCCCAGGTGCACGTTCATCGACTGCACCGCAGCGCCGCTTGCGCCCTTGCCCAGGTTGTCCAGCCGCGCCATCAGCAGCGCCTGGTGGTCGTTGGCAAACACGAACAGGTCGACACGGTTGCTGTCGTTGGCGCCCATCACGTCGAAGAAGCCGCCGCCGGCTTCGAGCGTGCCCGGGTCTGCGAGCGGCATCACTCGGATGAAGCGCTCCCCCTCGTAGCGTTCGGCCAGCGCGCGCTGGATCGAGCGTCCGTCCTGTCCGGGTGCCAGTTGCTCGAAGGCCAACGGCACGGTCACCGCCAGCCCCTTGTAGAAGTCGCCTACCACCGGCATGAACAGCGGCGCGCGCTGCAGCCCGGTATGGGCCTGCATCTCCGGCAAGTGCTTGTGCTTCAGCGTCAGTGCGTAGGGGCGCGGCGCCTTCAGCCGCGGGTCGTCGCCGCGCTGGTACTGTTCGATCATCTTCTTGCCGCCACCGGAGAAACCGGTGATCGAGGTGGCGCTCACCGGCAGCGCCGCCGGCACGATGCCGGCATCGACCAGCGGCCGCAGCAGCAGGATGAAGGCGCTGGCATGGCAGCCCGGGTTGGCGATGCGCTTGGCCTGGCGGATGGCCGCGCGCTGCCCCGGCGCCAGCTCGGGCAGGCCGAACACCCAGCCGGGTGCGATGCGGTGCGCGGTGCTGGCATCGATCAGGCAAGTGCGCGGGTTGGTCACCAGCGTCACCGCCTCGCGCGCTGCATCGTCGGGCAGGCACAGAAAGGCCACGTCGGCGGCGTTCAGCAGCCGGGCGCGTTCGGCCGGGTCCTTGCGGCGCTCGGGGTCGATCTGCAGTACCTCGATGTCGCTGCGCTGCGCCAGATATTCATGGATACGCAACCCGGTGGTGCCTTCCTGGCCATCGACGAAAACCTTGTGCTTCATGGGACACCCCAGCGGCTGTTTGCTGCCGCGCAGCATACGTCAAGCGGTCCCGGCCACCGGCGATGGCCGACAATCGGCGCATGGTGACGAAGAAACCGAAGGGCCTCGGACTCGGCCTGGAAGCCCTGCTGGGGCCGAAGGTCAGCGAGGCGCCGGCCGGCCAGGCGCCCAGCCGGCTGCGCCTGAACCTGCTGCGCACCGGCCGCTACCAGCCGCGCACGCGCATGGACGAAGGCTCGCTGTACGAGCTGGCCGAAAGCATCAAGAGCCAGGGCGTGATGCAGCCGGTGCTGGTGAGGCCGCTGCCGACGGGTGGCGACTACGAGATCATCGCCGGCGAGCGCCGCGTGCGCGCCGCCCGGCTGGCTGGGCTGGACGAGGTGCCGGTGCTGGTCAAGGACGTGCCTGACGAGGCCGCCGCGGTGATGGCGCTGATCGAGAACATCCAGCGCGAGGACCTGAACCCGCTGGAAGAAGCGCAGGGCCTGCAACGGCTGGTCAACGAGTTCAAGCTCACGCACGAGCAGGCGGCCGCGGCGGTGGGCCGCTCGCGCAGTGCCGCCAGCAACCTGCTGCGGCTTTTGAACCTGGCGGCGCCGGTGCAGCAGATGCTGATGGCCGGCGACCTGGACATGGGCCATGCACGCGCGCTGCTGCCGCTGGACAACGCGCAGCAGATCCTGTCGGCCAACGAGATCGTCGCCCGCAAGCTGTCGGTGCGCGACGCCGAGAAGCTGGTGGCGCGGGCGCAGAACAGCGGCCGGCAGACGCCGCTGCTGCGCGTCAAGAAGGACAAGTCGCGCGACCTGGTGCGGCTGGAAGAGCAGCTGGCCGATGCATTGGCCACGGCGGTGGAAATCCGCGTGCACCGCAAGACGCAGCGCGGCGAGCAGGGCGAGATCGCAATCGCCTTCGGCTCGCTGGACGAGCTGAACGGCTTGCTCGAAAAGCTGGGCGCGAAGGACGCCTGAAGCTCGCCCTCAGCCGTTGCGCACGCGGCTGACCAGCGCCTGGGTGTAGGCCGCGGTGCCGGCGCTGCCGCCCAGGTCGCCGGTGCGCACCTTGTCGACGTTCAGCGTCTCGTCGATGGCCTTGCGCAGCCGGCTGGCCAGGTCGGCATGCTGCACGTGGTCCAGCATCAGCGCAGCGGCCAGCAGCAGCGCGGTGGGGTTGGCCATGTCCTTGCCGGCGATGTCCGGCGCCGAGCCGTGCACCGCCTCGAAGATGGCGGCATCGGTGCCGATGTTGGCGCCCGGCGCCATGCCCAGGCCGCCGATCAGGCCCGACACCAGGTCCGACAGGATGTCGCCGAACAGGTTGGTGGTCACCAGCACGTCGAACTGCCAGGGGTTCAGCACCAGCTTCATCGCGCAGGCGTCGACGATGACCGAATCCATCTCGATGCGGCCCTTGTACTTGTCGGCGTACATCTGCTCGGCCGTTTCCTTGAAGATGCCGGTCAGCGCCTTCATGATGTTGGCCTTGTGCACGATGGTCACCTTCTTGCGGCCGGTGGCGATGGCATGCTCGAAGGCGTATTCCAGGATGTGCCGGCAGCCCGCGCGGGTGTTGATGCCGGTGGCCATAGCCACGGCATGCGGGTCGTCGTCGATCTGCACGTAATGCTCGTGGCCGATGTACAGGCCTTCGAGGTTCTCGCGCACGACGACCAGGTCGATGTTCTCGAAACGCCCGCCGGGCACCAGCGTGCGCGCCGGTCGCAGGTTGGCGTAGAGCTTGAACTCCTCGCGCAGCCGCACGTTCGACGAGCGGTAGCCGCCGCCGGAGGGCGTCTCCAGCGGGCCCTTCAGCGCCAGCCGAGTGCGGCGGATGCTGTCCACCGCGGCCTGCGGCAGCGGGTCGCCGGCGGCCTTGACGCCGGCCAGCCCGGCGATCTGGGAGTCCCAGTCGAAAGGCGCGCCCAGCGCGTCCAGCACGGCCAGCGTGGCGTCGACGATCTCGGGGCCGATGCCGTCGCCGGGAATCAGGGTGGCAGGAATTCGCTTCATGATGGTGCGGAACTGCGGTGGACTCAGGGAATCCACCAGCATAGCGGCCGAGGATGCCGACAGCCTTACACGATGCGTGCCAAGCACGCCGGAACGGGCGCGAAGCGTGCCGTTGTGCCAAGCACACGGAAGCCCGGAAGATTCGTTGCGCTTGTCAGCGCGGCGGCCCGCATCTGCGTTTAAATCACCATCGTGGGGTGGGCATGCACCTGCAGGATGCTGGAACGGCTCTTGCAAGCACCGTCGGGGAATTGCACACCTTTAAGGCACTTTCTCGGCGGGCTGCGCCGGCTGACTTTCAACGACGCTTTGGCTGAAGACATGACACGTTGCTGACTCCCGGAAAGCTCTGATGGCGCCCTGGCCCGTAACGCCGGGACTCCATCAGATCTTCCCAAGATGGCGAGGGCTATGGTGCTGCTCGACATCTTCCTGAACCAGGAGGTCCGCATGGACGTGATCAGCAACTTCACCGCCCGCTACGAGCGCAGTCGCGAGGAGGAACTGTCCCTTGAGGACTACCTCGCCGAGTGCAAGCGCAACCCGCTCGCCTACGCCACCGCCGCCGAGCGCATGCTCAAGGCCATCGGCGATCCGAAGACCATCGACACCCGCAACGACCCGCGGCTGTCGCGCATCTTCGCCAACAAGGTCATCAAGATCTATCCGGCCTTCGCCGAGTTCTACGGCATGGAGGACGCGATCGAGCAGGTCGTCTCCTACTTCCGCCATGCGGCGCAGGGGCTGGAAGAGAAGAAGCAGATCCTCTACCTGCTGGGCCCGGTGGGCGGCGGCAAGAGCAGCATCGCCGAGCGGCTGAAGCAGCTGATGCAGGACGTGCCCTTCTATGCGATCAAGGGCTCGCCGGTGAACGAATCGCCGCTGGGCCTGTTCGACCCCGACGAAGACGGGCCGATCCTCGAAGGCGAGTACGGCATTCCGCGCCGCTACCTGAACCGCATCCTCAGCCCGTGGGCGGTGAAGCGGCTCGAGGAATTCGGCGGCGACATCCGCAAGTTCAAGGTGGTCAAGCGCCACCCCAGCATCCTGAAGCAGATCGGCATCGCCAAGACCGAGCCGGGTGACGAGAACAACCAGGACATCAGCTCGCTGGTCGGCAAGGTCGACATCCGCAAGCTCGAGTCCTATGCGCAGGACGACCCCGACGCCTACAGCTACAGCGGCGGCCTGTGCCTGGCCAACCAGGGCCTGCTCGAATTCGTCGAGATGTTCAAGGCGCCGATCAAGGTGCTGCACCCGCTGCTCACCGCCACACAGGAAGCCAACTTCAAGGGCACCGAGGGCTTCGGCGCGATCCCCTTCGACGGCGTGGTGCTGGCGCACAGCAACGAAAGCGAGTGGAAGACCTTCCGCAACAACAAGAACAATGAGGCCTTCCTCGACCGCATCTACATCGTCAAGGTGCCGTACTGCCTGCGTGTCAGCGAAGAGATCAAGATCTACGAGAAGCTGCTGCGCGGCAGCTCGCTGGCCGAAGCCACCTGCTCGCCGGGCACGCTGAAGATGATGGCGCAGTTCGCGATCCTGACGCGTCTGAAGGAGCCCGAGAACAGCAGCCTGTTCAGCAAGATGCTGGTCTACGACGGCGAAAACCTGAAGGACACCGACCCGCGCGCCAAGAGCTACCAGGAATACCGCGACTACGCCGGCGTCGACGAAGGCATGAGCGGCGTGTCCACGCGCTTCGCCTTCAAGATCATCTCCAAGGTCTTCAACTTCGACAGCACCGAAGTCGCCGCCAACCCGGTGCACCTGATGTACGTGCTGGAGCAGCAGATCCAGCGCGAGCAGTTCCCGCCCGAGCTGGAGCAGAAGTACACCGCGTTCATCAAGGAGCACCTGGCCACGCGCTACGCCGAATTCATCGGCAAGGAAATCCAGACCGCCTACCTGGAAAGCTACAGCGAGTACGGCCAGAACATCTTCGACCGCTACGTCACCTATGCGGACTACTGGATCCAGGACCACGAGTACCGCGACACCGATACCGGCGAAGTCTTCGACCGCGCCTCGCTGAACGCCGAGCTCGAGAAGATCGAGAAGCCGGCCGGCATCGCCAACCCGAAGGACTTCCGCAACGAGATCGTCAACTTCGTGCTGCGCGCGCGTGCCAACAACGCCGGCAACAACCCGGTGTGGACCAGCTACGAGAAGCTGCGCACGGTGATCGAGAAGAAGATGTTCTCCAACACCGAGGAGCTGCTGCCGGTGATCAGCTTCAACGCCAAGGCCAGTGCGGATGAGGCCAAGAAGCACGAGGACTTCGTCACCCGCATGGTCGCCAAGGGCTACACGCAGAAGCAGGTGCGCCTGCTGTGCGAGTGGTACCTGCGCGTTCGCAAGAGCAGCTGATGGCGCTGCAGAGCATCATCGATCGCCGGCTGGCCGGCAAGAACAAGTCGGTCGGCAACCGCGAGCGTTTCCTGCGCCGCCACAAGGTGCAGGTGCGCGAAGCGGTCAAGCGCGCGATCGATGGGCGCAGCATCCGCGACGTCGAGCGTGGCGAAGAGGTGCACATCCCGAAGAAGGACCTGAGCGAGCCGGTCTTCGGCCACGGCTCGGGCGGTGTGCGCGAGGTGGTGCACCCGGGCAACAAGGACTTCATCCGCGGCGACCGCATCGACCGGCCCAAGGGCGGCGGCGGGCAGGGCAGCGGCCAGGGTCAGGCCAGCGATTCCGGCGAGGGCGAGGACGATTTCGTCTTCAGCCTCAGCAAGGAAGAGTTCATGCAGGTCTTCTTCGAGGACCTGGCGCTGCCGAACCTGGTGCGCACGCAGCTGGCCGAGACGCCCGAATGGAAGAGCCAGCGCGCCGGTTACAGCAGCGATGGCACGCCCAACAACCTGCACGTGGTGCGCTCGCTGCGCGGCGCCATCGGCCGGCGCATCGCCATCGGCGCCGGATCGCGCGCCGAGTTGCGGGCGCTGGAAGACGAGCTCGAACAATGGCAGCGCGCACCCCATGACGAAGTGGCAGCCGCGCGCATGCGCGAGCTGGAACACGCGATCGCCGCGCTGCGTGCGCGGCTGGGCCGCATTCCGTACCTGGACCCGATCGACCTGCGCTACCGCAGCCGCATCAAGGTGCCGGTGCCCACCAGCAAGGCGGTGATGTTCTGCCTGATGGACATCTCCGGCTCGATGGACGAGGCGCGCAAGGACCTGAGCAAGCGCTTCTTCATCCTGCTGTACCTGTTCCTGACGCGGCACTACGAGAAGATAGACCTGGTCTTCATCCGCCACCACACGCAGGCGCAAGAAGTCAACGAGGACGATTTCTTCCACGCCCGCGAAACCGGCGGCACGGTGGTCAGCAGCGCGCTGGTGCTGATGGAGGAGATCATCCGCGAGCGCTACTCGCCCAGCGAGTGGAACATCTACGGCGCGCAGGCCAGCGATGGTGACAACTGGCACCACGACAGCGGCCGCTGCCGCGAGCTGCTGAGCGAGCGGCTGCTGCCGCTGTGCCGCTACTATGCCTACGTGCAGGTGGCCGAGGAAGAGCAGAACCTGTGGGACGAATACGCGCAGCTGCCACCGCTGCACCCGCAGTTCGCGATGCGCAAGGCCACCAGCGCTGACCAGATCTATCCGGTGTTCCGCGACCTGTTCAAAAAGGAAGGGGCAAAGGCCGCATGAGTGCTGTGTTACGCAATCCGCTCAGCGAACCGCTGCCCTTGGCGGCACGGCCGTCCGAGCCTCTGCCGGGGCCCAGCGACTGGTCCTTCGAGTTGATCGAGCAGTACCACAAGGTCATCCGCGACACGGCGCAGCGCTTCGGGCTGGACACCTACCCGAACCAGCTGGAGATCATCACTGCCGAGCAGATGATGGATGCCTACGCCAGCGTGGGCATGCCGGTGAACTACCGCCACTGGAGCTACGGCAAGGAATTCATCGCCACCGAGAAGAACTACAAGCGCGGCCACATGGGCCTGGCCTACGAGATCGTCATCAACAGCAACCCCTGCATCAGCTACCTGATGGAGGAGAACACGATGGCGATGCAGGCGCTGGTGATCGCGCATGCCGCCTACGGCCACAACAGCTTCTTCAAGGGCAACTACCTGTTCCGCATGTGGACCGATGCGGCGTCGATCATCGACTACCTGGTCTACGCCAAGGACTACGTGGCCAAGTGCGAGGAGAAGCACGGCCTGGACACGGTGGAAGAGTTCCTCGACAGCTGCCACGCGCTGCAGAACCACGGCGTCGACCGCTACCGCCGCCCCAGCCGCAAGAGCCTGGCGCAGGAACTGGCCGAGCGCAAGGACCGCGAGGCCTATGCACAGGCCCAGGTCAACGACATGTGGCGCACGCTGCCGCGCAAGGCCGACAAGGATGCCGCCGAAAAGGAAAGCAAGCGCTTCCCCGAAGAGCCGCAGGAGAACCTGCTGTACTTCATCGAGAAGAACGCGCCGCTGCTCGAACCCTGGCAGCGCGAGATCGTGCGCATCGTGCGCAAGGTGGCGCAGTACTTCTATCCGCAGCGCCAGACGCAGGTGATGAACGAAGGCTGGGCCACCTTCTGGCACCACAAGCTGCTGAACCAGATGTACGACGACGGCTACCTGACCGACGGCGTGATGATCGAGTGGCTGAAGTCGCACACCAACGTGGTCTACCAGCCGCCGGTGGGGCACCGCGCCTACAGCGGCATCAACCCCTACGCGCTGGGCTTCGCGATGTACAACGACATCAAGCGCGTCTGCGAGGACCCCACCGACGAAGACCGCCAGTGGTTCCCCGAGATCGCCGGCACGCCCTGGCTGCCGGCGCTGGACCAGGCGATGCGCAACTACAAGGACGAAAGCTTCGTCGGCCAGTACCTGAGCCCGAAGCTGATGCGGGAGCTGCGCCTGTTCTCGATCGTCGACGACGAGAAGGAAGAGGCGCTCGAGGTTTCGGCCATCCACGACGAAAGCGGCTACCGCCGCGTGCGCGAGGCGCTGTCGCGGCAGTACGACCTGGGCTCGCGCGAGCCGAACATCCAGGTCTGGAACGTCAACCTGCGCGGTGACCGCAGCCTGACGCTGCGCCACTTCCAGCACAACAACCGGCCGCTGCACGAGACCGCGCACGAGGTGCTGAGGCACGTCGCCCGGCTGTGGGGCTTCGGCGTGCAGCTGGAAAGCGTCAACAGCCGCGCCGAGGTCACCAAGCGCTGGAGCGTGCCCGCGCCGGGCTGAAAGCTGCGGGCCGCCCGGCCCGCGCGTGCCCTACAGCGCGAAGATCTTGCCCGGGTTCATGATGTTCTTCGGGTCGAGCGCGCGCTTGACCTGCCGCATCAGCTCCACTGTGCCGGGCCCGGCCTCGTCGACCAGGAAGCCCATCTTGTGCAGGCCGATGCCGTGCTCGCCGGTGCAGGTGCCTTCCAGCGCGATCGCCCGCTGCACCATCGCCAGGCTGGCCGCCTCGGCCTGCGCGCGCTCGGCGGCGTCGCCTTCCTTCACCAGGTATGCCAGGTGGAAGTTGCCGTCGCCGACATGGCCGACGATGTAGTACGGCAGCCCGGTGGCGTCGGCATCGGCAACGCTCGATTCAATGATCTCGGCCAGCCGCGAGATCGGCACGCAGGTGTCCGTGGTCACCGAGCGGCAGCCGGGGTTGGCCTGCATGCCGGCGAAGTAGGCCTTGTGCCGTGCCGTCCACAGGCGGGTGCGCTCCTCGGGCGTGGTGGCCCACTGGAAATCCTCGCCGCCCAGTTCGCCGGCAATGGCCTGCACCGTCTCGGCCTGTTCCTTCACCGAGGCGTCGCTGCCGTGGAACTCCATCAGCAGCATCGGCAGCTCGCGCAGCCCCAGCTTGCTCTGCGCGTTGATGAAGCGCACCGCGTTCACGTCCAGCAGCTCGCAACGAGCGATCGGCACGCCCATCTGGATGACCTGGATCGTCGCGTTCACCGCGCCGGCCACGGTCGGGAAGTGGCAGATCGCCGCGCTGACGGCCTCGGGCAACGGGTACAGCTTCAGCGTCACCTCGGTGATGACGCCCAGCGTGCCCTCGCTGCCGACGAACAGCCGCGTCAGGTCGTAGCCGGCCGAGGACTTCTTGGCCCGCGTGCCGGTGCGGACGATCTCGCCGCTGGCGGTGACGACGGTCAGGCCCAGCACGTTCTCGCGCATGGTGCCGTAGCGCACCGCGTTCGTGCCGCTGGCGCGGGTGGCCGACATGCCGCCCAGGCTGGCATTGGCGCCCGGGTCGATCGGGAAGAACAGCCCAGTGTCCTTGATCTCGCGGTTCAGCTGCTCGCGCGTCACGCCGGCCTGCACGGTGACCGTCAGGTCTTCGGGGTGAATGCGCACGATGCGGGTCATGCCCGACACGTCGACGCTGACGCCGCCCTGCACCGCCAGCAGGTGGCCTTCCAGCGACGAGCCGGTGCCGTAGGGAATGACCGGCACGCCATGCTCGGCCGCCAGTCGCACCACGGCCGCCACCTCGTCGGTGCTTGCGCAGAACACCACCACCTCGGGCGGCGTCACCGGGTACGGCGATTCGTCGCGGCCATGCTGTTCGCGCACCGCGCGTGCCGTGGAGCAGCGCTCGCCGAAGCGTTGCTGCAGGGCCGCCAGCATCGCGGCGGGCACGGGGCGCGGCTCGACGCGCAGTTGCAGCTCCTGGGGTGCGTTCATCGGGAGACCTCCACGGGGAATGCCCCATTCTAGGAGCCGGGTCCCCGGCGTGGGGCGCAAGGCAATTGGGCCGTCCCGGGCACATTGATCCACGCTTGGCGCGGCGGGCGATGGGTCCAGAATGTGCTCATCGACGGCCCAACCCCGGATGTCAGCAGCAATGGCGGACAGCAGCATCATTCCCGACCGTGGCGAGTTCATCGATGCCCTGCGCGTGCTGCGCCGCGGCCATGTGCTGGTGCGCGTCAGTGACCTGAGCGGCGGCTGCATGCTCGACGGCGCGCCCGTCTACACCGCGCACCGGGCGATGCTGGCCTACGGCCTGCTCAGTGAGTTCGACAACCCGCAGGGTTTTCCCAGCGTCAAGTACTACCGGCTCAGCGAGCGCGGCCGCGCCTTCGCCGAACGCGCCTGCGACAGCTGGCAGCGCCGCCCGCTGCTGGAGCGGCTGGCGGTGCGGCTGACCGGCTGAGCCGCCTAGAAACCCACCGTCTGCGACGGCACGTCCACCCGCACCAGCGTGCGGCCCAGCGCGCCGGCCACCGCGCGCAGGTAGGCATCGGCCCAGGCCGCATCGCCGAAGCCGGCCGCGCCGGCGGCCTGCGCGATGGCCAGCACCTTGTCGGCCGACAGCACCTTGCCGGTGGGCCGCATCGGCTCGCAGCCCAGGCGGTTGAACTCGGCATCCAGCCAGTCGCGGGCCGCTTCCTGCGCCATGGGTGCATGGGTGTGCATCGCCAGGTCTTCGCTGCCGCCCAGCCGGATGTAGAGCTCGTGTCGCATGGCCGTTCCCGCTTGCCTGTCCGTGGGCATCAAGCCTACGCCGGGCTTGGGGCCGCCGGCCTGCGCTGCGTCAAGGCCCGGGCCGGCAGGCACAATCGGCGCCCATGGGACAACGCCTCACGCAGATCGCCACCCGCACCGGCGACGACGGCAGCACCGGCCTGGGCGACGGCACTCGCGTGGCCAAGGACCACCTGCGCGTGCAGGCCATGGGCGATGTCGACGAGCTGAACTCCAGCCTCGGCGTGCTGCTGGCCGAGCCGCTGCCCGCCGACGTGCGCGAGCTGCTGGTCACCATCCAGCATGAGCTCTTCAACCTGGGCGGCGAACTGTCGATCCCCGGCTTCGAGCTGCTGAAGGCCGCCGCCGTGCTGCGCCTGGACGAGGCGCTGGCGCACTACAACGGCCAGCTGCCGCGGCTGCAGGAGTTCATCCTGCCGGCCGGCACGCGCAGCGCCGCGCTGGCCCATGTCAGCCGCACGGTGGCCCGGCGCGCCGAGCGCGCGCTGGTGGCACTGGCCGCGCACGAGCCGGTGAACGAGGCCCCGCGCCAATACCTGAACCGGCTGTCCGACCTGATGTTCGTGCTGGCGCGCGTGCTCAACCGCGCCAACCTCGACGGCCTGGGCGGCGACGACGTGTACTGGCGCAGCGAGCGCCTGGCCCGCGAGGGCGGCTGACCCCTTCGGCGACAGGGCCAACCGGTGATCGGTTGGCATGCTTCATGCGTGTGCTGGCTTGTATACCAGCACGTGCACCTATATGTCGCCTGCCACCGACCCCGCCGCCGCGCCCGAAGGCCTTGACGCCTGGCGCCAGCGGGCGCTGGCCGGCCCCGAGGCGCTGCTGCCCGCACTGCAGCGCTGCCGCGCCGCCGCGCAGGCCGCGTCGGCGCAGGCGGTGTGGATCAGCCTGGCCACGCCGGCGCAGTGGCAGCAGCAGCTGGACCTGCTGGCCGCGCGCCTGGCCGAGCCGCTGTCCCGCGCCGAACTGGTGCGGCGCTACCCGTTGCTGGGCGTGCCCTTCGCCGCCAAGGACAACATCGACATCGCCGGCGTGCCCACCACCGCGGCCTGCCCGGCCTTCGCCTATGTTCCGGCGCGCCATGCCACCGTGGTGCAGCGGCTGGTCGACGCCGGCGCGCTGTGGCTGGGCAAGACCAACCTCGACCAGTTCGCCACCGGCCTGGTCGGCACGCGCACGCCCTACGGCCGGCCGAGCAGCGTCTTCGATGCCGAGCGCATCAGCGGCGGCTCCAGCTCCGGCTCGGCCGTGGCGGTGGCGCGCGGCCAGGCGGCCTTCTCGCTGGGCACCGACACGGCCGGCTCGGGCCGCGTGCCGGCGCTGTTCAACGGCCTGGTTGGGCTGAAGCCCACGCCGGGACGCGTCAGCACCGCCGGCGTGGTGCCGGCCTGCCGCAGCCTGGACTGCGTGTCGATCTTCGCGCACCAGCTGGACGATGCCGCACAGGTGCTGGCCGTGCTGGAAGGCCCTGATGCGCTGGATGCCTACAGCGATTTCCAGCCCGGTCCGGCGCGCCTGCCCTGGCCGCTGCGCATCGGTGTGCCGGCGCGGCCCGAGTTCTTCGGCGACGCGGGCTACGCGCCCTGTTTCGATGCCGCGCAGGCCCAGGCCCGCGAGCAAGGCCACCAGGTGGTGGCGATGGACTTCACGCCGCTGTTCGAGGTGGCCGCGCTGCTGTACGAAGGCCCGTGGGTGGCCGAGCGCCACAGCGTCGTGCAGCAACTGCTGGCCGAGCGGCCCGAGGTGCTGGACGACACCGTGCGCCGCGTCATCGGCCGCGCCGTGGGCTTAAGCGCCACGCAGACCTTCGAAGCCATGTACCGGCTGCGCGCGCTGCAGTCGCGGCTGCGCACGCTGTGGCAGCAGGTGGACGTGCTGATGGTGCCCAGCGCCCCCGGCCATCCGCGCTTTGCCGAGGTCGATGCCGATCCGGTGGGCGTCAACGCCCGGCTCGGCACCTATACCAACTTCGTCAACCTGCTGGGCTGGAGCGCGCTGGCCGTGCCGGCCGGCCGCACCGCCGTCGGCCTGCCCTTCGGCTTGACCTTCATCGCATCCGGCGGCGCCGATGCCGCGCTGCTGGACCTGGCGCGGCGCTGGCAGGGTCTGGGCACGGCGCCGGCCGATGGCCCCGCGCCGGCGGTGCAGCCGACGCTGCCGATCGCCGTGGTCGGCGCCCACCTGTCCGGCCTGCCGCTGAACGGCCAACTGCTCGAACGCGGCGCCGTGCTGCGCGAGACCACCCGCAGCGCGCCGCACTACCGGCTGTATGCGCTGCCGGACTCGCAGCCGCCCAAGCCCGGCCTGCAGCGCGTGGCCGAAGGCGGCGCCGCCATCGAGCTCGAGGTCTGGGACATGCCGCTGGCCGCGGTGGGCTCCTTCCTGGCGCTGATCCCGCCGCCGCTGGGCCTCGGCTCGGTGCAGCTGGCCGACGGCCGGCATGTGCACGGCTTCCTGTGCGAAGCGCACGCGCTGACCGGCGCGCGCGACATCAGCCACCACGGCGGCTGGCGCGCCTATCTCTCCACCCTCTGATTCGGAGCACCCATGGACCGACGCGACTTCCTCACCAGTGGCGCCGCCCTCGGCGCGATGCCGCTGGCCGCCCACGCCCAGGCCCGCCCCAAGGATGTGCTGATCGTCGCCAACGAGTTCGGCCCGAACTCGCTGGACATCCACACGGTGGGCGCCAACCGGCCCAGCTACGGCGTCAGCTGGCTGGTCTACGACCGGCTGATGACCTACGGCAAGCGCACGCTGCCCGATGGCCGCGTGGCCTACGACCGCAACAAGCTTGAGCCCGAGCTGGCCGAAAGCTGGCAGATGGCGCCTGACGGCATGTCGGTGACCTTCAAGCTGCGCAGAGGAGCCAAGTTCCACGACGGCACGCCGGTGACCGCCAAGGACGTGAAGTGGAGCTTCGACCGCGCCGTCACCGTCGGCGGCTTCCCCACCTTCCAGATGGCCGCCGGCTCGCTGGAGAAGCCCGAGCAGTTCGAGGTGGTGGACGAGCACACCTTCCGCGTCAAGTTCATCCGCAAGGACAAGCTGACGATGGCCGACCTGGCCGTGGTCGTGCCCTGCGTCTTCAACAGCGAGCTGGTGAAGAAGAACGCCACCGCGGCCGACCCCTGGGGCCTGACCTGGACGCGCAACAACACGGCGGGAGGCGGCGCCTACAAGGTGGAAGCCTTCCGCCCGGGCCAGGAAATCGTCTACGTGCGCTACGACGACTGGAAGAACGGCCCGATGCCGAAGCTGCGCCGCATCGTGCAGCGCGACGTGCCCAACGCCGGCAACCGCCGCGCGCTGCTGCTCAAGGGCGACATCGACATGACCTACGACCTGCCGCCGAAGGACTTCGCCGAGTTGAGCGAGGACACCGCGCGCATCAAGGTCAGCTCGATGCCCATCGAGAACTCGATGTTCTACCTGGGCATGAACACCACCAAGCCGCCCTTCGACAACCCCAAGGTGCGGCAGGCGGTGGCCTATGCGCTGCCCTACGACAAGATCTACGAGAACGCCTTCTACGGCCGCGCGGCCAAGCTGTGGGGCGGCACCAACCCGGTCAAGAGCATCGCCTGGCCGCAGCCCACCTGGTACCGCACCGACCTGGCCAAGGCCAAGGCGCTGATGGCCGAGGCCGGTGTGCCCAACGGCTTCGAGACCACGCTGAGCTTCGACCTGGGCGGCGCCACCATCGGCGAGCCCGCGGCGGTGCTGACGCAGGAGGCGCTGGCCGCCATCGGCATCAAGGCGCAGATCAACAAGATCCCTGGCGCCACCTGGCGTGCCGCGCTGCTGAAGAAGGACATGCCGCTGATCCTGAACCGCTTCGGCGGCTGGCTGGATTACCCCGAGTACTTCTTCTTCTGGTGCTACCACGGCCAGAACGCGGTGTTCAACACCATGAGCTACCAGAACCCCAAGCTGGACAAGCTGATCACCAACGCGCGCTTCGCCGAGAACAAGGCCATCTACGACTCGTCGGTCAAGGAAATGATCCAGCTGGCCTATGACGAGGTGCCGCGCGTGCCGATCGTGCAGCCGTCGATGGACGTGGCCATGCAGAAGGACGTGATGGGCTACATGTACTGGTTCCATCTGCAGCCCGACTACCGCAACCTGTACAAGGCCTGAGGCGGCGGCATGGACCACAGCGCCTACGTCGACGCCGCCGCCGCCACGCTCGGCCTGAAGATCGCCGCCGAGCACCGGCCCGGCGTGCTGCAGTTCTTCGGCCTGGCCGCGAACATGGCCGCGCTGGTGCAGGGCCTGCCGCTGCAGCCGCACGACGAATCGGGCAGCGTCTTCCATCCGGTGCCGCCGCAGGGCGTGGAGCGTCCGTGAGCCTGGACGACGCTTCCGTCATCGCCGCGCGCGTGCGCGCCGGCAGCGGCTCGGCACGCGACGCCGTGGCCGAGTGCCTGGCGCGCATCCAGGCCACCGAGGGACGGATCAACGCCTTCAGCGCCACGCTGGCCGAGCGTGCGCTGAAGCGCGCCGAGCTGATCGACGCGCATCCGCAGCGCCACAAGATGCCGCTGGCCGGCGTGCCCTTCGCGGTGAAGAACCTCTTCGACGTGGCCGGTCTGCCCACGCTGGCCGGCTCGAAGATCGAGCGTGATGCCGCGCCGGCCAAGCGCGACGCGTTGCTGGTGCGGCGCATGGAAGCCCACGGCGCGGTGCTGGTCGGCGCGCTGCACATGGACGAGTACGCCTACGGCTTCAGCACCGAGAACACGCACTACGGCCCGACACGCAACCCGCACGATCTGTCGCGCATCAGCGGCGGCTCCAGCGGCGGCTCGGCCGCGGCGGTGGCCGCCGGCCAGGTGCCCGTCACGCTGGGCTCCGACACCAACGGTTCGATCCGCGTGCCCTCGTCTTTGTGCGGCGTGTTCGGCCTGAAGCCCACCTTCGGCCGCCTGCCGCGCGTGGGCAGCTATCCCTTTGTCGCCAGCCTGGACCACCTGGGCCCCTTTGCGCGCAACGTGCAGGACCTGGCGCTCAGCTACGACGCGATGCAGGGTCCGCTGCACGGCCCGGCCAGCGACGACCCGGCCTGCGCGCAGCGGCCCATCGAAGCCACGCTGCCGCTGCTGGAGCAGGGCGCGCAGGGCCTGCGCGTGGCGGTGCTGGGCGGCTGGTTCCGCGAGATGGCGCTGCCCGAGGCCGGCGACGCTGTCGATGCGGTGGCGCAGGCGCTGGGCACGACACGGCTGGTGGAACTGCCCGAGGTCGAGCGCGCCCGCGCCGCGGCCTTCCTGATCACCTGCGGCGAAGGCGCCCAGCTGCACCTGGAAGACCTGAAGAAGCGCCCGCAGGACTTCGACCCGATGACACGCGACCGCTTCCTGGCCAACGCGCTGGTGCCGGCCGCCTGGGTGATGCAGGCGCAGCGCGTGCGCCACTGGTTCGCGCGCCGCGTGGCGCGGGTGTTCGAGACGGTGGACGTGCTGCTGGCCCCGGCCACACCCTGCGTGGCGCCGGTCATCGGCACCGAATGGCTGCAGATCGGCGAGCGCAAGCTGCCCTCGCGCGCCAGCATGGGCCTGCTGACGCAGCCCATTTCCTGCATCGGCCTGCCGGTGGTGACGGTGCCGCTGTGGGGCATGAGCAGCGCGAACCCGCACCTGCCCATCGGCGTGCAGCTGATCGCCGCGCCGTGGCGCGAGGACCATGCGCTGCGCGTGGCCGCGCAACTGCAGGCGCAGGGCCTGTGCAGCGCACCCATTGCGCGGGGGCTGTGATGGACGGCGAGTTCAACCGCCCCGAGGTGCTGGCCGAACTGCAGGCCGCCTTCGCCCGCTACGAGGACGCGCTGGTGAACAACCGCGTCGAGGTGCTGGACGAGCTGTTCTGGGACAGCGCGCAGACCGTGCGCTACGGCGTCAACGAGAACCTCTACGGCATCGACGCGATCCGCGCCTTCCGCAACGCGCGCTCGCCGGCCGGCCTGGCGCGCACGCTGCGCCACACCGTGCTGACCACCTTCGGCGACGACTTCGGCACCGCGATGACCGAGTTCACCCGCGAAGGCGGCCAGATGCTCGGCCGCCAGAGCCAGACCTGGTGCCGCATCGACGGCCGCTGGCAGGTGGTGGCCGCCCACGTGAGCCTGATTCCCCTGCCGCCCTGAACACGCGGCGTCTTCCGAGTCCCCTTCGATCCACCCACAAGGAGCCTGACCATGAGCCGTGACCCCCTGATCCTGCCGCGCCGCCGCCTGCTGGCCGGCGGTGCCCTCGCCGGCGCCTCGCTGGCCCTGCCCGGCGCGCTGCGCGAAGCCCTCGCCCAGGCGCCTGTGACGATGGGCGTGATCTACGTCGGCCCGCGCAGCGACTTTGGCTACAACCAGGCGCAGGCGCAAGCCGCCGCCGCGGTGAAGAAGCTGCCCGGCGTCAAGGTGGTCGAGGAAGAGAACGTGCCCGAGACCGCCGCGGTGCAGAAGACCATGGAGGCCATGATCAACCAGGACAAGGCCGGCCTGATCTTCGCCACCAGCTTCGGCTACTTCGACCCGCACATGCTGAAGATGGCCGAGAAGTACCCGAACGTGCGTTTCGCGCACTGCGGCGGCATGTGGACCCAGGGCAAGCACCCGAAGAACGCCAGCAGCTACTACGGCTACATCGACGAATGCCAGTACCTGGCGGGCATCATCGCCGGCTACACCAGCAAGACCAAGAAGCTGGGCTTCATCGCCGCCAAGCCCATCCCGCAGGTGCTGCGCAACATCAACGCCTTCGAGCTCGGCGCGAAGAGCGTCGACCCGAGCATCACCACCCGCGTGATCTTCACCGGCGAATGGTCGATGCCCGTCAAGGAGGCCGAGGCCGCCAACAGCCTGATCGACCAGGGCGTGGACGTGCTGACCTGCCACGTCGACAGCCCGAAGGTGGTGGTTGAGACGGCCGAGAAGCGCGGCATCTACAGCAGCGGTTACCACGCCAGCCAGGCGGCGCTGGCGCCCAAGGGCTACCTGACCGGTGCCGAATGGGACTGGAGCACGCCCTACGCGGCGCAGATCAAGGCCGCGCAGACCGGCGCGCCGATGCCCAACGTGCTGCGCGGTGGCCTGAAGGACGGCTACGTGAAGATGTCGCCCTACGGCCCGGCGGTGTCGGCCGCGGCCAAGACCAAGGCCGATGCGGTGAAGGCCGAGATGATGAAGGGCACCTTCGTCATCTTCAAGGGCCCGCTGAAGGACAACAAGGGCAACACCGTCATCGCCGCCGGGACCAGCCTGGACCAGTTCAACCCCGAGCTGGAAAAGATGAACTACCTGGTCGAAGGCGTCATCGGCACCATCCCCGGCTGAGGACATGGCCCCCCCCCGTAGCGCCTCCGGCGCTCCCCCCCAGGGGGGCGCCGCCCGCGGCCCGGCCAAGCCGGTTCCGCGGCGTCCGCTTGATGCCTCGGTGTCCTGCGGGGCGAAGGAGCGCCCATGAACACGCTCGCCGCTGCCTCGGCGCCGGCCCTGCCGCCGGCGTCGCCCTCGCCGCCGCTGGCCATGCGCCTGCGCGGCGTGGCCGATGCCCTGCTGCCGGCGCTGGCTGCGCTGGTCATCACCGTGCTGCTCTTTTCTGCGGCCGTCGGCCTGGCGGGCTTCAACCCGCTGGAGGTCTGGGGGCTGATCCTGATGGGCGGCTTCGGTGATGCCTTCGCCTGGCAGAACACGCTGCAGCGTGCCGCGCCGCTGATCCTGACCGGCCTGGCGGTGGCGCTGCCAGCACAGGCCGGCCGCGTGGTCATCGGTGCCGAAGGCGCGCTGGTGCTGGGCGGCCTGGCCGCCGCGGCGCTGGGGCTGGTGCTGTCCGCCAGCGCGCCGCCGTGGGTGGTGTGGCCGGTGATGGCGCTGGCCGGCATGCTGGCCGGGGCGGTGTGGATCGGCATCGTCGGCTGGCTGCGCGAGAAGCGCGAGGTCAACGAGACCATCTCCAGCCTGCTGATGAGCTTCATCGCCATCGCGCTGTTCAACCAGATGGTCGAGACCGTGCTGCGCGATCCGGCCAGCCTGAACAAGCCTTCGACCAAGCCGCTGGCCGACAACTTCCTGCTGCCGGCGATGCCGGGGCTGGACGTGCACTGGGGCCTGGGTGTGGGCATCGTCGTGGCGCTGATCTGCTGGGCGGTGGTCAAGCTGACGCCGCTGGGCCTGGCGCTGCGCGTGGCCGGCGGCAACCCGCGCACGGCGCTGGGCGTGGGCCTGCCGGTGATGGGCCTGACCATCGGCGCCTGCGCCGCCGGCGGCGCCGCGGCCGGCCTGGCCGGCGCGGTGGAAGTCGCCGCCGTGCACGGCGCGGCCAATGCGTCGCTGATCGCCGGCTACGGCTACAGCGGCATCCTGATTGCGTTTGCCGCCCGCTTCTCGCCGCTGGGCGTGGTGCCGGTGGCCATCCTGGTGGGCGGCATCGCCGCCAGCGGCAGCCTGCTGCAGCGCCGGCTGGGCCTGCCCGATGCGTCGGTGATGGTGCTGCTGGGCTTTGCCTTCGTGGCGCTGATCGGCTGCGAGACGCTGCGCGGCCGCGGCTTCTTCAAGAAGGGCTGAACTATGGGCGAGCTCGGATGGTGGGGCGTGCCGCTGGCGATCCTGGGCGGGGCTATCCGCGTGGGCACGCCGCTGCTGTGGGTGAGCCTGGGCGAGACGGTCACCGAAAAGGCCGGCCGCATCAACCTGGGCCTGGAAGGCACGCTGCTGATGGGCGCGATGAGCGCCTATGCGGTGGCGCTGACCACCGGCAACCCGTGGCTGGGCGTGCTGGCCGCGGCCGCGGTGGGCATCGTCTTCGGGCTGCTGCACGGCGCGTTGTGCAGCCTGGCCCGCGTCAACGACACGGCCATGGGCATCGCGCTGATGCTGGCCGGCTCGGGCCTGGCCTTCTGGCTGGGCAAGCCGCTGATCCAGCCGAGCGCGCCCGACCTGAAATCCATCGAGCTCGGCGCGTGGAGCTCGATGCCGGCGGTGGAACAGGCGCTGACCATCAACCCGCTGTTCGTGGTCGGCGTGTTGCTGGCCTTCGCGGTGTACTGGGCGCTCGGCCACACCCGCGTGGGCCTGCGGCTGCGCGTGGTGGGTGACAGCGAGAACGCGGCGCGCGCCTTCGGGCTGTCGCCCAGCGGCTACCGCATCGCCGCCACGGCCTTCGGCGGCGCCTGTGCCGGCGTGGGCGGGGCGTCGTTGTCGCTGGTGTACCCCGGCGCGTGGAGCGAGGCGCTGTCCAGCGGCCAGGGTGTGATGGCCGTGGCGCTGGTGATCTTCGCGCGCTGGGACCCGCGGCGCTGCATCCTGGCCGGGCTGCTGTTCGGCGGCGCCAGCGCCATCAGCCCTGCGCTGCAGGCGATGGGCTACACGCAGGGCTACTACCTGTTTGCCGCGCTGCCCTACGTGCTGACGCTGGCGCTGCTGATCGGCCTGGGCAAGCCCGGCCCGAGCCACGGCGCGCCGGGTGAACTTTCGCTGAATCGGTGATCGCCATGAAGCCCTTCCCGCTGGTCAACGCGAATCCGTACCCCTGGCCCTTCGACGGTGCGGCCACGCCGGCCAACACCGCGCTGGTGATCATCGACATGCAGTTCGACTTCGTCGGCATCGGCGGCTATGTCGACCGCATGGGCTACGACCTGAGCGCGGTGCGCGCGCCGATAGCCCCGATCAGCGCACTGCTGGCGCGCGCCCGGGCGATGGGCATGCACGTGATCCACACCCGCGAGGGCCACCGCCCCGACCTGAGCGATCTGCCGGCCAACAAGCGCTGGCGCTCCCGGCAGATCGGCCGCGACGGCGTGGGCATCGGTGACCCCGGGCCCAACGGCCGCATCCTGGTGCGCGGCGAGGCCGGCTGGGACATCATCCCCGAGCTGGCGCCACGCCTAAGCGAGCCGATCATCGACAAGCCCGGCAAGGGCTCGTTCTGCGCCACCGACCTGGAGCTGCTGCTCAACCTGCGCGGCATCCGTTACCTGGTGCTCACCGGTGTGACCACCGACGTGTGCGTGCACACGACCATGCGCGAGGCCAACGACCGCGGCTTCGAATGCGTGATCGTCAGCGACGGCACCGGCGCCACCGACCGCGGCAACCACGACGCCGCGCTGAAGATGGTGACGATGCAGGGTGGCGTGTTCGGCGCCGTGGCCTCGTCTTCGCAACTGCTCGAAGCCTGGAGCGACCGATGACGATGCTGATCCCCCCGCAGGCCGAACACACCGGCGCCGCGCGCGTCGAGATGCTCAACTTCAGCAAGCGCTTCGGTTCGCTGCAGGCGCTGGACGACGTGTCGATGACGGTCGAGGCCGGCAGCTTCCATGCGCTGCTGGGCGAAAACGGCGCCGGCAAGTCCACGCTGGTCAAGGCGCTGATCGGCTTCTACAGCGCCGACACCGGCCAGGTACTGGTCGACGGGCGCGAGCAGACCATCCACAGCCCGCGCGATGCGGCCGCTTTGGGCATCGGCATGATCTTCCAGCACTTCACCGTGGTGCCGGGCATGAGCGTGGCCGAGAACCTGGCGCTGGCGCAGCGCGACCTGCATGCGGTGATCGACTGGAAGGCCGAGCGCGCGCGCCTGAGCGAGTTCATGGCCACCGCGCCCTTCCCGCTGAAGCTGGATGCGCGCGTCGCCGACCTGGCTGCGGGCGAGAAGCAGAAGCTCGAGATCCTGAAGGCGCTGTACGCGCGCCGCCGCTTCCTGGTGCTGGACGAGCCGACCTCGGTGCTGACGCCGCAGGAGGCCGACGAGGTGCTGGGCCAAATGAAGGCGCTGTGCCAAGCGCAGCAGTTGACGGTGCTGATCATCACGCACAAGTTCCGCGAGGTCTTCGGCTTCTGCGACGAGGTGACCGTGCTGCGCCGCGGCCGCCGCACCGGCGGCACGCAGGTGGCCGCCACTA
>Ga0209369_1000611_pt1 | contig 34381 bp, 35 predicted proteins | sample EBPBio142010_DNA_FD_185865 | JGI IMG/M metagenome (GOLD analysis project Ga0209369, IMG submission 185865) | Wastewater treatment Type I Accumulibacter community from EBPR Bioreactor in Madison, WI, USA - Reactor 1_10/4/2010_ DNA (SPAdes)... | ecosystem: Engineered > Bioreactor > EBPR >... | reverse complement strand
AAAGAGCTTCTGACCCAGTATGAAGAGCCGGTGCTTGATCCGGCGGTGGCCGAGGCGCTGGATGCCTATGTCGCCCGCCGCAAGGCGGAAGGCGGGGCTCCGATGAACTGACGGGGCGGGGCATCGCTATGTGCCGGGTGCCGTCGCGGAAATCTGACCGCATCCCATTGCGCCGATACAGCCTTTCCATCAGGTTCTGGTCGTGCCGCCCGGTCCCGGGGATGCGCCCGCTGGCGCGGATCGGGGTCTGTGGCGCCAAGGTCATGGCGAAGGAAAAGATCATGCCGCTTTCATCCAGGCGTCCCGCAGCTCTGATTTCCGGGCCGGAGAGCGCGGCATGAGGCTGGTCAACCGCACCTTCGACGAGTTGCAGCCGGGCGATACGGCCGAGTTGCGCCGCCTGATCACGCAGGATGATCTTTACGGCTTCGCCTCGGTTTCCGGAAATTTCAACCCGATGCACCTGCCGAACGAGGATGGCGACGGCGATGGCCACCCCGATGGCATCGCGCCGGGCATGTTCGTGGCCTCGCTTCTGTCGGCGGTGCTGGGTTCGCGCCTGCCCGGACCCGGGACGCTGAATCGCCGCCAGGCGCTGGAGTTCCATCAGCAGGTCCGCGAGGGCGATGAGCTGATTACCCGGGTCACCGTCCTGTCCAAGGCGGCAAATGGCGAGGTGACGCTGGCCACCGAGATCCGCCGTGCCGGCGATGCGGCGCTGGTCCTGTCGGGCGAGGCGGTGGTCATCGCGCCGATCTTCAAGTTCGACCGCGACGATATCGAAGTGCCGGGCCTGATCGTGCAGCGCCACCGCCATTTCGACGCCTTTCTGGAAACCGCCCGGCCCTTGCCCGCGCTGGTGACGGCGGTTGTCTGCCCTGAGGAGACCAATTCTCTGGACGGCGCGCTGCTGGCGATGAAGGAATCGATCATCACCCCGATCCTTGTCGGCCATGCCGCCGCGATCCGGGCCGCCGCGGCCCAGCTTGGCGCCGAGCTGAGCGGGATCGAGATCGTCGAGGCCGCGACCCCTGCCGAAGCCGCGGCCATGGCCTGCACCCTGGTGCATGAGGGCCGGGCGCAGGCGGTGATGAAGGGGCATCTGCACACGGATGACCTGCTGAAACCCATGGTCGACCGCGACCGGGGCCTGCGCATCGGCCGCCGCTTCACCCATGTCTTCGTGATGGATGTGCCGGGTCAGCCGAATCCGGTGATGGTCACGGATGCCGCGATCAACATCGCTCCCGATCTACCGACCAAGATGGATATCTGCCAGAACGCCATCGACCTTGCGCTGTCGCTGGGGATGGAGCCGAAGGTTGGCGTCCTGTCGGCGGTCGAAACGGTGAACCCGGCGATCCAGTCCTCGATCGATGCGGCGCTGTTGTCGAAGATGGCGGATCGCGGCCAGATCAAGGGCGGTCTGGTCGAGGGGCCGCTGGCGATGGACAATGCCGTCGACCTGGCCGCCGCCCGCAGCAAGGGGCTGAAGGGGGGCGTGGCCGGACAGGCCAATATCCTTGTGGTGCCGGGGATCGACGCGGGCAATATGCTGGCCAAGCAGCTTGCCTATATCAGCCATGCCGAGGGCGCGGGCCTGGTCCTTGGCGCCAAGGTGCCGGTGATCCTGAACTCGCGTTCTGACAGCAGCATGTCGCGTCTGGCCTCTTGTGCGGTCGCTGCCATCCATCACTTCCACGCGAAAGGCACGACAAGGGCATGAGACAGGCTGGGGAGGGCCGGGCATGACGGTGCAAAGGGGGAAGGGCGGATGGGCGGCATCCTGACGCTGAACGCGGGCTCGTCCTCGCTGAAATTCGCGCTGTTCGGCCAGACGGGCGAGGCACCGCTGGCGACGGGGCTGGCCGACCGGATCGGCCCCGAGGGCAGTCTGAAGATCAAGGATGGCGCAGGGGCGGAGCTGCCGGTGGCGGGGGGAAGCCTTGCGACCCATGCCGAGGCGCTGCGTTGCGTCCTGACCAGCCTTCAGGCGGCCTTTCCCGGCACGGGCGTGGCGGCGGTCGGGCACCGGGTGGTGCATGGCGGCCCGGAACGTGCGGCCCCGGTGCGGGTGGACGCGGCGCTGCTGGACGATCTGGCCACCCTGTCGCCCTTCGCCCCCCTGCACCAGCCGCACAATCTGGCGGGGATCCGCGCCGCGATCGAGGCCTTTCCCGAAGCCCCGCAGATCGCCTGTTTCGACACCGCCTTTCATCGCGGCCACCCCTGGGTGAACGACACCTACGCCCTGCCGCGGGGCCTGTATGACCTGGGCGTGCGCCGCTATGGCTTTCACGGCCTGTCCTATGACTATATCGCCGGGGAACTGGCCCGCAGCGCCCCGGCGCTGGCGCAGGGCCGGGTGGTGATCGCGCATCTGGGCAATGGCGCCTCGCTTTGCGGGTTGCTGGCCGGGCGCTCCATCGCCTCGACCATGGGCTTCTCGCCGCTGGACGGCTTGCCGATGGGCACAAGGCCCGGCCAGCTTGACCCCGGGGTGATGCTGTTCCTGATGGACCAGCAAGGGATGAGCCCGCAGGACATCTCGGACCTCCTTTACAGAAGGTCGGGTCTTCTGGGCCTTTCCGGACTTTCCAACGACATGCGCACGCTCGAGGCCAGCCCGACCCCCGAAGCGGCGCAGGCCATCGACTATTTCTGCGCCCGCATCCGGCGCGAGATCGGCTCGATGGCGGCGGCCCTGGGCGGGATCGATGCCTTGGTCTTTTCCGGGGGCATCGGCGAGAATTCCGCGCTGGTGCGGGCCAGGGTCTGTGACGACATGGGTTGGCTGGGGATAAAGGTCGACCCTGTGGCCAATGCCGGACATGCGCGCGTGATCTCGGCAGCCGGGGCGGCGACGCGGGTGCTGGTCGTGCCGACGAATGAGGAACTGGTGATCGCAAGGGCCACACGGGCGCTGGCCGGGGGCGGTGAAAGGACGGCGGCATGAAGGGCGTGTTGAAACCCGAGGCGGCGGCGGCGATGATCCCCGATGGCGCCAGCCTGATGATCGGCGGCTTCATGGCCGTGGGCACGCCCGAACGCCTGATCGACGCTCTGGTCGCGCGGGGCGCGCGCGGGCTGACGGTGATCGCCAATGACACGGCCATGCCGGGTAAAGGCATCGGCAAGCTGATTTCGGCGGGCTGCGTGGCGCATGTCATCGCGAGCCATATCGGGCTGAACCCGGAGACACAGGCAAAGATGATCGCGGGCGAGATCGGGTGCGAGCTGGTGCCGCAGGGCACGCTGGTCGAGCGCATCCGCGCGGGCGGCGTCGGTCTGGGCGGGGTGCTGACGCCGACGGGCCTTGGCACCGAGGTCGAAGACGGCAAGCAGGTGGTCGAGGTGCAGGGAAAACGCTATCTGCTGGAAACCCCGCTGACCGCCGATTTCGCGCTGATCGCGGCCCACACGGCCGATTACATCGGCAATCTCAGCTACATGCTGACAGCGCACAATTTCAATCCGGTCATGGCCATGGCCGGACGCACGGTGATCGCCGAGCCGGACAGCATCGTCCCCTTGGGCGTGATCGCGCCTGATGCGGTCAAGACGCCGGGCGTGCTGGTCGACCATCTTCTGATCCGCAAGGGGTAGCGCCATGGATGCCAAAGACCTGATCGCCCGCCGCGTCGCGCGCGAGATCAAGCCGGGGATGCTGGTCAATCTCGGCATCGGCCTGCCCTCGATGGTGGCGAATTTCGTGCCCGCCGCGCGCGGGGTGTTCTTTCAGGCCGAAAACGGCGTGATAGGATTGGGCGCCCGCCCGCCCGAGGGGATGGAGGACCGCCACCTGACCGATGCGGGCGGCGGTTTCGTGACCGCCGTGCCGGGCGCGGCCGCGATCGACAGCGCGATGAGCTTCGGGTTGATCCGGGGCGGCCATCTCGACATGACCGTGCTGGGCGGGCTTCAGGTCGATGAAGAGGGGCATCTGGCCAATTGGAAAGTGCCGGGCAAGATGGTGCCGGGCATGGGCGGCGCGATGGATCTGGTGACGGGGGCGGACTGCGTGATCGTCGCCATGCAGCACGCGGCCAAGGGGCAGTCAAAGATCGTGCCCCGCTGCACCCTGCCGCTGACGGCGCTGCGCCGGGTCGATCTGGTGGTGACCGATCTGGCCGTGCTGCGGCCCGAGGCGGATGGTCTGCATCTGGCCGAACGCGCGCCGGGAATCTCCGTGGACGAGATCCTTGCCGCGACCGAAGCGCGGCTGGTCGTGCCGGCCGAAGTGCCGGAAATGCGCCTCGACTGACGCGGGGCTGCATCGCCAGCATCATCCTGGTGCAAGTACTGTGTCAGGATGCCCTGCAAGGATCGAACGCATTGGCCAGACGCGGCGGGAAGGGCGAGGGATGAGCGAAGAGTTTCTGGCGGAAGACGGCACCCGGATTGCCTATCGCGACGATGGCGCGGGCCTGCCAGTGCTGGCTTTGGCCGGGATGACCCGCGACGGGCGCGATTTCGACATTCTGGCGGATCACCTGCCCGCCGATATCCGCCTGATCCGGCTTGACAGCCGGGGACGCGGTGCCTCGGCCTGGGCCGACTGGCACAGCTATAGCGTGGCGCAGGAGGCGCGCGATGCGCTTGCGCTGATCGACCATCTGGGACTTGACCGCGTGGCGGTCATCGGCACCTCTCGCGGCGGGCTTCTGGGCATGGTCATGGCGGCCTTTGCCAGGGCGCGGCTGACCGGATTGTGTCTGGTCGATTGCGGCCCTGTGCTGGAGCGGGCCGGTCTGGACAGGATCGGCAAGCATGTCGGCCTCGCGCCGCCGGTGGCCACGCTGGCCGAGGCGGCGGCGCGTCTGGCGACCAGCACCGGCTTCCTGAACGTCCCGCCCGGCCGCTGGGCGGATGAGGCGGCGCGGCGCTATGTCCAGCTTGAGGGGCATCTGGGCCTGCCCTATGACCCCGCCCTCCGGCAAAGCTACGAGGCGGCGCTGGCCGCCCCCGCCGCCGATGCCTGGCCGTTGTTCGACGCCTGCGACGGGCTGCCGCTGGCCCTGATCCGGGCCGCGAATTCCGATGTGCTTTCGGCGGAAACCGCTGCCGAAATGGCCCGCCGCCGCCCCGACCTGATCCGCGCCGAAGTGCCCGACCGTGGCCATGTGCCCTTCCTCGACGAGCCGCAGGCGCTGGCGGCAATCAGCGCCTGGCTGGCCGCCGTGCGGGATTTCGCGGCCAGGCCTCAGCCCGCCGCCACCGCGCCATAGGCCATCCGGCCCGCGACCAGCGTCTGGCGCACCGCCGGGGCCTGGCCCTCGGGCCAGTCGACCAGCACCAGATCCGCCCTTTGCCCCGGCGCGATCTCGCCCCGGTCACGTAATCCCAGGGCCCGCGCGGGATTGGCGGCGACCAGCGGCCAAAGCCGTTCCAGCGGCGCCACCCGGTCGGCCCGCAGCCGCGCCACGGCGGAAAGCAGGGCGGGGTAGTAGTAATCCGAGGCAAGGATATCGCACAGCCCTTCGGCGACCATCGCCGCCGCGCCGGGCGAACCAAGATGGCTGCCGCCGCGCGCTGCATTGGGCGCACCGAAGACGATCTGGTCGCCCGCATCGCGCGCCGCCCGCGCCGTGGCCATGTTCATCGGAAACTCGCTGATGCCGGCGCCAAGGGCGCGGTAGAAATCGCGCGTCTCGGCCCTTGTGTCATCATGGCTCAGCATCGCGGCGCCCGCCTTTCGCCCCAAGGCCGCGACTTCGGCGATCCTTGGCGGCACTTGCGGGCGGCGCGACCAGACCTCGCGGATCAGCTCGACGCAGGCCTGCGTCTCCATCTGCGACCGCTTGGCGCGCAGCTCCATCTTGGCCAGGAAGACCGGGTCGTCGAAAGCGGTCACGGGAAAGCCCGGCGCATGTTCGAAGGGGCGGTCCTGCAAGGCAACCGAAGGGTCGAGAAGGATCATCGAGGTGTGGTCGTTGAAGGCGACCGAGGGCGTCAGCGGGCCGGCCAGCGCCGCCTCGATCAGCGGCACGGCTTCGAAGCAGAAGGTTTCCCAGCGCAGTTGCAGCCGGTTCTCGACCGTCAGCCGCGGGGCGATCCGGTTCAGCGTGCCCAGCACGTCCCAGCCCATCTGGACCGAGCGCAGGCCCGGCTCCCAGCTCAGGGTCAGGGCATGATAGGCGGTGGCGATGCCGTTCGCGGCAAGCTGGCGATCGGTTTCCAGAAGCGCCGCCTCGACCGGAAGCAGGACGCCCGGGCGCGGCATCAATTGGCGCTCGAAGGCATCGCCGTGAATATCGACCAGGGCAGGCGCCAGAAGCATCCCGGGCGCCGCTACCCGCCGCGCGCCGTCTGCCGCGACGTCCAGCCCGGTGATGCCGCCGTCTTCGATGCGGACAGATACCCGCGCCAGCCCGTCGGGCAGCAGGACCTCGGCGCCTTCGATCAGCAGGGCGTCGTCGGGCCGGGCCGGAGTTGCGGGGAGCAGGGCATTCATCGGCGGGCCTTTCCTTGGGCGGGTCCCCGGCGTCGGCACCGGGCAGCGCGCGACTATAGCGCGCAGGTCACAGCCAGATGGCAAGAGCGATCACGCCGCCTCGACAATCGGCGCCGCTTTGCCGAAGGTCGCGCCGCTGATCCCCCTGGCCCGGTCGGGCCTGCAAGAGAGGACTGTCCTGCCTTTGTCACCCGTCTTGCGCATCGCCCTGGGGCTGGCCATCGGCCTTGCCGGTGGGGCCTTGTTCTATTGGCTGACCCTGCCGCTGCCCTGGATGCTGGGCGCGTTGTTCGCCACCATGGCGGCAGCGGTCGCCGGTGTGCCGGTCAGGGGACCAAAGCGGTTGCGCCCGGCCACGGTTGCCGTGATCGGCGTCCTGCTGGGATCGCGTTTCACGCCCGAGGTTCTGGCAGGCGCGGGTCAATGGGGCATGACCCTTGCGATCATGCTGGTCTATCTGGTGGTTGTCGGCCTGGCCGTCGTGCCCTTCTATCGCTATGTCGCGCGGTTCGACTGGACCACCGCCTATTTCGCCGGAATGCCGGGCGGGTTGAATGAAATGGTCGAGATCGGTGAGGCGCGGGGCGCACGGATCGAGCAGGTGATCCTGGCGCAGAGCCTGCGCATCGTGACCGTTATCGCCATGATCGCCCTTTGGTTTCGGGTGGTTCAAGGCGCGCAGATCAGCGGCGCGGCGCGGGCTGGTGCAGGTTGGCCGGATTATCTGGATCTGGCGCTGATGCTGGCTGCAGCCGTGCTGGGCAGCGTGATGGGGCGCAAGTTGCGGCTTCCTGCGCCCACCTTCCTTGGCCCGCTGATCCTGTCCGTCGCCCTTCATCTGGGCGGGCTGACCGAAAGTGCGCCTCCCGGCCTCGTCGTCAATGCGGCGCAGGTGATCCTGGGAACGGTTCTGGGTTGCCGGTTTGCCGGGATCGGGGCGGCGGCTCTGGGCCGGGCGGGACTTCTGAGCCTTTGCGCCACCGTTCTGTCGCTGGCGCTGGCGCTGGCGGGCGGGCTGGCCATGCAGGCCGCGACCGGGGTGGGCATGGAGCAGGCGCTTCTGGCACTGGCCCCCGGCGGACTGACCGAAATGGGGCTGGTCGCGCTGGCGATCCATGCCGACGCCGCCTTCGTGGTGCTGCACCATGTCGTGCGCATTCTGGCGGTGATCGTCGCGGCGCCGCTGATGCATCGGCTGCTGATCCGGGATAATTCCCCTCGGGTTTGATCAACCGAGGGCGGGTATTCAGTACCGCCCGGTCAACTTGTTGCCCCAAGCCGCCAGCCGCGACGGTGCGGAACTGCCCGGCCTGGCCTCGGCCCGGTCGGCGGCGTTCAAAAGCGCATACATGCCGTGGACGCCCAGCCAGCGGAAGGGTTCCGGCTCCCAGTTGCGCACCCGGCGGTTGACCCAGGGCAGGGTGGTGAGGTCGGTCTGCCGCCCCAGCGTCAGGTCGGCCAGCGTGCGGCCCGCGAGGTTCGAGGTCGAGACGCCCGTGCCGACATAGCCACCCGCCCAGCCCCAGCCCTGCGCCGGGTCATATCCGACGGTTGCGCACCAGTCGCGCGGCACGCCCAGCACGCCGCACCAGGCATGGGCGATGCGGTGGCGCGCGGCGGCGGGGAAATGGCGGTGCAGGATCGCGGTCAGGCGGCGGATCGTCTCAACATCCGGCGCGCCGTTGGAATCGAGGTTCGAACCGAAAAGATAGGGCACGCCGCGCGCGCCCACGGTGATGCGGCCTTCGCGGGTGCGCTGGCAATAGCAATAGCCATTGGCGAAATCGCCCACGATCTCATGGCCCTGCCAGCCGATCTCGTCCCAAACTTCGGCCGGCAGGGGTTCGGTCGCGATCTGGGCCGAATTCAGGGGCAGCCATTCGCGCCTCATCCCCGGCAGACCCGCCGTGAACCCTTCGGTGCAGCGCAGGACGGAAGGCGCGGTCACCACGCCCCGATCGGTCGTCACGCGGCCTTTCTCAAGCGCGGTGACGGTGGTGCCTTCGTAGATGGCGATCCCAGCGCGTTCGCAGGCGGCGGCCAGGCCGCGCACCAGTTTCGCGGGCTGGATGCGGGCGACATTGGTCACCACCAGCGCCCCCAGCGCGCCGGGAATGCGGATGCGGCCCGCCATTTCCTCGGCCCCGATGCGATGGACCCGCGCCTCTTCGCCCCAATGGCGGCGATGTTCGACCTCGGCCCGCATCCGCTGGACCTGGGCCGGGTTCACCGCAACCAGCAATTCGTCGGTGCGGCGGATATCGGCATCGATGCCCTGCGCCTCGGCCACGGCGATCACCTCGTCCACCGTGCCATTCATCGCCCGCACCATTCGGCGCACGGCGTCTTCCGACGTGGCTTCGGCATAGCGGCGATGGTTCCAGGAGAAGCCGCCCGAGAGCCAGCCGCCATTGCGCCCCGAGGCGCCAAATCCGGCGAACTCCTTTTCCACCACGACGACGCGCAGCGACGGTTCGGCCTGTTTCAGATACCAGGCGGTCCAGAGCCCGGTATAGCCCGCGCCGATGATGCAGACATCGGCAACGACATCCCCCGGCAGGGCGGCGCGGCGGGCGGGCAGGTCGATATCGGCATACCAGAAGGACACGTCGCCGATACGGTCGGGGGTCTGCGGGCTGGACATGGCTTTCTCGCAAAGGGGGGCGGGGGCAGGTAATCACGGCCCGCCCCCCCGGCGCCAGCCCCACCAGCACGCGGGAGGGCGATTTTCACGCCGTCAATAGCCGCGTGCGGCGTCGGCGACCGCTTCGGATGTGCCCGTCGCCTCGAAGCTGCGGACATTCGCGGCGATCACCGAAGCGCCGGTTTCGGCATCGATCATCGAGGCGATATGCGGCGTCACCCGGACCTTGGGATGCGCCCAGAACGGATGCCCGGAGGGCAGGGGTTCGGTGCGGAACACATCCAGCGTCGCGCCGCCGATCTGGCCGCTGTCAAGGGCCGCCAGCAGGTCGGCCTCGACCAGATGGCCGCCGCGCCCGGCATTGATGATCCGGGCGCCCTTGGGAAGCTGCGCCATCAACCTGGCATCCAGAATGTCGCGGGTTTCGGGCGTCAGCGGCAGCAAGCAGACCAGGATCTCGGTCCGGGCCAGAAAGGCGGGCAGGCCTTCGGCCCCGGCAAAGACGGTGACGCCCTCGACTGCGCCGCCCGAGCGCGACCATCCAGCGGTGTCAAAGCCCAGACCCGCCAAGGTCTGCGCGCAGGCCCGGGCGATGTTGCCCAGACCCATGATGCCGACCCGGCGGCGCGCGGCCAGGGGGGTGACGATCTGTTTCCACACCCCCGCGCGCTGGTTCGCGTCGGTGACGCCCAATTCGCGGTGATGGGTCAGCACATGCAGCGCCACATATTCACGCAGCCGCTGCACCATGTCGGGGCCGGTGGTGCGCAGGATCGGCAGGTGTTTGGGCAGGTCGGGGTCGCGCAGCACATGGTCGACGCCCGCCCCGATCGAGACCACGGCCTTGAGGTTGGGGAATTTGGCGATGGCGCCGGCAGGCGGGCCCCAGACCGCGGCATATTCGACCTTGGCCGGATCGGCGGGGGCAAGCATGTCTTCGACGGTGAATTCCGGCAGAAGGCGCGCCAGCAGCGCCACCCATTCCGCGGTTTCGGCGTCATCGCCCAGATAGACGGCAATCGTCATTGTCTTCCCCCTACACCTTCAGCCCGGCTTCGATCCCGGACCAAAGCGCGCCATATTCATCCACCGTCACCTGCCAGGCGGCGCCCAGCTCGGCTGCCAGCCTGCGCTCGACTGCGGCCCAGGCCGGCATGATCCAGATCTTGCCTGCGGCCCTGGCGGCGGCCGCGATGCGGCGCAGGTCGTCAAAATCGGCCTCGGTCTTCATATAGGCGCCGCGCCCGCGCGACAGCGACAGATCCGAAGGGCCGACGAAGACGCCATCCACCGTGGGCAGGGCAAGGATCGCCTCGATATCCGCCAGCGCCTCGGCGCTTTCGACCATGGGCAGGCACAGCGTCTCGGCATTCTCGCGGGAGTAATATTCCTGCGTCACCGCGTCATAGCGGGCGGGGCGCGTGCCCGAGAAGCTGCGGACGCCGAGGCCCGGATATTTGGCGGCGGAGGTCACGCGGCGGGCATGATCGACATCGCCGATATGCGGGATGATGACGCCATGGCAGCCGATATCCAGTGCCTGCTGGATCGGGATCGTCTCGGGTCCCAGCACCTTGGCATAGACCTTGGCCCCGAGCGCCCGGATCAGCGCGACCAGCTTGTCGGTGCCGTCAAGGTCGAAATAGCCATGTTCGATATCCAGCACGAAGCGGCGGCAGCCCAGGCCATAGGCGATCTCGACCAGCTGGTGATGGGGGGTCGAAAGCCAGACCGCATGGGGCGAAAGCGCGGGCGTTTCCGCATAAACTTGGTCAGACACCGGCACCCTCCATCCCGTTCTTTTCCAGCATGGCGCGGATGTCGATCAGATCCTGAAGTTTCGCGCCCTTTTCCAGCTTGGCCACCCAGTCGCCTTCCTCGGCCTGGTCGGCCAGCGCCGTGTCGATCAGCCTGTCCAGCCGGGCAGGGGGCACCACCACGACGCCGCAATCATCGGCCAGGACCGCATCGCCCGGCGTCACGGCGACACCGCCGATGCTGACCGGCACGTTGAAGCCGCCGCCCAGGTTCAGAAGCTTGGTCGTCACCGCCGACGTCTCGCGCGCCCAGGTCGGCACGCCTGCTGTGCGGATCGCGGCAGGGTCGGTCACCGCCCCGTCGATCACCACCCCGGCAAGGCCGCGGATGCGGGCGACCGCCGCCATGAAGCCTCCCCAGCAGGCCTGACGGTGGTCGCCCGCGCGGTCAATCACAAGCAGGTCGCCCGGACGCACCCGATCCATCGCATAGTAAAGCAGCGTTGAATCGGGGCCGGTGATCTGCACGGTGACCGCATTCCCCGCCACGCGCGGCCCGACGATCAGGGGCCGGATGGCGGTATCGACAAATCCCGCATGAAGATAATGACCCAAGGTGGCAGCCTCGACCTGGGCCAGCCTTGCCGCCCGGTCCGGGGCAAGCTGCGGAGGCAGCGGCTCGATACGGTAGATGTCTGTCATGGAACTGTCCTGCGTCTTTAAGGGCATCAATTCTGGAAAAGGCGGATGTCGGCGGGGTCGAAGGCCAGTCGCGTGACCTCGCCCGGGGCGGGGATCGCACCGCCGCAATTCTGCTGGCGCAGCACCATGCGGGTGCCGTCGGCAAGGGCATAGACAAGGCGCTGGTCGGTGCCGATGAAATCGACCTCGTGCAGCCGGGCCTCGGGGCCATCGGCCGTGCCGTCACGCCGGATGCGTTCGGGGCGCAGGGCCAGCGTCACCTCGGCCCCGACCGGCGCGGGTGAGGGGGGCAGCATCAGGCGGCGGCCCAGCGTCTCGACTTCGGTGCCTGCGGGGCCGGTCATGGTGACACGGCCCTTGAAGAGGTTGGTCTCGCCGATGAACTCGGCGGCATAGAGGCTTTGCGGCGCATTGTAGAGGCCGCTCGGGCTGTCGAGCTGCACGATCCGTCCGCCCGCCATCAGGGCGATGCGGTCGGACATGGTCAGCGCCTCTTCCTGGTCATGGGTCACGAAGACGAAGGTGATGCCCAGCCGTTTCTGCATCGCCTTCAGTTCAAGCTGCATCTCCTTGCGCAGCTTGAGGTCGAGCGCCCCAAGGGGTTCATCCAGAAGCAAAACCTTGGGCTCGTTCACCAGCGCCCGGGCCAGCGCGACGCGCTGCTGCTGGCCGCCCGACAACTGGCTGGGCTTGCGGTCGCCGAAGCGGCCCATCTGCACCATGTCCAGCGCCGCCTGCGCCCGCTCGCGCTGTTCGGCCTTCTTCACGCCCTTGACCCGCAGGGGGAACGCCACGTTGTCCCGGATCGTGAGGTGCGGGAAAAGCGCATAGCTTTGAAAGACGGTATGCACGGGCCGCTGATAGGCCGGCACCTCGGACACATCCTGCCCCGAGATCAGGATCTGCCCCGCACTGGGCAATTCGAAGCCTGCGATCAGGCGCAGCGTCGTGGTCTTGCCGCAGCCCGACGCACCGAGCAGCGTGAAGAATTCGCCCTGGCGGATGGTCAGGTCCAGCCGGTCGATGGCGGTCATGGTGCCGAAGCGCTTGACAACGCTGCGCAACTCGACCGCTGCGGGGCCGTGGATTTGGTCTGGCATGGGGGAAAGGCCCTGAGGATGGGGCGGCGGCAGCCCGCGCGGGGCCGCCGCCGCGATAGGCTTACTGGGCGGCTTTCACCTTGGTCCAGCCGTCCTGATAATATTTCATCGCATCGCCCAGATCGAGGATGAAGTCGGCATTGGCGATGGTCGCCTCATCGGGAAAGACGGCCGAGTTGCTGGCCAGTTCCGCGGGCAGCAGCGCCTTCGCTTCGGTCACCACGGTGGCGGTCTGGGTCAGCTCGGTGGTCTTGGCGGCCACTTCCGGGCGCAGGATGTAGGACAGGAACTTGTAGGCCGCGTCGGGGTTCGGCGCGTCCGACAGGACCGAATAGCCGTCGATCCACATGGTGCCGCCTTCTTCCGGCAGGACATAGACGACATCGGGATTGTCCTTGATCGCCTGCAGCACCGAGGAGGACCAGCTTTCCACGATGCAGGCCTCGCCCGACGACACCAGATCGGCGAAGTTGGTGCTGTTATAGCCCGCGAGCAGCGGCTTCTGCGCGATCAGGGTCTCGGTTGCCTTCTCGATTTCGGCCGGGTCCGAGGTATTGGCGCTGAAGCCGTTCACCTGCAGGCCAGCGATATAGGCGGCCAGCATGTTGTCCAGCATGTAAATGCGGCCCTTGTACTTTTCGTCGAAGAGCGACTTCCAGCTGGTGATCGGCTCTTCCACGCAGGTCTTGTTATAGGCCAGGCCCGTCGTGCCCCAGACATAGGGGATCGAGTACTTGTTGCCCGGATCGTAGGAGACTTCCTTGAACGAGGGACCGATCTTGTCATAGGTCTCGATCTTGGAATGGTCGAGTTCGGCGATCCGCCCGCGCGCGATCAGGATCTGCACGGCATATTGCGACGGGTTCACGAGGTCATAGCCCGCGCCGCCGGCATCCAGCTTGGCGATCATCGATTCATTGCTGTCGAAGGTGTCGAAGGTGACAGCGATGCCGGTCTCGGCCTCGAAATCGGCCAGCACCTCATCGGGCATCTCATTCGCCCAGCCGAAGATGCGCAGCTCTTCGGCAAGGCCCGGGTTGGCGGCGCAGAGGGCCAGAACCGAGGCGGCGAGGGTCTTGGAAAGACGTGTCATTTGGCAGCTCCTTGTTGGATCGGGTTGTCCGGCTGTTCACCGCCGGTTGGTTTTCAGCATCAGGGGCAGGTAGCGCCCCATCACGAGGAAAAGGATGGCGACATTGGCGACGACCATCAGGGCGCCAAGCGCATTGATTTCGGGGGTGATGCCCAGCTTGAGCATCGAATAGATGCGCAGCGGCAGGGTCGTGGTGCCGACGCCTGACGTGAAGGTCGACATCACCAGGTTGTCGAATGACAGCGTGGCCGACAGGATGAAAGCCGTGAACAGCGCGGGCGCAAGCTGCGGCAGCGTGACCATGCGGAAGGTCTGCCATTCATTCGCCCCCAGATCGGCGGCGGCGTTCTCCAGCCTTGCGTCCAGCGACGAGGCGGCGGCGCGGATGATCAGCGTGGCGAAGGGGATCGAGACCAGCACATGTCCCACGATCATCGTGCCATAGCCCAGCGTCACCCCGGCAAAGGACATGAAAACCAGAAGTGCCACGCCCAGCACGATCTCGGGCAGCACCAGGGGCGCGGCCAGCGCGGCACCCAGCACGTCGCGGCCGGGAAACTGCCGCCGCGTGATCGCCACGGCGGCCAATGCGCCGATGGCGGTCGAGATGGCGGCGCTGGCCAGCGCCACGATCAGGCTGACATTCAGCGCGCGGGCGATGTGGCGGTTGGACCAGACCTTGCCGAACCAGTCGAGCGAGAAGCCCTGCCAGACCACGGTCGATTTGCCCGCGTTGAAGGCGAAGGCGATCAGGATGACGATGGGCGCCAGCATGAACAGGTAGGTCAACAGCGTGATCCAGCCGGATATGCCGTGGATGAAGGTGCGGGTGGCCCAGCCGGGCGTGCGCGGCGTGCTCATTTCATCGCCTCCACCCGGCGCAGGGCGCGCATGTAGAGAAGGATGCCGATGCCCGAAAAGACCAAGAGCAGGACCGAGACCGCCGCGCCGAGAGGAATGTTGCGGAATTCAAGGAACAGCTGGACGATAAGGTTGCCCAGGATGATCTCTTTGCCGCCGCCCAGCAGCACGGGGATGGCGAAGACACCCATGGACGGCACGAAGACGAACAGCGCGGCGGCCAGAACGCCGGGAAGCGACAAAGGCAGGGTCACCCGCAGGAAGGTGGTCGCGGGGCCCGCGCCAAGGTCGGCCCCGGCCTCGAGCAGGCGGCGGTCGATCGGTTGCAGCGCGGCATAGATCGGGAAGACGGTCAGCGGCAGGAAGGCATAGACCATGCCCACCAGCGTCGCGCCCATCGTGCCCAGCATTCCGACCGGCGCATCGATGATGCCGGTGGCCAGCATCCCCTGATTGATCAGCCCGCCGCGCCCCAGAAGCACGACCCAGGCCGAGATGCGGATCAGGAAGTTGATCCAGAACGGTATGAGCAGCAGCAACAAGAGCGCGGGCGCCCAGGGCCCGGCCCGGAAGGCGATGAAATAGGCCACCGGATAGCCGATCAGAAGGCAAAGGACCGTGGTTGCCGCCGCCAGTTTGAAACTGTTCACGAAGACCAGCAGATAGACGCTTTGGAAAAGCTCGCGGTAATTGTCCAGCGTGAAGCCGGGCAGCACCGCGCCATAGGGATCGCGCAGGGCGAAACTGTAGGCCGCCACGACGCAAAGTGGCACCAGCACGAAAAGAACCAGCAGCACGACCGACGGGGCCAGCATCGCCCCGGTCTCGATCCTCTCGCGCCAGGCCCGTTGCATCACGACACCTGCCGTTTCACGCCGCCCAGGCTTTCGGCCATGGCTTGCAGCGGATTGATCGTCAGGTGATGCGCCATCGCCGCCCGCGCCGCCGCCGGGTCGCGCATGCGGATGGCGGTCAGCACCTTGCGATAGGAGGCGATTTCGTCGCGCACCATCGTGACCGGAATGCGCGAGACATAAAGCGTCCGCACCGAAAGGCCGAAGAGGAAGGCCAGATATTGCTGGGCGAAGCGGTTGTCCGAGGCCTGGGCGATGATGCGGTGAAATTCCTCGTCGGCCGCCAGTTCCCAGGCCTCGCCGGGCGAGGGGCCGGACAGGCCCTGCTCGATGCGGGTAAGGAAGGCGTCGAAACGGTCTAGGTCGTCCTGGGTGCGCCGCTCGGCTGCAAGGCCTGCGGTGAAGCATTCGATTTCGCGCCGCATCTCGTAGATGCGCATCATGTCGGCAGGGGTGGCCGAGGCCACGACATAGCCGCGCCGCCCCATCGAGGTGACAAGCCCTTCCTGCTCCAGCCGCAAGACCGCCTCGCGCAGCGGCGTGCGGCCGATGTTGAGGGATTCGGTCAGGGCCTTCTCGTCCAGCAGCGCGCCGGGCGGCAGGTCCGCCATGACGATCCGGCGGCGCAATTCGCCATAGGCCTCATCGCTTTTGCGCTTGCTCATGCTTGGCTCACCGGTCGATATACTTTCAATATATTTACGATATACTCGTGGCGACCCGGCTGGCAAGCGATTCCACGGGTCGCGAAAAACGGCGGAAGGGCAGGGAAATGGCAGAAGCAAAGACAAGGGCGACGGCAGCGGATCAGTGGGTCACGTCGAAGCCCCTGGTCAGCGGCGCGGGCGGCGTGGTCGCGGCGCAGCATGTGGCGGCGGCGCGCGCGGGCGCGCAGATGCTGGGCGCAGGCGGCAATGCGGTTGATGCCGCCGTGGCGGCGGCGCTTGCCCTGTCGGCGGTCGAACCCTGGATGTGCGGCGTCGGCGGCAGCGGCTTCATGGTGATCTGGCTGGCGGCGGAAAAGCGCGCCGTCGCGCTGGATTTCCAGGGCGTGCTGGCATCGGGGCTGACGCCCGAGGATTACCCGACCGACGCCAGCCTTCCCGTCACCTCGATGGGCTTTCCCGCAGTCAAGGATTTCGCCAATACCCAGGGCGCCAAGGCGATCACCGTGCCGGGGGCTGTGGCGGGTTTCGACCATGCGCTGACCCGCTATGGCAGCAAGACCCTGGCCGAGACGTTGCAACCGGCCATCGCGCTTGCGGAAAGCGGCATCCCGGCAAGCTGGTTCTGCACGCTGATGATCGCCTCGGAAATGGCGATCCTGGCGAAGGACCCGGTTTCCTCATCCATCTACCTGCCCGGCGGCGCGCCCCTGCAACCGGGCGAGACGCTGAAAATCCCGGGTCTTGCCAATACGCTGCGCCGCATTGCCGAACAGGGCGCGGACGATTTCTATCGCGGCGCCCTGGCGCGCGATCTGGTGGCCGATCTGCAGGAACAGGGCAGCCGGATCAGCCTTGAAGACCTTTCCGCCTATGAGGTCTGGGATTATGCGCCGATGGAGGCGCAGCATCGCGGCGCGACGCTGTACACCCCGGGTGAGCAGAGCGGCGGCCTGCGCCAGCGCGATTTCCTGGCCCATATCGCGGCCAGCCTGCCCGCGCCGGGCCAGGCGCCGGACGCGGCAAGCTGGCTTCTTTACGCCGATGCGCTAGAAAAGGCCTGGCATGCCCATCGCGCCCGCAACGGCACCCTGTCCGAGGTTGGCAGTTCGACCTCGGCGCTGGCGGCGGCGGATGCCGAGGGCAATATGGTGGCCGTCACCTATACGCTGCTCGACCATTTCGGGGCCGGCATCACCCTGCCGCGCACCGGCCTCGCCATGAACAACGGCGTCAGCTATTTCGACCCGCGCCCGGGCCTGCGCACCTCGATGCAGGGCGGCAAGCGGATCAATTCCTCGAACATGGTACCCACGGTGGCGGTGCGCGACGGGCAGGCGGTCTTCGCTGTCGGCGCCTCGGGCGGTGATCTGATCATGCCCTGTGTGTCGCAGATCGCGGCCTTGATGCTGGATTTCGGCCTGACGCTGGAAGAGGCCTTCCATTCCCCGCGTCTTGACGCCTCGCATCGCGGCAGTCTGCGCGCCGATCCGCGCCTGGGTCCGGCGGTGCTGGACCGGCTGGCCGCGCAATACCGGCTGGAAATCTCGGGCAATGTGGTGATGCCCAAGCTATACGCCTGCCCCTCGGGCGTGGCGCGTGGCGTGGATGGGCGGCTTCAGGGCATCAATGACCCGGCGCTGCCCGATGGCGGGGCGGCGGCGGTCTAGGGAGCCGTTGCCCGCCGCCCGTTTTCAACTTAGCCGAAAACTTCCACAGGGGCCCGGGGGGGTGAAGCCCCCGGGAAGATTCAGCGGGCGCTGCCCTGGCGGAAGCAAAGCCGGGTTTCGGGTCTGGCCAGAGACAGGAACTCCAGCAGATCGTCCCGCGCCAGCGCGGCGCAGCCCGCCGTCGGCCCGTAATCGGGCCGCGCGACATGCAGGAAGATCGCGCTGCCAGCGCCGGGCAGGACCGGGGCGTCGTTATGGCCCAGAACGACGACGATGTCGTAAAGGCCGTCCGCGCGCCACATCTCTTCATGGCTGGCGGCGAAGGGCAGTTTCACGGGGCGGTTGTAGTCGCGATGATCCGGCGCGTCGCACCAGCCGTCTTCGGGCGCGATCGGGCTGACGGGGAAAACGGTCGCCGGGGCAGCAAGCCGGTCAGCGCGGTACAGGACGCGCCGGATCGGCCAGGATCCGCGTGGGCTGATGCCGTCGCCTTCGCCCCGTTTCAGGGCAATGCCGCCACGGCCCACGGCGCAGGGCCAGACCCGACCCGCGAATTCGGCGCGATGGCCGCCATCCGCGGCCTTGGAGACGATGAGGTCCAGCACAGGATCCTTTGCGACAATGGCCAAGGGGGGTGGTAGGCCCGGAGGGATTTGAACCCCCAACCAAGGCGTTATGAGCGCCCTGCTCTAACCGTTGAGCTACAGGCCCCCAGACCGGCCCCTGTCCGTGCCTTGGGTAGCAGAAGACGGGGCCGCGTCAAGCGGGGCGGGGCTGCGGCGCAGCGGCAGGACATTGCCGGTCGGCGCGGGCGGGGCATCGTCAGGACGGCTGGTCCAGCCCGTGGCCGTGTCCGACTGGGTGTAGCGCGTCACCTCGCGCGGGACGAAATCCAGCGACAGGCCTTCGGCCACCATCCGGGTCACGGTCACCGTCGCGCCATCCCAGTCGATCAGGTTCAGGTCGTTCTGCCCGCCCCGCAACCGGGTGGACAGGGTGGTTCCCGCCTGCACGCACAGCATGTTTCGCCCTTCCGACCGGACCCGATAGGGCGCAGCTGCCCAGGCGTGCAGATGGCCGCAGAGGACGATATCGGCCCCGGCCTCGGCCAGGGCAAGCGTCGCCGCCTCGGCCCCCGGCATGGGAGATTTGTCGGATTGCGGCGGCAGGTGCAGCGGATGGTGCATGGCCACGACGCGCAACTGGCCAGAGCGGGCCTTTTTCAGCCGCGCCAGCACCCGCGCCATGGCGTCGCCCTGTAGGCGGCCGCGCTCCCAAGCATAGGGATCGGCGGTGTTGAGGCCAAGGACCAGAAGATCGCGCGTTTCGACCACGGGTTCCAGCACATCGCCCATATGGCGGCGCCAGGCGGCGAAGGGCCAGAACAGCCGCGCGACGGGGTTCCAGAGCGGCATGTCGTGATTGCCGGGAATCGACAGGACCGGTCCGGGCAGGGAAGCCGCCAGCGCCGCCGCCGGGCGGAATTGCGATGCCAGCGCACGCTGTGTCAGGTCGCCCGAGATCACGGTCACATCGGCACCCCAGCGCGGTGCCTGTTGGATCAGGGCCTCAGGCAGCCCCGGCCGCTCCATGCCGAAATGCAGATCAGAGATGTGAAGAAGGCGCGCCATCCGGTCAGGCCGCCAAGCCGCTGGCGGGTTTGCCTGACCCGTCGGGTTCCGGTGCATCTTCGGACGCCAGGCCAACCGGGGCGCCGGGTGCCGCAAGGGCCGATCCCGCAGGCACGATCACCCGCAGCGCCTTGGGGCGGATGCGGAACTGGAAAGGCGCGCTCATCTTTTCGCGCTCGCCATCGCGGGCGATGGTGCGGCGCTTGCTGCGGGTTTCCACCAGAACCTCGCTTGCGCCTTCCAGCGTGAAATCGCGATAGGGCTGGGCGCGGCGCAGGGCCATCTTCAGCGCGAAGACCAGAAGCCGCCAGCGCCGCAGTTCCGGCGCGACGTAAAGCGCCAGCTTGCCGCCGCGGATCAGGTCGGCGCCTTCGGTCATGCCATATTGGTCAAGCTGGAAGGCGTTCTGCGCCAGAAAGACCATCGGGCTGCGGACATGGGTGGCGCGGCCATCGACGGTGATGCGCAGGTGGCTGGGCCGGTCATAGGTGCACAGGATGCGCAACGCCGACCAATAGGCGGCCAGGCGCGAACGGCCGAATCTGGCATAGGCTGCCTCGCGCTGGTGCAGAAGCGCGGGGTAAAGGCCCAGGCTTGCGTTGTTCAGGAACAGGCGGCCATTCACCTCGGCCACATCGACCGCGGCGACATCGCCCGACACCAGCGCCGCAACGGCGGCTTGCGGGTCTTCGGGCAGGCCCAGGCTGCGGGCGAAGAAATTGAACGTGCCAAGGGGAACGATTCCCATCGCCGCCTGCGATCCGGCCAGCGCCTCGGCGACAGTGGTGATCGTGCCATCGCCGCCCGCCGCGATCACGGTCGCGGACCGATCGCGGGCGCGCCGCGCCTCGAAGGGCAGGGCCTTGCCTCTGCGGATCACCCGCAGCTCCGCGTCCAGCCCGGCGGCGGCGAGGGGTTCCAGAAGATGCTCGATCCGCTTGGCCTGTTTGCCCGATCCGGCATTGGCCAGAAAGGTGACGGGTCCCTGCATCCTGATCTCCTGCCGTTGCGCACCTGCCTGATTGAGGGGGCAACGCCGCGCGCGGCGCTGTGGTTCCCGGCTTTGTTGCAGCCGCGCGGCACTTGGCGTATGGGGGCGGCAGATGCGGGATGAACGGGGACGCGCGCGATGGTGAAGGGTCCGAACGGGGCAGGGCATAACGGTCTGACCTATGCCGAGGCGGGGGTCGATATCGACGCGGGCAACCGCCTGGTCGACCGGATCAAGCCCGCCGCCAAGGCGACAAGCCGCGCCGGGACCATGGGCGGGCTGGGCGGCTTTGGCGCGCTGTTCGACCTGCGCGCGGCGGGGTATCAGGACCCGGTTCTGGTGGCCGCGACCGATGGCGTCGGCACCAAGCTGCGCATCGCCATCGACACTGGCGTCGTCGACACGATCGGCATCGACCTGGTGGCGATGTGCGTGAACGATCTGGTCTGCCAGGGCGCGGAGCCGCTGTTCTTCCTGGACTATTTCGCCACCGGCAAGCTGGACGTCGAAGAGGCCACCCGCATCATCGAGGGCATCGCCCAGGGCTGCGCCCTGTCGGGCTGCGCGCTGATCGGCGGCGAGACGGCGGAAATGCCGGGCATGTATCACAAGGGCGATTTCGATCTGGCCGGCTTCGCCGTGGGCGCGATGGAACGCGGGCAGGACCTGCCGCGCGGCGTGGCCGAGGGCGATGTGCTCTTGGGCCTTGCCTCGAATGGCGTCCATTCCAACGGCTATTCCTTCGTGCGCAAGGTGGTGGAACTGTCGGGCCTGGGCTGGGCCGACGCCTCGCCCTTCTCGGAGGGCAGCTTGGGCGCGGCCCTGCTGGCGCCGACGCGGTTGTACGTCAAGCAGGCCTTGGCGGCGATCCGGGCGGGCGGGGTGCATGGCCTGGCGCATATCACCGGCGGCGGCATCACCGAGAACCCGCCGCGCCTGCTGCCCGAAGGTCTGGCCTGCGAGATCAACCTGTCCTCCTGGACGCTGCCGCCCGTCTTCCGCTGGCTGGCCGAGACGGCGAACATGGCCGAGGGCGAGCTGCTGAAGACCTTCAACTGCGGCATCGGTCTGGTGCTGGCGGTCGAGGCCGAGCGGGCCGAGGCGCTGTCGGCCCTGCTGGCGGGCATGGGCGAGACGGTCTGCACCCTGGGCCGCATCGTCGCCGCCGAGGGCGGCGAGGCCGTGATCTACAAGGGCCGCCTGCTGTGAGTGCAGCGCAGAAGCGCGTTGCCATCCTGATCTCGGGCGGCGGGTCGAACATGATCCGCCTGGTTGAAAGCATGGGGCCGGACCATCCGGCGCGGCCTGTGCTGGTTCTGTCGAACGATCCCGCTGCCGCCGGTCTGGCGCGGGCGCAGGCGCTGGGCGTGGCGACGGCGGCGGTGGATCACCGTCCCTTCGGCCGCGACCGCGCGGGGTTCGAAGCCGCGCTGTTGCAGCCGCTTCTGGCGGCGGAGCCTGACATCCTCTGTCTGGCGGGGTTCATGCGGGTGCTGACCCCCGGTTTTGTCGCGCGTTTCGCGGGGCGGATGCTGAACATCCATCCCTCGCTTCTGCCAGACTACCCCGGTCTGCACACCCATCGCCGCGCGCTTGAAGCGGGCGATGCCGAGGCGGGCTGCACCGTGCATGAGGTGACCGCCGATCTGGATGCCGGGCCGATCCTGGGCCAGGCGCGGGTGCCGGTCCTGCCGGGCGATACGGAAGAGACGCTGGCGCAGCGCGTGCTGACGATGGAACACCGGCTCTATCCGGCGGTGCTGGCGCGCTTTGCCGCCGGGGATCGACGCCCGGTGCTGCTGCCCTAGGCGGCGCGATTTTTCCACGAAAAATCAGGGGCGCGCGCGGGATCAGCAGCGCGGACCGGAGGGGCGGCTCAGCACGAAAGCCGCGCCCAGGCCGATCAACAGGCCCTGCGCGAGCAGGAGTTTCCAGGGCAGGCCGGCGATCAGGCTGGCGAGAAAGACCAGGCCCATCATGCTGACCGCCAGGGCCTTGGCGCGGGGCCGGATCGCGCCATGGACCTGCCAGTCGCGGATCGGCGGGCCGAACAGCGGATGTGCGGTCAGCCAGCCATGCAGCCGGGGCGAGGAACGGGCGAAACAGGCGGCGGCGACCAGAAGGAAGGGCGTCGTCGGCAGGACCGGCAGCACCACGCCCAGCCCCCCGAGGGCCAGGAACAGCAGACCCGAGGCCAGCCAGATCCCGCGCATGTCGCTGCTCCGTCTTGTGTCGGGCGCAGCCTTGCCCGCGCCCGCGCCCATGCACAAGCCCCCGCACAGCCCCGATACCGGGGAGAAGTTCTTTCCTTTCGCGCCCGCCGCCCCTATAGCGGAAAACGCTGCGGGATGACCCCGCGACCGCCGGAAAGGGCCGCGATGCGCACGATTACCACGACCGAGGACCTTGCCGCCTTCTGTGCGGCGGCCAAAGACCAGCCTTACGTCACCATCGACACCGAATTCCTGCGCGAGCGGACCTATTGGTCGAAGCTGTGCCTGATCCAGATGGCGCTGCCCGGCAAGACCGGCGAGGCGGTTCTGGTCGACCCGATCGAGGGCGACGGGATGAGCCTCGAGCCGCTTTATGACCTGTTCCGCCATGAGGCGACGGTCAAGGTCTTCCATGCGGCACGGCAGGATCTTGAGATCTTCTTCGTCGAGGGCCGCTGCTTCCCGAAGCCCCTGTTCGACACCCAGGTCGCCGCCATGGTCTGCGGCTTTGGCGAGCAGGTCGGATATGAGACGCTGGTGCGCCGCATCGCCAAGGCCAGCCTCGACAAGACCTCGCGTTTCACCGACTGGTCGCGGCGGCCGCTGTCCGAGGCGCAGAAGGACTATGCCATCGCCGATGTCACCCATCTGCGCGAGATCTATGAATGGCTGGCGGCGCAGTTGAAGAAGAACGGCCGCGCGCCCTGGGTCGAAGAGGAACTGGGCGTCCTGACCGATCCGGCGACCTATACGATCCTGCCGGAAGAGGCCTGGCTGCGGATCAAGACCCGAACCACCTCGGGCAGGTTCCTGGCCGTGGTGCGCGAACTGGCGCGGTTCCGCGAGACCTATGCCCAGACCCAGAACGTGCCGCGGTCGCGCGTGATGAAGGATGACGCGCTTCTGGAACTGGCCTCGACCCGACCGCAGTCGATTGAGGAACTGGGCCGGTCGCGGCTTTTGCTGCGCGAGGGCCGCAAGCCCGAGATCGCCGAGGGAATTCTGGCGGCGGTGAAGGCGGGGCTTGAGGCGCGGCCCGAAGATCTGCCGCGCGTCGACCAGCCCGCCGACCAGCCGCAGGGCAATGGCGCGCTGGCCGATCTTTTGCGGGTTCTTCTGAAGGCCAAATCGGAAAGCCTGGGCGTGGCGCCGCGGCTGATCGCCTCGGCGGCGGAACTGGACGCCATCGCCGCGGGCGCGCGCGACATCGAGGCGCTGAAGGGCTGGCGGCGCGAAGCCTTTGGCGAGGATGCGCTGCGGCTGTGCAAGGGCGAGGTCGCGCTGTCGGCACGGGGCAGCGAAGTGCGGGTGGTGCGGCTTCAGGCCTGAGGCGACTCTGCCCCGCCGGGGCCTCCGGCGGGAGTGTTTGGGCCAGGATGACGCGGCAAGCGCCTGGTCCTGAAGGGAAATGCGGCGCGGGCGCCTAGCGCCGGGCGACGCGGGCGTTGGTCGCGCCCTGCACGACGATCTGGCGCACGTTCTCCAGCTTGATGTTCGACAGGCTGATCGCCGCCGTCACCTCGCGCGAGCGCGGCGTGTTAACATCGGTGTTCTCGACCGGCGGGAAGAGGCGGAACTCCAGCACCAGAACGCCGTCTTTGGACAGGGGCAGCGGCACCAGTTCGGCCTTCCACCAGCCCTGCGTCGGGGTGCGGCCCGTGGCGCGCACGATGGCGCCGGTCGGGATCGGTTCCACCGCCATGCCGATGACATCGGCCACCAGGGCGCGGCCGTCCTGCGGCGTCTCGGGCAGGACCACCTTCTCGGCGGGCTGCGAGCGGCCGAACCAGTTGAAAGGGTTCAGCTTGCTGTCGCGCATTCCGCCGCAGCCGGCCAGCGTCGCCACAAGCAAAAAGACCGTCAGACGCTTCATTCCCGGCTCCTTCATTCTCCTGCCTTGGCTAGCCCATGGCGCGGCTTTTGAAAAGCACCCGTTTCCCCCGCTCTGGACCTTTGGCGGCGATGGGATTACCTGAAAGGCCGCAAGGGAGCCCCGCCATGGCCACGCAAGCCTTTGAAGACATCGCCGAAACGCTGGAATTCCTGGACGATTGGGAAGACCGCTACCGCCATGTGATCGAGCTGGGCAAGGCGATGCCGCCCCTCGACGATGCCTTCAAGGTGCCGGCCTACAAGGTTGATGGCTGTGCCAGCCAGGTCTGGCTGCGGCCGCGGCTGGAGGGCGGGCGGTTCGATTTCGACGGCGACAGCGATGCGATGATCGTGCGCGGGCTGATCGCCATTCTGCACGCGCTGTATTCCGGCGTCGCGCTGGCCGAGGTGGGCCGCATCGACGCCCCGGTGGAGCTGGGGCGATTGGGCCTGAACGACCATCTGTCGGCGCAGCGGTCGAACGGGTTGCGCGCCATGGTCGAGCGCATCCGCAAGACGGCGGCCGAGGCGCAAGCCTAAATTTCGCGGCAGGCCCGGCGCAGCCAATCCAGCGTTTCGCCCGCGACGCGCGGAGACAATTTCGCAAGCGTTTCCGCGTGATAGGCGTTGAGCCAGTGCCGTTCCGCCAGGGACAGCACCTGGACCTGCACCAGCCGCAAATCGAAAGGCACAAAGGTCAGCGTCTCGAAGGAAAGCTGTTTGCGGTTGTCGCCCAGGGCGGGCGCCTCTTGCACCACGATCAGGTTTTCCAGCCGGATGCCGAAAGCGCCCTCGCGGTAATAGCCCGGCTCGTTCGACAGGATCATGCCCGGTTCCAGCGGCACCTCGGAGATGCGCGACAGGCGTTGCGGGCCTTCATGGACCGACAGGAAGGCGCCGACGCCATGGCCGGTGCCATGGTCGAAATCCTGCCCCTCAACCCAAAGCGCGAAGCGCGCCAGCGGATCTAGGTCGCGGCCCGCCAGGCCCAGGGGCCAGCGCACCCGGCTGATGGCGATCAGCCCCTGCAGGACGCGGGTATATTGCACCCGCGCTTCCTGCCCGGGGTCGCCAAGGGCCATGGTGCGGGTGATATCGGTGGTGCCATCAAGATATTGTGCGCCGGAATCGACCAGCAACAATTCATTGCGGTGGAGCGCACGGTCCGTCTCGCGCGTGACGCGGTAATGCATGATCGCGCCATTGGGGCCGGAGCCGGAGATGGTGTCAAAGCTGATGTCGTGCAGGGCGTTGGTGGCGCGGCGGAAGCCTTCCAGCGCGGTGACGACGGAAATCTCGGTCAGGCCTTCCGGGTCCTGGCGATCCAGCCAGCACAGGAATTCCACCACGGCGGCGCCGTCGCGCAGATGCGCTTCGCGCATGCCCGCGATTTCGGCGGCGGTCTTCCTGGCTTTCGGCAGGCGGCAGGGATCGTCGCCCCAGGCGATGTCGATTCCGGCCTCGCGCAATTCGTCGGCCACGGCCAGCGGCGCGGTGGTCCGGTCGACGCGGACCGGGCCTTGCAGCAAGCGCAAGGTAGGCACGAAGGCCGCCGGCGGGCGGGAGGTGACATCGGGGCCAAGATGGGCGCGGACCGCGTCGTCGAGCTTGGCAGCATCGGCGAACAGGCTGACGCGGCCGTCGTCGAACAGGATCGCGAAGCCATGCAGGATCGGGTTGCGCGGCACATCGGCGCCGCGGATGTTCAGCAGCCAGCACAGGCTGTCGGGCAGGGTGATCACCGCCGCCCTCTGGCCCGGGGCGCGCAGCGCCGCTGCCAGACGGGCGCGTTTTTCGGCGCTGGTCTCGCCCGCCAGTTCATCGGGGTGGACGAAGGCGCGGGCAAGGGGGGCGTCTGGCTGATCTGGCCAGATCGCATCAACAAAATTCCTGCAAGACCGCAGGGTTACGCCGGAGTCCTCAAGTGACGCCCGAAGCTTGGCGATCTCGTCCTCGGTGTGCAGCCAGGGGTCGAAACCAATCTCTCCGCCGGAAAGATTGTCCTTGATCCAGTCGCCGGGCTTCACTTCGGGCCAGGGCACGGGTGTGAAGACGGCAAGATCGACCTGGGCCTTGACCTGCGTGCGGTAGCGCCCGTCGATGAAGACCCCGGCCTTTTCCGGCAGCACGATGCAGAAGCCCGCCGATCCGGTGAAGCCGGTCAGCCATTGCAGCCTTTCGTCGCGGGCGGCGACATATTCGCCCTGATGGGCATCGGCGCGCGGCACAAGAAAGCCGGCCAGCCCTTCGGCCCGCAGGACCTCGCGCAGGGCGGCCAGGCGGGGCGGGCCCTGTTCGGGCGAGGCATGGCTTTCAAAGGTCTGAAACACGTCCTGCCCCTTCATCTTGGCAAAAATACTGCGGGATGACCCGGCCTAGACGGCCTTGCGGATGCCCATCATGCGCGCCCTTGCGCGCGGGTCCTTGTCGAACAGGCCGGCAAGTTGTTCGGTCATCGCACCGGCCAGCTGTTCGACATCGGTGATCGTCACGGCGCGCTGATAATAGCGGGTGACGTCATGGCCGATGCCGATAGCGATCAGTTCCACCGCCTTGCGGCGCTCGACCAGGGCGATCACGTCGCGCAGGTGTTTTTCCAGGAAATTCGCCGGGTTGACCGACAGGGTCGAATCGTCGACCGGCGCGCCATCGGAGATGACCATCAGGATCTTGCGCGCCTCGGGCCGCGCCAGCATGCGGCGATGCGCCCATTCCAGCGCCTCGCCATCGATGTTTTCCTTGAGAAGCCCCTCTTTCATCATCAACCCGAGATTGGGCCGCACCCGGCGCCAGGGCGCGTCGGCGGATTTGTAGATGATGTGGCGCAAATCGTTAAGGCGGCCCGGCTGCTGCGGACGTCCCTGGGCAAGCCAGCGCTCGCGGGCCTGACCGCCCTTCCAGGCGCGGGTGGTGAAGCCCAGGATCTCGACCTTGACCGAGCAGCGTTCCAGCGTGCGGGCCAGCACATCGGCGCAGATCGCCGCGATGGAAATCGGGCGGCCGCGCATCGAGCCGGAATTGTCGAGCAGAAGGGTGACGACCGTGTCGCGGAACTCGGTGTCCTTTTCCCATTTGAAAGACAGGGGCGTGGTGGGGTTGGCGACGACGCGGGCCAGCCGCCCGGCATCGAGAATGCCTTCCTCAAGATCGAACAGCCAGGAGCGGTTCTGCTGGGCCTGCAAGCGGCGCTGCAACTTGTTGGCCAGTCGCCCGACCGCACCTTTCAGCGGTTCCAGCTGCTGGTCCAGATAGGCACGCAGCCGTTCCAGCTCGGCCGGTTCGGCAAGGTCTTCGGCCTTGATTTCCTCATCGAAATCCGTGGTGTAGACGCCGTAATTCGGGTCGGCATCGGAATGGGGCGCGGGCGGCGGCGGTTCCAGCGGCGCTTCGCCTTCGGGCAGTTCCGCCTCGTCGCCCTGTTCCATTTCGGCCTGGTCTTCCATCGAGACCTCGGCCTGGGACTGGTCGTCCTGATCTTCCTGGCTGCGTTCGGGCGAGGCTTCCGACTCGTCGCTGTCATCCTCGTCCTGGCCGGTCGAATCCGGGTTGTCCTGGTCTTCTTCGGCCTCGTCGCCCAGCTCGTCCTCGTCGGGGCGGTCGGGGTCGTCACCCAGCTGGTCGCCATAGCCCAGATCGGCAATGACCTTGCGGGCAAGGCGGGCGAAGGCGGCCTGGTCGGAGAGCGCGTCGCCGACGCCTTCCAGCGTGCCTGCGGCCTGTTCCTCGATGAAGCCGCGCCAGAGGTTCATCACATGCTGCGCGCCCTTGGGCAGATCGCGCCCGGTGGCAAGGTGCCGCACCAGATAGCCCGCCGCGACGGGCAGCGGGGCATCCTGGCTGTTGGTGATCTGGGCATAGCCCTTGCGCTCGGCCTCGTGCCCGATCTTGGCGTCGATATTGCCGGCGGTGCCGGGCATGTCGCGCGCGCCCATCGCCTCGCAGCGGGCGGTTTCCATCGCGTCATAGATGTCGCGGGCAAGCTGGCCGACCGGCGCGTAACGGGCGGACACGCCGTCATCGTGACATTTGCGGCGCAGGGCGAAAGCATCGGCCGTGCCACGGGCCAGCAGCACCTCGTCACGGGTCATGCGGCGGCTAACCTGCGGAAGACGCACGCCTTCCTTGTTCATGCCTGGCGGATCGACCGAATAGGAGACGGTCATCTCCGGGTCGTCCGCCATGGTGCGGGTCGCCTCGGCGAGGGCCTTCTTGAACGGGTCGGCGGGGTTGTCTGCGGGCTTCGTCATGGCGGCGACTTTCGCACCGGCGCGGGGCTGCCGCAAGGGTGGTTCGCGCAAGCCCTAAAGGGGTTTTGCGGTGCAGCGCCGCACAGATGCGATGCGGGACTGCAGAATTGCGCGAAAGGGACGGGAGGATCATGTTTCCCCCATCAAATTCAATCGGCATCAAGCGCCAGATCAAGGACTTACGCCATGACCAAACCGAAAATCGCCATCATCGTCTCGTCCACCCGCCCGACCCGTTTCGCCGATATCCCGACCACCTGGATCAAGGCGCAGGCCGAAGCGCGCGGCGACATGGAGGTCGAGGTCGTGGACCTGCGCGACTATCCGATGCCCTTCTTTGACGAGGTTGCCTCGAACGCCTGGGCGCCGACGCAGAATGCCGTCGCGGTGAAGTGGCAGAAAAAGACCGCGGAATTCGATGGTTACATCTTCGTGGTCGCCGAATACAACCGGTCGGTCACCGGTGTGCTGAAGAACGCGCTGGATCAGGCCTATGTCGAATGGGCGCACAAACCCTTTGGCGCGATCTCCTATGGCTCGATGGGCGGCGCCAATGCGCTGGGACATCTGCAGAATATCGGCGTCGAGCTGCAAATGGTGCCGGTGCGCAACAATGTCCGCATCGGCGGCACGGATTTCTTCAAGGTCCATCCGGGCTTTGGCGGTTCGGGCAAGCTGGCCGATATCGAAGCGACCATCGCGCCTTCGGCCAAGGCCATGCTGGATGACGTGATGTGGTGGGCCAAGGCGACGATCCCGGCCCGCAAGGGCTGAGGTCGGTCATTTCCGAATTGTGCAACGGGCGGGGGTGACCCCGCCTGTTTGTTTTGGTGCAAGGGACTGGGAACGATGGACTAATTCCGCAGTTTCCCGGGTTTTCTCGGGTCTGCCCAAGGTCTGCCGAAGGTCTGGCCAAGGTCTGGCACCTGACCGGCGGGCGGGGCGTTCACCATGGCGCGCGAATCGGGGGCGGCGGCGGGTCAGCCCGCGACGGCGTCCAGATCGGCCCTGCCGCTGGCCAGATCGGCCAGAAGCGCGACATGGACATCCAGCGCGTCGATGACGCGGTAGCCGGGGCTCTGGCCGTCAAAGGCCAGGTTCAGGTCGGTGCCGGCAAGGACCACGGCCTGCGCGCCCAGTTCGGTCAGGCGCTGGCCTGCATCGAGAAACAGCGCCCGCTGGGCGGGGGTGCAGGTGCCGGACACGGCCATGTCCTGATAGGTCTGGCCCAGGGTCTCGATGTCATCCTCGAGCGCCAGCGCGCGGGTCTGGCGCAACTGGCCGTAAAGTTTGGTGCGCATCACGACGCGGGTGCCCAGAAGCCCGACGCAGGAGATCCCCTCGGCCGCGAAGAAGGCGTCGAGCGGGCGGACGGCGGAGACAAGGGGCAGGGGCGAGAGGGCGACGGTTTCGTCAAAGCAGAAATGCCCACCCAGCGAAGTGATGGCGGCACAATCGCAGCCCGCCGCCCTGAGCCGGTGCAGCAGCGGCGCATAGACCCGGGCCTGTTCGGCGCGCCGGTCGGCAACGTTGTTGCGGATCAGGGTCTGGATATCGGCCTGCACGATGGTCAGTTCCAGCGGCAGGCCGCGCAGCGCCATCTCGGCGCAGAGTCTTTGGTAATAGACCACGGTCGCCGCTGCGCCGATGCCGCCGATCAGGCCCAGGTGCAGCGGCTTTGCGGTCACTTCATCGCCTGGCTGACCGCCGATTCCGGCAGTTCTTCGTTGAAGCAGCGCTGGTAGAATTCGGCGACGGTCTGGCGTTCCAGCTCGTCGCACTTGTTCAGGAACGAAAGGCGGAAGGCGTAGCCCACATTGCGGAAGATCTCGGCATTCTGGGCCCAGTTCAGCACGGTGCGCGGCGACATGACGGTGGACAGATCGCCATTCATGAAGGCGGTCCGCGTCAGATCGGCCACGGTGACCATCTGCGAAATGGTCTTGCGGCCCTTCTCGGTGTTGTAATGCGCGTTCTTGGCCAGGACGATGGCGGTTTCCGCGTCATGCGACAGGTAGTTCAGCGTCGCGACAAGGCTCCAGCGGTCCATCTGCGCCTGGTTGATCTGCTGGACGCCGTGATAAAGGCCGGTCGTGTCGCCCAGGCCCACGGTGTTCGCGGTGGCGAAGAGGCGGAAGGACGGGTGGGGGGTGATGATCTCGTTCTGGTCCAAGAGCGTCAGCTTGCCGTCATGTTCCAGCACACGCTGGATGACGAACATCACGTCCGCCCGGCCCGCGTCATATTCGTCGAAGACGATGGCGACGGGGTTGCGCAGGGCCCAGGGCAGGATGCCCTCGTGGAACTTCGTCACCTGCTTGCCGTCCTCGAGCTTGATCGCATCCTTGCCGATCAGGTCGATCCGGGAGATGTGGCTGTCGAGGTTCACCCGCACGCAGGGCCAGTTCAGCCGCGCCGCGACCTGTTCGATATGGGTCGATTTGCCAGTGCCGTGATAGCCCTGGATCATCACGCGGCGGTTGTAGGCAAAGCCCGCCAGGATGGCGAGCGTGGTGTCGGGGTCGAATTTGTAGGTGCTGTCGATCTCGGGCACGCGGTCGGTGCGGGTCTCGAAGGCCTTGACCTTCATTTCGGTGTCGATGCCGAAGACATCACGGACCGAGATTTCTTCGGTGGGCTTCATGGGCGTATCCAGCATCGTCAGGTCCAGCTTTCGGCAGCATTTTCGGATGAAAAAGGTTGTGGATCATATCGCGGGGGGGTGCAAGGGGCGGGGGTGCGGCAGCGAGGGCGGTGAAACAAATTCCTCTCGGGATACGTATCAGGGGATATGAGCCGCATCCGACCCGGAGGAGAAGATGAACCGCCGCCTGTTCCTGACCCTGACTGCCGCCGCCTCGGCCCTTGGCCTGCGCCCGGCGCGGGCCGAAAGTTTCGAGGTCACGCTGAGCGAGGCCGAATGGCGCAAGAAGCTGACCGAGATGCAGTTCTACGTGCTGCGCGAGGAAGGGACTGAGCGGGCTGGGACCAGCCCGCTGAACCACGAGTCGCGCAAGGGCACCTTCTTTTGCGCAGGCTGCGATCTGGCGGCGTTCTCGTCCGAGACCAAATACGACTCGGGCACCGGCTGGCCTTCGTTCTGGCAGCCCCTGCCGGATGCGGTGCGGACCAAGGCGGACCCCGGCCTGTTCGGCAGCCGGACCGAGGTGCATTGCCGCCGCTGTGGCGGGCATTTCGGCCATGTCTTCGACGACGGGCCGCAGCCCACGGGCAAGCGCTATTGCATGAACGGCGCGGCGCTGGTGTTCCGGGCGGGGTAGGTCACTCGCGGAAGTAGCGGCTGTCCTTGAGCTGGTCCCAGGCCCAGACCACCTCTTGCAACTGTTCTTCCTGGCTGCGGTCGCCGCCGTTCATGTCGGGGTGCAGGACCTTGATCAGCGCCTTGTATTGCTTGCGGATCTCGGTCTTCGACATGGTGTCGCGGGCGTCGAGGATCTCGATCGCACGGCGTTCGGTGGGGGGCAGCTTGCGGGTGGCGCCGGACAGGGGCTGGGCGCCGGGGTTGCGGGTGGCTTTCTCGCCCAGGATCTCCATCGGGTCGTTCACGCCCATGCGCGCCCAGGCATTGCCATCGTCCTTGCGCGAGAAGGGCTTGGTCTCGCGGCCCCAGACCCGGTCCTTTTCGAGGAACTTGGCGAAGTCGTCGTCGGAGGAACCCTGGAAATAATTCCACTTGAGGTTGTATTCGCGGATGTGATCCTTGCAGAACCAGAAGAACTGGTCGAGCGCGTCGGGCGATTTCGGCGCGCGGAATTCGCCCGGCTTCTGGCAGCCGACATAATCGCAGGCCCGTCCCGTGGCATCGGCCGCCGCCGCCGCGCCGCCGCGCCTTGTGGCGGACTTGCGCTTCTTGTCGGCGCTGACGCGCAGGTCGAATTCGAAGGGGGACTTGCTGACCATGGAAACTGCGGGCCTTTCAATGGCTTTCCGACTCGGGCGGCCAAGTTTAGGGGTTCTGGCAGCGGATTGAAGGGGCGGAGGAAAAAAATGCGCGTGAGAGACGAGATGGAGGCGCGGCTACAGGCGGCGTTCCGCCCGCAACTGTTGGAAATCGTGAATGAAAGTCACAAACATGCCGGTCATGCGGGCGATGATGGCACGGGCGAGAGCCATTTTGCGGTGAAGATCCGTGCGCCGGAACTGGCGGCGCTGGGGCGGGTCGACCGGCACCGGGCGGTGACGCGGGCGCTGGGCGATCTGATGGGCCGCATTCACGCGCTGGCGCTGGATGCGGGATAGGGGCTTCGCCGCCTTTTCCTGACCGGAAACCTTGCGCGGGCGCGTTTCCCGGGGGATCACGCCCGGTCTTTGCATCGGGGCCGGAACCATCGCGGCGCGGGCGCGTTGGGCCGGTGTGACGCAATGACGCGATCCGCGAGGTGACAGGATGCTTCCTCCGCTGAGAACGCTGCTCGTCGGCCTTTGGGTGAGCTGTGTGGCCGGGGCCGCCGTCGTGGCCGGCCTGACCCTGGGCTATTACTCCTGGGCGACCTTTGCCGTGGCCGGGTTGGCCGGCCTTTTGATCGGCGTGCCGGCGGCCTTGGCCAATTGGGTGCATCTGCGCCCGAACCGGGCGGCGGCGCTGCGCTATCGCCTGCTGGGCTGAGCAGGAACAACTGCCAATCCGCGCGGCGTGGCCTGCGTGGATGCCGCCGGTCCCCGGGGATACGTTTCCCTGTTTTCCCGGGGGCCGGTGTTGCTGTCCGGCCCGGGCCGCCGGTCAGCCCGCCGCCTTGGCCCTGAGCCGCCAGGCATGAAGCAGGGGTTCGGTATAGCCCGAGGGCTGTTCGCGCCCCTTGAAGACCAGATCGCAGGCGGCCTGGAAGGCGACGCCCTGGAAGCCGGGCGCCATCGGGCGGTACAGCGGGTCGGCGGCGTTCTGGCGGTCGACCACTTCGGCCATCTTCTTCAGCGCAGCCATGACCTCGTCCTGCGAGACGATGCTGTGATGCAGCCAGTTGGCGATGTGCTGGGCCGAGATGCGGCAGGTGGCGCGGTCTTCCATCAGGCCGACATCGTTGATGTCCGGCACTTTGGAACAGCCGACGCCCTGGTCGATCCAGCGCACGACATAGCCGAGGATGCCCTGGGCGTTGTTTTCCACCTCGCGCGTGACCTGGGCCTTGGGCCAGGCGCGGAAGGCGGCGAGGGGAATGTCCAGGATGCCGTCGACATGGGCGCGCCTCCCGCCCTTGGCCAGCTTCTTCTGCACGGCGAAGACATCGACCTTGTGGTAATGCAGCGCATGCAGCGTGGCGGCGGTGGGCGAGGGCACCCAGGCGCAATTCGCGCCCGCGCGCGGCTGGGCGACCTTTTCGTCCAGCATGGCGGCCATCAGGTCGGGCATGGCCCACATGCCCTTGCCGATCTGCGCGCGGCCCGACAATCCGCATTCCAGGCCGATATCGACGTTGAGGTTCTCGTAAGCGGTGATCCAGCCCTTGCGCTTGATGAAATCCTTGCGGCTGAACGGCCCCGCCTCCATCGAGCTGTGGATCTCGTCGCCGGTGCGGTCAAGGAAGCCGGTGTTGATGAAGGCGACGCGCGATTTCGCGGCGCGGATGCATTCCTTGAGATTGACCGAGGTGCGGCGTTCCTCGTCCATG
>Ga0209369_1000610_pt1 | contig 34551 bp, 46 predicted proteins | sample EBPBio142010_DNA_FD_185865 | JGI IMG/M metagenome (GOLD analysis project Ga0209369, IMG submission 185865) | Wastewater treatment Type I Accumulibacter community from EBPR Bioreactor in Madison, WI, USA - Reactor 1_10/4/2010_ DNA (SPAdes)... | ecosystem: Engineered > Bioreactor > EBPR >... | reverse complement strand
AAACTTGGTTTTGATAGCGAAGAAAAAGCTAACAAGGTGCTTGAAACTTATTCGCAAGAACAAGCTGTCAAGTTCAGGTCTGAAATGGTGGCAATGCTCTCGTAGTATTGCTGCCAACGGTCGGCAGCTATGCGCAGCCTTGTGTTGCGCCTGCGGCAAGGTTGCGACATAGGTGCTGTTATAGCCAGTACGGATTTTAAACGAGAATTTAATTATGGAAAAGAAAATATTGGATGCGACTTGTGGAAGTAAAATGATGTGGTTTGATAAACAAAACCCGCATACACTTTATGCTGACAAGCGAACCGAAAAACATATACTGTGCGATGGCAGAACCTTAGAAATATCACCTGACCTTGAAATGGACTTTACTGATATGCCATTTGATAATGAAACTTTCAGCTTAGTAGTATTTGACCCGCCACATTTGGTCAAACTTGGTCAAAATTCTTGGATGGCCAAGAAGTATGGAAAGCTATTACCTGGATGGGAAGATGATATAAAGGCGGGTTTTGATGAATGTATGCGGGTGTTAAAGACTGACGGGGTTTTGATTTTCAAATGGAACGAAAACCAAGTGAAAATAAACCACATCATTGATATAATTGGGGTTCAACCATTATTTGGTCACCCTTCAGGAAAACACGGTCAAACTATTTGGATGACGTTTATGAAAACGTGTCCGTAGTATTGGCTATAACGGGTTCATTGACAAACCACAACCAAATCCATTAATTTTAAACAACTTAAACCATGAACATCGGAAAGTACTGCGAAATGTTTGACAGCGATATGCGATTGAAAAACTACAGTGAACAAACCAGAAAAAACTATGTATCCCAAATCAGGGTTTTTCTAAAACACTTTGAAGGTAAAGCATCAAAACCTTCGGAGATTTCGGAAAATGACATTAAGACCTGGTTACTTACTGCTAAATGCATAAACAGCATGAGCCATATGCACAGCGCCATAAAGCTATTTTATAAGCTAACGGGCAAGCAGCCCTTAAAACTTAGGAATATTGAGTACCCCAGAAAAGAAAAGAAATTGCCGCAGGTACTCAGCGTAGAAGAAGTACAGGCCATGTTTAATGTATGCACCAATTTAAAACATAAGGCAATCCTTAGCCTTTTATATTCTACGGGCATGCGCCTGGGCGATTTACTCTCGCTAAAGTGGGAATCCATAGATCGTTCCAGGATGGTTATTCTTATCAAAAACGGGAAAGGGTTTAAGGACAGAATAGTTCCACTCGCTCCGCCCCTTTTATCTCTTTTAGAAAAATACTGGAAGATGTACAAAAGCAAGGATTATGTAATTGAAGGAGAAAAGGGCGGTATGTACAGCGGAACTTCGGTTAATAATGTACTAAAGCAACTTGCCTTCAAAGCAGGGATAAAGAAAAAAGTATGGGCACACCAGATGCGCCACAATGCATTTACCCACATGGCCGAGCGTGGTATTGATATTAACAGGATTCAAAAGATTGCAGGGCACCGCAGCCCCAAAACCACGCAGATATATACCCACCTTTCTGCCGCCAGCATAAGCACCATTGATTCACCGTTAAACCATATTTCATTATGACGAGCAAGAAATTAAAACCCGAACAAGAAAAGACAAGGGAATACTACAAAGAGAAGTTTGATGAAATTGAAGCCCGCACTTCAAAATTTATTCAAAAAGATGTTGAACTAAAGCTATTGGAATTAGGTTTTCGCCCGAACTCAAAAGCAATAAACGGACTACGCCCTGATTTTACCAGAGGTAATGATGTCTTATTTTTATTTAAGAAAAACCATTACATAGGTAGGACAGCGAAGATTCGGATGAATTTCAAAAACTATAATGGAAAAGTTTTTGGGGTTCTTTTAAACATTACCCCTGCTGTTTTTTTTGTGGAACGTGATTTTTCCATAATATCGCATTATTCCCCATTGCCAGACGGTTTTTATAGACCATTGCCAAAGGCCGAATTTATCATGTTTGACCCAATAAACATGAAGCGCGGAATATGGGATCCAGGGTTTAAATATGTAGATTATTGTATGGATTAAACCAACCAAATCAAACACCCAAAAGGCACGGCTAAGTTCCGTGCTTTTTTATTTATGGCCAGCACCAAAACCCGCCACCGCTAAAGATGTTTTACATAACCCGTATCCTGGGCAGAGAATCCGTTAAGCTGTCCGAACAATGCGCTTGTGCAAATTCACCCCGCACCCCTCATTTTAAAACCGCATCAGCCTGTAAAGCCGTAAGGCCATACCGTTGGCGGCCCGTGGTTTTTCTGCCATGTAGATTTAATTGCTGCAAAGCTCGGCCGCTCGCTGAACGGAAAGGATTTTCTTGGCATATACTCGCTGCGCTCCGTTATTCCAATTCCTCCTTGCCGTTTGCTCACTTATGCCGGCTCCCCATGGGGCATAATTAAATCACATAGCAATGAAAAACACGAGCACACAAAACAACGAATGGATCCGTAAAACATTTTTCATCCTGCGCAGGTTTGCCGCAGAAAATGAAAGGGCCGAGAATTTACCCAAAGAGCTAAAACGCCTCATTTGGACCAGCATTAAACTAAACGGGCAAAACAACATGCCCTACGTTTACGGAATTCTGGTAGAAACCATAGGGATAAGTTCACAGGGGGCCGCCGTTTTTTCAGAACTGTGGCAGGGCAGCCTGAGAAATAAAATACTGAAAACAAATGCAAGCCTGCCTATAACGGAGGGGTCCGACGACACCGGTGAATAACCGGAGCAGGTTTGCACAGGGCATACTTAGGTATGCCCTTTTTTTATTTAAGGGCTTCTGAGCGCTTCTATTGGGTATTACCGGTACAAATACAAACCAAAACCCAATATAGGACAAACCGCCTGTAAAATAGTTTAACCCCGAACCCCCTATTTTTTATTTGCTGAACGTTTTCAAAATTTTTTGTAATTCTGTAAGGATTACTAAGCGGCTTGTATTTTTCGCTGAAAATCACTATATTATAGTATTACAATTTTTACTAAAATAATTGTAAACCTTACAAAAAAAGTTGTAATAAAATATAGCCAGTATGGCTCCTTACAACTTTTTTATTACAGGTTTACAACTTTAAAATAATACAATGAGTTGATTTACATATACCTTACAACTTTACAAAAAATTACAAACTGCATCAAAACGCACAGTACATAAAACGAAAATGCACAAGTGCCTAAAATCAGTAGTTTACCTTATGCAAAAACATAAAACGGTATTCTTATATTTGCTCAAACAATTATTTATGGCATCAGGAATTTTGGTACGCATCCCTTTAAAACCCTTTCTTGTATCGTATTTAGAAACCCGTTACGGCCCATCGCCCATTTCATTTTCAGGAAAGGGAAAAGATAATGACCGAATAATGGCCAAACTGGAAAAGCTGCTGAGGCAATTGCCGGATAGGCCTGTTTTTGCTGATGAGAATAAACCTGGCATTACGGTAAATATTACCGCGCTGGATAATTTTGATCCGCGCAAGTACAATTATTTATCGCCAACGGCTTGTAAAATTGTAGAAAAGTATATTTATGAGCATGTCTTCCTGATGAATTTTTACGACTGGATGGACCAGATCTATGAAAAGAAGGATGAAATACAACTGCTCATTCAGGAATTTTGCGAAATGCATAACCTGAAAGAAAACGACATTTCGTTCGAAACCCTTAAAAAACGTTTCTACCGGTATCGTGCAAGCCGATTGGCAGAAATTCGCAAAAAAAGTTGTGCCGAAAAAAGCTAATTTTTACCTCATGTTACTATAACACGATTTCCTTTACCGTGCGTGGCTTTACTGTCCTTTTTTGTACCTGATATAACAGCGTATTAATATTGCATTGTGATCACTTCATTTAACCGAGATTCTTGTGCCAATTTACCCGGAGTGGTATGTTTTCATTTTGCGCCTGCCACACAGGTTTGCGAATGGCCCGAAAGAGACGGCGTATACATAAATGAAGAACCCGATTTTACTGCTCCGTATGAGTGGCTTTCGGGTTTTGCGGTGATGGACAGTGCCGACTTTAACGAGGAACCCGAAGAAACAGGCGCGGGAACCCGCTACAATACTTCTTTTACGGGTTTGTTTCCTAAAAATTCTCCGGGCGTATTGCAGCTTTTTTCGCAAATGGAAAAAGCCACGCACGTAATTCGAATTACCGATAAACACGGACAGATAAGACTTTGCGGAAGCCCCGAAAATCCGCTTCGTTTTCGTTTTACCCAAAACCTGGGCACGGGAGCCGACAGCCTGAATAGTTACCGGTTTGAATTTTACGGCAGCTCTTACGAGCCCAGCCCGTATATCATAAACGGAGCAGTACCGCCAATTATGCCCCCGTTTCCGCCATGCCCGCCAAACCCCGGTGGCGGCGGAGAAAATTTTGAGCGTAGACATGAGTTTACCGGAACATATTCATACATGGCCTATGCCCCTCAAGGAAGCAGTGAAAGCGCCACGGTTTGGGTGCATACGCGCATTAATGTTGCGCCCGATGGAACTACTACAAAAGGTACGGCAACGGGAGCATGGACAAATAGAGCATCATTAACTTATATATAAGATATGGAAGTACAGTATTCATTTATAACCAATTCAAACGGGAATGATAAATACTCCGTTGTAATGAGTGCATGGTATATAGACCAGGAAACAGGCAACCGTGTGGAGCTGGGTTCATCCGTTAAATCAGAATTAACTTTAAAGGATGCATTTATAGCCCAAAGCGAGTTCATGGATAAAGATTACCGGGTAGAAGATAAGTCGGAATTAAAAACGGAGGAATAACCGATGGCAAATTACAGAGCTGTTGCCAACGGCAACTGGGATAACCTTGCAACATGGCAGGATAACGGGGGCGGTTCATTTGCTGCTTCGACTGTTTTACCGGGTATTAATGACGATGTTTATGCTAATAATTTTAATGTAAACATTGACATAAACACAACCGTACTGAGTATCCGCAATACGTCAGCAACAGGAATAACTGCGGGTGGCAGGTTTTTCCCTCAAAATGGAGTTACTGTTAATGTAACCGGCACCGGATTGGTTAATAACAGCGTAACTACCATTTTAATTGAATTTAACTTACCGTCTCCAAACCAGGCAACAATTATCACATCACAATTGGGTGGTACGGGTGGTAATCCCGGTACCACAAATGCAGTTGTATCATTGACTAATACAGGGACTATTAATGTTATTGGTTCTTGGACGCTAAACAATAATGTAATATCAATTACCGGAAACGGTACGTTTAATTTGACTGGTAATGGTGGTCACGCTTCCGTTATATCTTCTCAAAATGGAATTGTTATTACCGCTGCAAATGCGATATTGAATTGGACAGGTAATCTTACTTTTCACGGAGCATCAACCGTATTCGCATATATTTCAGGATCAGGCGCGCCAACAACAAGCACTGTTAACATGATTGGTAATATTATTGGCGGAACTTCAGTAGCTTCACCTGGTATATGGACTAACGGTATATTTAACTTAACCGGAACTGCAGAGCCTCACCCGACTTCTACATCGTCACCCGCAGTACTCGGAGGTAGTGGTTCACAAATTACAATTAATGGAATAACCCAATCTAATAACAACAGGGCGTTAGCAGTAAGCAGTACTGGTTTGGTAACAATTTTAGGTCAAATAAATTGCTTAAATGAAGGCTGGCCAATTTCTGCTGCTCGTTTAAGATTAGTTAATGCTAATACAACTCAGATAACGTTTCAAACGGATTCCGTTGGCATTAATAAAACATTATATGAACCGGGTACAGTTTTAGGTAATCCTGCAATTACAGACGTAAGGGCTGGGGTAATTTATGGATCTGGCGCTCTTACCGGTACCTTAATCGTTCCCGATCCTTCGGATGTGCGTAAATCGGTTCCTACCGATGATACGGTAGGCTCGGCAGAATTGACTGCACAGGATTTATTTGATGCAATAGCAGCATCAAGCGACCCCGTAGCCATACGCCTGCGAAACTGTGCTACCGTAGCCACAACAGGAGACCAGATAGCGGCAGTTGTGGCTTAATTTCTGTCCTTTCCATTTTAAGTGCACCGGTACAATTTCGTACCGATGAATTTTCAAAGCGAAATAGCGAGAGGTATATGGGCAATCAGTCCTGATTATGCACGCGGATATATTCCGCAGCTTATTCAGTTGGTTAAAAACCCAAACCCGGAATCAAACCGGAACAAAGGCGGAACCAATTCCTATGAGGAATATGCCCAAATGAAGGCCGAACTGGTAAACGCTGATGCCTTTGTGATTGGGGATCCTGCTTTACAATGGTTTCCGATTACTCCCGAAGATGCTCCCAAAAACAGCGTGGCCATTCTTCATTTACGCCAGCCCATCACCAAATACGATATTCCATGCGGAGATTCGGGTATGCTTGTAAAAGCAGACCTTTTGATGCGTGCGGCCCAGAACGATAACATTAAAGCCATTGTACTGGTACAGGATAGCGGCGGAGGCGAAGGCCGTGCCGCCCGTTACATGGCCGAAAAAGTAAAAGAGGCTTCGGCACTTAAGCCCGTTGTGGCATTTGTTGAGGATCTGAGCGCATCAGCATCCTATTATATAGGGAGTGCGGCAACCCAAATCATTGCCAACAGCAAAGAAGCCATCATAGGCAGCATTGGTACATACATGACCATTGCAGACTATACTGAATATTTTGCCAAGGAAGGGATAAAACTCCATGAGATTTATGCCGATGAGAGCACAGACAAAAATGCCGACTGGCGAAAACTCATAGCCGATGGCGATGAATCGGGAATCAAAACACTGGTAAACCGTTTTAACGACACATTCCTGGCGGACGTGGCAGCATTCAGGGGTGAAAGGCTGAGTGCTCCACGCTCCGACTGGGGCACGGGTAAAATATTTTTTGCCGATGCCGCAAAAGACATGGGCCTGATAGATGATATCGGCACCCTGGAACAGGTAATTGAATCATTAATCAATCTATAAACCAATAAAAACCGACGATATGTTAGTATCATCCGCCACACACAATGCCGTTAAGCAGGAGCTTACCAATGCATTGGGCAAAGTAACCGAACTGGAAGCGCAGGTAGCCACACTTACCGAGCAACTTTCAGCCGTTGCGCCCGCCGAAACCGAAACGCTCACTTCCCGTATTACCGAACTGGAAACCCAGCTTCAGGATGCAGCCGAAACCGTTTCCGCTTTAGAAGCATCGAATGTTAGAATTGAAGAACTCCAAGCCCAGCTTACCGAAATTCAAACAGAAACGGCCGAACTGCGCAGCCAAAACGCTGCCCTTTTGGCCGCCAACCCGGCACCTACAGCTCCCGTAAAGGAAGAAGAAGCCGAAACCAAACCGGTTCTTAATGCCTACCAAAGAGCAAAAGAACTAAACCAAAAACTTGGTAAATAAATTTTTGTAAAACCTGTAAAATCGAATAGCTATGATCATTAATGATGCAATTCTGAACGAAGCAGCTACCCAGTTTAAAGAGGAGTTGCTTCTTTTACCTGCCGTAACGGTAGAAAATGAAGCTGCTGATGCAGTTCTTGTGGAAACCGGAGTGGCCAGCAAACTGGTACTCGGTTCCTTGTTCACCGATCCTGACTTTGCTCCCAAAAAAGCAAATGCCGTGTTTAAAGACAACGGCGTTAGCGTAGGCGCACGTACGCTTACCACCAATATCGGGCAGGCTATCCTGCGCGAAGACCGCACATCGGTGCAGCGTTTGGCTGACCGTATTGCCCGTGGCTACAACAGCAGCAACACGGCCAATGATTACCCGCTTGAAATGCAGGTAGTATCTTCAATGGCTATTGAAGTAGGCCGTAAAATTTATCAGGAAGCCCTTTTTAAAGGGGTTTATGATGCCAACGGAACCACTACTGATACGGTAATGAATGGTTTTGATACCATTGTGGCTGCGGATATTTCAGCTAATAAAATTACCAACGGCTTAGGAAACTTGTATGCCGCAGGTGCAATCACCGCTGCAAACGTGGGTGATGTATTGAAAGATTTCTATAACTCGCGCTCTGCGGAGTTAAGAACTGCCGACGCCGTATTATGTATGCCTCATTCTGTATGGATGTTGTACAACGAGTGGGTATTAGATACACTTGGACCAGTAATGTATAACACAGAATACCGAAAAGGAACGCTTCACTGCGCGCCAAACGTAACCCTGAAAGCGCTTACCGGTATGGAAGGTTCACCTTACCTGTACCTGAGCCGCAAAAACAACCTGGTTTTTGGCGTGGATGAAACATCTGCAAACGCTTCGGTTGAAGTTCGCCGCGATAACGACCCCAACAAATGGCAGTTTGTTTACACGCTTGCCGTTGGTGCCGAAATCGAATCCATCCACAACCGTTTGTTCTCCGTGGCTTCATTCACCGTAGGATCTTAATCCGAATAAAAAAGAAAGGAAAATTCAAGATGAAACGTTTAGTAACTTCATATTTTTTCAGCCTCATCATTGCCGTACTATCGGCAATTATGTTTGGCGTGGCTTTTGGCATTGAATCACCTGCCGTTTTGGTGGGCATTATGGCCCTTAGCTTTGTGCTCAGCATGATTCCTGCCCGCAATAAGCAGGTATTGAATGCCTGTTTTTTACAGGCCAATACCCAGCGGCCCGCATCCTGTGGAGGTAACCCGGCCGGTATGCAGCTTATCGGGTATCTGGCATTTGCCAAAGATGTGGCAGACCACCCGCGAATAATTGCCAGCCCCGGTAATGCCAGCGAAGCAGCCACGGCCGTAGGTACATTTACGATGGAATCGGGCAAATTCTTTATACCCGTATACAACGTGCAGGACCGCCCAGGATTAACCGATGAACTGGTAGGGCCAATAGGCGGAAAACAGTGGAAGAGTACAGCCGTAGGTTTTATTGCCGATATTGATGCCGAACGGATACAGTTTGCCCAGAACGTGGCTAACGAGCCGTTAATCTACATTGGTGTGGATAAGAAGGGCAAAAGCCGTATGGTAGGCACCAAAGAACTGCCCGCCATGATGGAAGTGGGTAACCTTACCACCGGTATAGGCCCTGATGATCTTCGCGGGTTAGAGTTCAACTTTACCCAGCATTCGGCCACACCGGCTCCATACCTTGCGGATGGCATTACGGTACCCGTAGGCACGGCCACAACTGCCGACATAAGCTCTTAATAACACAGGAACATGAACAGCAAGCTCTTTAAAACAAAGGCCGGTGCGCCCCAGAAAGCAGTGATAACCGGAATGGGAATGGTTGACCTGTCCAACGCCCCCGAAGAAGTACTCGTTAAGCTGTACCAAAACGGATGCCCATACCTGGAACTGACCGAGGCAGGCCAAAAGCATCCGCTGCTTATGCCTACGGCTGCACCAAAAATGGCCAGCTTTAATCCGGAGCCTGCCGTTAAACCTGTGGCAAAACAAGCTGAAGAAAAAAAAATGCCGCTTAAAAAAGCGACCAAAATAGCTACAAAAAAGCCATAATTGTTGATTAATTAGGACAAAAGCCCAGGCAAATGCTTGGGCTTTTTTCTAACCAAAAATACCGTGCAATGAAAAAAATATTCAACCTTGCATCCTTCCCGCCCCGATACAATTCGCTTCAGGAAACGATTGCTTCCATTCTTCCGCAGGCGGATGAAATTCATGTTTACCTTAACCTGTATAATGAAGTTCCCGAATTTCTTAACCATCCAAAAATTACCGCTTACCTGGGCAAAGACCAGTATGGCGACATAGGGGATGTGGGCAAATTTATGAACTGCGCCCAGTGGACTGAACCCGCCTATATTTTTACATGCGACGATGATATTATTTTTCCTGCCGATTATGCCGATAAGTGCATAGCCGCAATTGAAAAGTATGGCCGTAAGGCGGTAATAAGCTCGCACGGGCGTACCTACCGAAAACCCTTCGAAATTCAGGACTATTACCGTGATCTGTTAGAATTCCACGGTTTTACCCAACACAATCCATCGGATGCCTTTATGCACATGCTGGGCACGGGCGTGATGGCATTCCACACCGACACCATAAAGTTTGATCTTACCATTTTTCCGAACATAAACGACACCGATTGTCTGTTTTCTGCCCATTGCGTAAAGATGGGCATACCCCGTGTGGTAATTGCTCATCCCGCCTCTTGGCTTAAGGCCAGTAACCGCAGCAGCGATTCATCCATAAGCGGATATTTCATCAGAAACCATCAGCAGAAAACTGCTCATGCCAACACAATTCCCTGGGAAGTGCATGTTTGTGCGCCTGTCCTTTAGCACGGCTTCCTATTTTTACAAATTTGGATTCAAATCAAAAAAACATGAATCCGATAGACAAATTTCTTTCCGACCCCAAGCGCAATTATGATGAAGGGGTAGCCTTGTTAAAGGCCCGTTTTTCAAACAAGAACATCATTAGAATGTTGGAAGAGAAGCGCCGCCCGGCTGAACACCGTTGGATGGTACTTGAATACCAACTCGGCAAATTTTCTGAAACAAAATCAGCCCCCGTGCCATTGGCAGAGCGTGATGCTCCGATGATGAAAGCATTTGACCCCACCAAAAAAGCTACAGCCCAAAAAGAAACTGCACCGGCATCCGAAACCGATACCAAAGGTATACGCCCCAAGTATGTAAACAATGAGTTTGTGGATGTGGCTTCGTTGCCCGAAAAGTATCAGGCCAAATATAAACGCATTACGGAGATCTACCAGGAATCGGAACAAGCCCACGAAGCCATGAAGAAGGCCAAAACGGATGAAGAACGGCAAAAGTTGGCCCAATCATTGGTTGAATTGGAAGACAAACAGCTTGATTTATGGAAGGAACTGGATGAATATTCAATCAGCCAGGGAAATGCAAAAACAGAAAAAGCACCATCACAGGCTCCCAAGTTTGATATTGTGGTTGCCGTAAAGCGTTTGAAAGTGTTGAAAGATAATATTTCAAAGTATAAAAAAGCCTTGAAAGAGATGGAAGCAGGTACTTCTGCATACAAAAGAAAGCAGAAGTCGATTGACAAATTCAATGAGGAATTTAAAGAACTGAATGCAGCCATTGAAGCCCATAAATAGCCAACTGCCGTTTGATGAACAGCAGTTAACGGAATTTTGGAAAAGCATCAATACTTTTTCTTTTACCCGTGGTAAAATACCGCTGCATCATTTACTGATGCATGCCGCTTACCATTTTAGGGAAGAAAAAGATGTTGAAATCAATATCATGAGTTTCAGTATAGGCGAAGATGCGCTCAGGGCAGTGCTCTTTATTAAAGAGCATCTTCCCGCTGTTCAAATACGGGTGATACTGGACAGCTCCTGCCGTTCAAACAAAATGAATTACCTCATTCCCTTTCAGGAGCAGTGTGATGTGCGCTTCAACCATATCCACGTAAAAGCATTTCAGGTAACAAGCCCCATTGCACCCGGAATGTTGCTTATAAGTTCGGCAAACCTCCAATCTAAAGACCGTTGGGAAATACACAACAAATACCTTGATTACGGAGATAACATGGTATTTACCCAAGAATTTAACCGAATTTGGAATGAATCTGCACCCTGACGATATTACCCGTATTGAGGAATTGGCATCTAAGGGAATGAACCCCACGGATATTGCGCTCATCATGCAGCTTGATGAAACCGAATTCAAGCAGCATGCCGAGGATACCACCAGTAACATTAGCATAGCCTACCGCCGAGGCCGTGCATTAACCCTTTTGGAGATAAATACCAAAGAAGTGGAGTATGCCAAAAAAGGTAGCCCACAGGCCAGCAAATTGTATTACGATAAAATACTGCCCAGACAATGAGTAATCGCACAGTAGATGATAAAATGGACCGCATTTTACACCACATGTTTTCCGATCCCACAAAAGCAGGTTTCCCGCTAACGGAAACCGAAAGGCTTATAAAGGAACGCGTAGAGCGTATTTTTACCATGTGGATTGATAACACCACCTGGAGCGATACCCAGATTAAGAACTGGGTAATGAAAACATTTGATCGTACCGACCGTGAAGCCCGTGGCGATGTACACATGACAAAGTTTTTGCTGGGCAGCGTTAAGAACGCAAGCCGCGCTTTTCACCAGTACCGCTTGAACGAAATGGTTCTTAAGGTATACCGCAAAGCGGAAGAAAACAACGACCTGGCAAACATGAATGCCGCTGCCCGTACTTATGCCCAGTTTAACCGCTTGGATAAGGAAGAAGCCGAAGAAACAGCCTTTGATAAAATCATCCCGCCCGATTGGGATTTTACCACCGATGTTTCCGTGTTGGGCCTTAAGCCAATTCCGAACGTAGAGGAAGTTAAACAAAGAATCCGCGCCAAATATTACGGCAAAACCCCAGAGCAGATCAGTTATGAAGACATCCAAGATACAGAATCCTAATAATACCCGCCAACCCTTTTACGTGAACCCAGCCCAGATGGAAGTGGTTTCCGTTAATGCCAAGGATACCGTTATCATCGGTGCCAGGGGTTTGGGCAAATCCGAGGGTATTGATGCCGTTCTGCTTTTGCGTAACGTACTGGCCATGCCCAGATCGCACGGCGGATTAGCTTCGCCCTCATACGCAAAGTTGCTTCAAAACACATTGCCTGCCGTTAAAACCGGACTGGCAAAGCTCGGATACAAACAAAACCTTCACTACTTTATAGGCAAACGCCCCCCTAAAAGTTTAAAATGGCCCGAACCCTATGTGCTTCCCGATGACTTTAAACACTCCATGTATTGGTTTAACGGCACAATCATTTCCTTTCTCAGCTTTGAACGAGAAATGTCGGCCAACTCCAAATCATTTGACTGGATCATGGGTTTCGAAGCAAAGTTCCTTCCGTCAAAACAACTGCAGGAAGAATTGATTCCCGCCATCCGTGGCAAACGCGAAATATTCGGGCACTGTCCATGGCACCACGGAGTAACCTTTACCACCGATATGCCAACCCTCAAATCAGGTTTCTGGCTGTTCGATAAACAAAAAGACTGCGATGAGGAGCTGATATCCTACATTCTGCACCTCGTGGCTGATAAACAGCAGCACCATCATGATTACATGAACGGAAAGCTTAAAGACCGCTATTACAGTAAGTATATGGCTGCCCTGGAAACAGAACTGGCTGAACTCAGGAGACAGGCTACTCTGTACCGCGAATACGATTCACTTGAAAATATTGAAGTGCTAGGTGCTTCATTCATCCGCAATCAAGCAAGGGATCTGCCCAAAACCAGATTCCTTACCAGTATCCTGAACAAAAAACCCCGAAAAATAGAGGAAGGATTTTACAGCGCACTCAATGAGGCTCTTCATTACTACATATCCGAAAACAGCAAGTACCTGGAAGGATTCGGATACGACGATCACTTAACGCCCACCTGCCTAAAAGACGGAGACCTAAAGCAGGATATTCCGCTGTGTATAGCTCTGGACTACAATACCAACATCAATAACATTTCGGTAGGCCAGAAGCAGGGGAAATACATGATGACCGTGAACCACATGTATGTAAAGACCCCACATAAACTAAAGCAGCTCGTAACTAACTTCTGCGATTATTACGAGCCGTTCCTGAACCGAAACGTTGTTTACTTTTACGATAACACGGCAATCCCCAAGAGTGCGGCAAGCGACGAAACCTTTGCCGATATTGTGGTAGAAGTTCTTGAATCAAGAGGATGGAACGTAACCAAAGTATTTACGGGTCCAGCACCCGAGCACGACATCAAGCATGAACAGATAGACATGGCACTTCAGGGAGACCCCAAGTACCTGTACCCCAGGTTTAATAAGTTCAATTGCGAAACCCTGCTCACATCAATGGAGCGCACCGGAACCATTAAGATTGGAGAGAAAACCAAGAAGGATAAGCGGGACGAAGCCAAGGCCGATACACCCGAGTTGCCGAACGAGTATAAACCACACGCCAACGATGCCTGGGATACGCTGTTCATTGGTATGAACTTCCACTACAGAGTAGACAGTAAAGACTACGATTTACGTTCCAGCTACTAAGTATAGCAGGGGGAATGTTAACATTTGCGTTCCATTCGTGCCTCACTACACGCAAACGTTAACACCGGGCTTTCCGCGCTACACGGTAGCCTGCTCCAATCCCTTTCCCGTTCAATAAGGATAAGGCACAGCTCGTGCCTCGCTCAGCCTTAACGTTTATAGGGTGGTAACCAATTGTCCTTTCTCAGACCGGCTACGCTAACCGCTTCGCCCATCTGAGAAAGGCCAATCCGTTACGCACCATCCCGAAGGCCGTGCAACAGATTCGTACCTCATCAGATGCACGGCCCAACCATCGGACATCCGCGTGCGGATGGGGTTTTACAGGGGGCGGATTTTACAAATTTACCGCAGCATATAACAGACGCATGAGTGTGGCGGCGGCCAAAACAAACGAGCGCATTGCTGGGTCGTCTGACTGATTCAAAAGTTTGCGACTTTTGAAAATACCGCTTTCCCTTGATTTTATTGATGTTTTTAGCAAAAAAATTTCTTTTTATTCAACTTTTGCTTTAATTTTTTGCCTATATTTATAAGGTAATCAAACACATAGAAAAGTTATGAGTAACAAAAACAAGGATGCAAAAACGGTGAAGGAAGTAACCGTAGCAGCAGAAAAAACGCAGGTTTCAGCCAGTGAAGCCGCAGAGATTAAAAACGTAATGCAATCCGCAGGGATTGAACCGGCACCGGAACCCCCAAAAAAGGTGTTGACATTGGCCGAAAGGGAAAAGGCAATACGGGAAAATGCCGACAAACTCAAGGGTTTGAACATGCTCCGAAAGGAACAGGACCAGCTTAGAAGTTGGGGTTTCTCCGACAACGGAAATAATGCAAGGTTGACCATTGAGGGAGATTCGGAGTTTACGACCACCAACAGCCGCATAATTGCGAAAGTAAAAACCAATCTGGAAGACCTTTTTGAAGGCCGTATACAGGAACTTGAAGCGGAACTTCAAACGGCTGAAATTTAAACAAAAACCCGTGCAAGAGGCGGCTACCTCCTGCACGGGTATAAATTCAAATCATGTAGGAAATGAACATAACGAATGTACACAATTTTGCCCTTGCGGCAGAAAATGACGTTAGAAAGGCTTCGGTTTTTGCGGAAGCTTTTCATGATTTTATTGATGGTACCATGTACCCGGGCTACTCAATAGAGATAGCCGAGGAAAACCCCGACTTATACGCTTTTGAGTTTTCTCAATTTCTTAAAAATTACGGTGATGATGATACGGGCGAAGTGCTGGAACCGATACAGGCATGAGCGCACTTACACGGATGTGTATATACTCAGCCGGGGTAAGAATAGCGGCAAACCCTTGCGTGAACCCTGCCCGAATTGTTTTGTTATAAGAGCCGTAAACGATGAACAGCGGGAAATGCTTTTCTCCTTGCTTACTGCCCTTTGGATTGGGCGATGTTTTGAACCTTATCTAGTGGGTACGTGTGTGGAGCTGATACGCTTGGGCGATTTGCATAAAGTTATGGATGAGGCATTGAGCCGTGCCAGGGATAACCCTGCCGAATTTAAAAAAATAGCCGCCCAGGTTAATACCTCGCTACAATTGGAAAAACAAGCCCATGAACGGCTAAAGTTGATTAGAGTGTTAAAAGTAGTTGCATCAAGGCAGCTTTTGAGTTTAGGAAGCACCCCGTAAAGGGGTGTTTTTTTTTGCGGGCGGCCCTGCGGGCGGCTGCATTTATTTTTTGCATTAAGGAATGTTTCGGCACAACGGAAAAAGTAAACCTATAAGTTGATTTTGTGCCGAATGCAGCCACCCGCAGGGCATTAAGGAACGCTCCGCGTGGGGTTCGGTGTCGCCCGATGGGCGCTCATGGATGCTGAGCGCGTAGTCAATTAATTTGCATTTGGTGTAAATTTGTTTGTGTTCGGTGCAAATTAATTAACTTGTTTATCAATGACTTAAAATTATTTTTGTTAAAATTACCGTATAAATTTGTACGGTATATATTTTTTATATTATCTTTGCTTCATCAAATAACAATTAACACAAAATAAAATGAAAAAAGTAGTAGAAACATCAGTGAAAACTTACAACGGGAATGCAGACATATTCTTTTCTGTTGATGGTGAAACAATCGGTTCAACAAGTGTTTATTATTCAAGTGATGACCTTGATACAGATGAGGATTGCGATTACAATATGAATGTGATTAAGTCTCAGTTAATTGAATATTTTGAAAACAACATCAAAAAAGACGGACAAGAATTAGATATGGATAAATTTAATTTTGAAATAGATACGATTGCCATTTATGTGTCTCCAAGAGTTAAGTAATGAATAAAATATTTCACATTCAAATAAAATTGAAAAGCCTCCCATAAATACTATGGGCGGCTTTAATCGAAAGACATGATGACGAAAAATACAGTGATGAATAAAGAATCGCTGCTAGCGTATCTTCGCCAAAATAAAACCTACCTTAATATTTCTGCCATTGGAAGGGCTGCGGGTTTTACCCGGCTGCTCAGAGTAGTGAATGAATATAAGGATGGGCACGGAACTACCGAGAGCATGCCCGATAAATATGTAAAACCGGTGAATGAGATTATATCCGCACTTCAAAAAAAGTAAAACATAAAACGGTATATTTGAATCCTATTATGGAATCAATCGTTAATCACATCGCCCATGAAAAAGCTAAAGTAATTCCCCAAATAGGTATTATTGGTATTGGAGGACTTGGCTACTCTAAATCAAGGATCCTATTATCACTTGCCCATTCGGGGCTGCCTAATTCTTGCGTAATTGCCAAACAGCCTACTATTGAAATGGGAATAAAACCCGTTGAACAAACAATATCTGGCTTTGCCCAAATGTGCAAGCAAACACATCTTTCTTTTGTTTTTTTAGACGAAGCATTAAACCGCTTATCCAAATCCCGCCGAAAGAATGAAATCGGGATTTACCCCGCGTTAAAGAGAGGAAAGAAAAACAGAAAACCGAAATTGCGAATGCTGTTACCCTGTTTTCAAATTAAAAGCTAAATAAATGTCAGATATCACCCCAATACAGTTATTCAATGATAAATGGGAAAAAATACTTCCCGATTATTCATTTTTCGAAAGCGTTCAGGAGCAATTTATAAAATCGGCGGTCCATAAGTATAATGAGCATATCACAAAATATCTCCTTACTAATCTTGGTCAGTTGGGTTTTAAATTTGAAAATGATTCCGAGTTTATTGATTTTTTATCCAAGAGGGTAACAAAAATCGGTTTTCAGGATCGGCCAAATGAATATGAACTTTATGTTGATTTTCAAACCGATAATCAGAAATTGATCGGATTATATAATGACACGGTTTCAATTTCCTATGATGAGGGAAAATATACAGCCACATTTGGATTGCTTACCAAAAACCTTTAAATTTACCCTCAGAATATCATTCCATCAATCATAGAAGAAGTGCAATTAAGGGTTGAGGAGTTTCGCCGCTACAGTCAGGATATGCGGCATTAATTCAGAATGGGTTTGGCAACCCAAACTGTCTGCGAAGTAGCCTGTCCACCCTGCACAAGAACGAGAGACGCCACAAAGCCCCGATTAATCGGGGCTTTTGTTTTTGTCCTTTCATAAAAAAAGCCATGCCCATACATTCGGAGCATGGAAAACATCAGAAACTCCCGATACTTTAAACCCACACCGTTCCATTGGCGAATTGTGGGCGATTTGGCAATTGTAATGATTCCGGTAATTGACGGAATTGTTGCCGCAGCGCCAAACATTGACACCGACATTAAATACTGGATTGCGGCCGGTACTTCATTAACGCTGGTAACCCTTAAATTCCTAACCAACCTCTTTAAATGATGAATATTAATCAGTTTTTTGAGGTGAAAAACATCATAAACCTTACCGGTTTTAGCGGTTTAGTGTATGGTGGAATACACGGAATACTGGCACAGTTTGATGTGGTGGAACTTAACCCTGCCGCCACGCTTGGAGCAACGGGTGGACTTATATGGGTAGTGGTTAAGGGCTACATTGAAATCCGGAAACAGAATATTCTGGATAAACGTGCCGCCCAGGAACAGCAGATACGCCAGTTTAAAATAAACGAAATGGAATCTGAATCAAGAAAGTTTCAGGATTCATTGATTTTACACCAAATAACCACCAAGCTTGACCGTGAACAGTATGCCAAATATTATGAAGAATATGAGGCTTCCCGCAAAAAAATGCTTGAACTGCTAGCTGAGCAGGAAGTAATCAATCAAAATAAAAACAAGCAATTAAATCCTTAATAATCATGGAAATAATTCAGTATCCCATTCCCGCAGGTCAGTTTGTGGCCGAAAAAACCACCAAGGACACCATTTACCTGCACCATACCGCAGGCGGCCACCGTGCACCGGGCGTTATTGACTGGTGGGCAAAAGACAATGCAGGAAGGGTGGCCACCGCCTACGTGGTTGGAGGAATAAGCACCCGTAACGGTGATGCTATTTTTGACGGAAAAATATACCAGGCTTTCGATGATCAGTTCTGGGCACATCACCTGGGTATTAAAGCCAAAAACAACGTAGCCCTGAATAAAAAAAGCGTGGGCATTGAGGTTTGCAATTACGGCATGGCAAAAGCGGGGTTCTACGGAAAATTTGTGAGCTACGTAAACAACGATATTCCTGCCGAAATGGTTTATGCACTAGATAAGCCCTGGCGCGGATTTACCCATTACCAGAAGTATACCGATAAGCAGTTGGTGGCATTGCGCGAACTGATTCTTCATATTGCCAACCGGCACGGTATTAATGTAAAAAAACGCTGGGCTATAAAAGATTTTGAAATCAGTGCCGATGCGCTTGCCGGAAAACCGGGCTTATGGATGCACTGCAATGTGCGGAAAGATAAATGGGATATGCACCCGCAGCCCGAACTCATTGATATTCTTAATTCTTTGTAAATGAAAATAAAACCAACCTATATAATGATAGCCGTACTTTGTGCGGTTATCATTATTCTTCTGGCTCCGCGGTCTTGCGGAGCGGGTGCCGAGCAGGCTAAAAAAACCGTTACCACAAGCACCAAATATATTGGTGCCAGCAAACGGCCTTTTATTATCCGCGAAACAGTAAAAGTGCCTCAGTACATATCGGTTCCACAGTTGCCGTCCGCACCTGAAAAGATTGACACGGCAGCCATAATCAGCAGCCACTATAGCAAGGTTTTTTACCGGGACAGCCTGGTGCGTGATTCGGTGGAACTGGTTATAGAAGACACGCTTTACCAGAATCGTATTCACAGCCGTGTTAAAAAAATCAGGAACCTGCGTCCTACCTATGTAATTACCCAAACCACGGTAAACCATCCGCCCTCAAAAAGTGCGCTGCTTGTATTATACATGGGTGCACATGTAGGCTATTCTCCGCGAACAAAGCAGCCTGCCCTTGCGCCTTTTGCAGCCATTACGCTAAGGCAGGGAGCCATGATAGGCTATTCATACGAAGCTTTCGGCAATACCCATCAGTTGCAGTTTGGTTGGAAAATTAGTTTTAAAAAGCCTGTCCTTTCGGGTTTGAGGCCTTAATTGAATATTTGAACATGATTCACCGAAACGCCATACATAAAATTGTAGACCCCTCGCAGAAAGGCATAAAACAAAAACCTTTCTCGTTCAAGTTCGTGAAAATGTCAACGGGCGAAATAATCCACATCATAGACTGTGTTTGTACCAGCCAGTACGCAAACGGGCGAAGCATGAACGTAAAAATTTTGGGTTCGAACGAAATACGCACCATCCGCACCATTACCATAATTGAATTTAACGGCCATGAAGTCAGGATCAGATAAAATATACTTTGACGGCAGAAATGCCTACCTGGAAGGAAGCGCCGCCGCCGTAACGATTAAATACGACGACAGCAGTACCCTTTTTGTGAAACCTGCCGACGGCCAGTCGGCTGTTTCGCTTACAAAAAAGGTAAAAGGAACGGGTAAAACCAGCCTCAACTACGTAAAGTGGGGCAAAAACAACAAACTGCCCATTGAGGTACGCAATAAGGTTTTTGCCAACGAAATGACGGCCACCAACATCAAAAACGCCATTGAATATGCTTACGGTGGCGGATTGGTAACGGGAACCTATGAAGAAGGACCGCGCGGACTGGAATTCAAATACCGCAAGTTTGACGAGTGGGAAGCCTTTGCCGAGAATAACGATATTCCGCAATACCTGATGAAAATGCTCAGTGATCTGTGCATGTATTATTCCTCATGGACCGAAATTCTCATTAACGGTAACAGGCAGGTTACGGGCATATCCTGCAAACAGGCCATTTACTCCCGAATTGAGGAGCGAGATCGTTTTGGCAAAATTAAACACCACTTCTACAGCGGGCTTTTTTACGAAGGCAAAACCCCTTCATCAGAATCAGATGTGGCCGTAACCGAAATGCTGGATGATGAACTCACGGTACTGGATGCCAAACAGCGCATGGGAATTATTCCCAATGCCCAGGGTAGAATGGTTGACGAGAAGGCCAGCCGTTACGTGGTTCCCGTGTACTATCCATCGGGTGAACCGTATTACCAGCGGCCTCACTGGTGGAGTATTTTTGAAAGCGGGTGGTACGATTTTGCCGTAGCGATTCCTAAGTTCAAAAAGGCCATCATGAAAAATCAGATGACCATTAAGTACCACGTTTCCATTCATCAGGATTACTTTCCGGAGCTCTTTAAAATTGAGGGAATAACCGAGGAAAAGAAAAAAATTGAGCGCAAGCGTGAAGAACTGAATTCACTTAATGAATTTTTGAGCGATGTGGAAAACAGCGGGAAATCATTTGTGAGTTACCGCAAGTACAACCACCTCAGTAAAACAATGGAAGAAATGATTACCATTACTGCATTGGATAACCATTACAAAGGCGGCGAATACATTGAAGATGCCGAGGAATCATCCAACATTCTGAGCTACGGTATGGGGCAGCATCCGAGTTTGAACGGCTCCGCACCGGGGAAAAACAAAACCATAAACGGCACCGAAGCCCGGGAACTGTTCATTATGAAGCAGGCCATGCAGGCACCGCTCCGCCATTTGGCACTCAAACCGTTCTACATTATTAAGGCCCTGAACAAATGGCCTGCCGAAATGCAGTTCGGCATAGTAAATACCGTACTAACCACACTGGATAAAGGAACCGGCAGCGAAAAAGTAATATCGTAAACCATGGCAGAAATATTCACCACTATAGAGCAGATGCGCGAGTACGTGAAACTGGATAAAACCATCACGTTTGAAAGTTTGCGCCCATACCTTAATCCTGCGCTCAACAAGTACTTGGTACGCCACACGGGAACGCAGTTGATTACGGATGTAAAAGCCAACCTGGACAGTAACACGCCCAATGCTTACCTTGCCGAAGCCACCAAGCTCATCCGCTCGGCTTTGGCTCAGTTTGCGCTGTACATGGCCTCTCCCGATATTGATATCAAAGTGCAGGAAATGGGTTTTCAGGTGGCGCAGAACAGCAACATGGTTCCCGCTTCGGCCGCCCGTGTTGACCGATTCAACCAAAACCGCCTCATGCTGGGTTATGCCGCCATTGAAGATTTGCTCCGTTACCTGGAAGCGAACAAAACCGAATTTACCCAGTGGGTAACGAGCGGAGGAAGCACCATTTTTACCGATGTATTTATTCGCACGGCCGAAGAATTTGACCAGTTGGTAAACATAGATCGCAGTTCACTTACGTTCTACAATTACCGCCAGAGCATGCAAGAAGTGCAAGAACTCATGGTTTACGGTGAAATTACCCGCGAATACGGGCTTGCCTTGCTTGGCCGCCAAAAAACAAATACCCTTACCCCTGCCGACAATAAAATATTGCCACTTGTACAGCGCGCACTGGCCAATATTACCCATGCCCGCCACTCTAAAGGCGAAGATCATGAGAAATATAAAATGCGCGGCATTCAGTTTTTGGGCGAAGCCAAAAAGATACTTTGGGCCACGCCCGCCGATTACCCGGAATTCCAAAGTTCACCCATGTACTTTGAGCGCAGCAATTTTAAAACCTTTGAAAACGGCTCCGATAAATCATTTTTTGTGGCAGGAGGATAAATGCAGCGACTTCAAATAAATAATACCCTGGCTGAGATACCCGCAAGCTTTAACGAGTTTACGGGCGATCAGCTTTTGTTTTTGGCCCGATGCATCATGCACCAGGATGCGGAATTTGAAGTACGCCTGAAAACGGCCATGTATTGTGCCGGGCTTAAATTCGGAAAACAGCAGTCGGAGTGTATTTTGCCCGATGGCACTACCGCCGTTTTGGGCAATACCGATATATGGTTCATTGCTTCAAGCATGAATTTTATATACAATGCCGATGGCCAGTTTCAGAGTAAACTGTTTCTGAACCGGATTCCGAAAATTGAATTTACCGATGGCGAAGCATGGCACGGTCCGGCCGATGCCCTCGGGAACCTGCGTTGGGATGAGTTTTGCCTTACACAGACCCATTACGGCCGTTTTCTGATTACGCATGAAGAAAAATATTTGCATGAACTGGCGGCGGTGCTGTACCGGCCGCACTCGGGAGCCGACCCAAAAGCGGCCGATTTCAGCGGTGATGTGCGCGAACGCCTCAACGCGCTGATAACCGAAGAACGTTCAAAAAAACTTATCGAAAATCAACCGCCCGAGTTTCTGCTTACCGTGCTGTGGTTCTATGCCGGCTGTCTGGAATTCATTAACAATGAATTTCCTGGTGTTCTTTCTGACCCAAAGAAAACCGAAGACAGTACCGAGGGCCGCAGCACGGGAAACTCTACCGACCCGTTTGATTCTATGATGGAACTTACCGATGTTCTATGCAACGAGGATGTTACCAGTGTGGAAAAAGTACGAAGCAGTAACCTGTATGATGTTTTACGGCGCCTGAAAAACGCTAAGGAGAAGCAGAAAAAGCAGCAGGAACACATAGATAAAATCAAAAATAAACGCTGATGTTTGACCTGATTAAATACATGAAGGCCGTGGCTGAAAACTTGCCCGAAGTTGGCCACGATGATAATGACCCCGAGAAAAAACGATTTCACCGCGCCACGGGAATTGCCCAGATCGAGGAACTGCTCAACAGCAATACCGAAGGCTTCAACATTGTAGCCATTGACAGTATAGACAGCCGATTTATGGACACTGGCAGCAACACGCTGGATGAGCCTTTCTTTACCTTTATGGTACTAAAAAACTGTACCCATAATGATTTTGATGCCGTTCACCAGGCAAAGATTGACTGTAAAAAAATTGTGCAGAAAATACGGGCAAAAATGCTGTACGACCGTGCCAATATGCAAAATGGACTGGAAGAACTCCGTACCCGTAACATATCTATTTTTACGGTTGGCCCCATGGCCGATTACTTTTTTGGTGCGGCCATGAACTTTACCCTGTATGAGCAGGCCAATACCTGCCATAACCCTGATGAATGGACCAATGACTTTACCGGCATAAACCCAAGCGCATGGACTACGGAGCAGAACGAGCAGAACTCGTAAGGGCATGGGCGGAAACGACCATAAAAATTTGGCACGATAAAATACGTGCGCTCAATATTATGGATACCAATGAGCTGCTGAACTCATTTACGCACCATGTGTATGTAAATGCCAATGGCAGTGCCGCCAAGATTGAATTTGCCTTTAATTACTACGGTAAATTTGTAGACATGGGCGTGGGTACGGGCGTTTCTCTTTCGGAAGCGGGAAGCCCCGGAATTAACCGTAAGCCCAAACCCTGGTTCAGTTCAACCTTTTTGCTTGAAGTGCAAAAATTGAGCAATATGCTCAGCCTGAAATTTGGGGAACACACCGCCCTCATGATTGCCATGAATATTGACGACAATACCGCCAGTATGGGCGCAGCCAAAGGCGTGTAATTATGTCCTTTCCATTTTTGTGCCGTAGGCCGAAGTTTGGAGTATGGCATCACCAACTACAACCACCAAGGTATACTTAGACGGCTCCGAGGCGGAAGCCGAAATGAAAAAATTAACCGAAGAATCGCAACGGCTCAGGGCTGCCTTGCTTAAAGCCAAGAAAACGGGCGATTTTGAAGGAATGGTTAAAGCCCAGGACGACCTGAAGAAGGTAAACTCTCAGGTAAAAATGGTGGAACGGTCTACCCGTATTTATAATGATGTACTTAAAAACCTGAGCACGGCATCCATATCTGATTTGGAGCGGGCTTACAAAGAACTTAGCCGCGAGGTAAAAAATACTACCCGAAATACTCAGGACTACGTCCAAAAAAGTAAGCAGCTTGAAAAAGTAAAAACGGAACTGGCCAAAGTGCGTGGCGAAACCAATGCCCTTTCGGCCAGTAAGCGCAACTTTTTCAGTTCGACTGCCGACGGGTTCAATAAATATTTTGGGTTTGTTACCACCATGGTGGCCAGTATCACGGGTTTGGTATTCAGTTTCCGCCAAACGGTGCAGGCGTTTAATGATTTTGAAGATGCAGCGGCCGAGTTATCATCCATCACGGGTGTGGCCGGTGAAGAACTTGAATTCTTAAAGCAGCGTGCAAAAGATTTATCGGTATCGGTAACGGAGGATGGTGTTCGGATTAAATCGAGCGCCAATGATATTTTACAGGCATTTACCCTCATGGGATCGGCCAAGCCGGAACTACTGCAAAACAAAGAAGCCCTTGCCGATGTAACCGAACAGGCATTGATTTTGGCCGAGGCAGCCAAAATGGACACTGCGACTGCGGTAGAATCGCTTGCCAATACCATGAACCAGTTTGGCGCACCTGCCGAAGAAGCCGCCCGCTATATTAACGTATTGGCCGCAGGATCTAAAGAGGGCGCGGTAATGATATCGGATCTGAGTAACTCCATGGTTAAGGTGGGAACCGTGGCCGACCAGGCCAACATAAGCGTAGAGGAAACCGTAGCCCTGCTTGAAACCCTTGGAGATAAAGGTATAAAAGGCGAAATAGCGGGTACTCAGCTTCGCGGAACATTATTGAAGCTGCAAACCGGTGCCAGCCAGTTTAACCCGGCCATTGTGGGCATGAGCACCGCTCTTGACAACTTGGGCAATGCCAACCTGAGCGTAAGCGATAAGGTTAAAATGTTTGGGCAGGAAAACGTGGTGGCCGCCAATATTTTGATTGCCAACAAAGAGCGATTCAATGAGCTTACCACTGCCGTAACCGGCACCAACGTAGCCATAGAGCAGGCGGCCATAAATACCGACACGGCCAATGCCAAGCTGGCCCAGGCACAAAACAAAGTGCAGTTGAACGCCATTGCCCTTGGAGAAAAACTGAGCCCCGCACTTACGTTCAGTACCAATGCATTTAACCAACTGCTTACAGTGCTGGTGCAGTTTATTGGCTGGGCAGAAAGGAATAAACGCACCGTAGAAATAACCGCCAAAGCCCTTGCCGTTTTGGCCTCGGCAATACTGGCCTATATAACCTATGTAAAAACCGCAAGCCTGGTAACCCGTTTACTTACGGCATCAAAAGTGGTAATGCGGACCGTCGTGCTTTCATTACAGGGAGCATATGCTTTAATGACGGGCAATATTCAAAAAGCCACGGCAGCCCAGAGAGCATTGAATATGGCACAGCGAGCTAATCCATGGGGTTTAATTATTGCTGGAATTACGGCGGCCGCATCTGCACTGTGGGCCTTTACCGAAAGCAGTGATGAAGCCGCAGCGTCCCAGAGCGACCTGGGCGAAGAAATTGCCAATGTAAATGACCTCTTGCGTGAACAGAAATCACTCATGGGAGAAACCGAAGAAATTTTAGGGCAGATAGCTGCCGGCCAGATAAATCTCAGTAAGCGTTCTATTCCGGAATTAGAGGATGCACTGACGGATATCAATGACAAGTTAAGGGCAATGACCATAAACGACTTTATGCTCAGCATGAATATGAATATATCAGCAGATGAGCTAAAGAAACAGGCCGAAGCAAGGTATAAATTGGAGGTCGAAACGCTTAAGCGCACTGAAGACATCATTAAAAAAGAAATTTCATCCCGTAAAGTAAAGAACCGAATTACCGAAGAAATGGACGAAGATTCGGCCAAAAAATCCCAGAGACATGAGGAAGAACGTTTGAAACTGCTTGAAGACTACCAGAAGAAAGTTTCCCAACAGCTTATAGCCCTCGAAAACGAGCGCAAAAATGCCAATACCCGCGAGCTGGACGAGATACGCCAGAAGTATAACGATGATTTGCTCATGGCCGAGCAGATGCGCGCCAAGGATGCCAAGAATGCCGAGGAATGGAAAGCCGTATCGGATCAGTTAATTCTGAACCGAAATGAGGAACTGCTCCGCAAACGCCAGGAGCAGGAAATGAAATGGGAAGCATCGTTACTGGCGGCCAAAAAAGAGTTTGGAAAACTGAGTGCCCAGGAACTGCTTACCCAAGAACTGGAAGCCCTGGATGCCGAGTTTTCGGCCAAAGAAATATCGGAAGAAGAATATGAACTGCGCTGGCGTGCCACCCAGGATAAATACCAGCGTGAACGTGCCGATGCCGTTAAAACTGCCCGTGAAAAATACGGACTGATAAGTGATGCCGAAAGAGAACAGGCCGAACTTGATGAACTGAAAAAAGTATATGACAACGGACTGCTAACCGATGCCGAATATTTACAGGCCCGTGCCATAATTTGGGACAAATACGCCAAGCAGCGCCAAGAAACCGACCAAGCGGCCTGGAACGAACAGCTCAAAGGTATTGAAGGCTACTTTCAGAACGCGAGCTTGTACGTAAATGCGTTCAGCAACCTGTTTGCGGCTGCCAAGCAGTTAGAGCTTGACGAAGCCGGTGAAAACGAGGAAAAGAAAAAGGCCATAAATAAAAAATACGCCGACATTGAAATGGGCATTAAAATTGCCCAGATTGCAGCCAGTACGGCCTTGGCCATTATGCAGGGCTTTGCGCAGCTTGGCCCCATAGGCGGTGCCATTGCAGCCGGTGTGGTGGGTATTACGGGCGGTATTCAGATAGCCGCCGCCGTAAAAGAGCGTAACCGCATACGGGGCTTTGAAGAAGGTTACTACCCCGTTACCGACCACCTGAGCCGTAAATACAAAGCACGGGCAGGCGGCTATCCGCGTACGCAGATGGTAGATAAACCCACCGTATTTTTGGCCGGTGAACAGGGCTCGGCATTCCCCGAAATGATTATTGACGGCAGTACCTTCCGTAATCTTCAGATTAACGCACCCGAAGCCATTGATGCCATTTATGCCGCCCGTGATGGCGTTAAAGGATTTGAGGATGGCTATTACCCGGGCCGCGAAACGGTAATACGAGAAAGCAGCACCCAAACCATGTTTACCGACCCCGAACTGAAAGCCCTGCTTAAAGGCTTACTGATGGAAGGCGTAAAAGCCCGTGTGGTTTACCGTGAAATTGAAGACATAAGACAGAAGGAAAATAACATTAAAGCCAAATTCAGGTAAACCGGCTTGTCCTTTGAACCGCCAATCATTAAAAATAACTTAGTACCATGATCACCATTACACGGCCAATACCCAATATTACACACAGCGGAAATCCCGTTCTGCTGTACGTAAACAGTGATAACATTGTAGAAACTCCTGGTATAAAATCCCAAATATCAATCATGCTGGCCACCACCGGAACGGGCCTTGCCAATAACGATACGTTTGTGATTGAGGTAATGAACGCCGCCTATACGTTTACGGCCAAAACAAGCCCAAACGACAGCGGCACGGAAGTACGAACACGGGCGGGCGGCGATTCGGACATTCAGTACATGACCAAACTGGCGCAGGACATTGCCGCCAATTACGATTTGTTTACCAACTATGAAATACTGGCCACCAGCATAGGCCCTGATACATTTGTGGTATTAACGGCCAAAGAAGCGGGCGATTTATACACGCTTCAATCATTTACCTGCGGCACATCTATTTTTACGGCTACCGATATTGACGGGGTAGATAAAACCCTTCGCCCAAATTTTAAAATCATGTGCCAGACGTGGGCCGATAATATTTCATCCTCTGAACTGATATCTGAAGACCGGCTGAGTACCGATGCCGACGGCAATGCCGTTTTTAACCTGAGTGCCCTGCTTCGCAATAAGCCGCAGCCCTCTTTTACTTGGCCTGTACTTTTGCCGTATAATTTTCAGCCTATTGTTTTTCTTTACTATACTGCCTTGGCCGAGGTATACGGAACGCCCGGCACCGTTAAAAAAGTGGTTAGGCAGGCCACCAAATACACCCTGCCCGGAATGCTTGAGCAGGAATACTTTGAGCAGCGTTACCGGGCTTATGAGCTATATCCGAGCAGCCTTGAAACACTTTTCATTACCGAAAATGATGTACTCTGGAACCGTGAGTTTAAAACCTACTGTGCCCCCACCGATAATGAAAAGATTTACTTTATATCCAGCCTGGCCTGGACCATTAAAATAACGGTAACCTACAACGACGGTACGGCCCCAAGCACTTTTGATTTTGGTACATGGCCTTTTGCGCCACTGCAACCCATAGGCTGGGAAATAAACTGTTCGCCCTGGTTTGTTTTCGGCGGAACGGTGCCGGCAAACGTAAAATCCTACACCGTTTTTGCACTTTCGCCATCCACCGGAACCACGCCCATATTTACACCCGTTGAAATCATCATTGACCGCAAAACGTACTCGCACAAGCGGGAGTTTTTATTCAAAAACAAAAAAGGCGTGTACGAATTTGTGCGCTTTACGGGTTACTTTGGCCGCGCAAAAAGCTACGAAGCCATTACTTACGACCGTGCGGGCGCACACCTTAACCCCTTTGAGTTGTCAAAATTTGGCAAATTTGCGGTAGATCCGCGTTTGCAGATTGAAGGCAACACGGGTCCCATTAACGATGGCAAACTATTGTGGATTCGGGAGTTTTTTGAAAGCCCCGATATTTACGAAAACATCGGCGGCCGATTGTATTCGTGCCGTTTGGTTTCGGATACGCACGATTCGTTTCGCGATTTGGTGTTTAGCCGCGGCGTGCCGTTTACCTATTTGCGTGCCGAAGAACCCTTGTTGACACAGGGTGCCAGATGCGGAGGAAGCGATCCTGAAGACATTATTAACGGCACCATTAAGCCGATTGAAGATTTAGTAACAGAATAAAAAATAAGATATGCCCGAACAAATTAGCCGTGCCGCCATGCAGGCCGCCATGCAGGAAGGTGAAACCAGAAATTTTGAATTCTGGCAGAATGTTTTTGAAAGCATACAGCTCAGAGCTGAAGCACTTGAAACACCCACAGTGCATGTGGTAACCGCTGCGGATGTAGTTGCCAAACGAATACCCGTAACGGGCGGCATGACCGCCTACCCAAACAGCGTAATATTGGTTGACGGCATTCCGCTTGTAAATTCTATCGGTAACGAGGAATACATACTTACATCGTTTGGTATATCCGAAGGTTCCGACCGTGCATTTACCGAGGATGAGCGCATCGTAATTTTCAAAAAATCGTAATTGATGGGCAGGCTGCAACTGTATATTGAAGGCAAACCGGTAAACCTCATGCCCGAGGAAAAAATACCCATTACCCTGCGCACCCCTTTTTTGGGGTTGGGAGACGGGCAGCCATCGGGCAGTTTTAATTTTCGGATTCCCCTGGGCGGAGATAATGCCGAAATTGCCGATTACCCCGAACGGCTTTCGGTTTTTCCGGCCAACTTCTCCCCCAAAAACTTTTGGATTACCCTGGATGGTATTCAGGCAATGGAAGGTATTGCCAAATTTGACAATACCACGGAAACCACCACGGAAGTTTTTTTGGGAACAGCCGTGGCCGCATTTTACAGCCGCCTGCAAAACACTAAACTTGAAGATTATGCCATTGGCGGGCCTGTACTCATAGGTACTGATTTTGACGAGGCCATGGATGCCATATATAACGGCGGTGCCGATATCAACCATCCCATGTTTTACTGCTTTCCGGTGTACAACCGTTGGGCCTTTGCCAAATTTCAGCAGGATGATAGCATTCTGGAAGAAAATAACCTGAATTTTTGGGCACCCAAAGACAACCTTACCGATACCACTTCGCAGGCCAACCACCGCCGTGCCACACAAAACCCATTTTTGTGGGAGTTTTACCCCAACCCCAACCCGGCACCTTACCGCAGACTGCCCAAGGTAAACGAAGATCCGTTTATCACCACGCCCTTTTTGCGCCTGGTATATGTACTGGATAAACTGTTTCCGGATTTGGGGTATATTCTGGACGAAAACGCTTTTGCGCTGCACCCCGAACTGAAACACACTGCCCTGTATTCTAACTACGACTGGAATATAGATTACCCCTATGATGAGTTTGGTGCTCCCTTGTTTTCGGGCGATTTGTATATCGATCCGCGCAAGTTTGTGCCCGATCGTACGGTGTGGGATTTTATAAAGGATACCGAAGCCTTTTTTAACTGCACCTTCGTGTTTAACCACTACGAAAAGCGGGTACGCATAAAGCTGAACGATTCGCTTTTTACGTCTGCCGATGCTGCCGATTACAGCCACAAGGTATTCCGTGGCAAAAACATAAGCCGGAAAGACCCGGCACGGGTAAAAATAGAAATGCGCCATGCCGAAGATGATATTCTGGGCCTGGGCTGTTCGTATGATGAAGAAAACGCATTCATTACCTGGGACGGAGTAACCCTGCCCGTTACCGGTTTTGTAAAAAACGACATTGCCTACGTAACGGCCGGCCATGCCGTGCGCAACTTTGCCCGCTACCTTGACACCAACCTGTTTGCCCAGAAAAACCCCGTAGAAAAAGAAGACAGCCGGGAGTATGATGATACCCTGCGTACATTTAGGCATGCCCGCTTTGTGGGTAACCCAGGCATTGAAACCGTAGAAGAATTTACCAGCCGTTGCTCACACCTGGTAATGGGCGAAAAATCGGTATTTCAGTTTCAGCATCTGCTGGATGCTACCATTACCAGCGTATATTTCCGAACGCCCGTTACGGCCGTTCCCATACGGTCAAAGGCCGTTTTTGGGCCGAGCGTGGCAACCTTTTCGCTTCCGCAGGTAGATAACACCAACCCCTACCTCATTACCATTTACCGCGGCATACACGAAGGCGGCACGGCTTACACCACCGATGATTACTTTGATGCCAACGAAAAAATATACTACGAGTACCCCTATGCCAGCAGCGATTTGCGGAGCGCTTACGATGATGCCAACGAGTTCAACACATCGCTGCTGCTTACCAACGAAAACCGCAAACCCGACAGCGGCCTGATTTTTGATTTCTGGAAAAACACCATAGCCTGGATGAAGGGCGGGCGCAGAATGGTATCGGTGGTTATGGAAATGAGCCCCGATGAATTTAAGGACTTTGATTTTGGCCGCCTGCTGCGTATTGACGGCATATTGTTTTTACCCGTTGAGCTTCGTACCGATTTTGGCGAAAACGGCATAGGAGCCGTAGAGGTTGACTTGATTACCGTATAAACGATTCGGACAAATTTTGTCCAAAATATTTTGTCCCAAAAAGGGGAAGTCAAGAAAAAACATAAAACGGTTTCAATAATACCGTTTTATGTATATTTGGCATATAAATACCTTTCACAAATGAGACTTATACACAAAATTTTTGCCGTTATTCTTGAAGAAATTAACGGTTATTCCAAAGAAGAAGCTGAAAAATTAGCCGCTGAAAATGAAGGTTCAGAAGCCTACACACGTATTAATAGCTTACTTTCCGAAAATGGCATAGAAGATGAAGATTCTGATTATATGCTTAATGTTCCAAAGATCAAATATGAAATTGATTTGATTTTGGATGATTTGAATACTTCTCCCGGACTTATTATTGAGGGCTCTGCCGCTATCCAGTTTTTTGAGTTGGCGGATGGGCGTGAGGCTCAGTTAAGCGTAAGCATAACCACCGAAGAAGATCATTTTGAAGAAATTGCTGAAGATTAAATTTCAGTTATGATTTAAGCAAATACCTATATATATGTTGGCAGAACGGTTTGCAGCTAAACGAGGTGGCTGATTAATGCCTCGAAACTTAATACGAAGAACATGGATAATTTTAACGACAAACTTTCAGACGAAGCACAAAGCCAGCCATCTTGTTTAGGTGCTGTTATGTGCTGTTTTAACTGTATTCACCTTGGCGTTAAACCATCATCAAGAAAACATTGGTGTGTTAATGACAAGTCTTATTTAAGTGGATGGGTAACGCAGCCACATAGTACTAAGTGCAACCTTCATGTGTTAGAAAAATAGCACATAACGCTCAAATATTGCCGATGGTGGGTATTTCAGAGTACTACTGCCCAACCATCGCACAATGTTAAATAGTAGTACCAATGCTCAATTGTGGCACGTCTGCCCCACTATTGGCAATATATTGTTGGCAGCAGTTAATTTCGCACTATGACAAAAGAACAATTAATACAAATAGCACAGGTAGCATTTCCTGAAAGAGTAAAGCAATTTATAAACTTTGAAAATGCCGAAATACATTCAATGTCTGGCGTTCATAGACTTTTTGACAAAGACACCCAATTAATGTTAATGCTACCAAAAGAGTGTTACTTATCTGTTTTTATTGGCGAAGATAAGTTCATCCAAATACAGGTCGAGCATAAGGCATTTAATCATTATGCAGCCATAAAGGAAATGGAACGGTTGGGACTGGTTTAATTGCTGCCAACGGCAAAGTATAACCGTCAGGTGGGGGATTAAATGCACCGACCTTTCACTTGACGATAAATTTAATTAGGTGCAAATAGCTTCAATGTGGCACAAAGCCCCCACTTGCGGTTATACAATGTTAGTGGCTGTAAAAATTAAGTATCATGGTAAAGGAAACCTACACAAGAGAAGAAGTAATTAAATTGGTTGACGAAATTTTGCAATACCCAGACCAAGTGATTGATGCGTTGAGCAATGAGAATACCGATTGGGGAGCAGAGGAATTGATTGAGATGGCAGAAAATCAGTAAAGAAATAGTAGCGATGAAACCCGCTTTGGTCGTATGACCCGTGCGTGAGAACTGGGGATTGCAAAATTCACTACGGTAGTCGCTACTTAATTTTTATTGCCACTAACGTTGGGGCGGCTTGGCGGTCGTTTTAATGCCGCCAAACCGCTGTTATGCTCTCGTTGCGGTTTTTTTAGCACTAAACTTCAATCGAAGCACTGTTTTTTTAATCTTTTTTTTGTGCGGTGGGCTAAAAATATCCACATTGAAAATCAACACTTTACAAATAAAATTACAAATAAGTGAAAAATAATTGTAAAAATGTTTGGTGATTACAAATAAGTGAATTATATTTGTATCATCAAATAACAATTAAAAAATAGAAAAAATGACAACAATCGAAAATTACAAAGGAGAGCAATTTGAAATCGAAACTTATTTTGCTCAAGAATTTAAAGGGCGTGGCGGTTGGAACATCAACTGTGAAGTAGCTTTTAAAGGTGAGAAAAAAACATTCCGTCACTACACAACTGACAGCATGTTTATCGACCAAATTTCTGATATGAAAGCAGAAAATGCTTCATGGGATGAAATTCAAAATGCTTATAAAGAAAAAGCATTTGACAGCTTAGAAGAAACCATTTTAGAGTGGTGCGAAGAAATTAACGACAAAGAGGAAGAAAATGCGTAAAATCTTCCACTTAGAAACCAAAGCAGACAACTCTCATAAATATTATGGGAGCTTGTCCGCTTTATGCTCTGAAAATCCTGATTTAGGGATTTCAAAATTTACGCTTGACAGATTTGATTTTGACACTTCAAATTTTGAAAATGCAATTTGTATCATCAGAAAATCAGTAATGAAAACTACTGGAAGCGTGGGAGAAAAAAAAGATTAAAAAAACTTCCACAAATATCAAATCGAAACGGTCACGTAGCAATGGAGCATAACGTTTTGCAGATAGGCGATGTGGCGGATTTTGGAACGCTAAACTTATCTGTAACCACTAAACTTGATTTGAAAAACTAAACTTAATATTAACCGAGAGCCCGCCATATTGCCTATGTGCTGTTATGCGTTCGGGCTTTCACAAACTTTAAAATAATGACACAAGAAGAAATCGAAGAAAACAAAGTAGTTCAATTATGCTACGACCATTTGGACAAGTTCACAGATATTTATCCAAAAGACAAAAACGCTGATGGGTTGCGTTGGGAAAACAAAATGCCTGAAAATGTAAAATTAACAGTCTTTTGTAAAGGCACAAATGATGAAGGTTTTTTGGTAAATATGACTTCTAATGAATTAGGATTAGAAGCCTTAATTGCTCAAAAGTGGATTATTCACTCAGAACTTGAAGCGTTGGCAGGTCGTTCTTTAGCCTGACGCATAACGTTGAAATATTGCCGATGGTGGGGATTACTTGCACAACTGCCCATCACAGGCACAAAAGTTAAATAGTAGTGCATTGCTCAATGGCGGAACGTCTGCCCCACTATTGGCAATATATTGTTGGC
>Ga0209369_1000609_pt1 | contig 34582 bp, 26 predicted proteins | sample EBPBio142010_DNA_FD_185865 | JGI IMG/M metagenome (GOLD analysis project Ga0209369, IMG submission 185865) | Wastewater treatment Type I Accumulibacter community from EBPR Bioreactor in Madison, WI, USA - Reactor 1_10/4/2010_ DNA (SPAdes)... | ecosystem: Engineered > Bioreactor > EBPR >... | reverse complement strand
GCTGCGCCTGAGCGCCAGGGACATGGCCACATTCGACGCCGCCGGTGCGGCCGAAGCGCCGTGAACGGCATGACCGGCCGCGATCTGGTAACGCTTCAAATTTTGGAGCATGTTGCGCTGATTCAGCAACGACCAGGGGGCGATTCATCCATAGAACCGGCAAGCGTTGCGGCGCCCCTGGGCCGGGCCGTCCTGGCGGCCACGCTGCGCCACGACCCGCCCACGCCGCTGGAGCTGGAGCACGCCATCGAGCAGATCGAGGACGCGTTGATGCCACTGCGCGCGCAAGTCGCCGGGGCGCGGCTGGTGTTCGCCAACGCAGCCCTGCATGCGCTGGCGCGTGCCGGCGCTGGCGCGAACGGCTCCGCACCGGGCGCGGACATCACGCTGGACATGGTCGACGTCGAAACACTGTTCACCCGCCTGGCAGCCCGCGCCAACGGCCGGCCGGCGACGCAAGACTGCCTGCCCACCGACCCCGCCAGCAGCGCAGCGCTGCTCGTCGCGCGCGAAGTGCTGCACCACTGGGGCTTGGGCGCGCTCACGGTGCGCGACGCAGCGGCGTAGCCCCGGATCAGCGCGGCCGGTGCTCAGAACAGCGCCTCGCCCTCGCCCTGTGCCTGCCGTCCAACCTCGGACTGCGGCAGCAGCTTGCCCACGCGCACCCCCAGCAAACGCAGGCGCTTATCCAAGGGCACGCGTTTGAGGCACAGACCGGCCTCGCGGCGGATGACGGTGGCGTCCTGCGTCGGCAGGACGATGGTGTGGTCGCGCGTGGCAACACGGAAATCGTCGTAGCGCAGCTTGATGCCTATGGTGCGACCCGCGTAGCCCTTGCGCTGCAAGTCGGCCGCCACCTGCTGGCACAGCTCGGTGAAGATCTGGCCCAGCAGCGCCCTGTCCTGCACCGCATGCAGGTCGCGGTCGAAGGTCGTCTCGCGACTCATGCTGACGGGCTCGCTCTCCAGCACCACGGGGCGATCGTCGCGACCCCAGGCGGCATCGTGCAGCCAGGCGCCGGTGGAGCGGCCAAAATGCGCCACCAGCCAGTCGCGCGGGCGCGCCGCCAGCTCGCCAATGGTGTGTATGCCGTAGGACTGCAGCTTCTCGTCCGCCTTGGGGCCCACGCCGTTGATCTTGCGGCAGGCCAGCGGCCAGACCAGGGTCTGCAGGTCATCGGGTTGCACCGTGGCGATGCCGTTGGGCTTGTTGAACTCGCTGGCCATCTTGGCGATGAGCTTGTTGGGTGCCACGCCCACCGAGCAGGTCAGGCCCGTGGCCTCGAAGATGCTCTTCTGGATCAGCCGCGCCAGCACCCGGCCCCCTTCGCGCTGGCCGCCTGGCACCTGCGTGAAGTCGATGTAGACCTCGTCCACGCCCCTGTCCTCCATCACCGGTGCGATGTCGGTGATGACCTGCTTGAAGCGCCGCGAGTAGCGCCGGTACTCGGCAAAATCCACCGGCAGCAGGATGGCCTGCGGGCAGGCACGCGCCGCCTTCATCAGCCCCATGGCCGAGCCCACGCCAAACTGGCGCGCGGCGTAGGTGGCGGTGGTGATGACGCCACGACCCACGTAGTCCGCAAGACGAGGAAAGGCCGCGACGGGAATGTCGGCCAGCCGCTCGCCGTACTGCGCGGCCAGGGCGTCGTCCTGCTGCCTGCGCCCGCCGCCAATGACCACCGGCAGGCCCGCAAGCTGCGGGTAGCGCAGCAACTCCACGGAGGCGTAGAACGCATCCATGTCCAGGTGGGCGATGCGGCGGGTCGGGCGGGGCAGGTCGGCGGCGGTCACGGCGAGGATTGTCGCCCTCAAAGCCCCTGCAGGCTGATCAGCACCAGCCCCACCAGCATCAGCGCCATGCCCAGCTTCTCGGGCCGCGTGAAGGACTCGCTGAGCAGGCGGCGCGAGACCAGGTAGCTGAACACCACCTCCACCATGCCCAGCGTGCGCACCTCGGCCGCGCCCTGCATGGCGTAGGCCGTGAACCAGGCCAGCGACGCGGCCGCGCCCATGCTGCCGGCCACGAGCGACAGCCGCCAGGCGGGCCACAGCGGCGCCAGGCCTTTTTCCGATCGCAGGGCCACCCAGGCACCCAGGCCCAGGCTCTGCAGCAGCTGGGCGATGACCACGCCCCAGGCGCCCGACAGCCAGGGCGTCTCGGCCCCCAGTGCCAGCGCGCCACCGCGAAAGCCCACGCTGGCAATGGCAAAGCTGGCGCCGCAGCCCAGGCCATAGAGCGCCGGACGGCTGAGCCAGGCCGATAGCGACAGCAGCTGCCCGCGCGGCGGCAGCGACAGCAGGAACACGCCTGTCGTCGCCACCACCATAGCCAGCAGCGCCAGCGGCCGGGGCAGCTCGTGCAGCAGCACCGTGGCGAACAGCGCCACCTGCAGCACCTCGGTCTTGGACAGGGTCACGGCCACGGCAAAGTTGCGCTCGGCCATGGCCAGCAGCAGAAAGGCCGTACCGGCGATCTGAAAGAAGGCGCCCAGCGCGATCCAGCCCAGGTAGGCGGCACTGAAATGCGGCAGGGCCGGCGGCTGGTCGGGCCAGCAGTACAGCAGCGCCAGCCACAGGCCGGCAAACGGCAGGCCGTAGAGAAACCGCACCAGCGTCGCGGGCAGCGTGCCCAGCTCGGCGGTCAACGTGCGCTGTGCGGTGTTGCGCGCGGTCTGGGCCAGGGTGGCGAACAGCACCACGGGGATCCAGAGCCAGGTGGGCGCATCAAGGGAAAGAGTCATGGGAGGGCTGCATGGCAGAGGCCCTCCAGCATAGCCAGCGCCCGGGTCACAGGGGTACAGCTATTGGAGAGGGATGCCTGTGCACATGGCGATGGCCGCGCAAGGACAACGGTGTCAAAGGACGATCAAGGGCTACCTGTCTTGCTCGCGGCTTCGGCTCATCTCCATTGAGAACGTAAAGCGGTTAGCGGGATGTATGGATCGGGACACTTCCAGCAGCTCTCCCGCCGTGTCGTAATAGCGTCGGGTGATACGCAAAGCGGGCGAGTCCACGTCCGTCTGCAGCTCGCGGGCTAATTGCGCCGGCATAAGCATCGCGTCCACCTCCTGGCGGATCCGGGCAATGGCCCGTCCATAACGCGCCTCGATCAAGGAACTGATCAGGATCTCCGGCGACTGGCGCACCAGCTCGTCGATGTCGCCGAAGGCCGCATCCACGTACACATCAGTCCAGCAAATGGGGCGCGCGCTGGGCGTGTCGTCCATGCGCAGGCTGGAGATATGCAGCCAGTGCGTGCCGCCGGGGCAATCAAGCTCCCTGGCCAGGGCCAGGTCGGCCACCAGCCATTCGGAGGAACGGATGACCCGCACATGCCGCGCTCCAAACTGCGCCAACTCGTCCACCGTGGCAATGGACTGCGTAAACCCCGTTACCGGCTTGGTGGACTCCACGCGCGTGCCCACGTTCTTGCGCCGGGAGATCAAACCCAGCTCCTGCAGTTCGTCCAGGGCCTTACGGACTGCGTAGCGACTCAAACCATGGGACTCACAGAGCTCGAACTCCGTGGGCAACAACGAGCCCACGGGATAGCGGCCTGCGGCGATGGCTTCTGCCAGCTCACTCACCAGGTCGGCAGGGGTGGTCTTGTTCATGGCGCGCGACATGGCATGAATTCAGGGTTAATACCAATCATAATTTGTTCGAACATATATACACTGCATTTGTTCGAACATATTTGAATGTCCGACATTATCAACATACTTTGGGCCTCCCACCATGTCCTTCGTCCCTGTCTCCAGCACCGTCATCGACTCCATTCTGTTTCGCGACGCATTTGGCACTCCCGCCATGCGTGAGGTGTTCTCCGACCGCCGACTGATCGCCCGCTACATCGAGGTGGAAGTGGCGCTGGCACGTGCCGAGGCGCGCTGCGGCGTGATTCCGTCTGAGGCGGCCGAGACCATCGCCCGCGAGTCGCGCCTGGAGCGCATCGACTTCGATCACATGCGCCACGAAACCGACATTGTCGGCTACCCCATCCTGCCGCTGGTGCACCAGCTGGTGGCCATGTGCGGCGAGGCCGGGCGTTACGTGCACTGGGGCGCGACCACCCAGGACATCATGGACACGGCCAATGTCCTGCAGGTGCGCGATGCGCTGGATCTGGTGGAGGCCGATATCCGCACGCTGCGCGGCATCCTGGCCGACCTGGCGAAGAAGCACCGCAACACCCCCATGGCCGGCCGCACCCACCTGCAGCAGGCGCTGCCCGTGACTTTCGGCTACAAGGTCGCCATCTGGCTGGCGATGTTCGATCGCCATCAAGAGCGCCTGGCCCAGCTGCGCGAGCGCGTGTTGTGCGTGGAGCTTGCGGGCGCCGCGGGCACCCTGGCCTCGCTGGGCGACAAGGGCCTGCAGGTGCAGCAGGCGCTGGCCGAGGAACTCGGCCTGGCCGTGCCGGCCACCACCTGGCATGTAGCGCGCGACGGCTTTGCCGAGGCAGTCAACCTGCTGGCCCTGGTGACCGGCTCACTGGGCAAGATTGCGCTGGACATCATGATCATGGCCTCGACCGAGTTCGCCGAGGTCTACGAACCCTTCGTCAAGGGCCGGGGCGCCAGCAGCACCATGCCGCAAAAGCGCAACCCCATCTCCAGCGAGCTGATGCTGGCCGCCGCCAAGGGCGTGCGCCAGCATGCGGGCCTGATGGTGGACGCGATGATCCAGGACTTCGAGCGTGCCACAGGCCCGTGGCATGCCGAGTGGATCGCCATCCCCGAGAGTTTCATCCTTACCGCCGGCGCGCTGCACCAGGCCAAGTTTGCCCTGGGCGGGCTGATCGTGGACACCGATCAGATGCGCCGCAACCTGGGCCTGAGCCGCGGCCTGATCGTGGCCGAGGCGGTGATGATGGGCCTGGCCCCGGCCATGGGCCGCCAACAGGCGCATGACGTGGTCTATGACGCCTGCCGCAGCGTCAACGAAACGGGCGGCACCCTGGCCGAGGCCTTGGCCGCCCTGCCCGCCGTCACCGCGCATTTCGACCGCCAGGCCATCGACCGCCTGACCGATCCCGCCAACTACCTGGGCCTGGCCCCGGCAATGGTGGACCGTGCCATCGCCGCGTCGGCAAAAACCCATTGATTCCACACACCCTTCAGGAGACAAACATGAAGTTTCTCAAGACCGCCGGCGCCATTGCCCTGCTCGTCGCATCCCAGTTCACCCATGCCCAGGACTGGCCCACCAAGAGCCTGACCTGGATCGTGCCCTTCGCCGCCGGTGGCCCGACGGACGCCATGGCGCGTGACATTGCCGACAAGGTCAGCCGGCAGATCGGCCAGCCCATCATCATCGAAAACACGCCCGGCGCGGGCGGCACCATCGGTGCAGGCAAGGCCGCCAAGGCGCGTGCGGACGGCTACACCTTTCTGGTGGGCCACTTGGGCTACATGGGCGCGGGCCCGGCGCTGTACAAGAAGCTGAATTACGACCCAGTCAAGGACTTCGAGGCCGTGTTCCGCTTCCCCGACACGCCCCTGGTGATGCTGGTGGGCAAGAGCTCGCCCTACAAGAGCGCCAGCGACCTGATCGCCGCGGCCAAGGCGCAGCCGGGCAAGATCAACTTCAGCAATGCCGGCGTGGGCTCCACCTCGCACCTGATCGCCGCGCTGTTTGCCGCCAAGGCCGGAATCGACGTCACACAGGTGGCCTACAAGGGTGCCGCGCCGGCCATCAACGACCTGATCGGCGGCCAGGTGGATGCCATGTTCGACCAGACCAATACCGCCCTGCCCCAGGTGCAGGGTGGGCGCCTCAATGCCATTGCATTGACCTCGCTCACGGCCATGCCCCAGCAGTTTCCCAGCGTTGCCCCGTTGGCCGAAAAGGCCTTGCCCGGTTTCGAGGCGGCCACCTGGTACGGCCTGTACGCCCCCAAAAGCACGTCCAAGGATGTGGTGCAGAAAATGCATCAGGCCTATCTGAAAGCATTGACCGACAAGGCATGGACTACGCGCATGGTGGGGCAAGGCATACAACTGCTGCCCGAAGCGCAATACGCGCCAGATGTCTTTGCCAAGTACACCGCCGCCGAAGTGGAGCGCTGGCGCAAGGTGGTGAACGACGCCAAGATCCAGCTCGATTGATGTGAGACACCTCCCTGAGTCGCTTCGCGCCTTCCCCTTGCTCTCGCATTGCTGCGCAATGCGGGCAGGGGGACGCCACCAGCGCGGCTGGGCGGCCCTTGCGCGGTGGCCCGCGCCTGGGATGCGCCAGTTTCATGCGGCACGGGTCATGTGCAGCATCGAGGAGAACTGATATGACCCGCATCGCGCAGGAAGACCTGGTGGACAGCCTGGCACAGGCCTTCCAGTTCATCAGCCACCAACACCCGCCCGACTTCGTGCGCGCGCTGCGCCGGGCACTGGCCACCGAGACCCATGCGCCGGCGCGTGCCGCCATCGAGCAACTGCTGGTCAACAGCCGCCTCGCTGCCCTGGGGCGGCGGCCCGTATGCCAGGACACCGGCGTGGGCCAGGTGTTCCTGCGCGTGGGCTGTGGCGTGCAGTTTTTTCGGCGCGATGGTGCGCAGCCCTGGGGCCTACAGGCGGTGGCCGACGAAGGCGTGCGCCGTGCCTACCGCGATCCGGTCAATCCGCTGCGCGCCACCATGGTGGACGATCCGCTGGGCCGGCGGCGCAACACGCGTGACAACACTCCCGCCGCCGTGCACTGCGAAATCGTCGAGGGTGAGGCGCTGGAGGTACTGGTCGTGGCCAAGGGCGGTGGTGGTGATGTGAAGGCGCGCTTTGCCACGCTGGAGCCCAGCGACAGCGTGGCCGACTGGGCCATCGCGCAGTTGCCGGGCATGGGCGCCGGCTGGTGCCCGCCCGGCACCCTGGGCATAGGCATAGGCGGCACGCCGGAGCAGGCCATGCTGCTGGCCAAGCTGTCGCTGTTCGATCCCATCGACATGGATCTGCTGCGCTCGCGCGGCGCCCAGGGCGTCGAGGAGGCCCTGCGGCTTGAGGTGTACCAGCGCGCCAACGCTCTGGGCATAGGTGCGCAGGGCCTGGGCGGAACGTCCACCGTGCTCGACGTGAAGCTGCGCACGGCGCCCTGCCATGCGGCCACGATTCCCGTGGCACTGATTCCCAATTGCGCCGCCACCCGCTATGTACGCTTCATGCTCGACGGCAACGGGCCGGCACGTATCGACGAGCCTCCACCCAGCCTTTGGGACGGCATCCCCGACCGGTTCGACTTGCCCGATGCCGAGCGTGTGAATCTGGATCATCTGAGCGCTGACACCGTACGCCAGTGGCGCATTGGCCAGACTCTGCTGCTGTCGGGGCGCGTGCTCACCGCCCGCGACGCGGCACACAAGCGCCTCGTGGATCTACTCGCTCGCGGCGCGGCACTGCCGGTGGACCTGCGCGGCAGGGTGGTCTATTACGTGGGCCCGGTGGATGCGGTGGGTGACGAAGCAGTGGGCCCCGCAGGGCCGACCACCGCCACGCGCATGGATCGCTTTGTCGAGCCCCTGATGGCGCAGGCCGGTTTGCTGGCCATGATCGGCAAGGCCGAGCGCGGATCTGACGCCATCGCCGCCATTGCCCGCCACGGCGGTGCCTATCTCAGCGCCACGGGCGGCGCCGCCTATCTGTTGTCCAGGGCTATTCAATCCGCTCGCTTGCTGGCCTTCGAGGACTTGGGCATGGAAGCCATCTATGAGTTTGAGTTGGTGGACTTCCCAGTCACCGTGGCGGTGGACAGCCGGGGGCGAACCATTCATTCGTTTATACAAACGAGAGCAGCGTCACAACGCCAGGCCCCCCCATGAATCACGCCGTCGGGTAGGTGCCCGGCACCAGGATGGAGCGGTCCACGTTCTGCAGATTGGTATGGCCACAGAAGGCCATGCTCACGTCCAGCTCCTTGTGGATGATTTGCAGGGCCTTGGTCACGCCGGCCTCGCCAAAGGCGCCCAGGCCGTAGACCATGGCGCGGCCGATCATGGTGCCCTTCGCTCCAAGCGCCCAGGCGCGCAGCACGTCCTGGCCGCTACGGATGCCGCCGTCCATCCACACCTCCAGCTTGTCGCCCACGGCTTCCACAATCGCCGGCAGCGCGGCGATGGACGAGGGCGCGCCGTCGAGCTGGCGCCCGCCGTGGTTGCTGACGACGATGGCGTCGGCGCCGTTATTGGCGGCCAGCAGCGCGTCTTCCACCTCCATGATGCCTTTCAGGATCAGCTTGCCGCCCCACTGCTGCTTGACCCAGCGCACGTCCTCCCAGGACAGGCGCGGGTCGAACTGCTCATTCGTCCAGGCGGCCAGCGAGTTCATGTCCGACACGCCCTTCACATGCCCCACCAGGTTGCGGAAGGTGTGGCGGCGCGTGCCGGCCATGCCAAGGCACCAGCGCGGCTTGGTCATCAGGTTGATGATGTTCTTGAGGGTGGGGCGCGGCGGCGCGCTCAATCCGTTCTTGATGTCCTTGTGACGCTGGCCTATCACCTGCAGGTCGAGCGTGAGCACCAGGGCGCTGCACTTGGCGTCTTTGGCGCGCTGGATCATGCGCGCCATGGCGTCGCGGTCGCGCATCATGTAGAGCTGGAACCAGAACGGCGCGCTGGTGTGCTCGGCAATGTCCTCGATCGAGCAGATGCTCATGGTCGACAGGGTGAACGGTATGCCGAACTTCTCGGCCGCGCGCGCGGCGTGGATCTCGCCGTCGGCGTGCTGCATGCCGGTCAGGCCCACGGGGGCGATGCACACCGGCATGCTGGTCTGCTGGCCGACCATGGTGGTGGCGGTGCTGCGCCCTTCCATGTTGACGGCCACGCGCTGGCGGAACTGGATGGCGTGGAAGTCGCTTTCGTTGGCGCGGTAAGTGCCCTCGGTCCACGAGCCGGAGTCGGCGTAGTCGTAGAACATGCGCGGCACGCGGCATTCTGCGACCTGGCGCAGGTCTTCGATGCAGGTCATTTTGGAAAGATCGGCCATGGCAGGAGGGGGTAACAACAACAAGCGCGCATCGTAGCCCTGGCGGCCCCGGCCGTGGTTGAAGGCTTTTGCCCCGGCTGTGAAAATTTTGCAGCCGCACTACCATGGCCCCCATGATCACCCTCTACACCGCCGCCACGCCCAACGGGCACAAGGTCTCGATCGCGCTGGAAGAACTGGGCCTGCCCTACCGCCTGCAGGTGCTGGATTTATCCGCCGGCGAGCAAAAGCGCCCAGAGTTTCTGGCCATCAACCCCAACGGCCGCATCCCGGCCATCGTCGACCACGATGCCGGCGACTTTGCCGTGTTCGAGTCCGGCGCCATCCTGGTCTATCTGGCCGAGAAGACCGGCCGCCTCATGCCGCAGGACGCGCCGGGCCGCTCGCGCGTGCTGCAGTGGCTGATGTTCCAGATGGGCGGCGTCGGCCCCATGATGGGTCAGGCGAATGTGTTCTACCGCTACTTCCCCGAGAAGATACAGCCGGCCATAGACCGCTACCAGGCCGAGGGCCGGCGCCTGTTCGAGGTGCTCGACGGCCACCTGGCGCAGCACGAATGGCTGGCCGGCGACTACTCGATTGCCGACATCGCCAACTGGGCCTGGGTGCGCACGCACCGCTGGTCGGGCATCTCCATCGACGGGCTTGATCATCTGCGCCGCTGGCGCGATGCCATCCGCGCACGCCCTGCCGTGCAGCGCGGCCTGCTGCAGCCGCCGGCCAAGATGGACCTGGAGCGCGACGGCGAGGCCGGCGCCCAGGAGTTTGCCGCGCAGGCACGCACCATGGTCATCACCGGCCAGCAGGAGAAGCCATGAAGCTCTACACCGCCCAGCGCGCGCCCAATCCGCGTCGCGTGCTGATGTTCATCCACGAGAAGGCCATCACCGGCATCGAGCTGGTGCCCGTCGACCTGAACGCCGGCGAGCACAAGGGCGCCGCCTACCGTGCGCTCAACCCAGTGGCCACCGTGCCGACGCTGGAGCTGCCCGACGGCCGGTGCTTAAGCGAAACGCGCGCCATCTGCAGCTACCTGGAGGGCCTGCAGCCCGAACCCAACCTGATGGGCCGCGACTTTGCCGAGCGCGCCTTCATCGAAATGCACGACCGGCGCGTAGAGTGGTACTGGCTGCTACCGATTGCCAACTGCGTGCGCCACACCCACCCCGGCCTGGCAACGCTGGAGCGCCCGCAGTTCGCCGACTTTGGCCGGTCGCAGGGCGAGAAGGTGCGCGAGCGCGCGCGCTGGCTCGACGAGCAGCTGGCAGCGCAGCCCTGGATGGCCGGCGAGCGCTTCACGATTGCCGACATCACAGCCTTTTGCGCACTCGAATTTGCCCGCGGACTGATGAAGTTCAACGCCGGCGCCGAGGGCTTTGCCCACCTGCAGGCCTGGCGCGAGCGCATGGCCGAACGCGAGAGCGCCAGGGTGTTTTAGTGTCCTGAGTTGAAGGTTCGTTGAATAACAAATCGACCGATATCGGCACCAGGCAAGGCGCAAACCGCAGCCATAGCCGTAGCTATGGCGAGGATTTGCAACGCCGCATGGCGTCGATAGTCGGGTGATTTGTTCATCGAATTTCCAATTCAGGACACTCATTCACGCCTGGGGCCAGGGCGTGTCGCCATACAGTTGGGCGGCGCTGATACCGGTGTCCAGCCGCGACAGCGGCAGGGGAGGCGGCACCAACGGCAGGCGCAAGCAGCGGTACCAGCCCTCGTTGGACAGCCCGTAGGGCGTGGCGTCCTGGTTGTCGAAAGCGTAGAACACCTGCCCGCAGCCGGCCATCAGCAGCGCCGCCAGACACATCGGGCAGGGGTGGCCGCTGGCGTACAGGGTGCAGCCCGCCAGGCTGGGGCTGGCCTGGCGCCAGGTGCCGGCGCGCAGTGCCTGCATCTCGGCATGGGCACTGGGATCATGGGTGTGCACGATGTCATTGATGCCGGTGGCGATCACCTCGCCATCGCGCGCCAGCACGGCGCCAAACGGCCGCCCACCACGCTGGCGGTTGGCATGGGCCAGATCGACCGCCAGGCGTAGCAACTCGGTATGGGATGGCATGGAATACCTCCGATGGATTGGGTGGCGCAGGGCAAATTGTGCCGCGCTCACGGCATGGCGCCGCCCGCCCCGCCCGGCCGCCCTGGGCCGGGCTTGACACCCGCGCCGCGCACCTCGATCTGCACGCTGTCCTGCATCTGGCCTTGCGCGTCCAGCAGCTCCACGCGGTGGCGGCCCGGCCAGGGCAGCCAGGCCAGTGCAGCGCCCTGCCCCACCGGCCTGCCGTCTATGCGCCAGCGCAGCGCAGTGCCGCCCTGGGCCTGCAGTTGCAGGCGCTGGTGCGCGGGCGGTATGTCGGGGTCCAGCGCGATGATGCTGCCCGGCGCCGGGGCGATGATGCGCGCCGGCGTACCAAAATTCATATGTTTTTTGCCGCTAGCGCTTGCTATATAAGCGTCAGGAGCTTCTATATCAATAGCAAATACCGCCTGCTGCGTGCCACGCACAAACCACTCCTCGCGCGGGCTCTCCAGCCGGTCGGCGCCGCCGTCAAAGCGCACCGGCTGGCGCAGCACGCCCGCCGGCGGCCGCGGGGCGCGGCTGGGCGCGGCGCGATGCAGCCAGGCCATGACATCGGCCCAGATGGGTGCGGCGCCGCTGCTGCCGCTGACATCGTGCATGGGGCTGCCTCCGGCATTGCCCACCCACACGCCCACGGTGTAGCGCGCGGACCAGCCCATGGCCCAGTTGTCGCGCATGTCCTTGCTGGTGCCGGTTTTCACGGCGCTCCAGAAGCGCGTGTTCAGCACGCTGTCCGTGCCAAAGGTGGGCACGCGGGCGTTGCTGTCGGCCAGCATGTCGCCGACGATGAAGGCCGCGCCCGCATCCAGCGCCTGTGTCAGCACGGGACGTGCGCCCGGGGCATAGGCCACCGGGCTCAGGCGCCCGCCGTTGGCCAGCGCCCGGTAGGCGTTGGTCAGCTCCAGCAGCCGCACCTCGCTGCTGCCCAGCGCCAGGCTGTAGCCGTAGTAGCCGCCGGACTCGCGCAGCGCCAGGCCCAGGCGGCGCAGCTGCGCAAAGAAGGCATCGGGCGACACCATGACCAGGGTGCGCACCGCCGGCACGTTGAGCGAAGACCCCAGCGCCTGGCGCACCGACACCCAGCCCTTGAACTGCCGGTCGTAGTTCTGCGGGATGTACAGGCCGCCGGCGGTGGCGATCTGCGCGGGCGAGTCGTGCAGCAGCGAGGCTGCGGTCAGGCGCTTCTCGGCAATCGCCTGCGCGTACAAAAAGGGTTTCAGCGTGGAGCCCGGCTGGCGCAGGGCGAGCACGCCATCGACCTCGGCCGCCTGGCTCAAGGGGCCAGAGGAGCCGACCCAGGCCAGCACCTCGCCGCTGGCGTTGTCCAGCACCACCAGGGCGGCGTCCTGCACGTTGCGCCCGGCGAGCTCGCGCAGGTGGCGCTGCAGCGTCTGCTGCGCCATGCGCTGCAGCGGCGCGCTCAGGCTGCTGCGCTGGCCAGCGCCATGGCCGCCGCGCAGCCACTGGCGCGCAAAGTGCGGGGCGATGCCGGCGCTGGCGTCATAGGCACGGCGCTGCAAGGCGGCGGTGGTAAACAGGTCTAGCGCCTCGCAATCGGCCTGGCCTTGCTGCATGTCGCGCAGCACGCCGCAGGCGCGCCGCGCCACCAGGGCCGGCCTGGCGTTGGGCGCACGCACCAGGGCTGCGGCGACGGCTGATTCGCGCTCGTCCAGGCCATGGGCGGCCTTGCCGAACAGGGTGCGCGCCAGCGCATCGATGCCGACCAGCTCACCGCGAAACGGCACCAGGTTCAGGTAGGCCTCCAGGATCTGGTCCTTGCGCCAGCGCCGCTCCAACAGCTGCGCGGCCACGGCCTGGCCCATCTTCTGCGTGACCGTGCGCCCGCCCGGGCCCTGGCGCCAGTCACCGTCCAGCAGGCCGGCCAGCTGCATGGTGAGGGTGCTGGCGCCGCGCGTGCGCTCATGCCACAGGTTGGCCCAGGCGGCGGCCGACACCGCCGCCCAGTCCACCCCGCTGTGCTCGTAAAAGCGCCTGTCCTCACTCAGCACCAGGGCGCGCTGCAGCGCGGGCGAGACATCGGCCAGCCCCAGCCACTGGCCACGGCGCACCGTGGCGTCGGTGCGCAGGCGCTGGATCACCTCGCCCTCGCGCGAGAGCACCAAGGTTTCGGATGAGCGGAAGTCCGCGCGCACCTCGTCAAAGCTGGGCAGGGCCAGCGCCGGCCCGGCCGCCAGCGCCAACCCCGCCGCCCAGGCGCCCAGGCGCATGCAGCGCAGGACGCATCGAACTACGGACGGAACAAACAGGGACAGGGACGCTGGCATGGGCGCCGCAGCTTATCACCCAAGCCTGCGGCCGGGCGGCCCTTCAGCCGGCGTGCGCCACGCCGTACTGCGCCGACAGATAGCGGCGGATCTGGTCTGGGGCATCAATGAAGCGAACCCCGTTGTGCGTGCGCGTCTCCACGCCGGCATCGGAGACCACCCGCCCGTGGCCCAGCACCAGCACGGGGGCGGACTGGTTGTCCGCGCCAATCAGCGCGACGATGGCCGCGCGCGGACGCGGCGCGCCGATGTAGTGCACATCGACCTCATTGCGCAGCTGCGGGAAAAAGCTCAGCAGCCCCTCCACGGCCACCGAGTCGCCACAGTAGAACGGGCCTTCGGACTCCTTGAAGAAGCCGGGCTGGAGGAGAAAGAGCTGGTCTTTTGGCATGGGGTTCCTTGCATCAATGGTTCAGTGGGGTGGACGGTGCAGGCACTTGAGCTACATCGTGGTTGCCATGGTAGGAATCACGCGCCGCACAGACGAGTGGCATGAATGGCAACTTACGTCACAATCGTGCCAATATGGATACGCCCCACACCGCCCCGGGATTGGTCGCCGTCGTCGTCTACAACGGCCTGAGCCTGTTCGAGTACGGCTGCGCGGTCGAGGTCTTTGGCCTGCCGCGGCCCGAGCTGGGCGATCGCTGGTACCGCTTTGCCGCCTGCGCGGCAGAGCCCGGCGTGCTGCGCGGCGCGGGCGGCATACAGATCCAGCCCGACCAGGGCCTGGAACTGCTGGCGCAAGCGCGCACCATCATCGTCCCCGGCTGGCGCGGCATCGATGCGCCCGTGCCCGAGCCCCTGTCCCAGGCGCTGCGCCAGGCCCACGCCCGCGGCGCACGCGTCCTGTCCATCTGCACCGGCGCCTTCGTGCTGGCGGCGGCGGGCCTGCTCGACGGCAGGCGCGCCACCACGCATTGGCGCCATGCGCAAACGCTGGCCGCCCGCTACCCGGGGGTGCAGGTACAGGCCGACGTGCTGTACGTGGACGCGGGCGACATCCTCACCTCGGCCGGCAGTGCCGCCGGCATAGATCTGTGCCTGCACCTGATCCGCCGCGACCTGGGAGCGCGCATGGCCAACCAGGTGGCAAGGCGCCTGGTGATGCCACCGCACCGCGAGGGCGGCCAGGCGCAGTACATCGAGGAGCCCGTGCCCCGGCGCAGCAACGCATCACTGGCCCCGCTGCTCGACGCCATGCGCGCCAGCCTGGGCCAGGACTGGCCCATCGCCAAGATGGCGGCCCACAGCGCCACCAGCGCGCGCAGCTTCCAGCGCCACTTTGTCGGCGCCATGGGCATGCCGCCGGGCGAATGGCTGCTGGCGCAGCGCCTGGCCGCCGCCAGAACCATGCTGGAGGAAACCGATGCCAGCGTGGACGAGATTGCGCTGCAGGTCGGCTTTGGCGACGCGGCCACGCTGCGCGGCCATTTCCGCAACCGGCTCGGCACCAGTCCCGGCGGCTACCGCAAACGCTTCAGGGCATAGGCGCCTGCAGCCCCCATCGGCGTGACATTGCAGCGAGAGCCCGGCCCAATGCGCAGGCCCATGGACTGCAATGCCACGGCGCGTTGAGCGCCGGCCCTGCGTCGTCACCCAGGGCCAGCACCTGCACACCACTGTAGGCCGCCGCCGTGACGGCTTTATGACGGCCTGGCCGCGGCCTGCGCCTTGGCCGGCGCGCCAAAACCCTCGGTGGCCAGCTGCACACCATCGTCGAACACCAGGGTGCGCTCGGGCCAACGCAGCGCCGCCAGCTTGAAGCGGCGCGCCGGGTCTTCGCCGTTGCGACGCGCGGCCCAGCGCGCGCCCACCGAGTAGTCCACGCAGAACACATTGCCACGGGCGCCCAGCCAGGCCAGCGGCCCGGTATGGCCAAACAGGTTCTCCGCCTGCGGCCCATGGGCCGCCGCATCGCCCGCCAGCGGGCGGCGCCAGTAATGGCCGACGACGACGGCCGGGGCCTCGGTGTATTCGCTCCACCAGGCGACGCGCTGCACGAAGCGCCATTTGCCGCCGGCATAGAAGGGCGTGCGGCACTCGCGCTCCACCCCCGTGGTCAGCACCTTAAGCGGGTTCACCATGGCCTTGCCCAGCTCGCGCTCGCTGTGCGCCGGCAGAAAGGGCGGGCGCTGCGCGCCATCCTCCAGGCTGTGCGGCCAGCGCTGGCGCTCGGTCTGCATGCGCTGCAGCACCTGGCTGCTGCGCGCCTGCTCGGCCGCCTGGTCCTCATAGCGGTCGTAGGCATGGCGTACATCGCCCACCGGCAGCGAGCGCGCCATGGCGATCTGCGGGGATAACCAAGCGGCGTGCACCACGCGCAGGTCCTCGCGCTCCAGCGCGATAGGCATTTGGTTGAGTTGCTGCAGCAGGGTCGCCGCATCGGCCTTGGACAGACGCGCAAACGGCGCGTACTTGGGCTCGTCGGACGCCAGCCGGCTGTCAAAGAACCAGCCCGAGCCATCCTTGGCGTCCTCGCGCAGCAGGTTGATCTCGTGGTTGCCCAGCACCGCCAGCGCCGTTCCCGCCGCGATCATGGACAACACCAGGCGCAGCACCGCCGGGCTATCGGGGCCGCGGTCGCAAAAATCGCCCACGAAAACCAGGCGCCGGCCCTGGGGGTGGTGGCCCTGTTCGTCATAACCCAGGTGGGTCAGCAATTGCTCCAGCGCGGCAATCTCGCCGTGGATGTCGCCGACGATGTCCAGGGGGCCTGAGGGCAGGCGTTGAATGAGGCTCATGGTTTGGCAAAGGGAATGGGGCGAACTCAAGCGGGGGTGCGCGCAAATGGCATCGGTGTGGTATGTCTTTCGCATCACCTCGCCAAGGGCTTCCTATCCGTCATTCCATTTCTAAATCATCCGCGTCGTTGTCGCTTCGCCTTGTCGTGCTACAGCACTGCCTGCGGCTTCGCGCCTAGACCGGAATGATTTGGAAACGGAATCAGCTATACACGCCCCGCCAGATGCATGGACGCGCGCAGCATGTCGTTGATACGTGTTTGCCAGCCATCACCGGTGGCGCGCAAGGCGGCAAGCAGGTCGGCATCAAGCCGCAGCTTGACCGCCTCCTTGGTCACCGCCGCCTTGGGGCGGCCGCGGCGCACCAGCTTCTCGCCGACATATTCATCGGCCTGTTCGAAAAATGCGTCCGTCAGCTCTGGTGCATCGTCCGGGTCAACCCAGGCGGTGGGCATAGCGTGCTTGTTCCCGTTCATTGGCTTTCCTCATGCTGATGATGCGGCGCGCCTCGCCGCGAGGGGTCCAGACCATGACCACCATGCGCCCATCGAGTTGACCCACCGTGATGTAGCGTGGCTCGCTGTAGCCGCACGCTCATCTTCTGCCGTGAAGTGCCTTGCCTCAAAGACCTCCGCCGCGCGAGAAAAGTCCAAGCCCCGTTCGGCCAGAACCTTGTCCCGTTTGTCGGGATCAAACTCGATCAACACTTTTTATTGTACCCCCAATAAATAACAGAACCGACCTGACTGAGGCACCCCGTTTCATTCAGGAGCTACCCGTACCCGCGTATTCGGCGCCTCGCCAAACATCTCGGGCGCGTACAGCGCCTCGACGCGGCTCGCCGGCAGGGCGAAGTCGCCCACGTTGTTCAGGCGCAGGGTGTATTGCATGGTGACCGTGCCCTTGGGCAGGTATTCGTAGTAGGCGCGCAAGGACTCGAAGCTGCGTTCCTCGAACGCCGGCCAGCCGGGGCCCTGGCGCTTTTCGTCCTGGGTGGCGATCTCGGAGTCGCGCCCCAGGCCGCTGCCGAGGATGGTGGCGCCGGCGGGGATCGGGTCGGTGATGGCGACCCAGCTCATGTCGGCGCTTGCCGTGACCTCCAGCGTCACGCGCAGCACATCGCCGCGCGAATAGGTTCCCGCAGGCCGAGTCTTGTCGGCCTGCTCCACGGGCGTGACGGTTCTCTTGATGGCAAAACCCGCGCTGAAGGGCGCCTTGCGCTCCACCGCCGCCACGGACTGCAGGGTGAGCCAGGGCTTGCCCGTGCCCTGGTGCGTGACGGTCAGGCTTTCTGCGCCCTTGCCCCAGGGCAGGAACATGGCGTTGTTCTTCAGCCCGCCGGGCGCGGCGGGTGCGCCAAACCAGGTGGTCTGATGGGCGGCGCCACCGCTGTCGGCCGCCGTGATGCGCGCCACCTTGCCCCAATCCACGCTGGCGGTATTGCCGCCCAGGCTGGCGCGGGTGCTGCCAGCCACGGGCGTGGCCTCCAGGCTGGCGCTGAATTTCTCCAGCGCCAGGCCGCCCCACAGGTTGGCCGTGGTGGTATGCCAGGCGCCGCCCTGCTGGCGCGCGATGAAGCCGCTGGCAAGACGGCCCAGATCATCCTTCCACGCTGGATCGTCCAGCACGGTGAGCAGCAGGCGCGCGCCGTTCACGTCGCCGCCCTGCATCAGCCACCACCAGGTGTCACCCTGTTCGGTGCTGAAGCTGAGCCTGCTGCCCTGGTAGGACAGGCGCGCGCGCAGGATCTGCATGGCGTCCCGCAGGCGCTCCGCGCGTTGGGGTACGCCGTCCATGCGCTTGAGGATGTTGATCCAGTCGATCACCGCATGCGTGGGCCACTGGTTGGGCGCGATGGTGATGCTGGTCAGCATGCGCGGCTGGGCCTTGGCGTAGCGCGACAGGGCCTCGATGGCGGCGAGCTTGCGCATGTCCAGGTCTTTGCGCGGGCTCCAGAAGTCGCGCTCTATGCGGCCCTCGACGAAGGCGATCAGGCCGCGTTCCATGGCTTCGCGCAGCTCGGGCGGCAGGGCGAATTCGGGGCGCAGGCCGGCGGCCTCGTGGCTGCTGGCCAGCAGGTAGGCGGTGAGCGTGTCGCTGCCGCGGTCGGCAGCGCCATCACGCGGCGGAAAGTAATACGCCAGGCCGTCGCCATCCAGATAGCTGGGCAGCTGCGCCAGCACGGTCTTCCACAAGCCGGCGTCGGCCAGGCCCATGGCCTTGCTGGCCTTTTGCTCCAGGCAGCTGAACGGGTAGTTGGCCCACCAGTCGCGCACGGCTGGCAGGCCATCGGCCAGCTTCGGTGTCAACGACAGCTTCAGGCCGCCGCGCCCGGCGATGGCGTCCGCGGGCGGGGTCACTTCCACCTGGTAGCCGCCATCCACCTGCACCAGCCGGGCCTGCTGCACGGCCAGCGGCACGGCGGGTATCAGCCGCTGGCTGGCCTTGAGGGCATCGCGCGCGCCGCCCAGCGTGTCGCGCGCCTCTATCTCCCACAGGATTGCCTGGGCGCGCATTTGCCCCAGTTGCTCGGGCGCGGTGACGTTCCAGGCCAGTTCGCGCGCTTCACCCGGGGGGATGGCCACGGTCTGCCTATCCAGGCTAAGCAGCGTGGCGCGTGGCGCCACCTCCACCCGCATGGCGCGGGCTGTGGTGTTGCGCAGCGTGATCTGGGCGCGAAATGCGTCGCCGCCCCGCACCAGCGGCGGCAGGCCGCTGATGATCTGCAGATCCTGTGCGCTGCGGATGCTGGCGCTGCCGGTGCCGAACAGCCCCGTGCCGGCATCAGCCACGGCCACGATCTTGAAGGTAGTCAGGGCGTCATTGAGCGGCACCGTCACCCGCGCCTGGCCCCGGGCATCGAGCTTGATGGCCGGTTGCCACAAGAGCAGCGTATCGAGCAGCTCGCGCGTGGGCGCGCGCCCACCGCCGCCGCCCGCGGGAACGGCCTTCTTGCCATAGTGGCGCCGGCCGATGATCTCCATCTGCGCCGTAGACGTGGCCACGCCCCAGGCGCGGCGCTGCAGCATGGCCTCCAGCAGGTTCCAGCTGGTGTTGGGCATGAGCTCCAGCAGCGCCTGGTCCACGGCGGCCAGCGCCACCTCGGCGCCGGCGGCGGGCTTGCCGCCGGGCAGCGTGCCTTGAATAGTCACCTGGGCCTTGCCGCGCACCGGGTAACTGTCCTTGTCGGCCTGGACCTGAACGGCGATGCGGTGCGCCTCGTGGCCCACGCGCAGCTCGGCCACACCCAGGCGATAGGCGGGCCTGGACAGATCCACCAGGGCCGTGGGCGCGGCGTACTCGCGGCCCTCATGCCAGAAGGCGCTCCACCAAGCGCGCGGCGCCTTGTAGCCCCAGGTGAACAGGCTGTACCAGGGCACCTCGTGCAGACGCCCGCGCAGCGCCAGCACGCTGACATAGACGTTGGGCGCCCAGCCCTCCTCGATCTTCAGCTGCAGCGTCGGGTCCTGGCCCGACAGCTGCACCACGCGGGTCTCGATCACGCCCTCGCGCTCCACGCTGACCAGGGCCGTGGCCTGGCGAAACGGCATGCGCAGCTGCAATCGCGCGGTCTCACCCGGCTGGTAGCTTTTCTTCTCGGGCAGCAGGTCGATGCGGTCGTGGTCCTCGCCGCCAAACCACAGCTCGCCGCGGCGCGTGACCCACACCGACGAGGCGGCCTGGGCCTCGTTGCCGTCCTTGTCGCGCGCGGTGACGACCAGCTCCACCTCGCCGGCCTCTTCCAGCCGGACGTCGCACAGCAGCAGGCCGCGCGCGTCGCTCTTGCCGGTGCAGACCGTTCCCAGATCCTTGGTCTCGACACGGTTGTCGTAGCTGTAGAAGCCCCCCACCATGCGCTTTCTGCTGCTGGTGGTGCTGCGCGCAATGGCCTGCACGGCCAGTGGCACGCCCGCTTGCGCCTTGCCATCGAGCGACAGGGCCAGCGCCTGCAGGCGCACTTTGGAGCCGCTGGACACCCAGCCCTCGGTCTTGACGCCGGCCACCACGGCGGCGGGCCACAGCGTGCTGGTGCTGCGCAGGGTCTGCAGCTCGCCATTGGGGTCGGCATAGCTGGCCTCCAGCACCAGATCCTGGGCCTGCGCCTGGCGCGCAATGTCGTCAATGTCGAGACGGCCGGCGCCGTTTGCGTCCAGCGTCAGGGGCAGCTTGTCGGCCACCACGCGCTGGTTCTGGCTGGCGGCGGGCTCTTCCTCATCGCTGTTGTTCACCGCATCACGCTTGCGCGGCGGGGCAAAGCTGAAGGCTTCGAAATCGGCAAACTGCAGCGGCTTGGGCGCCACCATGGCCGACACGCGCACCGGCAGGCGTGCCGCCGGCCCGCCGGAGACATAGCTCACCTGCACGTCCACCGGCACGCTGCGCGCGCGCACCAGGGGCTTGCCGGCCACGGGCGTCACGCGCCCCTCGAACACCGGCAGGCGGAATTCCTCCACGCGAAAGCTGCCCGACTGCTGGCCGCCGCCCTCTTCGCTGGCGCGCAGCTCCACCTGGTACTGGCCCAGCCGGGCGGCCGCTGGCACGGCAAATTCACTCTCGGCCGACAGCCCGCCGGTGGCCGTGTTGCGCCACTTGAGCGGCTGCTGGTACTGCTGGCCGCTGCCCACATGGGTGATGACCAGGGTGCCAGGCCGCTGCCTGGGCAGGGCAAAGCCGGCGCCGGTCTGCGTGCGCAGCACATGCTTCATCGACAGGGTTTCGCCCGCGCGCAGCAAGGTGCGGTCGAAGATGGTGTGCGCCACCTCGTCGGGGCGTGGCGCGCTGCTGGTGGGCAGGTTGAAGCGCCAGGGCTCTATGCCGCGCTGCCAGTCGCTCCAGGTAAAGGCCATGTCGTCCCCGGCGCGCGCCGAGACAAAGTAAGCGTTGCGCCATTCGCCCTCGCCACCGCAGGCCGGCGGCTCGCTCGCCAGGCCGGCGATCCGCGCCACGCCATCGGCGCCGGTGCTGGCGCTGGCCAGCTCACGCCCGTCGCAGCTCGATACGCGCACGCGCGCGCCGGCCACGGGCTGGCCCTTGTCCAGCGTGGTCACCCAGGCCACGGCGTTCTCGCGCCCGAGCTTGAAATGCACGCCCAGGTTGGTCACCAGTGCGCTGGTGCGCACCACCATGCTGCGCGGGCTGCCATGGCGCCCATCCAGCAGCGACTGGCCCAGCAGCGGCGAGGCGATCTCCACCACCGAAAACCCCGGCGGCAGCGGTATGCCCACCACCTCGAAGGGGCGCGGGTCGCCCTTGGCCGGCTGGTGAATGTCCAGCGTCCGCACGCCCGCCTGGCCGGCCAGCAGGGACAGCATGCGCGCCTGCACCTGGTCGCCATCCTGCTCGTCCAGCACCTTGGGCAGCGGGCCCTTCACGTCACGCAGCGCCTGCTTGCGATCCACGTAATGGTCGTCGTAGCGCTGCAGCTTGCGCAGCCAGGCAATGATGTCGGCGTCGCTATCCGCGCGCAGCGTGCTTACCTTGCCCCCCTGCCCCGCGCCGGGCTGCAGGGTCTTGGCGTCCAGTTGCGCCTCTATGTTGCGCAGCGTGACCGGCAGCAGCGCCGGGCCGTCCGGGCCCTCGGCGTAGCGCTCGACCACGCCAAAGGGCGCGGCGGCAAACTTGGCCAGCGGCGGCATGGGGCCGGTCGCCACCTTGAGCGGAAAGCTGGCGACATTGCCCAGGCGGCGGCCCGATGCGTCCTGAAAGTCTGCGGGCAGCTCCAGCGTGAATCGGGTCTGCGCGGTCAGCGGCGCGGCAAAGGCCACGGCATCGACCAGCGCATCGCCCTCCTGCGCGCCGTCCATGGTGGGCATCAGGGTCTGGCCGCCGCCCTTCAGGCGTATGCCCTGGGCCTGCTTGCGCGTCACGGGCGCGTTGAATGCCAGGCGCAGCGGACGTATCGGCAGACAGTCGGACTGGGCGTTCTCGCGCTCGCAGGCGAATTCGGCCGTGAAGGGCTGGCGCACCTGGTAGGCAAAGCGCTTTTCCACCGCATTGGCCACGCCGCTGGGCGTGGCCACGCCGCGCCCGTAGACCAGCTGCATCTTGCTGCCGGCCGTGAGCCGGCGCCCGCAGGTCAGCGTCGCGTAGCGGAGCGGCTCCTTGGCTGCCGCCTTGTCCAGATGCAGCGCGCGCAGCAGCTCGGTGCGCTGCGCGCCCTCGACCAGGCGCACCGGCACACGCTCGCCCACGCCATCGGCCAAGCACCACATATGCTCTTGCAGGCTAGCGACGCTGGCCGGGCCATTGAGCTGCAGCACAAAGAACTGCTCCTCGTCGATCGCCTCATGGGTGCCGGGCCGTATGCTTTGCACAAACGGGCCACCACTATTAAATTGATAGCTTTTAGCACTTGACAGTAGGGCGCCAGAGGCCGATTTGAACCCTGGTTTTGCACTGACCGTGCAGCGCACGCCGGGCGGCAAGTCCTGCGCAAACTCATAGACCCACTCGCGCTCGCCGCTCCAGCGGCCCTGGCCCCGAGCAGCATCGGGGTCGCTGCAGGCCAGCGTGAACGGCGCCGGCGCCCGCGGGTCGCCCAGGCGCACGGCCGGCGCGTCGAACTTGGCGACCACCTGGCGCACCTGCGCGACCTCGCCCTGGGGCGAGAGGCTGGTCACGGTGAGGGCCTGGGCCGCAGCCGTGGCCAGAAGAAGCAGAGCCGCCATCGCCCCGCGCACGCCATTCCTCGTCATGCCGGGACCCTTTGCCAACTCACTGCGGCTTGAAGCCGCTGTCCAAGATGATGCGCCGCCACACCGCCGTGTAGACGCGTTCGCGCGTCGTCAGCTGCTCGGGCGTCATGGCGCCCACGGTGAGGCCCATGGCCGTGAGCTGATCGCGCACCTCGGGGATGGCGACCACCGGGGCCAGCGCGTCGAAAAAACGCTGGATGAAGGCCTGCGGCGTGCCCGCGGGCGCATAGAAGCCGTAGTACGGTGTGTCCTCAAAACCCTTGAGGCCCAGCTCGGCAAAGGTGGGCACGTCGGGCAGCGCCGCCTGGCGCCTGGCGCCCAGCACGGCCAGCACGCGCAGCTTGCCGGCGCGGTGGTTTTCGATGAAGTCCTGCACCGATCCGATGCCGGCCGGTATCTGGTTGCCCAGCATGTCGGCAATCATGGGCGCGCTGCCGCGGTAGGGCACGGCCGTCAGGTCGATCTGGTAGCGCTGGCCCAGCAGCCGGACCAGAAACTCGGGCGTGGAGGCCGGCGCCGGTATGCCCACGGCGCTCTTGCCAGCCCTGTCCCGCTGCACCCACTGCACGAATTCGCCAAAGCTGGCCGCCGGCGTTGCGGCTGGCACGGCCAGGCAGTTGACGAAGGTGGCAAAGCCGCCCACGGCGACAAAGTCCCGCGCGGGCTCGAAGCCCGGGTTCTTCACCACCTGCGGCAGGATGGAGATGGTGTGATCGTGCGTGAGGAACACCGTGCCGCCGTCGGCCGGCGCAGCCTTGAGTACCTGGGCCGCGATCTGCCCGCCCGCGCCGGGACGGTTGTCCACCACCACGGGCTGGCCCAGTACGTCCTTGAGCTTGTCGGCCAGCAGGCGGGCAATGGCGTCCGAGCCACCGCCGGGCGGAAAACCCACCAGCACGCGCAGGGGCTTATGGGCGTCGGCCCAGGCGGGCAACGTAGCGCAGGCGGCGGCGCAGGCCAGCAGGTGGCGGCGGGTCAGGGTCATGGGGCGGCCCTGCCTCAGATCTTCAGACGCGCGCGGTGGCGCGCCAGCTGCGCGCGCACCTGTGCGGGTGCGGTGCCGCCAAGGGTATTGCGCGCGTTCAGCGAGCCCTCCAGGCTCAAAGCGTCGAACACGTCCTTTTCGATGGCCGGGTGAAAGCCCTGCAGCACGGCCAGCGGCAGCTCCGACAGATCCACGCCGTGCGACTGGGCGGCCTTGACGGCATGGGCCACGGTCTCGTGCGCATCGCGGAACGGCAGGCCCTTCTTGACCAGGTAATCGGCCAGGTCGGTGGCCGTGGCGTAACCCTTTTGCGCGGCGGCGCGCATGGCCTCGGCGTTGACCGTGATGCCGCCCTCCTTGGCGCCGGTGGCGGGGTTCACCTGGCCGCCGATCATCTCGGCAAAGATGCGCAGCGTGTCTTTCAACGTATCGACGGTGTCGAACAGCGGCTCCTTGTCCTCCTGGTTGTCCTTGTTGTAGGCCAGGGGCTGGCCCTTCATCAGGGTGATCAGGCCCATCAGGTGGCCAACCACGCGGCCGGTCTTGCCGCGCGCCAATTCCGGCACGTCGGGGTTCTTCTTCTGCGGCATGATCGACGAGCCCGTCGTGAAGCGGTCGGCGATACGGATGAAGCCGAAGTTCTGGCTCATCCAGATGATCAGTTCTTCGGACAGGCGCGAGACATGCACCATGCACAGGCTGGCGGCGGCCGTGAACTCGATGGCGAAGTCGCGGTCAGAGACGCCGTCCAGGCTGTTCTGGCACACGCCGTCCATGCCCAGGGTCTTGGCGACGCGCTCGCGGTCCAGCGGGTAGGTGGTGCCGGCCAGGGCGGCACTGCCCAGGGGCAGCAGGTTGACGCGCTTGCGGGCATCGAGCATGCGCTCGGCATCGCGCTTGAACATCTCCACATAGGCCAGCAGGTGGTGCGCAAAGCTGACCGGCTGGGCCACCTGCAGGTGGGTGAAGCCGGGCAGGATGACCTCGACGTTCTTCTCGGCCACCTCGACCAGGGCCAGCTGCAGCTCGCTCAAGAGGCTGGCGATCAGGTCGATCTCGCCGCGCAGCCACAGGCGCACGTCGGTCGCCACCTGGTCGTTGCGGCTGCGGCCGGTGTGCAGGCGCTTGCCAGCGTCGCCCACCAGCTGGGTCAGGCGTGCCTCGATGTTCAGGTGCACGTCCTCCAGGTCCAGCTTCCACTCGAAGGCGCCGGATTCGATCTCCTGCGTGATTCTCTCCATGCCCTTTTGGATGTCAGCCAGGTCCTGCGCGCCGATGATGGCCTGGGCCGCCAGCATCTCGGCATGGGCCAGGCTGCCCGCAATGTCGGCCTGCCACAGGCGCTTGTCGAAGAACACGCTGGACGTGTAGCGCTTGACCAGATCGCTCATGGGCTCGGAAAACAGCGCCGACCAGGCCTGGGACTTGGTGGCGAGCTGGTCGTGGGAGGGCTGCGATGCGGGTGTGTGGGGCATGGGGGCAATAATCCGAGGGTTACGACAGCCGGAACGCCCGGGTGCCGCGAGATGCAAGAAACGCGAATTTTATCGACCCACCCCGCCCCCCTGCACGAGCCAGCGCCGCGCGTGGCCGCCATGGGCCGCGCCCTGGTGTTCGACGCCTGCCAGGTCGGGGTGGTGCTGCGCGCCGTGCTCTTCGTCGAGGTGGTGCTGGGCGTGTGCGCGCTGTTCGGCACCACCGGCCCCGGCGACTGGCTGGCGCGCCTGGCCCTGCTCACCGGCGCGGCCCTGCCGGCCACGCTGCTCTGGCTGGTCACGGCCTGCAGCCTGAAGAAAGCGCTGCAGCGCCTGCAGCCGGCGCTGCAATACGCGGCCGGCGTGCTGCTGGGCATGCTGGCGGGGCTGTATGCCTGCGCCATGCTGCTGCTGGCCGGCGCGGCGGGCGAGGCTCCGCCCTGGCTGGCCTGCGCGGCCAGCGGCGCCCTGCTGTCGGCCCTGCTGGTCACGGCGCTGCAGCTGCGCGCCCGCGCGCGCACGCCGGCGGCCACCGCCGCGCGCCTGACCGAGCTGCAGTCGCGCATACGCCCGCACTTCCTGTTCAATACCTTGAACAGCGCCATTGCCCTGGTACGCGACGAGCCCGCCAAGGCCGAGGCCCTGCTGGAAGACCTGAGCGACCTGTTTCGCCACGCCCTTGTCGAGCAGGGCGAATCGGCCACGCTGGAAGAAGAAATCACCCTGGCGCGGCGCTACCTGGACATCGAACAGGTGCGCTTTGGCGAGCGCATGCGCGTGCAGTGGCAGATAGACCCACGCGCCCACGCCGCGCGCCTGCCGCCGCTGCTCTTGCAGCCGCTGGTGGAAAACGCCGTCAAGCATGGCGTGGAACCCAGCGCCCATGGCGGAAAACTGCGCATCGCCGCCGAGCAGCGTGGCAGCCGCGTGGTGCTGACCATCACCAACACCCGGCCAAGTGAAGGTGCAGGCAGCGACGAGCGCCCGCGCGGCCACGGCATCGCCCAGGCCAATGTGCGCGAGCGACTGCGCCTGCTGCACGATGTGGATTGCGACTTCAGCGCCGGCGTGCACAACGGCCTGTACCAGGTGCGCATCGCCCTGCCCGCCCCCTGAACAACGAGAGCCGCCCATGCACATCCTCATCGTGGACGACGAACTTCTGGCCCGCAGCCGCCTGCGCACCCTGCTGGGCGATTGCGACGCGCGCCACCAGGTCAGCGAAGCGGCGCACGCCGCCGACGCGCTGGCGCAGCTCAACATCAGCGGCGGGCGCGCCGTCGATCTGGTGCTGCTGGACATCCACATGCCGGGCCAGGACGGGCTGGCGCTGGCGCAGCAGATCAGGCGCCTGCCGCACCCGCCGACCATCGTCTTCGTCACCGCCCATGCGAACCATGCCTTGAGCGCCTTCGAGCTCGACGCCGTGGACTACCTGACCAAGCCCGTGCGCCTGCAGCGCCTGCAGCAGGCCCTGGCCAAGGCACAGCGCGCCAGCGGTCAGACCGTGATTGCGCCAGCAGTCGCACCGGACGAGCGCGATACGCTATTGATACAGGAGCGCGGCCGCACCGAGCGCGTGCCGCTGGCCGAGGTACTGTTCCTGCGCGCCGAGCAGAAGTACGTCACCGTGCGCACCGCCACACGCAGCTTCATCGTGGACGACGCGCTATCGGAGCTGGAGGCGCGCCATGCGGCGCATTTCTTGCGCGTGCACCGCAGCACCCTGGTGGCGCGCCGCGCCATGCGCGCACTGGAGCGGCATTACGACGCGGACGAGGGCGAGGGCTGGGCCGTGCGCCTGCAGGGCCTGACCGAGCTGCTGCCCGTCTCACGCCGCCAGGTGGCTGCAGTGCGCGAGGCGCTGGCGGGCTAACGCTCAATGCCCATGGTGCGCCAGCGCACCAATCACGGTCACGGCGATGATGCCGGCCGCCAGCCAGGCGATCTGCGCCAACGTCTGCGCGGCGCTCAATCGTTTTTGCAGCTGCGGAATCAAGTCCGCCAGGGCCACATAAATAAAGCTGCTGGCAGCTATTGTGAGGAAGTACGGCAGCGCCCCGTCCCACAGGCCCACCAGGTAGTAGCCCACCATGCCGCCCAGCGCCGTCACCGCGCCGGCCAGCGACACCTTGAGCAGGGCCGCATTGCGGTGGTGGCTGCTGTGGCGCAGCACCACCAGGTCGCCGATATGGTGCGGCACCTCGTGCGCCAGCACCGACAGCGCCGCCACCACCCCCAGGCGCATGTCGGCCACGAAGGCCGAGGCGATCAGGATGCCGTCGCCAAAGCAGTGCACGCTGTCGCCGGTCAGCAGCGACCAGCCGCCATGGCCGTGGTGATGGTGGTGATGGTGGTGATGGTGGTGATCGTGGTCGTGGCGATCGTGCTGATGGCCATGCTCGGCACGCGCATGGCTAGTGCCATGGCCGTGGAGCTGCCGCTCGGCCGGGCTGTGCTCGTGGCCGTGGTGCCATAGCTCGGCCTTGTCCAGCAGAAAGAAGAACACCAGCCCCAGCAGCAGGGTGGTGAACAGGTTCTGCGCATCGACCGGCCCCTCGAAGGCCTCAGGCAGTATGAGCGTGAAGGCCGTGGCCAGCAGCGCGCCCGCGGCCAGGCTCAGCAGATGCTGCGGCCCCACGCGCGAGCGCCCGCCCAGCCCCAGGCGCAGCAGCGCCGCCGCCAGCCACACGCTACCAATGCCCGCGGCCAGGGTGGCCAGAATGATTGCTCCTAATGTCATAGCTGTTTGCGCCCTACCCTATTGGGTTAGAGGCCTTTTTCATAAAACCATCAAAAAAAGCCCCGAGGGGCTTTTGCTGTCCTTTGCCGTTGCTGCGGCGTACCGCGTCACACCACGCCATTGTGCTTGAACCAGCCCAGCATTCGGCGCCAGCCGTCCTGCGCGGCATCCTGCCGGTAGCTGGGCCGGTAGTCGGCATGGAAGGCGTGGGGCGCATCGGGGTAGATCACGAACTCGCTGGCCTTGGCGGCGGCCGATCCCTCCTTCAACGCCGCTTTCATCCTATCAACCGTGTCAAGGGGTATGCCGCCATCTTTCTCGCCATACAGGCCCAGCACCGGCGCCTTCAGGATGGCGGCAATGTCCACCGGGTGCTTAGGATTCAGCGCACTGGCCTGCCCCACCAGCCGGCCATACCAGGCCACGCCCGCCTTCACCGGGCCATGGGCCGCGTACAGCCAGGTGATGCGTCCGCCCCAGCAAAAGCCGGTGATGGCAACCTTGTTCAGATCGCCGCCATGGGCGCCCGCCCATTGCACGGCGCCGTCCAGGTCGGCCATCACCTGGGCGTCGGGCACCTTGGCAATCAGCTCGCTCATCAGCTTGGCGACCTCGCCATAGGCCATGGGGTCGCCCTGGCGCGCAAACAGATCCGGAGCAATCGCCAGATAGCCGGCCTGCGCCAGGCGCCGGCAGACATCGGCGATGTGCTCGTGCACGCCAAAAATCTCCGACACCACCAGCACCACCGGCAGGCCGGTGCGCCCCTGGGGCGCGGCGCGGTAGGCGTAGACCTGGGCGCCGTTGACGGCAAAGCTCACCTCGCCCGCCACCAGCCCGTCGACGGGCGTGGCAATCGCCTGCTGCGCCAGCACCGGCGCGGCGGCCGCGGCATAGCCCGCGCCCAGAACCAGGCCCAAGGCGTGGCGGCGGTTGGCCACACCGCGTCCGGGCAGCAGGGCGTGCAGGTCGTGGTGCAAGTATTGATCCATGGCGGTTTCCTCAAAAAGACTGGGCAAGGCCGCGATTGTAGGAAGGCCGGTGCCGCCGCGCACGGCACGGCACGCCGCGGGCAGATTGGCTACAGTGGCCGCATGCGCCATGGGCACAGCCACAGGAGACCCCGCCTTGACCAGCACCGCCACCCCCTCCCCTCCCCAGGCCAGCCGCTTTGGCAGCGGCCAGGCCGTGCCGCGCCTGGAAGACGCACAGCTGCTGCGCGGCGAGGGCCGCTACGTGGACGACTTTGCGCCGGACGGGCTGGCGCACCTGGTGTTCGTGCGCTCGCCCCACGCCCACGCCCGCCTGCGCGGCGTGGATGCGGACGCGGCGCGCGCCCTGCCCGGCGTGCTGGCCGTCTACACCGGCGCCGACCTGGTGGCCGCAGGCATCAAGCCCCTGCCCGGCCCCGGCTTCAAGCGCGCGGATGGCGGCCCCGGCGCCAGCCCCGCGCGCCGGCCGCTGGCGCATGAGCGGGTGCGCTTTGTCGGCGAACCCGTGGCCGCCGTGGTGGCCCAGACGCTGCAGCAGGCGCTGGACGCGGCCGAGGCAGTCTTTGTGGACTATGAGGAGCTGCCCGCCGCCACCAGCGTGGCCGACGCCCTGGCCCCGGGCGCACCGCAGCTCACGCCCCAGGCCCCCGACAACATCGCCGCCGCGATGCGCCATGGCGACGCCGGCGCCTGCGCCCAGGCCTTCGCGCGCGCCGCGCAGGTGGTGCACCTGGCCGTCAGCAACCAGCGCGTGGCCGCGGTGACGCTGGAGCCGCGCTCGCTACTGGCCTGGGTGGATGCCGCCGATGGGCGCCTGCTGCTGCGCATGAGCACGCAAATGCCCAGCGGCGTGCGCAAGCTGGTCTGCGACTGCCTGGGGCTACCAAGCCAGCAGGTGCGCGTGCTGGTGGGCGACGTGGGCGGCGGTTTTGGCATGAAGACCTCGGCCTACCCCGAGGATGTGGCCACCGCCTGGGCCGCCTGGCAGCTGCGGCGCCCGGTGAAATGGGTGGCGCAGCGCGGCGAGGATTTTTTGTCGTCGGCCCACGGGCGCGACGTGGTCAGCCAGGCCGAGATGGCGCTGGATGCGCAAGGCCGCATCCTGGCGCTGCGCCTGCACTCGCAGGCCAACGTGGGCGCCTACGCCACACCCACGGGCGTGGCCATCCAGCTGATGATCGGCCCCTGGGTGCAGACCAGCGTCTACGACATCCCGGTGATCGACTTTCACTTCCAGGCCGTGCTGACGAACACCGCGTCCACCGGCGCCTACCGCGGCGCGGGCCGGCCCGAGGCCATCTACCTGATGGAGCGGCTCATCGACGAGGCCGCACGCCAGACCGGCATAGACCGCCTCAGCTTGCGCCGGCGCAACTTCATCCGTCCCGAGCAAATGCCCTACACCAACGCCATGGGCCAGCAGTACGACAGCGGGCGCTTCGAGCGGGTGATGGACCAGGCCCTGCCGCTGGCCGACTGGCAGGGTTTTGCCGCGCGCGCCGCCGCCTCGCAGGCACGCGGCCTGTGGCGCGGGCTCGGCATCGCCACCTTTCTGGAATGGACCGGCGGCAACGCCTTCGAGGAGCGCGTCACCGTCACCATCCAGGCCGACGGCGTGGTCGAGGTGTTCTCGGCCGTCAACGCCATGGGCCAGGGCATTGCCACGTCGCTGGCGCAGCTGGTGGTGGACGCCTTCGGCATCCCGATAGAGCAGGTGCGCGTGGTGCTGGGCGACACCGATCGCGGCGACGGCTTCGGCAGCGCCGGCTCGCGCTCGCTGTTCACCGGTGGCTCGGCCATGCGCACTGGCGCCGAGCGCGCCATAGAGCATGGGCGCGAACTGGCCGCGCAGGCGCTGGAGGCCTCGGTGCACGATGTGCAGTACCAGGCGGGGCGCTACCAGGTGGCCGGCACCGACCTGGGGCTGAACCTGGCGGAACTGGCCGCGCGCCAGCCAGAGCGGCAGATCTTCGTGGACAGCACCAGCGCCGTCGCCGGCCCGTCCTGGCCCAACGGCTGCCATATTTGCGAGGTTGAACTCGACCCGCAGACCGGCGCCGTGCAGGTCGTGCGCTACGCCAGCGTGAACGACGTGGGCCGGGTGGTGAATCCGCTGATCGTGCGCGGCCAGCTTGAAGGCGGCGCCGTGCAGGGCCTGGGCCAGGCGCTGAGCGAAGCAGTCGCCTACGACGCGGCCAGCGGCCAGCTGCTCTCCGGCAGCCTGATGGACTACGCGCTGTTGCGGGCGCTGGACACGCCCCCGTTCCAGATGACGATGGACGAGTCCACCCCCTGCCTGAACAACCCGCTGGGCGTGAAGGGCGTGGGCGAGCTGGGCACGATTGGCGCCACGCCCTGCGTGGTCAACGCCGTGGCCGACGCCCTGGCACGCGCCGGCCGCGCGGATCTGGCGCCACGCCTGACCATGCCGCTGACGCCGGGGCGACTGTGGCAGTTGCTGCAACCGCAGCCGCGGGGCTGACGCCAATACTGTTCAGGTTGCGACCGATGCCATCTGTTCGTAGGAGCGGCTTCAGCCGCGAACGGCGCCATTCGCGGCTGAAGCCGCTCCTACAGCCTCGATAAATGAACAGTATTGGGGCTGACGCTCACCAGCGCGGCTTGCGTTTCTCGACAAAGGCGGCAATGCCCTCGCGCGCCGCGTCGGTCATGGCCACGTTGCAAAAACTGTCGGCCGCGGCCGCTACCGCCTGGCGGTAGCCGTTGTCATTGGCCAGCATGAAGGCATTGCGCCCAAAGCGCACCACCTCGGGCGACTTGCCGCACAGCGTCTGCGCCAGCGCGCGCGCGCCCTCCAGTGCCTGCCCTGGCTCGGTCAGGCGCGAGACCAGGCCCAGCGACTGCGCCTCCTGCGCGTCGAAGGCGCGGCCCGTGAACAGCAGCTCGAACGCGCGGTGCTTGCCGACGATGCGCGGCAGATGGGTGAAGTGGATCGAGGGCAGCACGCCGGCGTCGATCTCGGGGTAGCCGAACGTCGCGTCCGACGAGGCAACGATCATGTCGCAGGAGATGGCAATCGTCATGCCGCCCCCGCGCGCCGTGCCGCCCACGGCCGCGATCGTGGGCTTGCCCATCTGGAACTGCACCTCGGTCATGCGCACGTAGAGCCGGTCGAGCAGCGCACGCACCTTCTGGTGCGCGCCCTGGTGCACGGCCGTGAGATCCAGGCCCGCAGAAAAACGGCCCGGCACCCGGCTGCCGATGATGACGGCACGCACCTCGGGATCGCGCGCGGCACGTTCCAGCGCATCCAGGAAATCCCTCAGCATGGCCTCGGTCAGGGCGTTGACCGGCGGGTTGTTGAACAGGATTTCCGCCACCCGGTTACGGACTTCATAGCTGAACAAAGACATTGCTCTTCCTTTTCTTGCTTCAAACCGTTGGAATGCAGCGATTCATTTCACTGCGCGTGCGCCGCCAGAACCACGCCATGCTGCTCCAGGCCGGCGATCTGCTGCGCGTCATAGCCGAGCTGGCGCAGGATTTGCTGCGTGTGCTGGCCCAGCCACTGCGCCACCGTCTTGCTCTTCATCACGGGCTTGAGCAGCGTCACCACCTGCTCGTGGTGGGCCACGCGCAGGGCGTTGGTGGCGAAGTCCGGGTGCTCCACCCAGTCCTGCAGCCCCGCCACGGCGCAAAAGCGCTGCCACTGCGCGTCGTTGTTGTAGGCCGCCACCGTGGCCGTCAGCTCCAACAGGCGCGGCGACTCGAAATGCGCGGCCACGGCGGCGCTGGTGCAGTCGCCATAGGGAATACGGGCCACGGGGTTCGCTCCTTTTCTCTAGCCTTGCTCACATTGGGCGTAGCCATCAAAGGCACGATGACAGTCGTGTTCAAGGTGGGGCAGGGGGCCAAATTCAGGCTGGTACTGACTTTGACCGTGGCACCGGACGCCGAAGAACCCGTGCAAAATCCCCGTAAGAAGCACACCAGCCGAGGGGCTCATGAGGGAAGGATGATTATGGCGCTAGGCGACTATTTCAAGGGACCCGAACACAAGGCCAATGCTGAAAAGCTTGAAGCTGAGTTGCAGGCACACAGGCAGCAGGCTCAATCAGAAATACAGGCCTTGCAAGCCAAGTACGACGATCTGGAAACCAAGGCCCGGGAGATCGGATTGTTAGATCTGCTGGCGGTTCGAGAGCAGATTTGCATCGAAAAATACCAGCTGGCCAGTGCTCAGGCCCAGGTCGCTACGGCGCAGAGTGATCTGGAAGCGGCCCGCTCCCAGCTTCAGGAGGTCCAGCAACAGATTCTGGGGGCAGAGGACACCGTTCTGCTGGAGTCATTTGCACTCTACGAGCCCAAGTATCAATTCACAAACAGCATCGACTACAAAAATCGACTTGATGAGATTCGCGAAGACCAGAAGCAAACGGCCAGAGGGTTGAGTGCAACGGTAGATGCATGGGACAACTTTGCCGTCGAACTCACCAAAGCGCAGTGGAAGAAGTTGCGCAAGGATGCATTGAAACTGGCATTGAGGTCCTTCAACAGCGAGAGTGAGTATTGCGTTGACAACGTCAAGTTCAACAATTTGGAGAAGATGGAGGAACGCATTCGACGTTCGTTCGAGTCCTGCAACAAGCTGTTGAAGGCCATTGATGCTTGGTGGAAAGACATCGTCTTGGAGCGCAAGCTGCAGGAGCTGTATCTGGCGCACGAATACCAGATGAAGCGCCAGGAGGAAAAGGAGATCGCTCGTCAGGCGCGGGAAGACCAACGCGAGCAGGAAAAACTCGAAAAGGAAATCCGGGAGGCTCGCGCCAAGATTGAAAAAGAACGCCGGCACTTCACCAGCGCCCTCCAGAAGCTGCAATTGCGGCTCGGGGCGGCGAACGACCAGCAAGAGCGTGACGACTTGCAGACCCGGATCGATGAGCTTTCCAGCCAGAACAGCAAACTTGATGAAGAGGAAAGGCTCCTTGACTACCGCGAGCAGAACGCCCGGGCTGGCTACGTCTACGTGATCTCCAATATTGGTGCGTTTGGGGAGGGCATCTACAAGATAGGCATGACCCGAAGGCTTGAGCCGATGGACCGAGTGGATGAGTTGGGGGACGCTTCGGTGCCCTTCCGGTTCGATGTGCACGCCCTGGTGTTTTCTGACAACGCCCCGGCGCTGGAAGCCAAGCTTCACTCACATTTCGCGGCCGGCAGGCTCAACAAGATCAATGGACGCAAAGAATTCTTCCGTGCCGACCTACTGGAGATCGAAGCCGTGATTCGGGCGAACTACGACGCCGTGGTGGAGGTGGTTCATGCCGCCCCAGCGGAGCAATATCGCGAGAGCCTACGGCTCGCTATGCCGGTGGAGTCCATACAAGCGTCGGAGCGCGTCGCTTTGCACGCAGGTTCGTAAGTCATTGACCGCTGGTTGCGGTACTGGGGGGAGTGTCAGGATTTCTGTGTGTGAGGCTGTTGAATCCGTCACTCAATCGTGAGGCGGCTTGGTGATCTTACTGGTCCGATCTGGTAAATCGGTCCTCGTAGAGGATCGCAAATTGGTTCATCGCTGATTTCCAGTGGTTGGCCGCCCGCCCCCAGTCCGCGGTGATGTTGCGCAGCGCCAGCCAGATCAGCTT
>Ga0209369_1000607_pt1 | contig 34623 bp, 30 predicted proteins | sample EBPBio142010_DNA_FD_185865 | JGI IMG/M metagenome (GOLD analysis project Ga0209369, IMG submission 185865) | Wastewater treatment Type I Accumulibacter community from EBPR Bioreactor in Madison, WI, USA - Reactor 1_10/4/2010_ DNA (SPAdes)... | ecosystem: Engineered > Bioreactor > EBPR >... | reverse complement strand
GATCAAGGCGCCTTTGTCGACGGTCTATGTGACCATCGATGATCTCGTTGAAAAGAATATGCTCGCCCGCAATGCGGATGGCGTAATCTGGCTCGGCGCGCGGCTCTATCACTACGGTCTTGCTTACGCGCGGTCGCTTGACTTCATGAGTGTGGCCACGCACGAGATGCATGATCTCTGCCGCGAAGCAAACGAAGCGGTGCAGCTGTGTGGCCGGGACGGCGACCATATGCTTGTTCTGGCTATGGCAGATGGACCGAGCCCGTTCCAGGTTGCCTCGCGTGTCGGCACAAGAGTGCCCTTGAACTGGACCGCATCCGGACGTCTGTTGGTCGGCCATTTGGCTGCAAATGAACGGATCGAGCTTTTCAAGCGCTGCGCCCGGACTTCTCCAACCGGTCGGGCTGAAATCGATGCCGCAAGTCTTTCGGAGGCTGCGGCGAAAGCCTTCGATGAGCGACTCTCGATCCAGATTGCGGAATCCGATTATGCGGTTGCCTGTATTGCTTCCCCGATCTGCGACCGCGATGGACAATGCGTTGCGACAATCTCCATCGTGCTCCCGGAACAGAAAGTGCTTTCCGACGAAAGCCGCTACACCAGTCAGGTGCGCGCTTCGGCAGCGAAGATCGAAAAGCTGATGGGTTGGCGCAATCATTGACGCTGTCCTAGTCATTCAGGGCGACGATCGCTTCGATTTCAACCGTGATATTGCCCGGCAAGGAACCGAAGCCGACGGCTGAACGTGCATGTTGTCCGGCAGCGCCAAATACTTCGATGAAAAGATCGGAGCAGCCATTGATGACGTTGGGGTGCAATTCGAAGTCCGGCACGGCATTGACCATCCCCAACAGCTTTACGACACGCTTCACACGGGAAAGATCGCCAAGCGCCTCGTGCATGACGGCCAGCAGATTGATACCCGTCAGTCGGGCATCCTGATAGGCTTGATCCACGCCGATATCGCCACCGACTTTACCCGCACGCAAATATCCGCTCTCTTCCCGCGGCCCCTGCCCGGAAAGATAGAGGATATTGCCTTCCCGAACATGCGTGACAAAATTCGCGATAGGCGGTGGCGGTGGTGGCAAAGTTATGCCAAGCGAAGCCAGCCGGTCATAGGGGGAGTGCTGTACTTCGGTCGTTTGGGGAGAATGAGACACGAATTTTCCTCATCATTTCGTCACGGGACGTTCCCGCAAATTCAATGCTGCGCCGACAGTTTCAGCGCCACGAATAGCCATGGCTATGGCGAACGAGTTTGCGCGCACGCGGTATATAGCGGCTGGCCGTAATGGCCTCGGCACCGATGACGGCGTAGCGGGGTTCAAATAGCCTGTTCAGGCGAGACACATCGCCATTGGAATCCGTCGCTTCCAAGTCGGCGTCAACCAGATCAAAGATCGTGAAATCAGCACGTTGCCCAACCGAAAGCCGGTTTTCCATCGAGAGCTTAATCACCGACGCCGGATTATGTGTGACGGCTTCGATGACATTTTCAAACGGCATGTTGACCGACAGCAGCTTGGACATGGTTGTCGCCAGATCCCAGACAGGGAAATTCATCGAATGGCCATGCAGGTCCGTCGAGATTGAGAATGGAAGGAGGCCACGTTCAATTGCCGCTTCAGCAACCTTAAACGAGAAGGACGCCCCGCCATGGCCGATATCCAGCCGGATACCCTCGCCTGCACAGCGTTCCGCGAGGTTGAACAGGTCTTCGTCTTCCATAATGCTGGAGCCGGATTTGCCGTTGAAGCAATGCGTGACCACATCGCCAGGGCCAAGAATTTCAAGAACCTCGTCATAGAGCGCGGGCGGCTCGCCTACATGCACCATCATAGGCACTTTGAGTATCTTGGCGATCTTCTTGCCAAGCTTGACCGGCGTAACGCCCCATGACCCGGTTATGACATGGCTGGCCCGGACCTTGATCCCGACAATATGCTCACTGTTGGCTGCATAGCATTCGAGAATACGGTCGAGATCGATGTCCTTGATGTCTCGCAATTCCGGAACCCGGTTGCAGGCGACAAGGCCAATGGAGCCGAGATTGAGGAAGGCTTTTATCCGTTCCTTGGACGGCTCGATGATATACTCCCGGAAGCCATGGAAATTGGCTTCTCCCGCCGAACCGGCATCGACAAGCGTCGTCACCCCTCGTTCAGCGCCACACTCCGAAGGGCGTATCGAAATATCCGTACCGCCATGCCAGATATGGACATGTAGGTCGACCCAACCTGGCGAAATCCAAGCTCCTTTGCCATCGACACGCTCCACATTGGCTGGTGCGTTCAACGACTTGCCGATGGCGCTGATACTACCGTCTTTCCCTACCAGAATATCGGTCGTCGCGCCGGAGTGTTCCACCCCGAAGGCTACCGGTTTGACATTGGTGATAAGAAGCGGCTTCGCCTGTTCACCGGAAATCATATTACAAATCCCTTCGCAGTCTTGGATCGAGCATGTCGCGTAGTCCATCCCCCACCATCTGGAGCGAGAGGACGGAAAGAATGATGGCGAAGCCGGGGAAGTAGGTCATCCAGTCGGCCTGACCGATATATTGGCGTCCTGCCGCAATCATGGTTCCCCAGGTTGGAATCTCGGGGCTTACGCCGAGACCAAGGAAAGAGAGCCCCGCTTCGGCGAGCATTGCGCTCGCAAAAAGGAAAGTGCACTGCACGATGATGGGTGAGATCAGATTTCTCAGCACGTGCCGCGTCATGATGTGGAATGTCGAAATTCCAAGCGATTGGGCCGCTTCGACATAGGGCAACTCACGGATCACCAGCGTTGAGGCGCGCACAATGCGCGCCAGCCTCGGTGCGTAAACAACAGACAGCGCAACGATGACCGTCGCCAGCGACGGGCCGAGCGCCGCGACCAGCGCAATGGCCAGCAGAATGTCGGGGAATGCCATCATCGCGTCGATCAGGCGAGCGATCGGCGTATCCAGACGCTGAAAGAAGCCTGCAAGCAATCCGAGCGTAACCCCTATGATCGCCGACAGGACAACGACCGCCGCGCCCACCATAAGTGACAGCCGTCCGGCATAGATCGTGCGAGAAAAGACATCGCGCCCGAACTCATCCGTACCGAACCAGAACATCTCGCTCGGTGGCTTGAGCCGGTTGACGATAGAAAGCTTCGACGGTGAATAAGGCGCGATCCAGGGTGCCAGCAGCGCGAGGATGGCGAAGACGGCAAGCACAATGATGCCTGCCGCCACCGTCTTGCGTTTGAACAGCCGACGGATGAACAAAGCGCGTTCCGAAGGGGCTTTTTGCGTGGTCGTAACAAGATCGGCCATCAGTAGCGAACCCTCGGATCTACGAACAGATAGAGCATGTCGATGATGAAATTGATCAGGACATAGAGCCCCGCGATGACGAGCAGCGCGCCCTGAATTACCGGATAATCCCGTCGGAGGACCGCAGACACGACAAGATTGCCAACCCCCGGCAGGCCGAACACAGTCTCCGTCACCACAGCGCCGGAGATCAGAACGGCTGCGGTGAGACCGACGACTGTGAGGATAGGGATAAGCGCATTCTTCAATGCGTGCTTCATGATCACGCGCCGCTCGATCAACCCCTTTGCGCGCGCCGTGCGGATGTAATCGTCACCAAGAACATCAAGCATTGAGGCGCGCGTGAAACGCAGGATCAGAGCGGAGGAAACCAGCCCCAGCGCGATGGCTGGCAGGATCAGATGGTACATTCGATCGATGAAGCTCGAACCCGGCCCGCCATAGCCGGATACCGGAAACAGGTTCAGCCGGACGGCAAAAAACTGCATGAGGATGAGACCGAGCCAGAAGCTCGGTATGCTCGCTGCAAGCATAGCAACCGTTGTCGCCGCCTGATCGACAAAGGAACCGCGCCGATAAGCTGCATAAACTCCAACCGGCAGGGCAATGATGCAGGCAATCAGAAGCGAAAGAACGGTCAGAAAGAAGGTCGGCTCAGCCCGGTCGAGCAATGCTGCACCAACCGGCATGTTGAGGAAGATCGACTGGCCGAGATCGCCCTTCAGTAGCTGACCGATGTAGTAGAAGTATTGGATGACCAGCGACTGATCGAGTCCGAGTCGAGCGCGCAGATCGGCAATGTCCTGCGCCGATGCGTCCGGCCCAAGCATGACGGCGGCAGGATCGCCGGGCGTCACACGAACGATCACGAATACGATCGTTACGACCAGAAACATGACGACAGCCATGCCGACAAACCGCTGAAGGATGTAGCGCACCATGCGATCAGATTCTCCAGGTTGAACCATTCAGCGAATGCCGACCGTAAGGACGGCATTCGCCTTGCCGGAAGTTACTTCTTCAACGAAGCATTCCAGAAGTAAGGCCACGGCGCTGGCTCGACGCCCTCCAGCTTGGTGGACATCGCTGCAACGGCATTGAAGTCGCCGATCTTGATCAGGGGCAGTTCGTCATAGATGGTCTTCTGAACGTCCGCCCACAGCGCAACGCGCTTTTCCGGATTGGATTCGGACGTGAAAGCATCGACTACGGTTTTACGCGCTGGCGTGTCCCACCAACCCGGCGAACTGGTCGACAGAGAGCCCATCAAAGCAGGCTCGGGCAGGAAGGGGCTGTGCGTTATGTAGATATCCCAGAGCTTGGGATCTGCGCGGCGCTGTGTCAGCGTCGCCCAATCGACAACCTGCAAATCCACTGTAAAACCGGCAAGTTTCAGATATTCGGCAGCCACCTGCGCCATCTTGTAATGGAACTCGTACTGGCGGCTGGTCAGAATACGCAGCGGCTCGCCGTTGTAGCCGGCCGCCTTCAATTCTTCCGCTGCAGCTTCCGGCTGGGCCACATTGTAGTTCCCTTCGACGCCAGCTTCTGTATTCCAGACAAAATTGGACGGATAGAAAGCGCCGTCCAATGCATAGAATTCCGTGCTGCCAAATGCCGCTGCAAGCATGTCTTCCATGCTCAGCGCATGTGTCACGGCCTTTCGGACCGGCAGTTTCGACGCCACACCTTCCTTGGTGTTGAAAACAAAGACAGGATAGCCGAAGGGCTTGAGAAGCAATGGCTGGGAAGCTGTCGAAGACTTGATCTTGTCAAATGATTCAACCGGAATGGAATCGACATAATCATACTGTCCGGAAACCGCTGCCTCGACACGGGTGTTAGCATCCGGGACTGACACGAAACGGATTTCGTCTAGATATTGATGGCGTGCGCCACCGTAACCATCACTCTCACCGTCGCGCGACTTGTATCCGTCGAAACGCACGAGCTGAATATACTGATCAGCCTTTCGCTCCTTGAGCATATAGGGACCGGTACCGATAAATTCATTCATCGGCTCAGCCTGTTTTTCTGACGGTATGATGATCGCCGCAGAGTTGTTGAAGGCAAGCAGAGAGGTCAATGGCGCATAAGGCTGCTTGAGCGTTATCGTCACTGTGGCCGGATCGGTCGCCGCGATATTATCGATAAAGGCCGACGCCTGCTTTCCGCGCGAAGCGAGCTTCGTCCAGCGCTCCAGCGACGCAACCACGTCTTCCGACGTCATGTCGCTACCGTCATGGAACTTGATGCCGGAACGCAGCTTGATCGTATAGGTTTTTCCATCCGCGCTGATTTCAGGCAGGCTTTCTGCCAGCAATGGCGTCGGCTTCCATTCCTTGTCGAACGTATAGAGCGTTTCGAAGATATGCTGCGTGACGATACCCACAAGATCGGCAGTGGATACCATCGGGTCAAGCGTCGGCGGCTCGCCAATGGTCGCGACATTGATGACACCACCCTTGTCCTGAGCCAGCGAAACGCCGGGACTGAAGATCATGGCAGAAGCCAGAAGGAGTGCTAATTTGATCCGCAAGGCAGAACCCCCATTTTTGATTTGTTCCACAATTATGTTATATAGGCTTTTATAAAAGAATAACCGAGAACTTGGAGGTGTCAATCCATCAAAGCACATCGACTGGAAATCTTCCGTCGATAACGATGGAATGCTCATACTATGTGGGCATTTCGGATTTTATGGGTGGCAGCACCAAAGCTGTGTCGATATGAGTGCGCCATGACACGCAAAGGCCAGGGCTATCTCTTCACACTTCTCGCGGTTACCATTTTTGCAACGCAGGATGGTATTTCGAAGTATCTTGGCACCCATTATTCGCCGATCCTCATAACGATGATCCGCTATTGGGTCTTTGCAGCCTTCGTCCTCCTGCTTGCAATCCGCTCCGGAGGCATTGCCAAGGCCGCAGCAACGAAACGTCCCTTTTTACAGGTTTTTCGCGGCATCCTGCTTGCTGCTGAAATCGTTACATTCATATTCGCCCTCAGTCGCGCGGGCATGGCAACGGCACAATCGATCTTTCAGGGCGCACCGCTATTGGTGACCATGCTCTCTGTGCCCTTCCTTGGCGAAAAGGTTGGCTGGAGACGTTGGACTGCAATTATTGTTGGGTTGATCGGTGTTCTGCTGATTATCAATCCAGTGAACGCGACATTCGACGCAAGCCTGCTTCTGCCCGTGGCGGCGATGGTCATGTTCGCCGTTTACGCGGTTGCGACACGCGCCGTCAGCAAGAGCGACGATGCCATGACCAGCTTCTTCTACACCGGCATAGCAGGTGCTGTTGCCCTCACATTTGTCGGCAGTTTCTATCTCATGCCTATTGCCAGAAGCGACTGGCTCTGGATGGCAGCCCTTTGTGCCTGCGGTATCGCAAGCCATTATTTCCTCATCCGTGCCTACAACATTCTGGAGGCAGGAGAAGTACAACCGCTTACCTATCTGCAGCTCGTTATCGGCGCGTGTATCGCAGTCACAGTGTTCCACGAGCAATTGACTTGGAACATCATTGCCGGTGCGGTCATCGTCGTCAGCGCCGGATTGTTCTCGGTCTTCCGCGAGCGGCAGCTTGGCAAAAGAAATCCACCCGCGCTTGGATAGGTTTCAATTCTCAATGCCTGATATACCGACGAGTCAGAAATTTCGAGTACTTTCCATCAAATCGGCTCCAATCACTGACCCAACGACAGGGCTCACTGGCTTGACAAATTAAACTTGATAATTTAATTCATGTTTTGACCTCTACTGGTCGCGTAGACTTCCAGCCGGCGCTTGACCTATTGAGAGCGCCGGTCTTTTTATGTCTTGTGCAAAACAAGCGCGGTCGAGTGGAACAGTCATGACGCAGCCAATAAGCTATATCGAAACCGATTGCGCGATTGCGGGCGGTGGGCCAGCAGGAATGATGCTGGGACTTTTGCTTGCACGCGCTGGTGTGAACGTGACCGTTCTCGAAAAGCATCCAGATTTTCTGCGTGATTTTCGCGGGGACACAATTCACCCGTCCACGCTTCAAGTCATGCATGAACTCGGCTTGCTGGACGGTCTTCTCGACTTGCCCCATACCAAGGCGTATCGGCTACATGCGGAGATTGGCGGCAAGGACATCACGATAGCCGATTTTTCGAGAATTCCCGCTCAGTGTTGTTTCATCGCTTTCATGCCGCAATGGGAATTTCTGAATTACATTGCACGCGAAGCTGCGAAATATTCAAACTTCAGGCTCCTTATGCCTGCAAGTGTGATCAATCTGACCGAGAAGGACGGAAGTGTCACCGGCCTCGTCGCGACAACACCAGCTGAAACCATAAATATCAATGCCAAACTTGTTGTGGGTGCGGACGGAAGAAACTCCGTGGTGCGCACAAAAGCCGGTCTGGAGGTCGAAAGTTTTGGCTCGCCAAGCGAAATTCTCTGGATGAAGCTGTCGCACGCTCCCAATGACCCACCCTATACGATGGGCCATGGCGGCCCTCGACAGGGTTTCGTCATGATCGATCGCGGCGACTACTGGCAATGCGGTTATGTACTCCGCAAACAGACCTTTGCCGATGTCAGGCAGGGAGGACTCGATGCATTCCGCAAGGCAGTTGCAGAAGTCTCTCCATTGCCTCCTGACCGAATGAACGAAATAGGCACATGGGATGACATTCATCTCTTGAGCGTACGCATCGACCGACTTAAAACGTGGTGGAAACCGGGGCTTCTGTGTATCGGCGATGCCGCCCATGCCATGTCGCCAATTGGTGGCTTTGGGGTCAATCTCGCCATTCAGGATGCTGTTGCAGCAGCCAATATTCTGGCCGCTCCGCTCAGGGATAACCAAACTTTGGAACCGTATCTCCTAGCAGTCGAAGCCCGACGTCGCTTTCCCACAAAGGCAACGCAGAAACTGCAACTGATGATGCGCAGTGATCGTCGCAAGCGTGAAACGAACAATACCAGACGCGATGGACCACCCGCCTTTATGCGTCACCTCGCACGCTGGCCCATTCTTGCACATCTTGCGGGCAGGTTGATCGGTGTCGGCTTCCGCCCGGAGCATGTCAGGACGGCTGAGTTTCAGTCCGTATCGTCAAGTTCGTCGTGAATACCGGCGACGATCTCAAGTCGCTGTTGCGCCGATTTCCCCGCATATGAAGCATAGGTCAACGCCAGAAGCCGGATGGCGCTGCTGACGGCGGTATAAGATGCGCCCAATCCGATACTGTCTACATGACACGGAAGAACAACACGCGCGTAACGCTGTGCCTCAAAAACAGATCCTCGGTCCGTAATGGTCACGATATTCAACCGGCTCGTCACGGCATAACCCAGAATTTGTTTCAGCAATGCCCGATGCGGTGGCAATGTGATCAGCAGCAACACATCCTTCGGACCAGTCATGGCCAGATCCTCAGCCCATGACCCCTGGTTGATGCCCAGGAGCATCACGCTGTGGCGCAGCCTTGAAAACAGAAGCCGCGCGTAGCGCGCAAACCCTTCCTCGTCACCAAGCCCGATCACCCAGACACGCGGTGCTTCTGCAATAAGTTCGGCAGCTTCGCGCATCTTGTCGGAGCGAAGCGCCTCGAACGTCCGGGTAATATTGGCGATCTCCAGATCGAGATGTGCGCTGATGGTACGCACCAGCGGCACTTCTTCGTCAACCGTACTCGAATATTCAAAAGGTTCGGTACGGTTACGCTCCTCACGCGCCTGAAGTTTCACTTCATTGAAATCGGCATAGCCCAGATGTTGAAAGAAGCGAGCTGTGGTCGCCTTGGATACGCCGGCCATCTCCGCGATTTCGGTAGCGGAATGAATCAGAATGTCGTCCTCGCGCTCGAGAACGAGCTGCGCGATTTTCTGCTCGCCTGCCGTGAGCTTTGCGTAGCGCTCCTGTATGCGCAGTACCAGACGTGAAGCCATGTGCGTTTATTCCGAATCTCTCTGTGCACTAAAAAAGCTTATCATCGCCTCTTGCAATACTGAAACATTTGTTTCATTGATAGTGAAACATTGAAATTCATGGATTCTCCATGGCGTATTCCCGCAATACACGGCAGCGCATCTGGGATCGGCTGAAAGACGTCGCGCGCCCTGATGCACGCTTCCACTTCAAATTCTCGGAATTCATACCGGACTTTGAAGGAGTAGAGGCAGCTACGGATCGCTTGCTGGCGATTGAAGGGATTGCGAAAGCCAAATTGGTTTTTGTGACGCCAGATAATTCCATGATCGAGTTGCGCCGTCGCCTGATCATGTCGGGTACACCATTCATCATGCCGACCTACGGCATGCAGCGCGGCTTTCTTCTGCTCGAACCGGGATCCGTTCCCCCGGGGTTGGAGAAAGCCGCAGCCTGGCTTGACGGAATGGAACATTTCGGTCGATCGGTCAGTCTAGAAGACCTGACCCATATCGGTCGTTTTGATGTCATTGCGACTGGCGCATCCGCTGTTTCCATCGATGGAGTCCGTTTTGGCAAAGGCCATGCGTTCTTCGATCTGGAATGGGGCATGTTCACCGATCTGGGACTTGCCGACGAGCAGTCTCTGATTGTGGCAGCCGTGCATGACGTACAGATCGTGGAAGAGCGCCTCAACGTATCGGAGAACGATATTGCTCTCGACTTCATTGCCACGCCCAGCCGCCTGATCGAGATAACGCGCAACCGTCGCAGGCCGCGCGGTATTCGCTGGAACGACGTTTCAGCCGAAGACATCCAGTCCATCCCGCCGCTGCGTGAGCTTGCGCGCATGCGCGGCATTGCCTGACAGTTCAGCACCAAAAGGAAAATTCAATGAATATTGCCCTGGATCGCCGTCGTTTTCTCGGACTGATGGGCGCCGCAGCCGCTCTGCCAGCCATGAGCCGTTTTGCCTCTGCGGATACACCATTCAACTTTCAGGCTTCCTGGATCAATGACGCGGAATTCAGCGGTTATTTCATTGCAGTAGACAAGGGTTTCTATCGCGAAGAAGGCCTCGACCTGAACTATATCTCCGGTGGCCCCGACGTCATTCCGGAAAGCACGATCATTGCGGGCAAGGCCGATCTGACCCTCACCACCCCCGACACGACGATCAAGGCAATCGTCGAACAGGGTGCGCCTTTCAAGATCATCGGCGCCCAGTATCAGAAGAACCCAATCGGTATTATTTCGCTGGCCAAGAACCCGATCAGGGAGCCAAAGGACCTGATCGGTAAAACGCTGGCTGTACCGCCGGTCAACGTCATCTCGGTTGAAGCCATGCTGAAGATTTCGGGCATAGAGCCTTCTCAAGTCAACATCGTTCCTTACGCCTATGATCCGACGCCGCTCATCAAGGGTGAAATCGACGCTTCACTCGATTTTACGACCAATGTTCCTTTCACCATCAAGCAGGCTGGCGAAGAGGCAGTTTCCTTCCTGCTCTATGATTTTGGCTTTACGATCTTCAACGATACGGTTGTCGTTACGGAAGAAACACTCAAGACAAAGCGCAAGGATCTCGTTGCTTTCCTTCGCGCAAGCCGCAAGGGCTGGGATGAAAACCTCAAGGACCCAGCAGCCTACCCACCAAAATTTGCCGACAGCTGGTTCAAGGGCACCGGCCGCTCGATCGAAAACGAAGTCTATTTCAACACGGCGCAGAAGCCGCTGATCGAGACGCCGAATGGTGTATTCTCCATGAGCGAAGAAGCCATCGAGAACACGATCAAGGCGCTCGGTACGATTGGCATCGCCGCCAAGCGCGATCATTTCGACACAACGCTTCTTGAAGAGATTTGATGCCTGATATGTCCGGGATCAAACTTGAAAATGTGACGCGCTCCTTTTCGGGGCGCGGCACGAACGTAATTGCACTATCCGATGTCTCGCTCGAATGCCCCACCGGCTCGTTCACTGCACTCATCGGACCGTCCGGTTGTGGCAAGTCGACCATGTTGCGGCTGGCACTCGGTCTCGATCAGCCTGATAACGGCTCGATTTCAGTCATGGGCAAAAGCCCTGTAGAGGCCGCAACGGCCGGACTGACCGGTGTGGCTTTTCAGGATGCAGCGCTCATGCCATGGCGGAGTGTCGAAGACAATATTGCTCTGCCACTGGATGTGCTTGGCCTGTCTCGTTCAGCAAAGACCGACCGGATTGCCGAATTGATCGCCCTTGTTGGCCTCAAAGGCTTCGAAAAAGCACTTCCGGGTGAGCTTTCCGGCGGCATGCGCCAGCGTGTGGCAATTGCCCGATCTCTGGTCACCGATCCGCGCGTTCTGTTTCTTGACGAGCCTTTCGGCGCACTCGACCAGATATTGCGCCGCCAGATGAACATTGAGCTTCAACGCATATGGCTTGAAAGCAAGGCCACCACCCTGCTTGTCACCCATGGCATAGACGAAGCGGTTTTCCTCGCCGACCGGATCGTGGTGATGCACAGTCGCCCCGGACGCATCGCGAAGATCATCAATATTCCGCTGGAACGCCCACGCAGCCCCGAAATATTCAGCACATCGCAATTCCATGCGCTGGAGGACGCTGTCGCGGAGGCTTTGCATGGCTGACATGAAGCCATCAACCCATCTCTCCACCTTGCGCAACTGGGTTATTCTTCTTGCAGTCTGGGAGATTTGTGGCCGCTTTTCCCTGATTGCAGGCGGCGCCTTGCCAGCACCTTCGGCGGTCCTGGCCCGTCTGTGGATCGACCGTGCCGATTATCCAGCTCATATACTAGCGACACTTCAGGGCGCCGGTGCTGGCTTTGTCATCGGAAACCTTGTTGCCGTAGCTGCAGGCATTCTGTTCGCCCTCTTTCCAGCTGCCGCAAAACTGGGTCGGGGCGTCAACATCGCGATTTTTGCACTGCCTCCAATTGCCATCTCGCCTATTCTGGTTCTGACTTTTTCAGGAATGACGCCGCGTATCACGCTGGCGGCACTTGGTTGTTATTTCATCACCATGGCCGCCACCATGACTGGCATCAGCCAGACGGACCGCCGTATGGTGGATATTGTTCGTGCCTATGGTGGCAACCGATGGAAAGTGCTGCGTCTGGCCCAATTGCGATCCGCTCTGCCGTCAATCCTTGCCGGTCTGCGTATTGCCGCTCCCAATGCGGTTCTAGGCTCCATTCTGGCTGAGTTTGGTGGCGGTGGGCGTTTCGGTCTCGGCGCCTATCTGATAGGTTCTCTCGGGCGAGCAGAACCGACCCGGCTCTGGGGTATAGGTCTGTGCGCTACCTTGCTCGCAGGATTGGCCTATGCGCTCTTTTCCATTCTTGCAAAAATGCTGACTGGCAGCACCAAGGCCACCACCGTCCCAGCCAACGCTCCAAACACTGCCCCGCGCGGCTCTCGCGGCCTAAACTTTATTCTCGTCATTTGTTCGATCGCGCTTCCGTTCGTCTTGTGGTGGCTGCTGCTCGTTTTCATGGGAACACCGGCCATGATCGCCAAGACACCAGCCGGACTGTTCGACTATCTTTTCCTCGCTCCGTCCGCAGCTCCCGCACAGGCAAAATTGCTGACAGCGCTTTCACAGACTTTACCGCTTACCTTTCTTGGCATGGCAGCAGGCATCCTTTTCGCCTTTGCCCTCGCCATCGCCTCAGTCGCCAAGCCTGCCATCGTGCGCGGCTTCATGCCTGTCGCCCTTGTCACGCAGACAATGCCACTCGTTGCCCTGACACCCCTGCTCGTTTTGTTATTGGGACGCGGCCCGTCCGTCATCCTCTGGATTACGGTCTCAGTCACCTTCTTCCCTGCCTTCGTGACTATGGCTCAGGGCATGGCACTGGTTCCTCGTGCCGCACTGGATGTGCCCCGCGCCTATGGCGCCAGCATCTGGACACAAATCCGTCTGGTATCTGTGCCTGCCTCCCTGCCCTATCTCTTCGCTGCCATTCGCCTTGCCGTACCGCGCGCTTTGCTCGGCGTCATGATTGCAGAATGGCTGGCAACGGGTACAGGGCTCGGAAACCTTCTCAACCAGTCACGCGGCTATCTCGACTACGGCATGATCTGGGCCGTTGCCGTGGTGTCCGTGATGCTGTCCGTCATTTTCTATCAAATCGTAGCCCTCTGCGAGCGCCAGGTGCTCGCACGCCGAGGCATGAGCCCGGCAGACTAAAATGCAAGGAGTCCCCATGGAAATCACCGATCACAAAGCTTCCGTTCGCGAACGTGTGTGGAGCGAGTTGCGCAAGGTGGCCGTCCCGGATAGCCGTTTCCATTTCGACTTCGGCGAGTTCATCGCAGATTTTGAAGGTGGGGAGGATGCGGTAGCCCGGCTGACAAGCCATCATTATTATCAGAACGCAGATTTCATCTTCATTACGCCCGATAATTGTCTCGACCGCCTGCGTCTTCAGGCTTTGAAAGACGGCAAGACCGTTCTGATAACCACATATTCCATCAAGCGCGGCTTCTGGGTTCTCGATCCGAAGCTGATTTCGCCGGATTATTATCTTTACGCCTCGACGCTCGACGGCATGGAGCGTGTGGGACAGCCGGTCACGCTGAAAGATATCTCGGCTATGCCGGTCGTCGATTACATGGTCACCGGCACCGGCGCGATCAATCTCGAGGGCGTACGCTTCGGCAAAGGGCATGGCTTCTTCGATGCCGAATGGGGCATGCTTTACCGTCTGGGCCGTATCACCGCAGCGACGCCTGCTGCCGCTGTCGTACACGACTGTCAGGTTCTGAGCGAAAAGCTCACGCCGGATGTCTATGACACCGTCGCGGACGTGATTTTCACACCCACCCGCACAATAGAGGTGAAGGACCCACACAAGCCAACCTGCGGAATCATCTGGGACCGCCTCGATCCTGTTATGTACGAAACGATCCCTCCGCTTCAGGAATTGAAGGCTATGGGCCTCTAGGTGTGTTCTTCCAAAAACTAAAAGCCGGATGCTGTAAACGCATCCGGCTTTTTAGTTTGGATAGCCTGAGATCGTTACACGCCGGTCACGAGCTTCAGCGCGATAGACCACATCGTAACGGCAATGATGCCTTCAAGAATGCGCCATGACGACGGGCGGGCAAAGATCGGGCGCAGCCAGCGGGCACCGAAGCCAAGCGAAAAGAAAAACACGAAGGATGCGGTGATAGCCCCCGCCGCGAACGACGTTTCCAAACCGGGAAACTGCGTAGAAATCGTTCCGAGCAGCACGACAGTATCCAGATAGACATGCGGATTGAGCCAAGTCAGTGCCAGACAAGTAGCAAGCGTCTTGGTGAGGCTCACGGACGCCCCGTTCGCAGTGGCCAGAACCGCTGACGAGGTGAAAGCAGAGTAAAGGCTTCGCGCACCATACCAGATCAGAAAAGCTGCACCGCCATATCGCATGATGGGATCGAGCGCAGGCATGATGGCAGCGATCTTCTGGAAGCTTGTCACACCTATCAGGATCAGGATGGCATCCGATACAGCACAAGCCAGGCTGACGGCGAACACATGCTCATCGCGTAAACCCTGCCGCAGAACGAAAGCGTTTTGTGCACCAATCGCGACAATGAGGGTGAGGCCCATGGTAAAGCCGGTTACGTAGATTGAAGTGTTCATAAATGGTCGCCATTTGGGAGTAAGTTGGCACTTGGATACCAAATGCTAGCGGATTAGAATAATTAAACTTAATAACTTCAGTTTAGGAATTCTAATGATCGACTATTCCGCCTTGAGAGCAGTGGCGATGGTGGTTCAGACGGGCAGTTTTGAGAAAGCCGCACGAGCGTTGAACGTCACTCCGTCAGCAATCTCGCAACGTGTCAAACATCTCGAAGAGCGGCTTGGCGCAGTACTCATTGAGCGAGGCTCTCCTTGCACGGCGACCGAAAAAGGAGACTGGTTGTGCCGGCATATCGAGCAGGTAGGCATGCTCGAACGCGAACTTCTGGCAGAGTTGCCTGGACTGTCCGGAAGCGAGAATACTGCACAGCGCGTAACGCTTCATATAGCGACCAACGCCGATAGTCTGGGCACGTGGTTTCTGAAAGCAATCTCGCATTTCAGCACGACAGCGGAATATCTTTTCAACATTGCGGTCGACGATCAGGATCACACTGCCGAATGGCTGCAGCGCGGGCGTGTCGTAGCCGCCGTGACTTCTTTATCAAAGCCAGTTCAAGGCTGTCGTCTAACCCCGCTTGGTATCCTTCAATATCGCGCCACGGCATCACCGGAATTCATCGCTCGCCACTTTCCAGACGGAATAACCCACGATGCTATTGCCAAAGCTCCGGCACTGACGTTCAACCAAAAGGACAGATTGCAGGATCAGTGGGTGCGCACTGCCCTCCGAACCGACATAGCATGCCCGACACATTGGCTTCCCTCAACACAGGCTTTTGTCGAGGCAAGCCTGTCAGGCATGGGATGGGGGATGAATCCGGTGCAGTTGGTCGGTGACCATTTGCAGTCGGGCAAACTGGTCGAACTCATCCCGGATACGCCGCTGGATATTCCCCTGTTCTGGCAGGTCAACCGCCTTGCGGCCGACAGGCTCGCAAGCCTGACACAGACGGTTTTGACGACGGCACGACAGGAGCTTGCGCCTATCTCAAACAAATGAGGAAAGCCGCCAATTCGAAAAACACATGGAAACAATGGGATGAAGCAATATTTTCTGTACCATTGCCGTCAATCACCATCTGTTTTCTTGAACGTGAACAGCGATTGAGCGATGCATGATGCATGAAGCTCCTGTTCCTCATCGTGGCGCTGATCGCCCTTGCCTTTCTCGGCTGCTATTTGCAGATGTTTTTTGCCGTGCCGTAAACGCGCAGCAATCTTGATCTGCCGAGAACACACGCTATGAGTGTTCAGGAAAGCTCAATTCTACAAGGAAAAGGCAGGATCAATGATCCTGCCCCGTTTGTGCAACGCCCGCTGCCTCTTCACAGACTCTGACATGTTCAGCCAGTGCCTCAAGCTGCAGAAAAGCGCTTATGGTACAGATATCCCGCTTCTGAAACTTTGGAAGCTCCTGAAGCTCCTTCAATCTGGTGAGAAGTGCACCGCGGTTCATGGTTTTCCCTCCATCTTTCTGGCTATCCGCAAGACTGGTGTTAGAATGCATTTCGATCCGATTGAATCAGATCGGCGCTCTAACCTTTTCTATTGTAAGCATAATCTTATCGACCTTCGTTTCACTCCGGTCGGATTATGCTTTAATCAGGCTGCCCGCACCTTCGCTTTTGTTTTCAACGGAAGCTCGATATCGACTTCGAGCGTCGACATCTGGTCACCCCGATCCATTTTCACGCTGACCTTGTCGCGATCAATCTGGATATGCTTGGCGATAACGGCGAGAATTTCCTCCCGCAATACCGCAACAAGATCGGAATGTTCGTGTGACGCCCTTTCATGGGCGAGCAGAACCTGCAACCGTTCGCGCGCTTGCGGCGCGGAAGCAGGCTTGCTGAAGAAACGAAACAGGCTCATGCCGCTCTCCTTCCGAAAAGTTTACCCAGAAGGCCGCGCTTTTCGGATGGAACAGTCATCGGCACTTCTTCGCCGGCGAGGCGGCGGGCTGCGTCGAGATAAGCCAATGCAGGCGCACTGCGCTGATCGGCGAGCGTTACTGGGGAACCAATATTGGATGCCCGCAGAACGTCCTGGCTTTCCGGAATGATACCCAGAAGCGGAATGGACAGAATTTCGAGAACGTCATCAACCTTCAGCATGTCGCCGCGCTCGGCACGTACCGGGTCATAACGGGTCAGCAAGAGATGCTTTTCCACACGTTCGCCACGTTCGGCCTTGAGTGTCTTGGCATCCAGCAGACCGATGATACGGTCGGAATCGCGCACAGATGACACTTCAGGATTCGTGACAACCACAGCCATATCCGCATGACGCATGGCGAGTGTGGCACCGCGTTCGATCCCGGCGGGGCTATCGCAAATGATCCAGTCGAACTCTTTCTTGAGATCTTCCATGACGCGGTCGACGCCATCAGTGGTCAGGTTATCCTTATCGCGCGTCTGGGAGGCAGGCAGCAGATACAGTGTCTCAAGGCGCTTGTCGCGGATCAAAGCCTGCGGAAGCTTTGCGTCACCCTGAATGACATTAACCAGATCGAACACGACGCGACGTTCAGCCCCCATGACGAGGTCAAGGTTACGCAGACCAACATCGAAGTCGATAACGACTGTCTTCTCGCCGCGTTGCGCCAGCGCAGCGCCGATTGCAGCGGTTGATGTCGTTTTGCCAACGCCACCCTTACCGGAAGTTACAACAATCACTTTTGCCATATTTGTCTCCTGTATCTCCCGCGCGCCTCCAGAGCATTCGTTACCCGGGATATGAAATGCTCTGCTTTTCTTTTTCAGCACTCAAAAGTGCCCTGACAATTTGTCTGGACCAGCATTTTCCCAAGGCTGTTCGGCCGTTTGGGAAACATGCTAGTTTAGCGTTTCGGCCATCATGTAATCGCCGTCGAGCCAGAGCTGGACTGCCTGTCCGCGCAATCGGCTCTCCATGTCTTCGGCCGTCTTGTAAAGACCGTCGATGGCAACGAGTTCTGCCTCCATCTTGCGACAGAAAATGCGCGCATCGGCATTTCCGGCTGTCCCAGCCATCGCACGACCGCGCAGCGCGCCATAAACGTGGATCGAGCCACCAGCCACCACTTCCGCACCGGACGCTACAGAACCAACAATCGTTACATCGCCGTCCGGAAAGTAGACCGACTGACCAGACCGTACCGGCTCGGTAACCACCATGGACGGAACTGCCTTGACGAGTTGTACCGATGCGGGTGCCACCGGAGTGCGCTCCTGCGACTTCGGTTCTGTGATCTCCGGGTCGAAATCTGCGGCAGGTTGTCCGCCACGCATCGCTGGCGGCATGCCTGGCCCCAGCAGAGAGGGCCGCGCATTTTCAAAGCCCGTGATCCAGACACCACGTTTAACCAAATCCTCAAGCAATTGAACCAATTGCGGACGCTCGATCGAAACGTTCTCCAGATCGAGAACGATCGGGCGATTCAGAAAGAAACCCACGGAACGGGCTGCAAGATCGTCCAGCTTGTCGAGCCAGCCATCGAGCGGCAGTTCAGGCGAGAGTACCAGCGCAAGAAAGGATCTCCCTTTCAAACGGATTGGACGAGACTGTGTTAGCACTTGATTCATCTTGGTTAAAAAACGGTTTATCCGGTCTATATGCGCAATGGTTAACAGATGGTTAATTTCTGAAGCCAGAACGCCCCCATTGCTGAAGCGGCCGGTCCCTTTTGACGATCAAAGCATAACTATCGACGAGGCATTAGCCTCCAGACACAGAACGCAACATTGTGCCCACCTGAACAGCCGAAAGCGCCTCCAGCCTGGAAACGACTCAGCTTATTCTTGATTGTAAACGGATATCAGGATCGATAATCATCGTTTCTTCACCCATCCACAGAAGACAACGCAGAAAATATAAAATTAATTTCCAATCAAATATGACGCTACGTAATGTATTATAATTTTATAATATATTTTTATTTAGCCAAAAATCAGAATAACTTGTAGCAAGTGGAAAGCTGCCGAACCTTATCCGATTCTTTTTAAAGTATATTTCTTCTAATTGTTCCGGAATTGCAGATCAACTAAATCAGTTTCTGGTATTGTCGACACTGCGTCAAGAATTCCATGAACAATCTGCGCCATGAGGAATCTTCACACGCCCTATCAGCCAACCTAGCCGACGCAGCAAATGAGTATAACCCAACGAAGCAACAGCGATCTTTCTGATCGCTTTCATTCCTCTTCGAACGCAGCTTTATTCAGTGGGAATAATCCCTGACGGAAACACTGAAATATAAATCTTCTGGAAGGTTCCGCTCAAAGGAACCGCCTCGCGTTTGGGCGGGGGGCTTAGGGGCGCGAGGCGGGCGAGCTCTCAGGAGTGCACGCACAGGGAAAATGGAACGTTAGCTCCGATTCTGGAACTAACAATACGTTCCAGCCTGAAAAATTACGTGAGTAGAATATAGAAAAGCCCACAACGCTCGGGAGGAGGAGAACATTGTGGGCTTAATCTGTAAGCGCGATTGGGAGGAGGAGTATCGCGCTTTGGGTCCGGTTCTTGGGAGGAGGAGTGAACCGGACGTTTTTTTAATAACCCGTTCAGCCGGCCTACTCAATCAACAAGCTTGCATTGCTGATATGCACTTTCAACAGATCCAAATGAAAACCGCCTCGCAGCGAATGAACGCGCTGAGGCGGCATATCTCCCCCGAAAGCCCCCAATCGAAGAAGATAGAAGAACTTACTCACAGCTTTGACGAAAATAAATAGACAATCTGCACGCACACTTGAAAATCTGGTGAACAATATCAGCCAATGGTTGAGAAACCTATCTCAACGAACTTTTCCGCGTCTGCAACCGTTCGACTAAACACTATTAAAGATCGGGTATATTTCAGTCCTGCAGTGCAATTAAAATGCTCTTGTACCGGATGGAACCTGAATGACTATCACCCAATAACCCTACACAAATTTCAGTATTTTCTGAAAGTGATAGAGTTCTATTAAGGGGTTGCTTTCTCCATGAGCACGGTTATTGTTCCTCTCACTTGGAGGAGGGAGTACCGCCCCAGCGCGCTAGACCGCTGCGGGGCGGTTTCTTTTTTAGCTACCCAAAAATGCATATCTGCATTGCAGCGTTGCCCCTTGTAAGCAGCGGCCCTTATTCCTATCTTGGGCTTGTTCGGTTTTACTCCTCCTCCCAAAAACCGAACCCAAAGCGCGATACTCCTCCTCCCAATCGCGCTTTATAGATCCGCCCACTGCACATTCCTCCTCCCAGTGCAGTGGGCGCTCTCTTTTCTGGAAAGCTCTTCACACATATCGGAAATTTGTGCCCAATCAGGTGACCCTGTGGCTATTTCAGTAGTTTTAAGGGTTTGCAGGTAATTTCTGCGCGTGATGCACGAGGGAGCGGGGTTCCATGTTCTTCAGCACGACCTTCAAATCGGCCAGACCGACGCTGCTATGCGCGCCTATGCTCTGGCTAGGTTTTGTTCTCGTTCTGCTGATCGCGCTTCTGTCATTCAGGCTCAATGCCCCCATTGGGCCAATGTACTGGGACAGCTACATCTACTTCGACGCAGCCCAGCGCATAAGAATGGACCAGATTCCCGGTGTAGACTTTTCCACGCCTGTCGGACCGCTTGGCTACTATCTTTTTGCATGGGGACACTCCCTGTTCCCACAGGCACAACCGCTTTTGCTCGTTCAATGGTCAATATTGGTCGTTGCAGCCCCTCTGATGGCATGGGTACTGACAGAGCTTCCCCCCCATAATCGAATAACCGGATTTCTGATCCTTGTTCCATTTCTAGTTTTCGCAATCTTTCCGGCCAATACACAAAGCTTTTATCCCTACCCCGGACTGGATGGGTTTGGCATTTATAACCGCCATACATCGCTTTTGCTCTACGTGCTGATGTGCGGATTGCTGTTTATGCGAAACGGCGCAAAGCTCGCGCTGTTTTGTGCGGCAGTGATGCTCGCCTTGTTTTTGATGAAGGTCACGGGCTTTCTTGCAGGTGGACTGTTCGGGCTTGCGGCACTTCTCGCTGGACGAATCTCTATACGCAACGTTCTGCTGGCCGCCGCCATTACCGTTGCATTTCTGTTCGTCCTTGAATTGTACAATGGGATTATCGGCGGATATATTCGCGATATCGTCTCATTGATCGCCCTGAACGAAGAAGCCCTGCTGCCGCGTTTCCTGACCGTCATATCGTTGAAGCTGGACGTCATTCTGCCAGCGACGATCCTTGTTCTCATTCTTTTCTGGAATGAACAGTTCCATTCCGGCAAACACAATCGCTTTTTCGACCGGAGTTCGGTCTGGCTCGCCGTTGGGCTTCTGGGTGGCATCATCCTTGAGACACAGAACACCGGAAGTCAGGAATTCATATTCCTTTGGCCCATCCTGCTTATGATTTTTCAGCGGATAAAAGCCGGCACCGAGAAGCTCAAAATCGCCTTCGTCGTGCTCGCTGCCTTCTGTGCCCTTCCGACATTCACCAAGGTTGCGCACCGTACCCTGCGCGCCGTTGCCGTAGCCCCGACTTATGTGCAACCGTCCTTCCCGGAACTGAAGAACCTCGGGCAGGTGTTGACCCGGCCCGATTTCCTGCAGCGGGCAGAGCTTTTCGAAACCCACTACCCGGAAAACAATGCAGCCTATGACGCGCTGGCAGCGCAAGGCCAACTACCTAGCTGGCAGCTTTATTCAGAAATCGATTTCCAGGTCTACTGGCTCGTTTCTGCAAACCGGATGGTGAAGGATCTGAAATCCTTCGAGACCCGGAACAACGTTCGCCTGCAAAGCATCATGTCGCTCGACTTCGTCAATCCGTTTGCATGGATATTGGATCGCGATGCGACACGGCATATCCAGATCGGCGCCGACCCCTTCCGCACTGTCCCGGCGTTATCCAAGGAAACGAAGGCTGCCGTAGAAGCAACAGACGGCATATTGCGCCCGAAATGTCCGACGACGACCAATCGTCTTGCCTTGCAGAAAATATATGCCGAAGCACTGCAGGATCGCGCCGTCGTCGCTTTGAACCCCTGTTGGGATTTGCTGCTTCGCCCCGGCTTTATTCCGTAATCAGAAACGGCTCATTTGATCTGAGCCTTGACGAAATCCCGCACAATCCGGACGATGCCGCGTGAAAGGACCTCATCCAGCGCCTTGATGAATGCGTCCACATGCTCCCGCCCGCAGATCAGCGGCGGCTCAAGACGGATGACGTTTCGATTATATTCAGTAAAGGCGACCAGAACCCCATGATCGCGCAGCAGATGGCTGCCAATAAAGCCGGGAAGTGAACCTTTCAGTTTTTCATCAAGCATTGCCAGGACTGGTCGCAGCACGACCGGCATCGTCTGGGAAAAATCATGGAACTCCAGCCCCACCATCATCCCCTTCCCGCGCACATCTTTCAAAAGCGCAGGATAGCGGCTCTGCAGTTCGTGCAGCCGATCCAGAAGATATTCCCCGACATCGGCTGCGTTATCAATCAGATGCTCGTCGTAAAGAACGTTCAGAGCTTCAATCGACGTAACGCAGGCTTCGCCAATCCCGCCAAAAGTCGCCATCGCATGGATCATCGCCGTCTTGGGCGTGCCGTAAGCCTTCATGTAGACGTCGCGCCGCGCGATCATGGCGGCCATTGCGGTCTTTCCACCGCCAAGCGACTTCGCCAGTGCGGTGACATCCGGTATGACGCCATAATGCTCGAAAGCATAGAATTTCCCGGTTCGTCCCAACCCACATTGCACTTCGTCGGCAACCCAGATCACACCATACTGGTCGCAAAGGCTTCGCAACTTTTGCCAGAACTCTGCGTCAGCCTGAATGATACCGCCGCCACCCTGCACCGTTTCAAGCACAATCACCCCGATCTCGGGGTCAGAGCGAAACACATTTTCAATGGCTGCAATGTCACCGAAGGGAACCCGAACGGTGTTATCGACCAGCTTGAATTCGCCACGATATAGCCCGCCATCAGTGATGGACAGAACACCCTTCGTTTTGCCATGGAACGAATTTTCCGCATAGACGATCTTGGGCTTTTTCGGCCCCGCGGCGCGCTCTGCGACCTTGATCGCGGCTTCCATCGCCTCAGAACCGGAAGACCCCAGAAACACCATGTCGAGATCGCCCGGCGAGCAAGCCGCAATGTCATAAGCAAGAGCGGCCGCATATTGCGACATGAAGGCGATTGCAATCTCGTGGCGCATTTCTTCCTGAAACTGACGCCGTGCTTCGAGAATACGCGGGTGATTATGGCCAAAAGCCAGCGATCCGAACCCGCCGAAAAAATCGAGAATGGCGCGCCCATTCTGATCATAATAATACATGCCTTCAGCGCGTTCGATCTTCACCTTGTGAAAGCCGAGCAGCTTCATGAAGTGAAGCTGGCCTGGATTGAGGTGAGTGGTAAACAGCTCCGTCATCCGTGGCAGATCGAGCGCTTTCGCCTCGGCAACCGTCAACAGCTTCGGCTTCAGCGTTGTATTGGTCTTGTTCATTTCTGCCTCTATGCCGTTTCGGAAGCCCGCACATCCGATGATGCCGCGCCGATTTTCTTGCGATATTCGCTGTAAGCCGCGATCAGCATATCCTCATCACGATATTGCGGTATCCAGCCAAGCTCGCGCTCGCCCTTCGAGACATCGAGAACACACATTTCGTCGGCAATCAGATATTGCTCCGGGTCCATGATCGGCATGTTCATCCAGTCCAGCAGATCCAGCGTGCGTTTCACCGCCCAGGCGGGTGTTGGCAACAGAATAGATTTCGAACCTGCATGGCTGATCAGATCACCGAGCAGTTTGCGGACAGGAGGCGGATTGAGCGAGCCGAGATTATAGGCCTCGTTTGGAACACCAGCCTTGAAAGCGGCACGTGCCGCCTCCGCACAGTCGAACACCGAAATGAACTGGTAAGGGTTCCTGCCCGAGCCGATCATCGGCACCGGCAAATTGTTATCAATCAGCTTGAACAGCTTTTCCAGAATGCCGAGACGGCCCGGTCCAATGATAAGACGAGGACGAAACAGGGAGATATTCATGCCCTGCTTGCGCCATTCAATGGCGAGTTCTTCGGTTTTCAGTTTTGACAGGCCGTACTCACCGAGCGGCTTGCACGGATGGTCTTCTTTCTGCGGCCATACATGGGTGTGCCCGTACACCATATCGGTGGTGAAATGGACGAGCTTGTTGGCACCAGCCACATCCATCGCCTTGATGATGTGTTCCGTCCCGTAATAATTGACGGGAAAGAAGAAGTCGTGCCGCTTTGCCCGGACCTGAATTGGTGAAAGCATTTTGGCGGACAGGTTATAGACCATGTCGTCTGCGCGGATACCAAGCCTGCGGATTGCTTCTGGATCGGTCACATCAGTCGCAACGAAAGCGGCATCGGCATAGTGCGGAAGATCGCTTTTCACGATATCCGCGACAAGGACCTCGTGACCATCGGCAAGTAGCTTTGGAGCAAGATAGCGCCCGACAAAACCGTCGCCACCGAAGATTACATGTCTCATCGTACTGCCCCCGTTCAACTATGCGTCTGCTGGTTCACATGCGTTTCCGCCTGCGGTTCGGACGGCTTGCCGCTTTGTGCGATCAGCACTGTCCCGATGCAGATGAACGCAATTCCCGCAATCTTGTAGGCGCCAAGTTCCTCCTTGAACAAAAGCCAGGCGAACAGAGCGACCGCGACATAGGCAAGACTGAGGAACGGATAGGCAAACGAAAGATCCACTTTCGACAGCACGTAAAGATGCGACGCCATCGAGATCACGAAGGTGAGCAAACCGGCAAAAATCCAGGGATTGAAGACAATCTGGAATATGCGCTGGATCAATGTTTCGGCTGAAAAGCTGATCGGCCCGAGCGTCAGCATGCCATATTTCAACATCAACTGCGCGGCAGCATTGGTCATGACTGTGAACAGGATGAAGGGAATATATTTCATCACGTTTCCTAACCTGCAGCGCCGAGCATCAATGCGGTCCGGCGCCAGAAATTGGAATTGAAAGCCTTGTCGCGAAAGGCCTCGAAATCGCGCCAGCGCGGATAGCTTGCAGCAAAAACCTCTGCGCTCATCCTTTGGTCCTTATACGGATTGACCCGGCCACCGGCCTCAACAGTCATCTGGTCCAGACGGTTCAGCAATTCCAGCGTTGTGTGGCCACGATTGGGGAAATCCATCGTCAGCGTATATCCCGGCATCGGAAATGACATGAGACCGGGAGACTTCATCGAACCGAAACGCTTGAGTACCGTCAGAAAGGAGACCTGTCCTGCATTGCGACTTGCCTCAAGCATCGCTGGAACGATCTTTCGGGCTGCTTCGAACGGAATTACACTTTGATGCTGGTAGAGCCCTGCCGGGCCGTAAAGCCTGTTCCAGTTTCTCACTCCGTCGAGTGGATAAAAGAAGCTTTGATACGGCACTCTACTCGCTGTTTTCAGCCACCTCTTGCGCTGGAAATAGGCCGCATTGAAAAGCGACAGGCTTGTCTTGTTCAACAGCGAGAATGGCAATTCAACCGGCACGCCAAACCGCCCAGCGATCGAAATAGAGCCATTCGGCGCGGCAACATGATTAACGACCATCAGCAAGCCCCGGCCATCGGAGAGCTGATCGACCCAGGCAACAGCATATTCATTTTCATGATCGGCCACCCCGGCCATATCAAAATAAGCATCAAGGTTGGCGAAGGGCAGAACCTTTTCCTCGACATCGAGACCGCCGACCCGCTTGAGCCGGATCGTTGCGCGAAGAATTAATCCGGTTAGTCCCATTCCACCGATGGTTGCCCGAAACAGATCAATGTGCTCCGTATCGGAACATCTGTAGTAGACGCCGTCCGAGCGAAGCAGTTCCAGCCTTTCAACATGACACCCGAAAGTACCCTGCCGGTGATGGTTTTTACCATGCACGTCATTGGCAATGGCGCCGCCGAGCGTCACAAACTGCGTGCCCGGCGTGACAGGGAGGAAATAGCCATGCGGAGTAACATGGGTGACGATTTCACTCAAAAACACGCCGCTCTCAGCCGTCAGCAATCCCGTATCTGGATCGAAGTGTAGTATCTTTTTCCGCGCCTGCATGGGCACTAGAAAGCCCATATCATTATGGCAGCTATCGCCGTAGGAGCGACCATTTCCGAATGGCAAAAGGCTCGCATCGCCGGGCAAGGCTCGCGTGAAATCAGTCTCCAGTCTCTCCAGCGGAAGGTATTGCCGGCTTCGCCGGTTAATACGTCCGAAACTGTCGAAGGATTGTTCCATCAGCGCATACCAGCCACAAGAAGCAGCACCGCGCCAAGCGCGATGACGACCTGACTGCGCCAATCCCTCGCAATGAAGAGGACCGGGTCGTCATCCATGTCGCCGCGATGCGCCAATATCCACACACGCACGTTGATATAGAGTACGATCGGACCGAGCGGCCATATCAGCCAGGGATAGGTGTAGAGCGTCTTGACGGCATCGCTATTGATATAGAGTGCCAAAACCAGCGCTGCGGTAAACGCGGCTGCGACCCCACACTGTCCGACAATATCGCGATCTTCCGGACGGTAGCCTCGCCCCAAAATCCGGTCCTTTTCTGTCACGGTAGCGCCCTGCAGTTCGACATAACGCTTCACCAGCGCCAGCGACAGAAAGAAGAACATGGCAAAGGCCATCAGCCAGAACGATGGCGGGATATAGGAAGCCGCCGACCCTCCCAATAGCCGCAGGCTGTAAAGTCCCGCGAGGCAAATCACGTCTCCCAACAACATGCGTTTCAAGGCGAAGGTATAGGCGGTCGTGAAAAACAGATAGGTGACGATTGCAAGCGTAAAGGCGGGCGGAAGGAAAAGGCAGACGAAAGCCGTCAGAAGCAACAACAGGGCCGCAACGCTTAGGCCAAAGGGAATGGATATCTTTCCGTGTGCAAAAGGTCGCTGATTTTTTCGCACATGTCTTCGATCCACCGGAAGATCGACAATATCATTGACGATATAGATCGCAGACGATGCCGCAGAAAAGGCCACGAATGCCAGGCAAGTCGCAATCAACACGTCTGGCTTCATTATGTCATGCGCCAGAATGGCCGGGACAAAGACGAGCAGATTCTTTAGCCACTGATGAACGCGGAGCATACGAGCATAGGTTCGAATAGTTGGTTTTTCGGCACTGAAAAGTTCACAACCAGTTTGCTTCTGGAAATGTGCCGCTGCACGATCAGGTGCGACAACGATCGCCTGTCGGGCTGCGTCGAAAACAGGCAGGTCATCACGATCATTTCCGGCATAGTCGAATCCCTGTCGCCCATAGTGCTCGACAAGCAGATCAGCCTTGCGCTGTGCCGAAAGATTGGTCGTACCGGATGTTGAATAGACAGCGCTGAAAATCCCAAGCTCAGACGCAACAGCCTTGGCCATCGGTTCAGCGGCAGCTGTTGCCAGCACCAAAGTCCGCCCCGACCCGTGTTCGCTACGCAGAAATTCCAGAAACTCGGTTCGGTAGGGAAGTCGCGATGCATCGAGCGTTACGCGCTCAGCCACCTGTCGCTTGAGATATGCCTTGCCTGAGAACAGCCACACTGGCAGCATGAAGACGAACAGGATGTTCCTCTTCAAAAGAAGAAAAATACCCTCCCACAGCAGATCGGTCGAAACCAGAGTTCCGTCCAGATCGACTGCCAGCGGCACATTCTTGCTGCTTTGCCCCCGCGTATCCATTTTCAGCCCTTTTCCGCTCAGGCGTGAATGCGGTTCGATCAACCTTTTCCGCCCGAGCCCCCTGTCGTAAAGGGATAGAGGCAGAAACCAAATGAAAAATGAATTTTTCCGTTACAATCGAGAATTGATTTGCTGAGTACAGTTTCCGCTTAAAATTTCCTCAATAGCTAAAATACAGCATATTGTTTGCGGGTTGCATAGTTTCAAGTTCGCCGGAGAGACTTTCCGGCGAACATTCCATAGTTTAGACATCTCTAAACTAACATTATCTTGAGCCCGGAAAAAGCAAATCGACAAACTTGCCTGCAGTCGGTTGCGGTTCGTGGTTGGCAAGGCCGGGACGCTCATTGGCTTCGATGAAAATATAGTCTGGCTTTTCGGGCTGCTTGACCATGAAATCGATCCCGACAACGGGAATGCCGATTGCACGCGCAGCCTTACAGGCAGCATCAACAAGGTTTCTATGAACAGTCGCTGTCACGTCGTGGATCGTACCGCCTGTATGTAGATTGGCCGCCTTGCGCACCGTGATTTCACGATGATCTTCCAGAACGGAATCGAGCGACAGGCCTTGTTCCTCAAGACACCTTTTCGTTTCCGTATCGACCGGTATGCGGCTTTCTCCGCCAGTCGCCGCAGCGCGTCTGCGCGATTGTATCTCGATAAGCTTGCGGATGGTTGCCTTGCCGTCACCGACAACGCGTGGCGGGCGACGAACCGCAGCGGCAACGAGCTGGTAGTCGATAACCACCAGCCGAAGGTCCTCACCTTCAAAACACGCCTCCAGCAGCACGCGGTCGCATACGGTTCGCGCCTGTTTGATTGCCATTCGCAGGTCTTTCATGGTCGATATGCCGACAGAAATTCCTCTTCCCTGTTCGCCCCGGGCTGGTTTCACCACCAGCTTGCCGTGACGTTTTAGAAAAGCTTCCAGCGCATCATCGTCCGCTTCGGCCACAATCTGCTCCGGCACTGTCAGACCAGCCTTCTCGACGACGCGCCGCGTCACGGCCTTGTCGTCGCAGATTGACATCGCTACACCCGATGTCATTTCAGACAAGCTCTCACGGCAATGGACGGAACGCCCGCCATAGGAGAGGCGGAAAAAGCCGCCTTCAGCATCGGTTATTTCAACCTGAATACCACGACGCACCGCTTCATCCACGATTATGCGAGCATAGGGATTGAGCGCATCGAAGGTTTCCAGATGCGAGGCGAAAAATTTCTCGTTGATTGCGTTCTTGCGCTTTATCGCGAAGAGCGGAACGCGACGAAACTTCAGCTTTTCATAGAGCCTTATGGCATTCTCATTATCGTGCAGAACCGAGAGATCGATATGGCTCAAGCCGCGAGCCTGAAAATGCTCGGCAAGTTTTCGCACCAGTTTTTCACCAATACCCGGCTGCCGCGCTTGAGGATGAACTGCAAGACACCAAAGCGAAGCACTGCGATCAGGATCATCGAAAAGGCGCTGATGGTCGATGCCAGTTACAGTGCCAACAATTTCGCCGGTAGCATCGTCCTGAGCCACAAAATAGGTAACAGCACGGTTGTCTCGCTCCGATGAGAAAAAGTCGGGACGCAGTTGAACCATGCCACAGGCCGCATAGACGGCGTTGATGCCTTCCGCGTCCACTTCGGAGACTGCGCGACGTATGGTGATGCCACGTATCCGTCGCCCGCCCGGTCGATAGGTCGCAAGTTCAATCCGGTATGTATGCGACGGATCGAGAAATATCTCATGTGGTGCGAGTGACAGCAGTACATGGGGATCGCTGACGTAAAAGACGATGTCGCGGCTCGCTGGCGCTTCCCCCCGCAATGCTTCCACTATGGCTTCATTGGTCTCGAAGGTCTGCGCGAAGAGTAGTCGGCCCCAGCCGCAATCGACAACCACATCCTGCTTGCGATCTTCGCTTCCCGCCTTGTCATGGCCGTGCGCATGTTCCTGATAAAAGCCTGCGCTTTCAGGTGTACGCAAGCGCGTAAGACGGTGCGAAAAGGCTTTGCGACCTTTCGCTTTCTGCCGGGTCATATCCACCTCACCGGTTTTCCGCATTTCATGCCTCCTGCGTTTGCAGCCACATTTCAAGGAGGCCAGCCTGCCAAAGCTCAGAACCGCGCAACGGCGTTATGTGTTCGGACGGTTTTGCAAACAGGCGTTCAAGATAATCGCGTTGGAAAAGTCCGCGCTCCCTCGCCTTTTGTGAAGAGAGGGCGTCTCGCAACATATCAAGATAAGGGCCATCGATATATTTGAGCTGCGGAACCGGGAAATATCCCTTCTTGCGATCAATCACTTCGCTTGGAACGACCTTCCTCGCCACATCCTTGAGGATACCCTTGCCGCCGTCACGTAGCTTTTCCTCCGGCGGAATGCGGGCGGCAAGCTCGACCAGTTCATGATCCAGAAATGGCACCCGCGCTTCAAGCCCCCAGGCCATCGTCATGTTGTCCACGCGCTTGACCGGATCGTCCACGAGCATCACATTCGTATCGAGCCGCAGCGCACGGTCGACAGGCGTATCCGCTCCATCCTGCAGCAGATTTTCTTCCAGAAGGTCCTGACTGTAATCACGTTCCGGCATCCATTCCGGCGATAACTGCGTGGCGAGAACGTCATGCGAGCGGTCACGGAACCCTTTGGCATAGTCGCTGACGACATCGTTGGAATCGACTAGCGGTGGATACCAGTGATAGCCGCCGAAAACTTCATCTGCCCCCTGTCCCGACTGGACAACCTTGATATGCTTCGAAACCTCCTTGGAAAGGAGGTAGAAGCCGACATTATCATAGGACACCATTGGTTCGGACATTGCCGCGATCGTTCCCGGCAAGGCTTCCATGAGGTCTGCCGAGGGCACAAAGATCTTATGATGTTCGGTGCCAAAATGCTCGGCGATCAGATCGGAATAGACAAATTCGTCGCCTTTTTCCCCGTTTGCTTCCTCAAAGCCAACTGAAAAACTCATCAGGCCCGATTGACCGGCCTCAGCAAGCAGACCGACGATCAGGCTGGAATCCACCCCGCCAGATAAAAGCACGCCGACCGGCACGTCGGAAATCATCCGGCGCTTGACAGCGACACGCAGCATAGCGAGCAATTGCTCCTGCCATTCCTCGCGGCTCAACGCGCCGTCGCCGGGCAGACGACGATAAGGCGCCTGCCAATAGATGCGGTCAGCAAAACGTCCATTCGGTTCATAGACACGGATTGTCGCCGGGGGGAGCTTTCGAACACCGTTATAGATCGTGCGCGGTGGCGGCACGACGGCATGAAAGCTCATGTAATTGTGCAAGGCCGCGCGGTCTATCGAGGTATCGATGCTGCCTGCCTTAACCAGAGCAGGCAAGGAAGAGGCGAACCGCAAGGCACCCTCCGCCTCGGCAATATAGAGCGGCTTGATGCCGAACCGATCACGCGAGAGGATAACCCTGCCGGTGTCACGTTCGTGAATGGCGAAAGCGAACATGCCAAGAAAACGCGTTACACAGCTTTCGCCCCATGCATGCCATGCCTTGAGAATGACTTCTGTGTCACCGTCGGAGAAGAACTTGTAGCCCTTCTGTTCCAGCTCTGTGCGCAATTCGCGGAAATTATAGATGCAGCCATTGAACACAAGCGTCAAACCGAGGTCGGCGTCGATCATCGGTTGCTGCGATTTTTCAGAAAGATCAAGGATTCTCAATCTTCTATGCCCGAAGCCGATATTGCCCCGGATCACAATCCCGGATGCATCGGGCCCGCGAGGACTGAGTACATCCGCCATTTTCGAGACTGCCGAAACTGACGGCGAACCACCGTCAAACCTGACTTCTCCGCAAATACCACACATAAAAAGGGTCGAAACCTCCATTGTCATTCATAAACAAATGAGGCCGTCGCATCTGTTAAGGCGGCGGCCTGCATAATTGCAAATGCGGGAGCGCCGGGATTGTTCCCAACTTTTTCGTTTCCGCTATGTGGCTTTCCCGACCAAATTCGCCTTGGAAAGCATATAGTTTTCAGCGGAAACCATATGCTCAAACGTTATACGGCGCGCATCCTCGCTGCGATTTTCGACAAGCGCTGCAAGCAATCGGTGCTGGAAGATAAGTCCTTCTTCGCGCGAAGCCGGTGTCGGATCAGCATAGATCGCGCGCGCTATTGGCAGGCTTCGCAACAGATTGTGGGTCAATCCGCAGATGAAGCCCAACAGACGGTCCGGACAAAGCTGTGCCAGCAAGGAATGGAAATCCAGTTCCGCAATGCGCTGGCGATATTGATCATCAAGATCGACCGGCGGGCGATCATAGACCCGCATCGCATTTTCCAGCCGAGCAATGTCGTCACCGGTCAATCTGCCGGACAACAGAGCAGCAACCTCCGGTTCGAGATGCTTACGGATAGCGTAAACTTCGGCAAGACTCGGCTGATCGAAAAAGAAATAGCTTCCGAGCATTTCCATTGCGTGCTGGGCGGAAGGTTCGGCCACAAAAGCCCCGCCGCCGGGACCGCTGCGCGTAAAAATCAGACCCTGCGTCTCCAGCGCCTTCATCGCTTCGCGCACAGTGCCCTTGGCAGCCTTGAACTGGTCAATCAGTTCCTTTTCCTGTGGCAGTCGATCTCCCGGCCTCAATGCATCGGAACGGATAACATCCTTGATACGGTCAGCAATCTCTTCCGGTCGCCGACGGACCTTTGCCGCCCTCGCGCGCGATTGCGGTTCGTGATCGGAATTCCGGCCCATTCTGACCATATCTTGCTACTCTCTCCTGATGCGCGGCGCGCTTTCCACGAGTTGTCGTGTATAGGCATGTTCAGGTCTGGCAAAAAGAGCGCTTGCAGTTGCTTCCTCAACGATTTCCCCGAAATACATAACAGCAACCCTGTCAGAGATGGCTTCCACCACGGCAAGATCATGACTGATGAAGAGATAAGAGAGACCAAACTCTTTCTTCAGTTGATCCAGAAGCAGAAGAACCTGCGCCTGAACAGAGACATCCAGCGCGCTAACCGGTTCGTCGAGTACGACGATTTCCGCTTCAGCGGCCAGCGTGCGCGCAATGGCGATACGTTGCGCCTGCCCGCCGGAGAATTCGTGCGGATATCGTTCCAGCGTATCCTTGGGCATCTGAACGGCATCCAGCAACTGGATCATGCGCTGCTGGCACTGAGCTGAATCCAGCCCGCCCAGAAGCCTGAGTGGTGTTTCCAGTATCTGCCGGATCGTCTTTCTGGGATTGAGCGATGCGACAGGGTCCTGAAATACATATTGTATGACCTTGCCAAATGCCTGTGCACCGGAATTTCGCAGTTCATGCGCGTCGCGTCCAGCAATCGTCATCGTACCGCCCGTCGGCTCTGTCAGCCCGACGAGCATTCTGGCGAGCGTGCTTTTGCCCGATCCGCTTTCACCGACAATCGCCAGTGTCTCACCGCTTCCAAGATCGAACGAAACATTTTTAACCGCCTCGACCTTGTGACGCTCTTTACCCAGAAGTGTTCGTCCGCCACCGAAGGTTTTGGTGAGATCGCGAACGCTGATCGCATTTCCGCTCATCCTGCCACCCTCCTGTTTTCGCGCTTGAAGAGACCAGCCACACGTTCCAGAAAGTCGGCACCCTGCCCAAGTTCGGGAACGCAGGCTATCAAGCGTTTCGTATAGCTGTGCTGCGGATTGGAAAGAACTTCCGATGTCGTGCCCGTCTCGACAATCTCGCCGTCTTTCATCACTGCCACGCGGTCACAAATCTCCGAAACCACTCCAAAGTCATGGGTGATAAACAGCAGAGCCATGCCACGCTCGCGCTGGAGATCGCGCAGCAGTTCGAGAATGCGCGCCTGCACCGTGACATCGAGCGCCGTGGTCGGCTCGTCCGCAATGATGATATCGGGATCATTGGCCAGAGCCATGGCAATGCCGACACGCTGACGCTGGCCACCTGAAAGCTGGTGCGGATAGTGATTGGCCCGTTCCGCTGCATCTGGAATGCCAACCTTGTCAAGAAGCACAATCGCCTGTTCCCGCCGCTCACTGGCTCCGATCCGCCGATGCGCTGCAATTGCTTCCTCGACCTGCCGACCGACCGGATACATAGGATGCAACGTTGTCAGTGGGTCCTGAAACACATAAGCAACTCTTGCGCCCCGTGCCGCCGTCAACTCGGTTTCAGACATTGAAAGAACGTCCCGGTCGCCCAGATAGATCGCGCCGTTGCGGATAAGTCCGGGCGGGGACGCCACGAGGCCCATTACTGACAGGGCGGTCACGCTTTTGCCCGATCCGCTCTCCCCGATCAGGCCGAGACATTCGCCGCGTTCAAGTTCCAGTGAAACGCTGCGGACAGCGGCGGTGAAATGCCCACCATTGACGAAGCCCGTTTCGAGACCGGCAATAGAAAGAGCTTTTTGGCTATCCTTGATCATGGGCGATGACCGGTCCTTGGCAATATCGGTTACAGCACCTGGCCGCCCCAGCGCACCTGACCGCAATCGCGGATCGAGAACATCGCGCACCCCATCTCCCAATACGTTGAGACTGATGACCAGCAGGAAGATCATCAATCCCGGCACGATGGAGACATGCGGGGCATTGAACAGTTGCGCGCGGCCCTCGCCGAGCATGGAGCCGAGATCGGCCTGCGGCGGCTGCGCGCCAAGACCAAGGAAGCTCAGGCCTGCCGTTTCGAGGATCATCCAGCCCGCCGTGGTCGACATGGTAATGACGATAACCGGCAGCACATTGGGCAGCACTTCGCTTAACAGGATCGAAACCGGACTTTTCCCGGAGAGCCGGGCAGCATCAATAAACTCACGATGCGCGAGACCAAGCGTAACCCCGCGAACATTACGCGCGAAGAACGGAATATTGACCACGGCGATCGCGTAAAGCGCATTCATCAGGCCCGGCCCGAGTACCGCCACGATAGCCAGCGCCAGCAGGATATAAGGAAATGCCATCAGCATATCGATGCCGCGCATCATCAAATTGTCGGTTCGTCCGCCCGCATAGCCGGCCACGAGACCGATCGCCGAGCCAACAATCGCTGCGATCAGCGTCGCTGCAAATCCTACCGCGACAGACACCCGCGTGCCC